>UMCV01018657.1_pt1 | contig 72215 bp, 70 predicted proteins | sample 1964311 | NCBI WGS metagenome assembly UMCV01 (sample SAMEA4835976, study PRJEB28245) | human gut metagenome | biome: gut microbiome; material: fecal sample | place: Denmark | collected 2008 | reverse complement strand
ACGGGGTGTCAATGCTGCATTTGTTGTCGGCAGAACTTCTGAAAAACAAGTTAGTATCAGTGCTCGTTCTACGACATCCTTTAATGTCCAAATTATTATGGAAAAAATGGGCGGTGGGGGACATTTTAGCGCTTCTGCTACTCAAATCAGCAATGTAAGTATTCACAGTGTTATGGAACAATTAAAAGAAAATATTGATGTCTTTTTACGAGATGGAAAAATTTAAAGAAAAGGGGAAGATGCAAAATGAAAGTAATTTTATTACAAGATGTAAAAAATGTTGGAAAGAAAAACGAAGTCATTGAAGTTTCTGATGGATATGCAAATAACTTTTTAATAAAAAAAGGATTAGCAGTTGCTCAAACAAAAGGCACATTAAATGAACTTAATAAGTTAAAAGAAGAAGAAAGAAAACGGGATATACAAAATCGTGAACAAGCGATGCAATTAAAGGAAAAGTTAAAAAACATTCATCTTTTATTTGAAGAACCTGCTGGAAAAGAAGGAAAATTACACCATGCCATTACCGCCAAAATGATTGAAGAACAGTTAAAAAATCAATATGGTATCGTTATTGATAAGAAAAACATTAAAAATTTTGTTCCTTTAAAAGCGGTAGGCGAAGCAATTTTTGAAGTAGTATTATATAAAGACATAACTGCAAAAATTGAAATTGAAGTGATTGAAAAACATAACTAATATCATTAAAGGAGGAGAGTCGTCATATGGAACTCCCAAATAATTTAGATGCCGAAAAGCAAGTTTTAGCCAATATGATTTTCTCAAAAGATGCATTAATTGAGGCAGGTACACGTTTAAAACCTGAAGATTTTTACTTTGAAAAAAATCAAATTATTTTTGCAACTTTAATGAAAATTTTTAATGAAAACAAAGCAAAAATTGAACCCTCTGTTTTAATTGATCGCCTATCTATGGATAATCAATTAGAAAAAGTAGGAGATGCTGCTTATATTATCGAACTTTGTGATTCTTTTATTGATATTAGCAATAGTCGTTATTATATTAATACAGTAGAAGAAAGATCCATTTTACGAAAATTAATTTTATTAAGCAATAGTATCATCACGAATTGGAAAAAAGAAGTTGATGGAAATATTGCTGATTATATTAATCAAATTGAAAAAGAAACTTTATCCATTACCAAACAAAGAAGAGTAGAAAATTTTGTAAAAATGGATACCGCTTTACAACAATATAAACTAAGAACTCAAGAATTAATTAGTGGCACGAATGCTAATGAAGGCACAAAAACTGGAATTCCTACTTTGGATCGCATTACTTTGGGATTTCACCCTGGTGATTTAATTATTTTAGCTGCTCGTCCTAGTGTTGGTAAATCCGCTTTAGCTTTAAATTTTTTAGTTAATGCTGCCAAATCATCGGATAAAGCAACCGTCATGTTTAGTTTAGAAATGGGTGTTGATCAATTGACCAATCGGATACTTGCAGCCACAAGTGGTATCAGTATTCGTAAAATTCAAACCGCTTCATTTAATAAAGAAGAGGAATTACGTGTAAGTAAAGCCATCCGTGATTTACAAGAAATGAAGATTTTTATTGATGAAACTCCAGCCATAAAAGTCATTGAAATGCGTGCAAAATTACAAAAATTGCAAGCGGCATATGGTGATATCGGATTAGTTGTTGTAGATTATATTGGATTGATTTCCCCTGATTTTCGCTCTAAAAAAGACAATCGTTCCTTAGAATTAGGAGAAATTTCTGCTGCTTTAAAAGCTTTAGCTCGCGATTTTAAAACCCCAATTTTAGTTTTATCTCAATTAAATCGTGATGTGGAAAAAAGAAGCGGAAAAATACCAATGTTATCGGACTTAAGAGAATCTGGCAACATTGAACAAGATGCGGATATTGTTTTATTCATTCATCGTAATGATTATGGGGAATCCACCGATGGTGAAAAAGTTTCACCTGGAGCCGAATCCGTCAGTGAAACAAAACTGATTATTGCAAAGCATCGTAATGGAGCTTTAGGAACCATTGATATGTTATTTTATAAACACATTAGTAAATTTTTTGAGTTGGACAATCAAACCAATAGAGTCATGACAGGAGATAAAAATGCATGAAATATTTTGTTTTATCTAGTGGCTCAAAAGGAAACAGTACTGCTTTAGTCAATGATAAAAATGAAATTTTGCTCATTGATTGTGGATTAAGTTTAAATGAATTAAACAAACGACTAATACAAGCACATTTATCTTTTCAACAAATTAAAGCCGTCATTATAACTCATTTACATAAAGATCATTGCGTATGCTTGCGTGCTTTTGATAAAGAAATGATTTATGCTCATGTGGATTCTCAATTAGATCTTTTGGTAGATCACCAATTACACGATTATGAAAACATTGATATTTTAGGATTTCATTTACTTGTTTTACCAATGTCTCATGATATAGAAGGAACCATTGGCTTTTTGATTGATTACCAAAATGAAAAAATGGCTTATATAACCGATACAGGTTATGTCCATGTTCAAATTCAACGATTAATGAACAATTGTCATTATTATCTAATTGAAAGCAACCATGATCCAAGAATGCTGATGTTATCTCATCGTCCAATGTATTTAAAACAACGAATTTTATCTATAAAAGGGCATTTATCGAATCAAGATTGTTGTGTGACCCTTTCCAATGTGATGGGGCCAAATACGAAAGAAATTTGTTTTTTACATCGTAGTTTAGAAACAAACACAGAAGAACTTATTATTCAAACGTTTTATACGGTAATGAAGCATAGAGAAATTGATGTATCTCATATAATATTAAAAATAGCAAAACAAGATCGATGCTTAGAGGGTGAGGAAATATATGAACCACAAATTGAAGGATAGAAAACAAAAAATTGGTCTCGTTTTAGGCGGGGGCGGCGCAAAAGGGGCTTATCAAGCTGGTGTTTTAAAAGCTTTAAAGGAAGCAAATATCTTACCTTATGTAACTCATGTTTCAGCTAATTCTATTGGGTCCATCAATGCTTTAATGGTTGTCGATGAAAAAATAGAAGGTTGTGCTGAGGTTTGGAAAACCATTAGTAAAAAAGATGCTTTAAAATTAAAATCAAAATCAGAAAAAGGTGGTATTTTTTCACGCAACGGATTGATTAAAATTTTAGAAAATAATATTGATTTTGACCATGTTTCTCAATCTGATAAAAAATTATATATTACCGCTTTTAATAAAGATACACAAAAAATCGAATATTTTTTAGCAAATGGTAAAACCAAAGAAGAGATTTTATCTTATACCTTAGCTAGTTCAGCTATCCCTTATGTTTATGCTCCAGTAAAAATTGGTGAGCATTATTATAGTGATGGCTTTAAAGATAATGTGCCGGTTCGTGTGCTTAAAAATACCGGTTGTGATGTCATTATTATTATTGGTTTACGTCCTGAATATCATCCAACGCCAGAAGAATTAGAAGGCATTTCTGTCATTGATTTTACTCCTCCCTATCAACTTGGAACGAGTCGATTTGATGCTTTAGATTTTAAACCGGCAAACATTGAATTTCGTTTAAAAAATGGCTATTTGACTGCTAAAAAGATTTTAGATAACATCAAGGATGACGAAAAAAATCCTTTCTATGAAAAAGGAGCAATTAAACGGGTTTTATCTCGATTATTTAAATCTAGAATTATTTATAATTCTTATCCTAATTATTATTATCGATTAGATCATTTTGATGTTGTAGGTCAACTGAATCCTGATAAATCTGCAAAAGATGAAATCATGGAAATTATTGATGCACAAATGCAATAAACTCTTGAAAAAGAGTTTTTTATTTTAATAGGAATATGATATACTATTTGTGCAGGGTGAACAAATCATGAAACAATCGAAAGCTTATCTACAAATTTCTAATATTCAATTTCAAAATAGTATTGAACAATTATTAAAACAACATTTCAATCAAAAAATAGATCTTTTTTGGGAAGATTCATTGGCAATGATTATTGTTTATGATTGTGATAGTTTTGTTTATCGATTAAAACAAGCTGTTCAAATGATTATTAATGATTATGCCATGGTCGTTTCTTGTTTTATTGTTCCAAAATTTGATACTTTATTTTTAAAATATTTATCTTTTATTCACAATCAAGTCTTTACAGCTTTCGAGTTTCTTTTGAGAAATTTATCAAACGAACACATTCTTAAAGATATGCAACAATTGTTGCACTCCATCAAAAAAGAATATTTAGATACAGCAAATGTCTTTATTAATTGTAATTTAAATGCAACAGAAGCGGCAAAAGAATTATATTTACATCGCAACTCCTTTCAATATCGACTCAATCAATTTTATTATACCAGTGGTATGGATATTAAAGATTTTGATACAGCCATTTTTTTAAAACTCTTATTTTCGAGTTATCACTTATAAATTTGTGCACAATGCACAAATACAAAAAAATTTTTTTTGTTATAATAAAGAATAGTAAAAAGGAGAATAATTATGGCAACATTAAAATTTAAAGATATTAATAAAATTTATGACAATAAAGTTCAAGCTGTTTTTGATTTTAATTTAGATGTAAACGATCATGAATTTATCGTTTTTGTCGGCCCTTCTGGATGTGGAAAAACAACAACATTAAGAATGGTTGCTGGTCTTGAAGAAATTACAAGTGGTGAATTATACATTAACAATCGTTTAGTGAATGACATTGCACCAAAAGATAGAGACATTGCGATGGTTTTCCAAAGCTATGCTTTGTATCCTCATATGACTGTTTATGATAACATGGCTTTTGGATTAAAATTACGTAAAATTCCTAAAGAAGAAATCGAAAGAAGAGTCAATGAAGCAGCAGCAATTTTAGGACTAGAACCTTATTTAAATCGTCGTCCAAAAGCACTTTCTGGTGGTCAAAGACAACGGGTTGCTTTAGGAAGAGCTATTGTTAGAAACCCTAAAGTATTCTTAATGGATGAACCTTTATCTAACCTAGATGCTAAACTACGGGTACAAATGAGATCTGAAATTATTAAAATTCATGAACGTGTAGGTGCAACAACGATTTACGTTACCCACGACCAAACCGAAGCGATGACAATGGCTACTCGTATTGTCGTTATGAAAGATGGTTATATTCAACAAATTGGAACACCAAAAGAAGTATATAACAATCCAGCAAATATTTTCGTTGGTGGATTTATCGGTTCTCCTGCAATGAACTTTTTAAAGGGAAAATATATTGACGATTGCTTTGTTATTGAAGGTTCAAAAACAGAAAGAACAATTAAAATCTTCATTCCTGAAAAATTAAGACCAAATATTCAAGGATATGAAAATGATGAAGTCATTTTAGGTATTCGTCCAGAAGACATTCATATTAATGGAGAAATTGTTCAAAAATATCCTAAATCAGCAACAGAAGTTGAATGTGATGTCGTTGAATTATTAGGACATGAACTCATCGTTTATGGTTATATGAATGGACAAAGAATCATTGTTAAAACTTCTGCTAATAATGATATTCAAGTTCACGATAAAATTTTATTTACTTTTGATATGAATAAAGTTCATTTCTTTGATCCAACAACGACTGAAGTATTAGTTGCTAGAAAAGAAAGAATTGGATTAAAGAAAAATCAAGAAGAAACAAAAGAAAAAGAAGAAAACGCAGAATAACAAAAGGCAATGCAAATTGCCTTTTTTTAAGGTGGGTGATATCATGGCTGTTTTAAGTTTGAACGATATCAGCAAAAGTTTTGGTGACAAAGTTGTTTTATCTCACGTCACTTTTTCTATTCAAAAAAATGATAAAGTGGCCATCGTAGGAGATAATGGTGAAGGCAAATCTACATTATTAAAAATCATCACAAAACAAATTCCTAAAGATAGTGGAAATCTCTATATTGATCCCCATACCACTTTAGGTTATCTTTCACAAGAAGTCATTTCTAATCCTAATCATACTTTAATAGAAGAAATGGAAACGGCTTTTTTAGAACTCAAATCAATGGAAAAGGAAATGGAGCAGTTATTAACAAAAATTGCACAAGATTCCAATGATAAAGATATCCATCAATATACGCATTTAGAAGAACAATATCGTTTTAAAGGAGGATATGAATATCATTATCAAATTGAAACACTTTTAAATAAATTTGGTTTTAATTCCTCCTTTTATCAAAGAAAAATTCATACTTTTTCTGGAGGAGAAAAAACACGAGCTAGTTTTGTCAAATTGTTATTAAAAAAACCAACTTTATTATTATTAGATGAACCCACTAATCATTTAGACTTAGTCATGATTGAATGGTTAGAAAAATATTTAAAGTCTTATCCAGGAACCGTGATTATTGTTTCACATGATAGAGTATTTATCGATAATTTAGTCAATAAAATTATCGAAATTGAAAATCATCAATGTGCAGTATATCCCGGAAATTATACTTATTATAGTCAAGAAAAAGTGGCAAGATATGAACAACAATTAAAGCAATACCAATTACAAGAAAAAGAAATTAAAAGATACGACATGTTAATTCGTAAATTTAAACCCAAACCAACAAAAACTTCTTTTGCCGCTTCTTTAGAATTAAAATTAAAGAAAATGGAAAAAATCGAAAAGCCCAAACAAAAAACAAAAACAATTAAAGGATCTTTTCATACCGATTTAGAAGAAAAAGTTTTAATGCATCAAACAAAGCAATTAACTTTTGGATATGACTATCCTTTAACAGAGCCCTTAACTTTAGATATTTATAATCAAGATAAAATTTGCATCATGGGACAAAACGGAAGTGGAAAAACGACTCTAATTCAATGTTTAAAAGACAATAAACATAAAATTTCAGGAGAAAATCATGATGTTAGAGACCTTCGTTATTTTTACTTTGATCAAAATCAAGAATTATTAGATCCTTCAATGACATTATTTGATACCATTCATGAAGAATTCCCTTTGATGACAAATACCGAAGTTCGTACTTTGCTTGGTCGATTCTTATTTGTTGAAGATGATGTTTTTAAAACAGTCAGTCAATTAAGTGGAGGAGAAAAAGTACGTTTAATTTTTGCTTTAATCTCTTTAAGAAAATATCAAATTCTTTATTTAGATGAACCAACAAACCACTTAGATTTTACAACAAAAGAAGTTGTGGCTGACATCTTAGAAGATTACCAAGGAACTATTATTATGGTTAGTCACGATCGTTATTTTATCAATCGAGTAGCTAATAAAATTATTTACTTACAAAATAAAAAATTCATCATTGAACCAGGAAATTATGAACACTTTTTGTCTTTACATCAAATTGAAAACAACCAATTTACTTATGCTTTAAAAAAACAAAAAAATGATAGCAAAGAAAAGAATCTTTTGAATGAAAAAAAAGAAAACAAAAAAGAAATTGAAAAAATTGAAAAAGAAATGTTAAAAAAAGAAGATGAACTTCAACAGTTACAAGAACAAATTAACGATGAAGATGCTGTTTATGATTGGTTACAATATCGGGAATTACAAGAAAAAATTGAAAAAGTTGAATTAGAATTGCATGATTTACTAGTAAAATTAGAAAAAGCATCATCGTAATCTTACCCTTTTATACAGAATAAATAGTTTATTTTTTTAATAAAATAGTATATAATATGAAAGATATTCAATGAGGTGAATAAAAAATGGTAGAAGCTGAAAAAATATTTTTAACTAAAAAAGGTGTAGAAGAACTTCAAGAAGAATTTCGAAATTTAATTGATGTTGAAAGACCTAATGTCATTAAAGATTTACAAGAAGCTAGAGCTCAAGGTGACTTATCCGAAAATGCGGATTATGATGCAGCTCGAGCACGCCAAGCAGAAGTAGAAGCAAGAATCAAACAAATTGAACACATTTTAGCTAATGTTCAAATTATTGAAGATGAAACGGGTAAAAAACAAAAAAAGATTCACATGGGTTCAACAGTTACTTTTTTAGATTTATCAGATAATGAAGAATATACTTACACCATTGTTGGTTCCGTTGAAGCAGATCCTTTAAGCGGTAAAATTTCAAATGAATCAGCATTAGGCGCGGCTTTACTTGGAAAAGAAATATCCAATAAAGAAGTAGAAGTACCAAGTGAAGTACCTTATAAAATTATTATCAAATCATTTAATTAAAAGTTTTTTTTAAATAAACCACTACTATATTACTGGAGGGATATGATGAAGGTAATTATAGGAGTGGTTATTTTTGTTTTTACGATTGTATCAGGGTTACAGATGATTGAAAAAAACAAGGCATCATTTTATGCCAGTTTGAATCAAGAAAATCTTTCTACTGATTTTGAATTGACAGAAGAAGAAATTAAAATTACTTTAACTGGAAATATAAAAGATCCTGGTACATATACCATCGAAAGGGGTTCTTTTTTAGAATCTGCTTTAGAATTAGCTGGAGGTGTTTTAGACGACACTGATTATGATGCTTTTAATTTATATTTAGTTTTAGAAAACGATATACAAATTTATATTCCAAAAGTATCAGATGAAACTAAAATTTCAATCAACGAAGCCGATGTGGATGCTTTACAAGACATACCGAATATTGGATTAACTTTGGCCAATCGAATTGTACAATATCGTAATGAAATTGGCATTTTTTCTTATCTAGAACAACTTTTAGATGTTCAAGGAATTGGAACTAAAATTTTTAATAAAATTCGTGATTTTATTATTTTATGAAAGGGTATTACTTTTTCTTTTTCCTTTCTGCTTGTTTAGGTATTTTATTCATTAATACAAAACAAGTTTTATTTATTGGTTTAAATGTTCTTTTATTACTCTATATGTATAAAAAAGCAAGCATTCAACCCGTACTCATTATGGTTGGGTGCTTTCTATTTTTTTGTTTTTATAAAACCAATTCTCCTTACCATTTAAGCACAACGTATCAATCCTATCAAGTCAAAGTAAAAGAGGTTAAAGAAACTTATTGTATTGTAAATTATAAAGATAAATTTATCTTATTATATACGGAAGAACAAGAAATTTTCCCAAATGATCTTTTGTCTTTTGAAGCAAACTTAAAAAAAATTTCAAAAGATTCACAACTAGTAGGCTTTGAATTTCAAAATTATTTAAAAAACAAGCGTGTTTATTATCAATTCGAAAATATTAACAACTTTCAAATTCTTCAAAGGAGTAAACCATTATCTTTAAAAATAACGAATTTCATTTTATCAAATTTATCGAATGAAAGCCAATCTTTTATTGCTTTACTTTTATTTAATGATCGTTATATTGACCCTTTGGCCTATGATTCATTACTTCAAATTAATGCTTTACACCTATTTGTGGTTTCTGGATTTCATTTTGTTTTTTTATTTCAACTTTTCAATCGAATATTTTCGCTTTTTTTAAAAAACAAAGCTTCTTATTTATCTTTTTGTATTTTATTTTTTTATCTTTATTTATTAAATTTTTCTATTAGTGCTTTTCGATCCCTTTTTTGCTTGTTTTTTACTTTTATTGATAAAAAACATCGTTTTACTGCATTAGATGGATTAGCCTTTAGTGGATTTATTTTGTTTTTATTCGAACCATTATCTATTTTTAACTTATCCTTTATCATGAGTTATAGTTTAGCTTTTATTTTAATCTTATCTAAAAAAATATTAAAAGATAAAAGTAAAATAACACAAAGTTTTCTTTTATCTTTTATCGCTTTTATGATTATGATTCCAATTCAGTTGTCCATTAATTATAAAATTAATTTTATAAGTTTTTTTAGCAATATTTTACTTTCTCCAATTGTTTTAATTTTATTTATTTTTTCTTTACTTTCTATCTGCCTTTCATTTATCGATGGTAATCTGTTTTCTTTTATTTATCGATTTTTTTTAGATAAAATCAATACTTTTGCTAATCAAACGCAATTATTAATTTTTGGAAAGCCTTCAACATTTTTTATACTTTTATATTATATTATTTTATTTTTTGTTTTTTTAGCATTAGAAAAAAGAAATATTAAAGCTTTTCTTTTACAATTTAGTTTTACTATTTTAATATTGTTTATCAATTATCATAAAAATTATTTTAAATTCTATGATCAGATTACCTTTTTAGATGTATATCAAGGTGATTGTGCTGTCATTCAAGTAAAATGGGGTCAAGGTGTAATGCTTATTGATACGGGAGGCATACAAAACTATGATATTGCATCTAAAAAAATTATTCCTTATTTAGAATATTATGGTATTAAACAAATTGATTTAGTTGTTATTTCACACGATGATTATGATCATAATGGTGCGCTTCCTTCTTTAAAAAAACAATTTATTGTAAAAAAAGTGATTGATAATCCAAATATTAAAAAAATTTCTTTAGGTTCACTTACATTAATGAATCTTAATTCTTTTGCCAATTTATATTCTGATTCTAATAATCAAAGTATTGTATTATACGGCAACATTGCCCATTTAAACTTTTTATTTACAGGAGACATTGACCAATCTGTCGAAAAAAATATCATTCAACAATATGAGTCATTACCTGTTGATGTTTTAAAAGTGGCACACCATGGAAGTAAAACTTCTACTAGTGATGAATTTTTGCAATTCATTCAACCTAAAATTGCTATTATTAGTGTTGGAAAAAATTTTTATGGTCATCCTTCCTTAGAAGTAATTGAACGACTAAAAAAACACAATGTCATCTTATACCAAACGAATATTCACGGAGGAATTACCTTTTCTTATCGTTATCATTTTTATTACCTAAAAACTGCAAAATAATGCTATAATTGATAAAGGAGTGATTGATATGAATTATTTATTAATTAGTGATCCATCTTTATTATTAAAATCAACTTTAAATCAAATTATCAATGAAGCTTTGCCATTTAAAGATGAATTAAATTGTATTGATGTCGATTTTGAAACCACTTCACTAGATGAAATCATTGATCAATTACAAACTCCTTCCTTTAATTCAGAAAAAAAAGTTGTCATCGCCAAAAATCCTTATTTTTTTTCTGACGAAAAAAAGAAATTACCTTTTGAAAACAATTTAAAACTTTTGGATGAATATTTACAAAATCCTAATCAAGACAGCATTTTTGTTATTATTTGTTCTCAACAATATTACTTACCTAAAAATAAATATTTCCAATTGGTTAAAAAATATAGTCAAGTTCAAAACCTTTTATTTGAAAATCAAGAAGATTTAAAAAACTATGCAATTACCTTAAAAGAAAAATTGGGATTATCTTTTGATGCTGATGCTTTTCAACTTTTTTTAAATCGTTGCACAAATGTTTCTACTTTAGAAAGAGAAATTACCAAATTGTCTCTTTATGGACAACATTTAGATTATGAAAGTGTTGACCAATTGGTATCTAGACCCTTAGAAGATAATGTTTTTGATTTATCCAATGCAATACTAAAAAAAGACAAACAAAAAACGATGAAATTATATGATGATTTAAAAAAAATAAAAACCGAACCTATCCAACTCATTGCTTTATTAGCAAAACAATTTCGGTTTTTATTACAAGTAAAAATATTAAAAAATGAAAAATATAGTAATGAACAAATTGCAAATGAATTAAATGCTCATCCTTATCGTGTAAAAATAGCTTTAGATAATTGTCGTCAATTTTCACTCAAAGAAATTAAAACAAAATTATTAAAATTAGCTGATTTGGATTTAAGTATTAAAAAGGGCTTAAAAGATCGCTATATTGATTTTGAAATTTTTTTAATGACAGATTAATTGTTTTCTTTATGCAAAGAAGCTGCTCCAACAACACCCGCTTTACCTCTAAATTTTGAAATTTCAACGACAACATGATCAAAACCTTGTTCACTCAATTTATTTTTAATTTCGTCAAGGTCAATTAATCCGCTTTCTGTGATTCCTCCTGCTAAAACAATATGGCTAGGATCAATAATTAATGTCAAACTTAAAATACTTTCAGCAATATCTTTATTCCATTGTTTAATGGCTTTTAAAATGATGGGATTTTGATTATGTGCCAATTCAGAAATTCTTAATCCTCCTAGCTTTCCTAATGGCGTATTTTGCCCACTTCGATAATTCGTTTCTTTAATTGTTTGTATTAATCCTGCCACACTAGCATAGGTTTCAAAGCATCCTTTTCTTCCACAATTACATTTTCTTGCTTTTGGTCCCTTAATGACCATATGCCCAAAATTTCCACCTCTTTGATTGGAGCCTTGATAAATATGATGATTTAAAATTAACGAACCGCCAACACCACGACCAAATACAATAAAAATTCCATTTTCTACCCCTTTTAATAAACCATAGTTCATTTCTGCTAGTGTTGCAGCTTGTCCATCGTTAGCAATTTTTATAGATAAATTAGGAAAAATTTCATGTAATTGATCAACTAAATGAAAATCTTTCCAATTTAAATTAGCGGCAAAAACGACAACGTTGTCTTTAATATCTCCAGGACAACCTATACCGATTTTAGTAATTTGATATTCTTGAATCCAACGAGTCAAAATTCCTTTTAAATCCATAAGCATTTGATCTTGTTTACTTTTCCAAATATTTTTATAAGAAGTAAACTTAATAATTTGATCTTCTTCTACAATCGCCAATTTGATACTCGTACCTCCAATATCCATTGCTAGTATTTTTTCACTCATACTTTCACCTTCTTCTTATTAATATTATCACAAAATAGTGAATATTCCCAACAAATCCATTTATTGCTTTTTTTAAAACTTAATAGTATAATCTTAAAAGGAGGTATTCCTTATGAATAAAGTTATTATATCTTGCGATACAACTGCATGTATCAATAAAAAAGAAGCTCAAAAATTAGGTATCTATGTTTTACCTTTAAATGTTATTGTTGACGCAAAAGAATATCATGATGGCATCACAATTGATAATGAAACTTTGTGTACAATGATGAAAAATAAAGCAGCGATTTCTACTTCTACTCCTACACCTGTAGAAATTGAAACTTTCTTTGATCGCATTTTTGAAGAAAAACAAGCTGAAACCATCATTCATTTTACAATTTCATCAAAATTAAGTAGTATGTTTTCTTTATTTACAAATTTATGTAAAGAAAAATATGGGGACAAAGTTATCATCGTTGATTCTTTGTCTGTTTGTTCCTTTATGGGAAATTTAGTTCGTTATGCCGTAAAATTAAATAATGAAGGTTTTGAACCCAAGAAAATAGTAGAATTAGTTCAAAAACGAGTCGGAACAGAAGTCGTACGTTTTGTCCCAGAAACCATGGTTTATTTAAAAAGAGGTGGAAGAATTCCTCCTGCTGTTGCAGCAATTGGTGGTTTATTAGGTATAAAACCTGTTTTAAAACTTGGAACAAATGGTATTGAAAAAGAAGGAATTACAAGAACCTTAAGAAAAGCTTATCTTTCAGCACTTAATGAATTTGCTAAAGTAAAAGATTTAGATTTATATGAAATTCATATTATTGAGTTTGATTCCATGAAAATTTGTAAAGAAATTAAAAAAGCTGCTGAAGAAAAATTTCCAAATCTTCCAGTTTATATTACACCAATGTCTATTAATGTTTGTGCCCATACAGGCCCTGGAACATTTGGTGTAGGATTAGTGTTAAAAGTTTAAGCAATAAGATTGAACCTCAATTCATTTTACTGAATTGAGGTTTTTTAATATACGCTTAACAAAAAAGTAGACAATGTTTTTAATTTTGTCTACTTTTTAATTTATAATTTTTTATCCGTTATAAATATTATATTTTCCTTCTCCGTACCAAGAATCGACATTATCTTGAAGAAGTTGCCAAGCTTTTGAAATATTTTCATTTGCTTTTTCTGTCCAGGTTGCTAATTGACTCGTAATAGAACTGACCCAACCAGTAGAACCAACAGCATTAAAAGAGTCAAAACGTTTATTCCAATCTTCTAAAATATCTTCTTGACCACCGGTAGCCAATGGTACCTTTCTTGGAATAGTGTTATAAGCATAACAATTTTCTTTATCTTCTTCAAAGATTCTTAATACTTCTTGGAATCCTTCTTGCTCATTAAATGCTTCTGTCATCTTTTTATAATGATTCAGTTGAATTTGATAGTCATTTAAAGTTACATTTTCATCCGTATAAGTTTCTTCATCATAAGCGTCTGTTTTATTTTCATTATATGGATAAACAATGTCTTTTTTAATGACTGGTAAAGATTCATAATTTCCTGTAATTTCTTCTCCTTGATATAACCATTTTGTAGTAGCAATACTTTCTACTGCTCTTGTGTCTGCTGCCATAAACAATGCAAATGCTGCCGCAGCTTCTTCAGCATCTCTATCGGCTTGTGTACAATTTTCATTGCCTGCCGCATCAAGTGGACATTGATTTCCAACAACTAAACCTTCTGCAATCATGCCAATTTTAAATTCTTCTGCATCATCATTTGTTACTTTTGGAAAAGGCAAAAAATCAAATGACCCAACTTTATTTTGTTCCACAATCATTTGTGAATATAAACCAGCAGCATAAGAACGAGACATTTCCATAGCATATAATTCATCTTGAATAAAGTTAGTATTGTAACTCCAAGGTTGAATTTGATTGTATTGCGGTTTGATGGCTTTGGTTGCATAATCCCAAACTGAATATTGTGCCAATTCATTTTCTTTTTCAATCAAATCAATAATTTCATTAGTATTTAAATTAACCGTTTGATTAGTTAGCAAAGTTTCATTAATTGTACTTGAAATAATATCTGTCATATCATTTGATAACACGCCGGTCCCTCCAATATTTGAAGAAGTTCCTGTTGCGCCAACTACTGTTTCTAAATAATTTAACATATCATCAAATGTCCAGTTATCTAATAAATTTTCTGTGTCAATCCAATTGTTTTCCAAAATATCTTTATTTACAAAAATCCCAGTTGGATAAATGTAAAATGGCACAGCAGCTACAAAATCACCAAAGGTGAAATAATCAAAAACACTTTCATCAATGGCATTATAAAGTTTAAAATAATCATATTTTGATAAATCCGCACAATAGCCACTAGCTAACCCTTCTTGCACCGTTACAGGTAAGTGCATAATATGAGGTAATTTTTGATTATGCGAACTTTGATACTCAATAACTCGATTCGTATATTCCTCAATGTTATCGTATAATAAATTAATGGTAATATTAGGATAAATCTTGTTGAATTCTTTCGCAACGGCATGATATTTTTGCAAATTGCCATCAGTTAAATCTGAAGTTACAACTTTATCACTACCAATATCTCTAAATTCGCCATCCATTCCTTGAATGTAGACTAAAATATCTAAATCACCAGTATAATTTAACTCTGGCATGATTCCTGCATCATCATGTCCTTTATTTGTCGTTGTATCTTTTTTACAACCAGTTAAAAGTAAAAGTACACTTGCAGCGATTGGAAGCCATTTTTTATTGTAAAACATTGTATACACCCTCTCCATAATATTCATTAATACATTCTTGGAAATAATTATAAACAGCGTCAATTTTTTGATTTATAGAATCTTCCCATTCAGAAAGGCGAGCTCTAACCGTACTTACCCATGTAGAATCAGAAATTAAAATATTATTACAATTATATCTTCCCATCCATTCTTTCATAATATCATCTGTTCCACCTTGAGCATTCGGTAAATTATCTGGAATACCATAGAAATTAATTCTACGCGTTTCATCTTCACCATAGAAAATTTCTAATACTTGTTTAAATCCAGGTTTTATATTTTCATAATTGTAAATATCTGGAACATCATCTTCACTTTCTTTTTCCCACCAAGTAGAATAGCATTCTAACCAGTCTCTTAATTGAAGATAGAAAGCATTTTCTTCATCTTCAGCTTGGAAAGAAAATTTAAAGTTTTTGTCTACTGTTGGTAAATCTAATACACCTTTTACAGGTTCGTCAATGTTTAACCAATCAATTTCACTTCTTGCTTCTAAAGATCTTGGGTCGTTTGTTAAAAACATCGTGAAATAAGCAGCCACATCTGTAGCTAATTCGCCACCTTCAACACATCTTGCTGTTCCTGTAGCGTCTAATGGACATTGATTGCCAATTGTTAATCCTTCTGCAATCATTCCTACAACATTTTCAGAGTCTTCATCTGCCTTTGGCCAAGGTAAATAATCAAAATCAGCTTCTTTACCAGCTTCTGTAGCCATTAAAGATAATAATCCTAGATTCCATGGCATTTCTGCATTAAATACATAACGATCGTTTTGAATGAAATCTTTATTTCCATTCCAGTCAGCAATTTCTGCATCATCCATTCCTGGTTTTGGAGAGTTATTATTGCCAACAATGTATTCATAAGCGACTGTATCATATAATCTTTTTTCTAATGCTAATAAATCTTCAACCAAAGAATTATTTAATTCGACTCTTCTATCAAATTTATAAGATTGATTAATAGAGGGGGCCATATAACTAACAAAGTCTTGTTGCATATGAGGCAATGCTGCGACATTTGCATCAAAATTTTTTGCGTTTTCACAAGCTTCAACAAAATTTTCAAAAGTATAATCTGCTAATAATGCATCAAAGTCTCCATAATTAGCTTGTGAAGATTCAAATAAACGGGTATTTACAAATACACCCATTGGATAAATCATATAAGGAAAAGCACCTTGAAATCCTCCAAAGTTAAATTCATTCAAAATACCATCATCATAAGATTTATACAATTCCGAATCTTTATATTTTGTTAAATCTGTAGCATATCCTTTTTGAATCATTTCATTAACATGGTCTGTTCCGTGCATAATGTGAGGGACATGTCCTTTTTCACTAATGTAAGCCATAATAGAATCGTTATAATTTGCAATAGATGTATAGCGAACATTAATTTTTACTCCAGGAGCGATATTTCTAAACTCTCTTGCCGCAGCACCAAAACGTGCCAAAGCCGCATCAAAAAAGTCGCTTTGAGTTCTTTTTGGATTACCAATATCTCTCATTTCACCGCTTTGTCCTTCAATATAAAGTAGAACATCAATGTCTCCCTGATACGAAGTGACGGATTCTGGAATAAATCCCAAATCATCATGTCCTGTTTGAACTTCATTCTTTTTACAACCAGTAAGCGATATAAGCGCTATCATTGCTGGTAATAAAAGAAATTTTGAATTTTTCATTTTGTTTTCCTCCTATTTTTATAAAAATTTATAAAAACATTTTTACTCATTATTATTATACATTTTTTCATCAATTTTTCAATTAAAATAATATTAAATTATTTTTTTTAAAAGTTGTCCTTTTTTTATGCTATAATAAACAAGAAAGAAGAGAGATTATGGAATATATTGCAACAATTTGTTCACTACAAGATATGCCACAATTATTACGAGTTGACAGTTTTTTAATAGGTCATTCTTTTTATGCCAATCGATTAAGCGCTTCTTTTAATCAAAAACAAATTATTCAAGCAAAAAAATATTGCAAAGAAAATCATAAAAAAATATATGTTTTAGTCAATAAAATTTTTACTAATTCTGAACTCAATCGATTAAAAAAATATTTAATTTTTTTAAAAAAGATTCAAGTTGATGGCATCTTTTTTTGTGATTTTGCTGTTTTTGAAATAGCTAAAGAATTACATATTGAAAATTTGCTTGTATTTTATCATGAAACGTTTTTAAAAAGTGCTACTGACCTTTTAGCATATCATCAAATTGGAATCCCTCGTTGTGTATTTTCAAAAGATGCAACGATAAAAGATATTTGTTCTTTAAAACCTGAATACAAAGATTTTGCCGGTGTGATTGTTCAGGGCTATGTTCCAATTTATTACTCTAAAAGAAAAATTCTTTCTAACTTTTATCGTGTAAACCATTTTAAAAAACCTAACAATTTTAATGAAGGATTTTTTTTAAAAGAAAAAATTCGTGAAGACTTTTATCCTGTTATTGAAAACAAAAGTGGCACACTTGTTTTTTTGCCGACTCCTTTATCTTATATTGAATCTATTTTAACTTTAAAAGATCATCTTTCTTTCATTATTTTTGACAACATTTTTGAAAATATAAATGATTTAATTCAATGGATTCATCTTTATCAAAAAGTACTCAATGAAAATCAAATGATCCAAGATTTAGATTTAAAAAATTTTTCTTCAGGTTTTTTATTTAAAAAAACAGAATTGGAGTAAAAACATGAAAAAACCAGAATTATTAGCTCCTGCAGGAGATTTAAATCGTTTAAAAGTAGCAATATTATATGGCGCGGATGCCGTCTTTATCGGAGGAAAGTTTTTTTCTTTACGGGCTAAAGCAAACAATTTTTCTTTAAAAGATATTGAAGAAGGCGTCTTATTTGCACATCAACATCATGCAAAAGTATATGTAACAGTTAATATTGTTCCTAATGAAGATGATTTTAAAAATTTGTCCTCTTATTTATTAGCTTTAGATCGTGTAAATGTGGATGCGATTATCGTATCTTCTATATCAGTTTTACTTCAAGCAAAAAAATTACACTGTCGATTTGAAGTTCATGTTAGCACACAACATTCTATACTCAATTCTTATGCCATTCAATTTTTTAAAAACTTAGGCGCTGACCGTGTCGTCTTAGCAAGAGAATTAAATATTTTAGAAATTCAACAAATCAAAAAAAATACAACTCTTCCTTTAGAAGTATTTATTCATGGCGGAATGTGCTCTTCTTTTTCGGGACGTTGTACATTAAGCAATGCTATGGCTAATCGTGATGCCAATAAGGGAGGGTGTGCTCATAGTTGTCGTTGGCCGTATTTTTTATATCATGAAGAAACCCCCATCAGTGACAAAGAAATTTCTTTCGCTTCAACTGATTTAATGGGAATTAATTATTTGCCACAATTAATTGATGCTCAAATCGATAGTTTTAAAATTGAAGGACGAATGAAATCAATTTATTATATTGCTAATGTTGTTAAAATTTATCGACAATTCATTGATTTCTATTGTCAATTTAAAAAAATCGATAAAAAACAAATGAACTATTACAAAAAAGAATTATTAAAAATTGAAAGTCGTTCTTTGTCTCCGGTCTTTTTAAATCCTCATTTAAAAAACGAAGGAATTCTAATTCACCAAAACACAAATAATGCGAATCAATCTTTTATAGGAATGATTTTAGAAGATAGTGATAGCTATCATTGTGCCTTTGTAGAACAACGTAACCACTTTACATTAGATACAAAAGTAGAAATTATTCAACCAAATCAACCGAATCAAAGTGTTAAAATTTTACAAATGTGGGATTTAAATGATAACCCTTTGACTATTGCAAGACATCCTCAACAAATTATTAAAATTCAATTTTCAAAACCAGTAAAAAAAGATGCTATCATGAGGAGGAAATAAAATGGAGTTTTTAGAAAGAACCAACATGTTAATCAACACCAATTCATTAAAAAATAAAACTATAGCCGTTTTTGGTTTGGGGGGAGTAGGTTGTTATGTCGTAGAAGGGTTAGTTCGAGCTGGAATTTCTTCTTTTATTCTTGTTGATTATGATGTCATTTCAAAAACCAATATCAATCGGCATCTTTTGGCTTTCAATGAAACTATTGGTTTTAAAAAAACCGTTTTGCAAAAAGAAAGAATTTTAAAAATTCAGCCTAAAGCAAAAATTCAAATTTATGATTTAATGTGGAATCAAGAAACGGCAAACCAAATTGATTTTACCAAAATTGATTTTATCGTCGACGCTATTGATATGGTTTCCTCTAAAATTTTATTAATTCAATGGGCTAAAGAAAAAAACATTCCCATCATTTCCTGTATGGGGACGGGAAACCGTTTAAATCCATTTTTGTTTGAAATCACAGATATTAGTAAAACCTCTGTTTGTCCTTTGGCTAAAACGATGCGTTATGAACTTAAAAAGAGAAATATTCATCACGTTCCCGTTTTATATTCAAAAGAAGTTCCGTCTCGTCATATTTTAACGAACGAATTTGGCAAACATATTCCTGGAAGTATCAGTTTTGTTCCTGCCGTTGCGGGAATGTGTATTGCGTCTTATATCATAAAAGAATTATGTAATTAATCTTTTTTTACAACTTTATTTTTGCTATAATACGTTCGGTGGTGATATTGTGGAAACACGTATGGAAAGAAACAAGGAATTGCATCAAAAAGTCAACGAAGCAAATAGACAATACGATTTATATTTACAAGATCCTAAACATTTAGAAAATAAAAATTTTTTAAGTGCGGTTGACCCTAATTTTTTTGCCACTTCCACCACTAAAAAACCACAAACCAAACAAAAAAAAGCAAAACCAATATATTGGATTATTGGAATTATTGCCTTTTTTTTATTGATAGCAATATTTTTAATTATTTTTTTATAAGAGGTGAGCAAAATGAAGTACATTACAATTGCCATTGATGGCCCTGGAGCAGCAGGAAAAAGCAGTGTTGCTAAAGAAGTTGCTCGCCGATTAAACTATACTTATATTGACACAGGCGCCATGTATCGCTGTTTAACACTATATGCTTTAGAAAATCAAATACCTTTAAAAGACGAAAAAGCTTTATGTGAGGCAGTTGATCATTTAGATATTCAGTTGACAAATCATGGATCTGTTTATCTTAACCAAAAAGATGTCACCACGGCTATTCGTAATCGAGAAGTAACAAACTCTGTTTCTTTAGTATCCTCTCCTCGTTGTGTTCGAGAAAAGTTTGTTCTTTTACAACAAAAATTAGCACAAAAACAAAAGGGTGTTGTTATGGATGGAAGGGATATTGGAACCGTTGTTTTACCTTTTGCCGATTTAAAAATCTTTCAAGTAGCTTCTAGCCGTATCCGAGCACAAAGAAGATATGAAGAAAATTTAAAAAAAGGAATTCATACTCCTTTATCTGTTTTAGAAGAAGAGATAAAACAAAGAGATTATTTAGATGAAAATAAACCCTTTGGCGCTTTAAAAAAGGCCAAAGATGCCATTGAAATTGACACTTCAAATATGTCTATAGAAGAAGTGGTTGAAACAATCATCAAATTAGCAAAGGATTTGATAAAATGAAAAAAGCAACCGTTGCCATTGTAGGAAAACCAAATGTAGGAAAATCAAGCCTTTTTAATCGTATTGTTGGAGAAAGAAAATCAATTGTTTATGATGAACCAGGAGTAACTCGTGATCGAATTTATGGAACGGCTACATGGTTAACTCGCACCTTTAATATTATTGATACTGGTGGTATTGAAATTGAAAATAAACCCTTTCAAGAAAGTATTCGAATCCAAGCCGAAATCGCCATTCAAGAAGCAGATGTAATTGTCTTTGTTTGTGATGGCCGTCAAGATATCACAGAAGATGATCTATTAATTGCTAAAATATTAAAAAAATCGAACAAACCAATTCTTTTAGCTATTAATAAAATTGATGATATTACTTTAACTGCAGAAGCTTATCAGTTTTATCAATTAGGAATAGATAGCGATTTAACCATCATTTCTTGTAATCATGGAATTGGTATTGGAGATTTACTTGATCGAATTATTGAACATTTGCCTGTTATTTCAACACAAAAAGAAGAAGATGTCATCCATTTTTGTATGATTGGACGTCCAAATGTTGGAAAGTCTTCCTTGGTTAATGCTTGTTTAAATCAAGAACGAGTCATTGTATCCAATATTGAAGGAACAACAAGAGATGCTATTGATACGCTTTTTGTTCGAGATAATCAAAAATTTTGTGTCATTGATACAGCAGGTCTTAAAAAAAGCGGAAAAATTTATGAAGCTATCGATAAATATGCTGCTTTACGTGCATTAAACGCAATTGATCGAAGTGATGTTTGCTTGCTTGTTTTAGATGGAGAAGCAGGAATTCGCGAACAAGATAAAAACATTGTGGGTTATGCGGTTGAAGAAGGTAAGGCAATTATTATCGTTGTCAACAAATGGGATCTTGTTCATAAAAATGAAAAATCAGTCAATGAATTTACCAAAAAAATTCGCGAAAATTTTAAATTTTTATCTTATGCACCTATTTTATTTGTTAGTGCAAAAACAAAACAACGAATTCATCTTCTTTTTGATGAAATCCAAAGAGTTTTTAACAATGCAAACAAACATATCCCTACTAGTATTGTCAATGAAATTATTTTAGATGCTTTTGCTTATAATCCCACTCCTGATTTTAATGGAGGGCGTTTAAAAATCTTTTTTGCCAATCAAGTAGATACTTGTCCTCCTTTATTTATTTTGTTTGTTAATAATCCTGATTATATGCATTTTAGTTATCAACGATATTTAGAAAACAAAATCCGAGAACGAATTGACTTTGAAGGTACTCCTATCAAAATTGTTTGTCGTGCTAGAGAATAATATTTAACCTTATTCATACATATATTATGTTAGGAGGTTTGTATGAATAATAATTTATTTAAAAAGGTTGAATCCAAAACCAATGTTAAAAAAGCAGATATTATTTCTTTAGCAAAATCGATTCAAAATAAAAATATGAGTGATGAAAAAAATTTGAGAGAATTAATTCATAACATTGCACAAATGGCAGGAAAAGATGTTGATAAAGAAAAAGAAGATAAAATTATTAATGCTGTAAAAAACAATCAAATCAACGATTCAATAAAAAAGATGAACAATGAATAGAATTTTGTAGTAAAATCTATTTTCTGCTATAATACTATTATAAGGAGGAATAATCATGGAACAAATTAAAACAAAACAAGAATTTGATCAGTTGACAAATGAAAATAAAAATGTTGTAATCGACTTTTATGCATCTTGGTGTGGGCCTTGTAAAATGTTAGCTCCTATTTTTGAAAATGTTGCTGCAACCACTCAAAATGTAAAATTCGTCAAAGTTAATGTAGATGAAGCTACTGAATTAGCAAGTTTATTTGGCATTCAATCCATTCCAACTATGATTTATATCAAAGAAAAAAAATTAGAAAAAAGAGAATTAGGGTTTAAAACAAAAGAACAAATTTTAGAAAATATTGAACGAATTTTCTAATTAGAATTTAGTATAAAAGGGCGAATTGTATTTCGCCCTTTTTACTTTAATCTTTTATAAAATTGGTATAAATTTTTTCTTCATATTCTGGTGAAGGAATGTGCTTTTTACCAATTTCTAAATTTTTTAACATCCATGCCATATTTAAAGCTAATGTCCGCATGGTTTGTAATCCTTCTTGATCTTTATAAACATCCTCTGGTTTTTTACCATGAACTTGATTCCAATATTGAGAACCAATAATGTGCATATTACTAATGCCAAAATATTTATTTAATCGGTCAAAAGCGGCGCTTGCTCCTCCTCTACGACAAGATACGATAGAAGCAGCCAATTTTCCTTGCATCTTTTTTCCAGCACAATAAAATAAACGATCTAAAAAAGCACAGAGTTGTCCTGCTGGCCCAGCATAATAGACAGGAGAACCAACAATTAATCCGTCGTATTCATCTAATCGATCTAAAATTTCATTCACTTGATCTTGAAAAACACATCTTCTTGTTTGATAACATTTTCCACAAGCAATACAACCCGCTATTGGCTTTTTTCCAAGATAGACTAATTCTGTTTCAATCCCGTTTTTTTGTAAGGTCGTCATAATTTCTGCTAATGCCGTATAGGTACAACCTTTTTCATTTGGACTACCATTAATCAATAAAACTTTACTCATTAATGTTTTCTCCTTTCGTTTGTATTTGCTTTGATAAATCAAAAAATTTATCGATTAATTCAAGATATTCTTTTTCATATAGTTTATTTTTTAAACGTTTTAAAAGTTTTTCTTTTTTTTCTTTTTCCACATTTTTTTGTTCAACAGGTAGATTTTGTTTTATTTTTATAGTTTTTACTTGTAAAATATATTCTATTCTTTTTAAAAATAAATCTTGAATTTTTTCATCAATCTTTTGTATTTTATGGCGTAAATAAACTAAATCTTCTTTCATTTTTTATAATAAGAAAACCTTTCTAAACCATAACTTTTTACGCCATATTTTCTTTTTAATGCTGTTAACTCTGGAATCATTTTTTTCATATCGACTCCTCCTTTATAATTTATATTATTATATCAAAAGGAATAGAATTTTAAAATAATATAGATGAAAGACTAAAGGCAACATGTTATAATAAAATTACATAAAAAGGAGGAATTTGATGAAATTACGCGTTCATTTAAAAGAAAACTCCTATTCTATTCATATCAAAAAAGGAATTTTAAATGCCGTTTCCTCTTTTTGTCTTTCTTATTCAAAAATTCTTTTAGTTACAGATAGTGGTGTCCCCAAACAATACATAGATATCGTTAAAAAAGAAATTCCACATTGTCTTCTTTTTACTTTAAAAAAAGGTGAAAAAAATAAAAATATGCAATCCGCTAACGCTATTTTGCATCAACTATTTATCAACAATTTTGATCGTCATGATTTAATCTTAGCTATTGGAGGCGGCGTTGTCCTTGATCTTTGTGCTTTTGTGGCGTCCATTTATAAAAGAGGAATGCATTATGGTTCTATTCCAACTACAGTTCTTGCTCAAGTAGATAGTTGCATTGGTGGCAAGAATGGAATCAATTATGATTCATTCAAAAATGGAGTGGGTACATTTTATCATCCAAAATTTGTTTTAATTGACCCTCTCGTTTTAGATACTTTACCAAAAAGGCATTGGAATAATGGTTTAATTGAAGCATTAAAAATGGGGTTAATCCACGATAAAAATTTATTTGACTTGATTGCTACAAAAAATATCAAAAAAAATATCCAATCTATTATTTTCCATTCATTAAAAAATAAAATTGATATTATTGAACAAGATGTTCATGATATAGGTATTCGACAAATCTTAAATTATGGGCATACTCTTGGACATGCCATAGAAAGTTATTGCAATTTTAAAGTTTTGCATGGCGAAGCTGTAGCTTATGGAATGGTTTTAGAAACAAAACAAAACGAAATAAAAGAACAACTTTTACAAATTTATAAAAAAATTCATCTAAAAAAGATAAAGCCTATTCCTTTAACATTGTTAAAGCCTTATATCATGCAAGACAAAAAAAGAGTACATCAATCGATTATTATTCCACAAATCAATCAAATCGGTTCATGTCAACTCGTTGAAATATCTATGAATGTGTTTTTTAAACAGATGGGAGATGAAATCCATGAGTAGTTGCTTTAAAAATAATATTAGTCTTTCTATATTTGGCGAATCTCACCAAAAAACAATGGGCATTACCATTGAAGGCATCCCTGCTGGGGTTACCATTGATTTTGATTTCATCAATCAAGAATTAACTCGCCGACGTCCTTTCAATGATTTATCCACAAAAAGAATTGAAAAAGATGCTTACGAAATCGTCAGTGGTTATTTCAATAACAAAACAACAGGATCTCCCTTATGTATTTTAGTCACTAACGAAAATTTTGATTCATCTGTTTATCAAACTGATTTGATTCGTCCTTCTCATGTTGATTATGTTATTTATAAAAAATATCATGGTTTTTTTGATTATCGAGGAAGTGGACACTTTAGCGGTCGATTAACTGTCTTATTTGTCATCGCAGGTGCAATTTTCAAACAACTTTTAATGGCTAAAAATATTTATATTGCTGCGCATATTAGTCAAATTCAAGAATTAAAAGATGATGATTTTTCAAATTTAGAACAAGTAGATCAACTAAAATCTTTATCTAAACAATCTTTCCCTGTTATTAATCCTCACATCAAAGAACAAATGATGCAAAGAATTCAAGACACTGCAAAAAAACACGATTCAATTGGTGGCATTGTACAAACGATGATTTATAATCTTCCTGTAGGAGTCGGAGAACCTCTTTTTGACTCTTTAGAAAGTCAACTTTCTAAATTCATGTTTTCAATTCCGGGAATCAAAGGAATCAGTTTTGGTTCTGGCTTTGATTTTGCATTGCATACAGGCAGTGAAATCAATGACTCCTGGAAAATTGAAAATGAAAAAATGATAACTAAAACCAATCATAATGGCGGAATAAATGGTGGAATGAGTAATGGAATGCCTATTATTTTTCAATGTGTTGTAAGACCAACTCCTTCCATTGGATTAACACAAGAAACTGTGAATCTACAAACACACAAAAACACAACCATAACCATTCAAGGAAAACATGATCCTGCTATTATTTCTCGCATTGCTGTCATTATTGAAGCAATGACTGCGATTGCCATTTATGATTTACTTTTAGAAACCAAAAAAAGGAGCTAAAAAAATGTTATATGGACTAATTGGTGAAAATGTTCAATTTAGTTTTTCAAAACAAATTCATAAAAACTTACATTCCCCTTCCTATGAATTATGGTCTTTGTCTAAAGAACATTTTTTAACATTTTTAAAACAAAAAAATTTTAATGGTATCAATGTTACGATTCCTTATAAAGAAGTAGCGATACAAGTTGTAGATGAAGTTGATTCAACAGCTAAAACCATCGGTTCTATCAATACAATTATTAAAAAAGATCAAAAATTAATTGGCTATAACACCGATTATTTAGGATTTGAGTTTTTATTAGATATGTACCAAATTCCATTAGAAAATAAAAAAATTATCATATTAGGAAGTGGAGGAACGGCTAAAACTGTCGCCTATGTGGCTAAAAAAAGAAAATGTAAATCAATTGCTTTCGTCTCAAGAGAAAAAAAAGAAAATGGATGGACTTATGAAGATTTAAAACAGTTACAAGATTATGAAATTTTAATTAATACAACACCAAATGGGATGAAAGGAAAAGAAGAAAAAAAATTAGTGGATTTCAATATATTCAATCATTTGGAATGGGCTATTGATTTAATTTATAATCCACTCAAAACTTCTTTATTATTAGAAGCCGAAAGTAAAAATATTAAAATCGCTTCAGGATTATTGATGCTCGTAGCACAAGCTTTTTATAGTGAAGAATTATTTCAACAACAAACATTAGATACACATAAAATCTTAGAAGAGTATCAAAAATTATTTCTAGCAACAATGAATATTGTTCTCATTGGTATGCCTGGAGCAGGAAAAACAACAATTACAAAACTTTTATCTAACAAATGGAATAAAGAATATCTTTCTATTGATCAAGAAATTGAAAAAAAAGAACAATTACCTATTAAAGAAATTTTCCTTTTATACGGAGAAAAACACTTTCGTGATATTGAACAATCCATAACACAACAAATTGGTTTATGCCAAGGAAAAATCATTGATACTGGCGGAGGAATCGTTTTAAATGAAAGTAATATTTTTTCTTTGAAAAAAAATGGAATTCTTGTTTATATTAACCGTGGATTAGATAATATTCAATTAAACAAAGAACGTCCATTAGCTCAAAACTATTCCGATTTAAAACAATTATATCAACAAAGAAAAGATCGATATGAACGATATTGTGATATTAAAATTGATAATAATCTTTCTATTCATCAAGTTTTAGAAAAAATTCAGGAGGCTATTTATGCGTATACTCATTTTAAATGGTCCTAATCTCAATTTACTAGGCATACGAGAACCTGCCATTTATGGGACAAAAACTTATAAAGATTTATGTCGTTATTTAAAACAAAAAAGTCATACTTTCCATCAAAAAATTAAGATTAAACAATCTAATTATGAAGGTTATCTCATTACTCAATTACAAAAAGCTTCCAAAAAATATGATTATGTATTATTAAATGCTGGCGGGCTTACCCATACAAGTGTTGCTTTGGCCGACGCAATTGCGAGCTGTAGCATCCCTGTTATAGAAATTCATCTTAGTCAAGTGGATCAACGAGAAGATTTTCGTAAAATTAATTTTATTCGTCAATATTGCCAATGTTCTTTTGTTGGAAAAGGATTTTTAAGTTATGGTGAAGCATTAGATTATATTCAAAAAAAGGAGGGAGATAAAAAATGATTATTGTTGTAGATAAAAAAGAGCAAGTTGCAAATATTGAAAATTATTTAAATACATTTCATATTCATTTTTATACTTCTCATCAAAAAACATGCTCAATTATTGAAACACTGACTGATACTTTCCCTTTTGATGAAAAAAATTTATATGCATTTGAAGGTGTTCTTTCAATCCATTTTAATCAAAAAAAATATTTATGGGATTTAAAGAATCACCCTCAATATACATCCATTTTATTAGATAACTGGCAAATTGATAATCAACATATCACGATTATTGCTGGTCCTTGTAGTATTGAAAATGAACAACAACTTCAACAAATTACTTCAAAAATAAAACCTCTAGGTTGTAACATTTTACGAGCTGGAGCATATAAGCCTCGTTCTTCACCTTACGATTTTCAAGGATTAGAAGAAAAAGGGCTACAGCTTTTGTTTGAAATAAAGAAAAAATATCATCTTCCCGTTGTCAGTGAAATCACAAGTATTGAACATCTCGATTTATTCGTTCAATATGTTGACATTATTCAAGTTGGTGCTCGCAATATGCAAAACTTTGAATTATTAAAGGCTTTAGGAAAAATTAACAAACCTATATTACTTAAAAGAGGAATGGGCAATACGATAGAAGAATTACTTTTATCTGCTGAATATATTTTAAGTGGAGGAAATCAACAAGTGATTTTGTGTGAAAGAGGCATCCGCACATTTGAAAAAAGCACAAGAACAACATTAGATTTAAGTGCTATTCCTGTTTTAAAAAAATTAACGCATCTTCCAGTTTTTGTTGATCCTTCTCATTCAGTAGGTAAAAGAGAATATGTTGAAGCTATGGCCCTAGCTGCTATTGCGGCTGGAGCAGATGGTATTATGGTTGAAGTTCACGATCAACCATTATTTGCAAAAAGTGATGGTTTACAAGCATTGACTATTGATGATTTTAAACAATTAATGCAAAAATGTAAAAAAGTGGCAGAAGCCATCGGTAAAAAGTAATGAAAGTAAAAGTTTATCCTAGTACAATTGATACGAATCCATTTATCAATCTGCCTCCATCAAAAAGTATCGCTCATCGCGCAATTATTTGTGCATCTTTGGCCAATGGAACAAGTAAACTTACTCCAATAGAATATAGTGAAGATATTTTAGCTACCATCAATGGCGCAAAAGAATTAGGTTCAACAATTACAACGCTTAATGATACTCTTCTCATTCAGGGAAATGGCTTTATAAAAAATACAACACACGAAATATATTGTAACGAAAGTGCTTCTACATTAAGATTTTTTATTCCTTTATTTGCTTTATTAAACCAAAATAGTGTTTTTATCGGTAAAGAATCTTTGTTATCAAGACCACTTCAAATTTATCAAGATTTATTTCAAAAGATGAATTTAATGTTTGTCACACATCCAGACTATATTAGTATTCATGGACCATTAAAAGGTGGAGAATTTTCAATTCGTGGAAATGTTAGTAGTCAATTTATTAGTGGATTGTTTTTTGCTTTACCCTTGTGTCAAGAAAATTCTATTATTGAAGTGACTGAAAAAATTGAATCTTATCCTTACATTTTGTTAACCATTCATATACTACAACAATTTCATATTCATATCGAAAAAAGAGGTAAAAATAAATTTTTTATCGCTGGTAATCAAAAATATCTTCCCAAAGATTTTACGATAGAAGGGGATTTTTCTCAACTTTCTTATTTAGCATTGCTTGGAATTTTAAACCAACCAATTACTTTTACAAATGTTCCATTTCATTCCTTTCAAGGAGATAAAATTATCTTAAAAATATTAAAAGATTTAAATGTTAAAATGATTGAAAAGGCCAGTCAATTGACCATTTTTCCATCAATGATATCTTCTTATACCTTTGATATTTCAGATTATCCTGATTTAGCTTTATCTTTATGTGTTTTAGGAATGTTTTGTCAGGGAACATTTATTCTAAAAAATGTTCATCGTTTAGCTTATAAAGAATCCAATCGAATGCAATCAATTATTGAAGAAATGATTAAACTAGGTGTAGATATTTCTATGTTAGATGACACTCTCATTATTCATGGTTCTTCAAATGAACATTTTTGTCACCAAAACTTATTTTCTCATCATGATCACCGCATTTTAATGGCTTTATTTATGTGTTGTGTCAATTGTCAAAATCCAATCGTTATAGAAGGTGCAGAATGTATTAATAAATCTTATCCCTCTTTTTATCAAACGATGAAAAAGATTGGTGTTCGTTTTGAAATTTTAAAATCATAAAATTTTATAAAAAAAGATGTAGCATCCTACATCTTTTTCATTGATCAATCATAGCGCAAAAAAATTATTTTACAATTTCACCATAAACTTCTTTGCCACATCCTGCAGCATTAGATTCATCTGTATCAATATGCATGGCTAAAGCATAGGATGAGCTAACACGAACAACGACATCACCAAAAATTAAAGAACGTTGAGCCGTATCTACTTTTACTTGTACAATATCTTTATCTTGAACATTTAAAAGTTTTGCATCTTCTGGTGTAGCATGAATGTGTCTTTTGGCCACAATCACTCCTTCTTGAAGATCAATTTCTCCACAAGGTCCAACTAATTTACAACCAGGAGTTCCATTTAAATCGCCAGATTCACGAATGACAATAGGAATTCCTAAACTTCTAGCATCGGTTGCAGATAATTCAACTTGTGTGCTTTTGCGATAAGGCCCTAAAATTGAAACACCTGCAATGCTTTTTTTTGGTCCTATTACTTCTACTCTTTCCTCACAAGCAAATTGTCCAGGTTGAGATAAATCTTTCTTTTTGGTTAAAGTGGCTTGTTCTCCAAATAAAATTTTGAAATGTTCTTCTGTTAAATGAACATGTCTAGCTGATGTTTCAACAATAAATTTTTGACTCATTTTCTTTTCCTCCCTATTTATTATAAATAAATTTATCGATAAATCGCTATCCCTTTTGGCAATATTTTACATTCAAAATAATTTGATTTTATAATTTTTCCATCTACATTGAAATAAAATTCCTTATCACTTCGATAAACTATTTTTTTACAAAGTTGATGAATATAAAAAGAATAACGATTAATTTTTCCCTTCATCAATTGAATTAAATAATAAGGTATAGTAATTTTTTTGATTTTTTTGGCAAATACATAATCCATATAACCATCATCTACAATAGATTCAGGACAAATACGAATGCCTCCGCCATAGCTACTTCCATTACAAGCTGCGGTAATAAAACCAGACATTTTAAAAAACTCTCCATCATCAACACTAATTTCAAACTCATGCCATTTAAAAGTTAAAATTGTCATTAATAATGCCCAAAAATAGCGAAATTTTCCTTTTAATTTCGTATATTTTTCAAAACGCATCAATACATCAATATCAATTCCTGAACCAGCAATATTAATGCATTTCATACCATTTACATCGATTAAATCCATTTCTTTTGCTTCCCCGTTTAAAATTAAATTTAATGCTTCTAATGGCTTTTTGATTGGAATATTTAGTTTGGCGGCGATATCGTTACCAGAACCAGCTGGAATAATTCCAATTTCCCATTTTGATAAATTGGTGAGTCCATTAATGACTTCATTAATTGTCCCATCTCCCCCAATGACAATCATCTTTCCTCCATTGGGATATGCCTTATCAATTTGTTTAGCAACTTGTAAAGGATCTTCATATTCTTTTGTTTCATATAAAATATGCTCAATAGAAGCCTCTTTTAAATATTTCAAAGTTTCTACATAAGTTTGATTTACTTTTTTTCTTCCTGCAACTGGATTTGCGATAACATGATACATTGAGCCAAACTTCCTTCCAATACTTAATCATTATATAATAAAAAACGACAAATTTAAATAAAAAAAATAGATGGTTTTATTTTTTAACTTTTACAAAACTTTGACATTTTGAAAAAAAGAAATTAACATCTAATCTTTATACTATGGGTGTAAAGAAAAAGGAGAGATTAAAAATGAAAAAAAATATGTAAAAAACTTTAAAAAAATATGAGGAACCAAAAACATAATCTAAATTAGATGAATTAAGAACTTTAGATAAAAGACCCAAAAAATAGGTATTTCTTTTAGTATCTTAGGAATAATTGAAATGATTTATACTTATTTCTTATATAAAAAATTATTTGTTAAATATAAAGAAAAATATCAAGATGAAATTTTACAACTAGCAAACGATTTAATTCAAGATTCAGAAAAAAGTAAAAAATGATATCTCTATGGATATCATTTTTTTACGAAAAGATTATTGTATACAATAATTTTTAAAAGCAAAATTTATTTTCTTCTATACGTTTCGCACCATGCATCACAATCAATTTTTACATCACTTGCTTTACAATAGCAATCTTTGTTGTAATAACAAGATAAATCATTACAACTTATTGCTGTTTCCATTTCAGAATAAGATGGCGTAATATCTCCACCTAATTCATAACTAAATTTTGTATCTGTTGGTTGTCTTTTTTGAAAACTTACACATACAGCATCATCATCTAAAACGATACATTGTTTATTACAAATACAAAAATGATTATGCTTACATTCTCTTTCGTTGCACTTTAATTTACTCATAGAAAACTCCTCCCATGAATTAATTTGTGCATTTTTATCATCTTTATTCTTTTTTTTAAAAGATTCCTACTGGTTGATTATTTTCATCTAAATCCATTTTTAAAGCAGCCGGTTCTTTAGGAAGACCTGGCATTGTCATAATATTTCCTGTAATACAAACTAAAAACCCTGCTCCAATAGAAGGTCGAATTTCTTTGACATGTAAGGTAAACTCTTTAGGAGCTCCCAATAATTTTGGATCATCCGATAAAGAAGAAGGCGTTTTCGCAATGCAAACTGCCAAATGATCCCATCCGTTTTCTTTATAAAGTTTTAGTTGCTCTTTTGCTAAATCACTAAATTCTACATCTTTAGCCCCATAAGCAATTTTAGCAATTTTATTAATTTTTTCTTCGATAGAATCATCTAAATTGTATAAATAAGAAAAATGATTTTCTTGTTGCACAATTTCTAAAACTTTTTTAGCTAGTTGAATGCCTCCTTTTCCACCTTTGGCCCAGACATCACTTAATTCAATTGGATATCCTTGTTTTTTACACCATCTTTTTAAAGCAGCAATTTCTTTTGGTGTATCTGTTGGGAATTTATTGATGGCAACCACAAATGGCAAACGAAAAGCTTGAATCGTTTCAACATGTTTTTTGAGATTTTCAGCACCTTTAATTAAAGCTTTGACATTTTCTTCCTTTAAATTTTCTTTGGCTACACCACCATGCATTTTTAAAGCACGAATTGTCGCAACAACAACAACTGCACTTGGATGAATGTCTCCTACTCTACATTTAATATCTAAAAATTTTTCAGCACCCAAATCCGCACCAAAGCCGGCTTCTGTAACCACATAATCCGCTAGATGCATTCCCATTTTTGTTGCAACGATAGAATTACATCCGTGAGCAATATTAGCAAAAGGCCCTCCATGAATGAGAACAGGTCCTCCTTCTAATGTTTGAACTAAATTTGGTTTAAAAGCATCTTTTAAAAGTAATGTTATGGCTCCACCAATCTTTAAATCAGCAACAGTAATTGGCTTTTTAGACGTATTATAACCGACAACAATGCGATCAATACGATTTCTTAAATCTTGGTAATCTTTTGCTAGACAAAAAATAGCCATAATTTCACTTGCTACTGAAATATTAAATCCATCATTTCTAGCCACACCATCTTTAGGTCCTCCTTGGCCGACTTTAATATATCGTAAAGCGCGATCATTTAAATCTAAACATCTTTTCCAAGTAATATGATTTAAATCAAATTGCAACTCATTTCCTTGATAAATATGATTGTCAATAAAAGCACTAATAGCATTATTTGCTGTCGTAATGGCATGAATATCTCCCGTAAAGTGAAGATTAATTTCATCCATTGGCATAACTTGTGCATATCCGCCTCCTGCAGCTCCACCTTTAATGCCCATAACAGGTCCTAAACTTGGCTCACGCAAAACAGCAACAACATTCTTTTTCAATGCAAATAAAGCTTCAGCTAAACCAATACAAGTCGTTGTTTTACCTTCTCCTGCACTAGTTGGCGTAATCGCCGTCACTAAAATCACTTTCCCGTTTTTATTTGGCTTAGTTTGTAAAACAGAAAAATCCACTTTGGCTTTATAATGACCATAAGGCTCATAATCTTGTTCTGTTAATCCTAATTTTTGAGCAACTTTTTTTATTGGTTTCATTTTCGTTGCTTTTGCAATTTCTAAATCTGATAATGATGTCATTTTCATCTTCTCCTTTTCTTTTTCTTCTTCTTTTTCTTTTTATGCTTTTTCTTTTTATTTTTGTTTTCTGTTATTTTTTCTTTTTTTACCTTTGGTAAAAAATGATCAATAAATACGGGTTTTGGTGGTTTAATTAAAAATGCATAAACCACTGCAATAGCAACAAATAAAGCCAATCCAGCAATAGATAAATAAATACCCTCTTTTAAATAAGGCGTATAATAAGATAAATTATAATTCCATTCTCCATCTTTAGCAATAAATCCAACAAAACCACCATTTAAATTATAAATTTTCACCTCTTCTTCTTGGCCATTTTGTGTTCTAGTTAAAGACCATCCAGCATCATAAGGAACACTTAAAACAACAATTTTTTTCTTATCATAATTGGTTTTAAAGGTAAACTCGTTTTTGTTATATACAACATCTGTAACTGCATCCTTTTTTAATTGATCTTGTGTTTTTTTAATGTCTTGCTCATACGTATAATACAAATTCATGGATAACATGGTTTCAGCTATTCCTGTAGAGGTTGAACGATACACACTATTGAGCCATGTATCTGAAATAAATTCGATGACAATCTTATTAATTGGTTGATTGACATAAAAGCCTCGTTCATATTTCCATTCGTATTCTTCATTACTATAGCTATGAAAATCCATGTGAGCATCTTGTGTTACAAGTACATCATCATTATAAAGACTAATTAAAACTCTTGGTCCCATTTTAAATGGCAAATTAATATAACAAATATTATCATCACTTGCCAAAGAACAAACTTTTCTTTCTCCATCTTTTAATTCATAGATGAGTTGATCTCCATAAAATCCATATTGATCGTATCTTTGATGGAAGAAAGGCTCATTTTTAGGAAGTAAAGTTTCAACGACTGAAGACGTGATTTCATTACGTCCAAAATCATAAATATATCTTCGACTTGCACTGTCTTCTAAATCAAAATCAATCGAATTATAATCTTTTTGGTATCGCTCTACTTCTCCTGTTATAGGGTCTATTCGATAGCCAACTAAATCCTCACGAAGACTCAATTTTTTATTCCATTTAGTATAACTCGTTCGATAATATTGCCGTACATAGGCTTCATTTTTTTCAAAGCCTTCTTTTTCAAAATCTTCTAAATCTTCCATTTTAACAATGGCCATTTTAGAATACATTTCTTCATAAATAGATGCTGAATAATTGTGATAAATCGTTCCGCTTTGAGATTGATAAGAGACAGAATCCCAAGGAATATATTCATCTAAACCATATCCTAACTCTATAAAATTTTTATTTTCGTATACATCAAAATATTCATAAGATCGCACAAGTTCATACCCAAAAGGAATGTTGATGCGATAATCTAAATTTTGTTCTTCCTCTAGTGAGGTTCGCCCATCAAAAACATCGTTTAAATAGGTATCGTTATTTTTATCTCTTTTATCTACGATATAATATTTAATACCCACAAATTGATCAAAATAATAACGTTTTTCATGATAGCCCATAGACCAAGAACCTCCATAAGCCATTCGTGAACGATCAATAAATTCTTTTTGTTCAAAATTGTAAATAGAATTAAACACTGAAGCTCCATTATAAGATAAATCTGAAGGCAAATTCACATTTCCTCTGGTTGCTAAAATATTGTAGATACGATAAAAACCATCATCCATTTCTTGTATATCTTCAATAATTTGTGTCTGTTCTTTTCTTTTTTCAGGACCACCCATAAAATATTGATACGATACATAACCTTTCATTTCAACCGTTACAATCGCACTCATCGCCACTTCTCCAACAACCATGACAAATAATATTTTCTTTAGATATTCCCATTTAATATAGCTAAATCCAATAATTAACCAAACAACAACCATATAAAGGAATTGGAAAACGACCGCATAGATTTTAAAAATATTGGTTAAAGTTTGATGTTGATAAGAATAAACAACAAAGAAAATGCCAATTCCTAAATTAATCAAGAAATTAATTAAAATATATTTCTTTTTAATTTGATCAAATTGATCGAAAGTACATAAAATAAAGATTAATGCAATGGCCACAATAAACAATAACCATCGTCCATACATGATAGTAAACCCATGGAATAAATAATAAGAAAATGGTATGAGTGGCATTAGTATACAAATGATAATGCCAAAAATTGTCCAAGGACGTTTGGTTTTAAATCCTTTAATGATTGCTGGGACTAACATCATAATCATTGGTGTTGTGATAAATAATCCACCAATGGTGTTATCTAAAACAGAAGTGCTAAAAACAGTTGAACTCCAAACATCCGTATTCATAAATAAAAAGCCTGTAAAAACATAACCTATGGATTGAATCGGACTAATAATTTCTGTAGCACTCATTGGTCTTTCTTGCCATACAAACATAAATTTTAATAACTCTTTAATATTAGACCAAGCAAAAAAGTCCCATCCTTTTAATTTTCCTAATTCTAATCCTGTTTCTAATCGTTGCGGGTTTTCAAAGAAAAAGCTTAAAAATTGAATGAGTGATTGAGAATCACCTCTCCCACTATCCAAAGCAACAACCATGGATGGAACAACAACAAATGAAGCCATGATTCCACCAGCAATAAAATATAAAATTCCTTGCAGTAAAACTCCCCATCGTTCTTTTGCAGAATGTCCTAAGCGTTTATTGATTCCATATAAATAAATCCACCGATATAAGGCATACAACACACCTAATAATGCAAAAGTGAAGAAAAAGAAATAATTGGCTATTCCCATTAAAAAGATGGCTAAAGTCAATATTCCACCTTTTCGTTCTTGTAAGCAACGTTCAATACCAATTAAAATTAACGGAAATAAGGCCGAAACATCACTATAATGGAACCAAATATAAAACAAATTCCACCCTGAAAAACTATAAATAATTGCTCCTATTGTCGAAGTAAATTTCTTTAAATGAAAATATTTACGTAACAAAACATAAAATAATAATCCACCCAAAGCATATTTAAACATCATATGAAAGAAAATGCCTTGATAAAGCCATGCTTTAGGCCAAATCAATAATAAATAAAACAAAGGACTAAATAAATAATAAAAACTTGCAGATCCAATATAATTAGCCCCTAAAAAATTAGAGTAATCAAATAAAGGAAACTCTCCCGTTTTAAAAAAGTCCCACATTTGATGATACCCATTCGCATAAAAAGAATAAGTCTGTAAGACATAATCTCCATTAATGGGTAACATAAAATGATTGGTAAGCAAAGCATATAAAAAAGTTCCAACGCCTATGCCAAATAAAATCATAAATACGATGGAATATTCATTTAAAAATACTTTTTTAGCAAATCTTTTTAATTTTTCTGCCTTTGTTTCCATGATCCTTTTCCTTTTTTATATATTATATAAAATTATTTCCTTGACTTCAATAAATAAACCTTTTAGAATCAACGACTTGCAAAAACTTATAATTCATTTTATAATCATTTTGCTATAAAAAATAAAAATTTTTGGAGCGGTATCGAAGTGGTTATAACGAGACTGACTCGAAATCAGTTGTATCTTTTTAAGGTACCGTGGGTTCGAATCCCACCCGTTCCGCCATATTTGTACGACATGTCTGATACAAACTTAGAACTTCTAAGGGTGTGCAGACTTTTTTTGTTTTATCCGATAAATACGCACTTTTTAAAATTACGCCGTGTAGCAACTTAATGAAAACGGAAGGAAATATATCATTTTTTAGAGCCAAGTTTACACGGTGTAGGAATTTTTACACGGCGTAAGGCTATTGAATAAGTCCCTTGCACACCCCTAGAAAATCAACATAAACTTATCATATTTGGAACTCATTCTTGTTGGAGATTTAGAGCTGATTACTGATGTTTTTAAAATAGATGGTGAGTTAAATAAGCTAGTGAAAGAAAAAGAAGAGATACATAATGAATTTAATCTTCTCGTTAAAATGAACACAAAGACTTAACAAGATCAGTCGATTTGGCGAAAAAAGTATGCAGAACTTGAAGATAAATATAAAAACAAGGAATCTGAATATAAAAATTTAATTAGTCAAAAAGAAGAAAGAAAACTAAAAGAAAGCAATATTAATTCATTCATCGAAACTTTAAAAAAGGCGAACTGATTACTGATTTTGATGAAGCAATATTCAATTTCAACCTAGAAAAAGCGATAGTGCATAAAGACAAATCAATAACATTCAAGTTCTATAGCGGGTTTGAAACAACGATAAAGGCTGAGGAGTGATTCCTTGGTCTTTTTGCGTTTTATAATAGAAAAAATCATACTTTTATGATATAATTCACTAAATTGGTGGTGGTTTTGTGAATTTAGATAGAGAATTAAGAGATCTAAAGAAATCTTACGATGATACTAGATGGAAAATTAAAAGCATTATAGAAAAAGGAAACTCACAAATTAAAGATTTGGAACGTTTTTATTCTTCTAATGTAGGAAAAGTGGAAGAAAGTATAAATCAAACCTTAGTAAATATAGAAAAGGAAGTAAATAATCTTATTTCAAACTTTGAAAAAAACTTGCGTGAATATAAAACCTCTCAAAATGAAATGCTTAAAGAGATGGAAGAAACATATTTAAAAGAAATAGATGCGAAGAAAAAATCTTTAGAGACTGAATTCAAATCTAAAATTAAGTGCCAATTTGTTGTAAAGGGGGTTCTATAGAATGCCAGAACTTTCTGATTATGAATTACGACAAATAAATGAATCAATAGAAGAGATAAATGAAGTTTTAAGTGATATTGAAAATTTAACTAGTAAAAACTCTTTTGATTATTCACGTTTGTATAGAAAAATTAAACAATATTCTGATGATGCAAACCAAAGTCAAAAGTATGTTGAAAGGGCAATTAGAGAGTTAACTAACGGAAGTGGTATTTTTTTTAGGAAAGAAGGAATAAATGATTTATTTTCTAAAAATGTTGATTTATTGAATAGTAAAATAAACGAGTTAAATTCTAATTACAGAAAGAAATTCGATGAACTTTTTTCTAATATTGGCAAATTAAGTGATATAGATATTTCTAATAGCATTTCGCTAAGTGATGACCATGATTTATTCGTATTTCCAATTGTTAATGAAAATGAGAATGTTGAAGATGAGAAAGATGATGTTGCTGATATAGTTGACGAAACTATAAATAATAAGGCATTGTTAGAAGAAAACGATGAATCAAATAAAGTAGTAACTTATGAAGAAAGGTCTTATCAGCAAAATCTCATTTCTAATATTGATGAAATTTTAGCAAATGAGACAACGGAAAAGGATATACCTAAGAAAAAAATTATCATTAGAAAAAATACTCCATTAGACAATGATGAAATTAAACAATTATTTATCAATAGGCATTTTATGTATAACTTAAATTTGTCTCAATTAAATGAAGGTATTAAATTTGCTGGAAATAGCGTTGATAAGAATAAAATTCTTTTAGGTGCTATGTATGCCAAATATAAAGATGATTTAGCTAACAAAGACTTTTTTGACATTTTAAATGATACTGATTTGTTATTGGAATTTTTAGAAGATAACAAAGATGAATCTCTCGATTTATTGTTTGGTAAGTTTTTCTTGTTAGTATCTGGTTGGAGTATGGCACATTCACATTATTTAAGTAGAGATTCTTTTGATAAATTAACTATAGATCCGCGACTATCGACAAGGAAAATAGTAGAACTAAATACTACGTTGCAATACGATGAATTGACTTTAATACATAAATTTGAAAATTCTAAGTATACCTTACTCTTATCTAATACTCTAAAAGAATCTTTTTATGATGTGCCAACGGCCGCAAAAATAATGATGGTTTCGTATAAGCATCCTGATGATTTTATAAAGTGTAGTGATTTAGGTTTTAAAAGAATTAATTAGGCGGGTGATAAAATGAGTAGTACATACGATTTCAAAAATCTTGAGCGAGAAGTCAAAAATCTTCAAAAAGAATATGAAAAACATCTATCACGCCAAACTGATATAAGTTCTAAAATCGAAAAATTAGAGTTTGATCAATCCAAATATGGGGAAAAAGCTGTAGATAGTAGAATAAAATCTATTTTTAAATACGCAAAGAGAAAAATAGAAAATACATTCAATTCTACTTATAGTGAAATAAAAACCGAATATGATAAATCATTTTCTAGGTTAAGAGATGGAGCAAAAGAAATTAATCAAATTTATACATCATACAATTTAATTTTGGGAAAGTTATTACAAGCTAATGAAAACTATCGAAGTCAAAATTTTGGTGCTATTATAGGTTTTAATGAAGAGCTATTTAAAACCGATAATGATACTTACTCTTATTTTTTACTATTAAAAGCAAATTCATATCAAGCACTTGCAAAATCTAAGATAAGTAGTTTGAGTAGTAGTGATACTTGGGTTTTTACTGATTATGTTAGTTTCTGCTATAAACATAATGCTAGAGAGCATTTGAAATATGCCTCATATCTTTGCTTTGAGCATTTATATTTATTAATCGAGAAAACTGAACTTAATGATTTAACAAAATATAATTACTTAAAGAAATGCTTAATTTTAAAAGATAATATTCCAAACGATAAAGTTAATAACGCGAAAGTTAATAAAATTTATAACGTTTTTTGTGAAATCTACAATTCTTTAGCTAATAAATATTTTAACGAATTTTCTTATTCTAATTTCGTATCGCTAATGGACGATTCTTATTTATTGAAAGATGTTGACATAGAGAATGAAATACTGAAACGTAAATCCAATGATCTGTTATCTAAATTAGATTATTTCTTGTTAAAAGGGAATAATACTGAAAAAGATAATTTCATTAGAGCCATTTCTGATTTAAGACCTGCTATAAAAGACGAAAATTTAAGGAGAAAATTCATACAAAAAATTTTATCTTTAATAACTGAAGATAATATTGATGTGTTTGAAAACTTGCTTAAGTACATTATTGATGATTTGGGTTATACTAATTTTATTAAAAATATAAATGAATTACTGATAAAAGAAAAAGAAGAAGTAAATTATTACAATTGCTTGGCAAATTCTTTCAATAAAACTATTATTAGCAACAAGGATAGAATTCCACTATTATACACTGTTAATGCTTTAATTCTTATAAGAGAAAACACGAATATTAAAGAATTAGATGGTGCGAAAACATATTACGGCATATCATTATCACTTTTTAAATCTGCACGTAAATATTTAGGATCTTTGGATAAGGAAACCAAGGATAAAATTAAAAAATTGTATGATGAAAGTTATAACTATATTTACAGTAAAGAAAACAAAAAGAATATTTTCGAGGTTAAAAAGCCAATTTCATTTGATGATAGTCTTTTGGTAGAAATTAAAAATCTTTCTAATGACGGCACTGTTAAAAATAAGAGATTATATATTGGATTATTGATTGCATTAGGTGTTGTCATTATCTCGCTAATAGTAACATTGTGCGTTTTATTAATTTAAAAAAAGGGGGTAATTATGAGTATTTTTGATTTTTTTAAAAGAAAAAAGAAAAAAGAAGCGATATTAACGAAAGAAGTAGGTGAAACACAGGCAGAAAATACTTCGACCGCACACAGTTTAAGTACGCAAGAGTTCGCTGCTTCAGCTAAAGAAATAACAGTTGAAGAAAAAAGCATGTTTTGCCGAAAATGTGGAACAAAACTTCTTGATGGTTTTTGCCCTAAATGCGGTGAACTTATTGATTTTGATAAGGATGCAAATAAAGATTTTATCGAAAAAGATAAACAAGAAAAAATTCGTGTTGTCGAAACAGAACACGAAACCGAAAATGGAACAATTAAGGTAACCATTACAACAGAAGTAAGCGAAAATAATCCTTTCGATGCAGCATATGATGAAACATACGCTTATTTGTTGTTTTTTAATAAATATCCAGTTATAGAAGCTCCTGAAAATAGAGATAAACTAAATTATGTTTGGTTCGAATTTACGCGTGCTGGTGTAAATAATATAAATGAGGTTAGAAAACTTCATGAAGAACTATTTTCTAAAGGGTTTTATAAAAAAGGAAACGACCCTTTATTATATTTGAATAGATTAAAAGTCTCTGAATTAAAAGAAGTTTCAAAAGCGTTCAATTTGCAAATTAAAGGTAAAAAAGATGCTCTTATTGAACAACTTAGTCAATTGTTATCCTTTGATCAATTAAAGAGTTATTTTGGTTACGACATATATGAATTATCTGAAAAGGTAGACGAATTTAAAAAAGAGCATAAATTTGAAATTGAGTATTGTTTCGAGTTGCATGATAGCAATATCAACTACAGTGAATTTTTAAAGTTGAGAGAGACAAAATCTCTTGATGATATAAACTTCCAATATCATAAGGCAGAATGGAGACATGATGATTTTTATTTAGGGACTTCACATCTTCATTGGATAGGAAAATATTATTTGAGAAACAATAAATTTAAAAAGGCGTCTGAGTATTTTTTGAGAGTCTTGATAATTGAATTGAGTGGCGCACAATTAAATAATACTAACTGGAAGGAATTTAAAGAAGTTAAAGTTCCTAAGGAAAATTGGCACTTTTGGAAAATCGAAATTAGTGACGATGTTACTGAAGAAATTAAAAAATTAGCACCATATATAGATGAAGATCTAATCAACAAAGTTACTGAATACAAACTCCCATTTAATGCTTGTCCTGCTAATCTTTTTAAGCAGATAGTTGAGCTAATTATCAACGATAAATTTGATAAGGAAACTAAGAAAAAAATTATTGGAGCGTTAACTGAAAACTTAGCTAAGATTAGAAAGGATTTATATGGGTTCTAAAGAGTATGGGCAAATATAATTCGATAACTGTTAGAGAAGCTATGAATAAGATAGCTTCAAATAATTACGTTCTTCCTGCAATTCAAAGAAAATTTGTATGGAGACCAGAACAAATTGAGACCTTATTCGATAGTATTCTTCGTAATTACCCAATCAATTCATTTATGTTTTGGGAAATTACTGATACAGCCTTAAAACAAAATTATAGTAAGTTTTTTCTTCTAAATAGAAGAAGTTATAATGGAATTGTGATATAATATGTGTAACGTTTTTAATTTCTTTTTTTGTTAATTTTTAGAGAAATGATTAAAATAATTCCAAAATAAAAGAAAGGAGTCATTTAGTGTGGAAAAAATATACAAGTATACATCATTAGAAAGTGCAATCAAGATATTAGAAAGTAATGCTGTTGCACTTAATAATCCACAAAACTATAATGACCCTTTTGATAGTGTTATAGATTTTGATGATGGCGATATTGAAAAATCAATTTCTATAGTAGTTGAATACTATTTAATTCAAGAATTTTTGAAATTGTTAAATAATAAGAATATTAAAGTTGGCTTTTTAACAAAGCTAATAATGAAGTGGGCTAGATTTGGTATTAATCTATATTTGAAGGTCTCAAAAAGGAATAAGTACTATGATTCTATTCCCGGAGCTCAGGCTTTAACTAAATTTGTGGTTAGATATGCTGCTCAAAAAGGTGAAAATTCTTTTGAAGAATTAAAAGAAAAGTTTACTAATGAAATTATTCGAAAAGTAAAAGATGCTCGAAATAACGCCTTAATATCATGCTTTAGTAAAAGATACGATTCTATTTTAATGTGGTCGCATTATGGGGATAAGCATAAAGGAATTTGCATCGAATTTGATAGACCTGAAAATGATTTCCTGGATGTTAAGTATTCTAAGAAAAGATGCAAATTTGATTTGGAAGATACTACAAGAAGAGTACTAGGATATATGCTATCAAATGAAGAAGTTGATGTTAATGATAAAGGACTAATAAGATGCATATCTAAACCATTTATTGTTAAATCATTAGATTGGAAATATGAAGAAGAGGTTAGATGTGTCTTGTCTCCAAATAGCGAAGGTGTATCTACGTTAGAAGAATTGAGTTTATATAAAATGCCTACCAATATTTCAAAGATATATATAGGTTGTAAGGTAGATAAAACATCAGAAGAATATAAAAATTTAATTACTCTCGCAAATAATAAAAATGTAATGATATTAGAATTAAAAACTAGCGATGATTTATTTAGCGTTATAGAAGAATGATTCAAGGAGGTTTTGTTAAATGTCAAAAATTGAACTAATAAAAAAAGAAATAGACAAAGTAAATAATAAATACCTTGAAAATGTTCTTGAAATCATATCAGATTATAAAAAAGAAAATGAAACAAAAAACGACTATAAAGGCCGCCAGTTATATGAGTTATTGCAAAATGCTGATGATTGCTTTACAGCTGAATGTAATGATATTGATGTTAAAATTAAGTTAATCGGTAATACTCTAATAATTCAAAATACTGGAAAGCCATTTGATGCTAGAGGAATTGCTTCATTGATGCATTCAAATGCAAGTTCAAAATATAGTGATACAATTGGCTGTAAAGGTTTAGGTTTTAGATCTGTTTTGAACTGGGCAAATGATGTAACTATCTGTACTAAAGAGTTTTGCGTCAATTTTTCAGAAGCAAAAGCTAAAGAAAAGTATGACTATTATAAAGAATATTCTGATAAATCATATATTGAAGAATTAGATAAAATAGATAGAATTGCTGTATTATGTTCTGCTAGTTTGATGGATGAATCCAAGATTAGTGAATTCTTAGATGATAAGTATTCAACGGCGATTGTTTTATGCTGTGAAGAAAAATATGTCAGCAGTATTCAAACTCAATTAAAAGAACTTCAATTTGAGGAATTGTTATTTTTAAAACATGTTAGGAATATCGTAATTGAGTCTGATGCGATTACGAGAAATATAGAAGCTATAAAAGAGAACGATACATTCTTAATTCAAGAAGAAAACCAATGTACTGAATGGAAAATTTGGGAAAAGAATGGGACAATAAAACAACCTAACGGTGAAGATAAGAAATATGAACTTGTTATTGCTTATAATACCGATCCTGCTATTAGAGAAAATATCAGGAAAAATGGTGTTTTATATTCTTTCTTTAAAACTGAAATCCCTATGCCTTTTCCATTTTTGATTCATGGAACATTTGACCTAACAAGCGAAAGAAATAGTCTTATAAAGGATAATGATAACAATCGAATTTTAATTGAATATTTAGTTGATTTTATAATTGAAAAAGGAACTATTATTGCAGATAGTAAAGAGTCATGTGATTATGAAGCTTTAAAGTTTTTAATCCCTGCGACAGATTTATATTTTTTAGATAAGGAATATGATTTTTCTAATTTATTAAAAGAAAAAGTAAAAAAATATAAAGTTTTTCCGACTATTAATGGAATGTATATATCTATTAATGATGACCCTAAATATTCGGATAAAGATTTTTGCAGTGTTTTAAATCCTAATACATTTTCTAATTTGTTAAAACATTGCGACGATAATAGAATTAGAAATTTTATGGTAATAGATAACCGCATTAATTTCTATTCTGATGAAGAGATTACTAATCTTATAAATTTGGATGCTGATGAGTATGTTCAAAATCAAAGTAATACTAAGTTGATTGAATTGTATTGTGAACAATATCGTAACTCTCAGGTTGCTCCTAATATTTTATCAGACAATGATGGAAATCGTATAACCGATAATTCTATAAAAGTTTTTAATAATCCAGAAAATATTTTTTCTTTGCCTTCATGGAGTAAATTAAGATTTATCAATAAAACGTTGGAAAACAGTTTACGTAGTTATTGGAAATGTAACGCACGACAAATGGCTGATAAATTAGAATATTTTAATTGTGATGAGTATTCTTTTGATAGGGTTCTAAGAGAGTTAATTAGTCAGTGCAAAGAAGAAAAAGATAAGATAACAAGTCTATTGAATTGGCTATTTACAACGTGGAAAAATAATGATCAAAAATTTGTTTCTTCGTTAACTAATATAGATGTTAAAGCTATATCAAGGAAAGGTAATATTATTGGTTGTAGCAAGTGCTATTTTGGCAGTGAATACAATAATATTATTGGGGAAAGAATTATAAACAATACTACTAACTCAACTTTTATATCTAAACCAAATGAATTAGGATTAGAAAATGAATCTCCTGAGCTTGTTAAAATCTTCCTTAAACAGCTGGGGGTAAAAGAATATCCTATAATAGAATTAATTGAGCTATCTAATGAACAAATATCTGATTACATCAATTATAACGCGAAGTTCTTTTCTACTTTGCATACAGATAGAGATGGATCTATGACACATTCAACATTTTTTAGTCAATATGGAAGAATTATAAAAGTAGATGCAATAAAGGACATAGAGTCTATTTTAGAAAAATCTGATTTTAACGATATTTTATACTGGATTTTAAATGATAAAGATCTTTATTCTCATATTATTAGTGACATTGAAATTAGTGATGATGCATATATGAGAGGATGGCCTCCTAACAAAAAAGAGGCTAGATTTGTTAGAAAGTCACAAATGAAATCATGGCTTAATAAAGTATTTATGGAATATGAGTGGCTTCCAACGTTATCTAATAAAAAAGTTAATTCATATAATTGTACTTTAGCACAGCATAAACTATCTCCAATTGTTGAGGTGCTTAATGTCAACTACGAGTCTCTAAATTCTTTATTTAATAGAAACTGTAAAAAGGATATCGAAGCATTATTGGAAAAATTGAATGTTGCAGATGATATTGAATATTTATCAAAAGAAAAAATATATGAAATAATGCTAAATTTACCAGAATTAGATAAAGACTATACATTGGGAAAAAAGATTTATACTCAGTTAAATCTATACTTTAAAGATGATAGATTAAATAAACTAATAACTGATAACAAAAAGTATGAAGAATTTAAAAAAGAAGGAAAAGTTCTAGCTGAAGTTAATAAAAAATATCAATATTTGCCATTAAAAGAAGTCTATTATGTTGGCAAAAAGGTTTATAGTGACGATATTTTAGATTCATTCCCTAAATTGGCTCTTAATAGAAGAGTTGGCGATTCAAAAGTTGAAAAAATGTTTGGTGTTCAATCTATATTGAAAATTGGCAATGTTGAAGTAAAAGATGTTATTGAACATGCCTTGAATTCGACTTATCAGAAAGAATATCAAAAGATATTGCCATACATTTATGCAAAACGAATAGACTTTGATTATAAAAATAGAGAACTTAATGTTTTAAAAAAGAGCAAATTATGTTTGGTCTCTCAAGCATCAACTGTATATTACATTGGTGGAGAGGAAAAGAAAGGTATATTAAAAGATTATGAAGTAATCTATTCAATTAATGATAAAATTGCTTATATTAAAATACCAGAATTTTTGCAAAGTATAGATCAATTGAAAGAACAAACACCATTTATCAATGCTGTATCAGAAGTAATAACAACAATGATTGATGTTGATGGGGATAAAGATGCATTTATTATTATATTAAGCAAGCACACAACAAAAGAAGTTGAGGAATATTTTAAGGGTAATGGAGATGAAACTTTATCTATTGTTAATTTATCTAAAGAACGATTTAGTACTATAATTGACTCAAAAGAAGAGTTTTGGGATGCTATTTCACAAGCAACTAATTTAGATATTAACGATTTGATGGAACTTGACGTTTATAATACTCAAATCAATTATGATAACTTGAATAGTGATGATAATTACGATGCTTTTATTAATATATTTGAATCATTGAAAATTGATATAGCTGACTATAACAAATATGCTTATGAACCAATAGATTTAACATTGCATTATCAGAATGAATTTATTTCCTTAAAAAACAAATATAGGAGTAAATATCTAAAATATCTACTTAAAGACGCTATTGAAAATAATGGATGCTATGAAGATTTTGATGGTAAAAGACATAGTTATGATTTCTTTAATCTTTCTATGGTGAACAGTATTCACTTCAACATCAAAGATAGCATTGAGGATTTTATAGGTGTTTCGCTTGATGAACTAGACTTGCTTGATGATGATTATGAAGAATTATTACAAGATTTAAAAAATATTGAAAACTCCTCTGAAACAAAAAAAGAATCCGAAAATAATCAAGAAGAGCAAATGCCAGCTGCTCCTAAAAAAAATATAGACTATTCCGCATTAAATGATGAGATTGCTAATGAAGATAATTCTATAACAGTGAAAGGGGATATAGTTGCTAATCCGATTAATAAGGAGACTCGTGGTGGCCATAAAGGAAAAAAAGGAAAGTCTCACAGTGACTCTTCACAAGAAACAAAAGATTATAATGGATTTGTTGCTGAAAGTAAAGTGTTTAACGTTCTTAATAAAAAGATTGGTGAAAACGGAAGTGTTGAATGGCTATCAGGTAATGCTGAAAAAGCAAATAAAGTTGAGCATGGAGATGATACCTTAGGATATGATATGAGATATTCAGATTCTAATGGTATTCATTATGTTGAAGTTAAAGGAAGTTCTGCAAACAATATTGATTTTACATTAACAAAGAACGAATTTGATTTTGCTGAAAAACATAAAGATTCATATGAATTATGGTTTGTTCCTATAGTAAATGAAAAGCCTCAAAATCCAATAGTATTAGGTAATATATTATTGTTTGAAAATGGAGAGAATTTCTTTAATAATAGCAGATTTTCTGTAGAACAAAGTGAGTTTAAAGTCAGAGCTAAATTGAAAGAAAGCGAAGATTAGCCTATGAAGAAACTCTTAACAATAATTCTAACAATTATGCTTATTACAATGACATCCTGTGACAAATCAAATAGCTCATCAATACAACCAACTACTGATGATCCTAGTACAACAATTACTACTCCAACAGATGATAATCCAACAACCACAACTGAAGAAGTAGTTGAAACTGCAAATATGACATTAACATTAAAAATAGGAAATACTTTAGTTGATTTATTCTGGTTAGATAATGAATCGGTAAAAGATTTAAAGAAACATGCTAAAGATGGATTAACTATTGAATTACATCAATATGGTGATTTTGAACAAACAGGATCATTAGGATTTGCACTCGTTAGTAATGATTCAAATATGAGTGTAGGTCCAGGGGAAGTTGTTTTATATAACTCTAATCAAATATGCTTATATTATGATAATAATAGTTGGTCATTTACTAAACTTGGTCATATCAATTTAAGTAAATCTGAGTTAAGAGAATTATTAGCTGAAGAAGATGCAGTAACTATTACATTAGGTTTAAAATAAAAAAAGAAAGGAGTCGATGCTTAGTGGAAAGAGTAACAAAAAAGCAAAGCAGTGAAGCAAGAGAATTCGCAAAAGAGGTTTTAAACTTTCTTCATAATGAATTGAGTGATAAATATGCTTTTGCAGAAAGATTAGTTGGTTCAGCTCAATGGAACACAATCTTAAAGGATAGTAAAGGCTTCTGGGATATTGATTATCAACTACTGTTAACTAGCAATTCTGAAGAATATTTAAAAAATGGATTAAAGAATGCTACAAAGATAAAAAACGACTTCTTTAATTGCTTAAATGAAGCTTTTAAAAATAATAAAAACTTTAGAGTTGAAAATTCTACTACAGCAGTAACTCTAATCAATCTTAGAGACAAGTATTCTTATGACTTTGTAATAATTCGATTATTCCCTCAAAATAAAGAAATAATTAGAAGAAATAACAAACGTAATTCAAGTATTAATGAATTTACTTGGAATCAACTTCCTAAATTCAATGATGCATATAAAAAACTTGATAAACTATCTCCTTTTGAAAAACAAGATTTAATTGAGAATTATGTTCTCCCTAGAAAAGTAATTGAAAAAAGAAAGAACGACAATGATCCATCCAAAAAATCATCTTGTGAAGTGTTTATAGAAGAGGTTAATAATTATGTTAGAAGAAAAAATTATTGATTATAAAGAACATGAGCAAGAAATACTTCATTGGGTCAATCTAAAAGGTGAATATAGATATCTTACGATTATAGAATTCCTAAAAAAGAAAAATATCGAGTACACCTGGAATAATGTTACTTATTACATAAAATATGACAAAAGAATTCTTATTAATTCTTTCAAATATATTGTGTTTCTTGAGGAATTATATAAATCATTTATTAAAAAACACAAAACAATTAATCAAGGAAACTTATTAAGATTCGAATTTGGAAGAGCTTTAGAGGAGTATTTATCTATTGGTGATGCAGCAAATTATGATGATATTGATTTGCAATTATTATTAAAAGAAAAGAAAACAATAACTGAATTTAGAAATAGTGTAGTACATAACAAGATATTATTAAATCATCTATATAACGGAAAAACATTAGAAGAAGTTCTAAATATATTTATCAAGATTTTACCTAAATCATATAGAACTGGATATATTAAAGATATGAATAGTTGTTCTAAAGGAATAACCGATATATCTTGGCACATTGAAATAAAAGAATAGGAGGCAAAAATATGCAATTGTTTAATGATTCACTTACAACAAGATTTAATACATTAGAAAGAAATATCAAATCTAAAAGTAATTCCTTTTATGATTCTTATTTAGATCTTCTAGAAGCAACAATTAAATACATTCTTGATGAGAATAATATTGCTTACGATGATTCAAGAACTTGTGGCTATTTAGTAAAAGAAGAATCTATTAAGAATTTTTTACTTGTTGTATTAAAACTAGATGACTATACATATAATAAGCTTCCTGATTATATTAAGAAATGTAATGACCATAAACACAAAAAAGAGAAGACTCTTGGTGTTGAAAGTATCATTAATTATTTGAAAGTATATTTCAGTTTAGTTAATTACTACTTAACATTTATAAAAGCAATCAATGTTGAATTTGATGCTGATTATTTTTCGTCAATATATGGTGAAACTGAAAGGTTAAATAATGAATATAGAGAAGAAGTATTAAAACTTAAAGATGAATTGAAGGAAGCATACGACAACAACAAATTATCTGAACAGGACTTAGAACAATATAAATCATTATTATCTATCAAAGATATTGAACTTTTAAATCTTGATGAACAAAATCAAAGGTTACAAGCTCAAATCAGCATATTAAAAGATATTAAGTTAAATTCTATGGAAGAAAAACTAAATAAGACTATTGATATGCTCAATAACATGCAGGATTATTTAGTTGAAAATAGAATAATTGCTAGAAGAACATCTAAATTAATTGATGGTAGAGAAATTACTGATGAAGAACTAGCAGCTGAAAGATTAAAGTTGGAGGCGATTAAAAATGGAAAATAAGCCTCAAAATGTATTTGAAAAACTTGATAAGCAAGGAGAACAAATTGAAGATATATCTCAAAGACTTGAAGGTATTAGCATAAATGATTTATATGCCCTAGCTAAAAGGACATGGGATTATGGTGATTTTCAAACTGCTCAAAAATATTATAATCATATCAGCCTATTAAACCCTTTAGATTGGGAAGCACCATTATATGCATCATTATGTAATTTTAAAGGCTATCATGATATGTTTTTTTGGACTAAAGTTCCTGAACAAACTGAAAAAATCATTATTTCAACAATTAGATATATTAATAGTTTAGAATTAGATAGTGATAAAAAAGAATCTGAAATGTCCAGGTGTATTGAAATAATAGAAGATAATATGCTTAAGACTAAGGACCATTATTTTAAATATAAAAAGGAATATGATGATACTGATTCTGATTATATTTATGTTCTTGAAGAGTACTTTTTAAATGTCTACAACGAGATAAAAAATGTAGAATTAAAAGCGATTAAAGATTTCAACATAATGCTTGTTGAAGATTGCTTGAGTTTGATTGAATTAACAAAAAAGATATCTTTAAAAATTACTAAAGAAGTATTTGAAGAGTTAACATGCCTTGCATCAAAAGATTATGATATTAACTATGACAAATTAGTTGAAGATAATAAAGCTGCTGCAAAGCCAAAAAATGATTTATCTTTTGAAGAAATAAAAGAAATTAAAATCAATGGACAAATGTATTTTGAATATAATGATAAAGTTATTTCAAAAAGAATTAATAAATCTAATTTGATTTTGGGAGCACTTATAGCAATGGTCTCAGCTGCAGGGGTGGTAGTTTCAATACTTGGCGAATGGTATTGGTTATTTCCTTTTATATTCCCATTAATATTTGGAGTATTATTGGTTGTAAAAGCATTTGTACAAAAAGATAAGATTAAGTGTTCGTCACTTTTAAATGCTCATAGAGAAAAGAATAGATTAAATTCTGATGGAAATGTTGTATCAGAAGAAAGATTTAGCATTATGGGAATATTTGCATTTCTTATGAATCTATTAACTATATGGGTTGGAATGATGATAGCAATATTTGCTTTATCTGCAAATGATGGTAACGTATATGCATTACCATTATTAATAGTTGTTGTTGCTGACGGTATATTATTTTATGAGGGTTATATAAAAACAAGTCATAAATACCATTCAAGATTAGATGGAAAGTATTCATACTACTATAACGGAAAATATTATAAATTTGATAGATAAACAAAATTGAAAATAGTGTTATATAGATAGGGCCGAATTGATGGAAATTTGGTCCTTTTTTTGATATAATATAAGCGTGTCAGAAGAATACTCTGGAGCATTGGTACAAACATACCTTCGCAAAGGAGGTATTGCATATGACACAAGTAGATGAAAGACTAGCTAAGGTTGGTCAAAATCTTAAAAAATTTATTTCTGAATCTAAGTATAAAACACAGGTTTCTTTCGCTTTGGATGGTATGGGTCAAGACCCTTCAGTAATCCGTAGATGGATTAAACATGGTGTTAATAGTTTATCTACTATTATGTATATTGCTGAGGTTTTAGAAATAGATTTTATGGAGCTTCTTAAATAGGAGGCTCCTTTTTTTTACGCCTAAATTTGGCTCAGGCACCTTTATCAATATATATATATATATATAAGATAACATAAGATAACAAACTCATCGATAATTAGTAGTGCAAATAGCGTCCTATGAAGGACTCCAATTTCAAACTAAAATGGAGGTGTAAAAGTTAATAATTCGTCGATTTGATGGGAAGAAAGAGGTAGTGCAAACGGCGTCCTATCGAGAAGAATTATTGCTTGATAAACTATAAGTGAAATTGGAGGACAAGACAATGAAAAATGAATTTGAAAAGTATTTTATGGTAATCGCTAAATGTGGACATGTAGGTAGAAAAAACTATATTCCAGTTAAATTTGCAGTAGTAGCTGAATCAGGTAAAGAAGCAGCTAAAAAGGTAAGACAATTTCCAAGAGTTAAACACGATCATAAGGATGCAATTCTAGATGTAAGATGCATTACATTAGAAGAATTCTTAGAAATAAAAGAAATCAATGATAATGATCCTTATTTAAAATGTCATTCAAGACAAGAACAAAATCTAATAGTTAATCTAGCTGAAAGAATGGTTGCTGATCTACATAATGTAAAACAATCATTTGATAAACAAGCAAGAAAAGATAGAGTTGCTTATAAATTAAGAAAATTCAAAATTTTAGAAAAATCTTCAAAGAAGGAGGATTACTGCTATGCGTATTAATTCTATTAAATATAATAATTCTCATGTTGATGGTCCTGGAATTAGAACTGTACTATTTATGCAAGGATGCAACATTCATTGTAAAGGATGTCAAAATAAATCCACATGGGACATCAATAAAGGCAAAGAAGTAAGTATTGATGACTTAGTAAATGAATTGAAGCAAAAAGTATTTAATAAGAAAATAACTATTTCTGGAGGTGAGCCATTGGTTCAAAAAGATGAATTAGTAAAACTTATTGACAGACTTGCTGAAGAAGGCTTTGATATAGCTTTGTATACAGGACACACAAGAGATGAGGTTCCTCCCGAAATTATTACAAAGCTTAAGTATTTAAAGACTGGTAATTTTATTCAAGAATTAAAAACAACAATTAAACCTTTTGTAGGTTCAGAAAATCAAATCTTTAAGGAGGTATCTAAGGATGAAACAACTAAATAATGATAATGCTGCTAATAGAACTAGTTATGTTGGATACGTATATAACGTAGGTGAAAAAGAATATAAAAATAAGATATTAAATAGTCTTCCAAAAGAATGGGCAGATTTACATAGAACAGGTGCAATTCACATTCATGATTTGGATGCATATGATTTAACTTATAATTGTTTAACATTTGATATCATCAATAAGTTCCCATATGATGAATTCAAGATGTTTAGTGGACAAGGAAAAATCATTCATTTGTTTGAATTTATCAAAGATTTATTTACTAAACTAGGTAATGAACAATCTGGTGGTATGGCATTTGCTAATTTCGATAATGAAATAGCTGAAATCTTGTCTACACTTGAAATTGATTATTCAAAGTATAAAGATTTAATTAGTGATTCAATTGCTGAATTAATATTATGGTGTAATGTGAATCACTCAAGAATGGGTCAAACTAGTTATTACGTAACTTTAAATATTGGTTTAGCTAAAAATGAATGTGCTAGATTCATCGCTCATGAAGTAATTGATAGATTCTTGAAATTAGGTGATATGGTATTTAAACCAAATATCGTATTTAAAGTAGTTGATGGAATAAATAATAAAACAAATGATCCTAATTATGATCTACTTAAATTAGCTCTAAATTGCTCGTCTAAAAAGATGATTCCTACTTATCTACTTTGTGATTGTAAAGGTGATAAAGAAACAAATCCTGAAAGATTATCAGTAATGGGATGTAGGACTAGAGTTGTATCCGACCTTTATGGTGAAGATGGTGCAATGGGTAGAGGTAATATCACTAATATTTCTATTAATCTTCCTAGACTTGCTTTAGAGATTGATAAGAATAATAAAGAATTATCAATTGATGAAAAATTTGATCTTCTTAAATCAAAATGGGATGAAGTGGCGAGAGTTACAAAAGATATCTTACTTGATAGATATCATAAGGTTTGTAAAAGAACTCCTGATGATTTTCCAACAAATAGTTCTTATCATCTATGGTGTGAGGACTTTAAAGATAATTTGGAAGAAGTATTCAAACATGGTACATTATCATTAGGGTTCATTGGATTAAGTGAAGCTATAGAAGTTATTACTGGTTCAAAGTATTATTCAAGCATGGATAATTATATTATGACTTTGGGCTTCGTAAAGCATATGAGAGATTATTGCGATTTCTTAAAGAATGAATACAAGCTTAATTTCTCATTACTTGCAACTTCAGGTGAATTAATTAGTGGTAGATTCATTGATTTCGATAAAGATTTATATAAGCTTGATGTAGATATTTTCTCTAAAGGTTATTATACAAATTCATTCCATATTGATGTTGATTCTAGACTTCCAGGATATAAGAAGATTCAACTTGAAGGATTATTCCATGAAATTTGTAATGGTGGATGTATTACATATATTGAACTAGGTGAAGCCCCACTAGGTAATGAAGAATCGCTAGAAGAATATATCAATATAGCGGTTGAAGCAGGTGTGCATTATCTAGGCTTCAATTTTCCTAAAGATGTATGTAATGATTGTGGAACAACTGGTGTATTTGATTTCTGCCCTAAATGTAAATCAAAGAATATAACTAGAATTAGAAGAGTATCTGGTTATTTAGAAATCTTAGATGGGTTTACTAAAGGCAAGAAAGCAGAAGAAAAGAATAGGAGGGAAAATTAAGGATGAAAAAATTTGAAGGAATTCCATTAACTGAAAAATTTAGAAATTCTATTAGTGCTATTGTTGAAGATGATGGATACGAAACCATTTTGTCTAATGGCTATGTAAAAGGAAATGGAGTTTATGGTGAGTTTCTTTTTAGGAGAAAGAAATAGATGATATATTACATTTCCGATACTCATTTTAATGACCAAAAGATATTTGATAAATGTAAGAGACCATTTGAATCACTTGATGAAATGAAAGAAACAATTATCAAAAAATGGAATAATAAAGTTAAAGATACAGACATTGTTTATGTTCTTGGTGATATAGGCAAAGATGATGATCCATCTACTATAGATATCTTTAAAAAATTAAAAGGTCATAAGCACCTTATAGTAGGAAATCATGACCATGATATGATAGATGCTATTAAGAAATCTAATGTATTTGAATCCATCAAGTTTATTGATCTAATTATTGATGGTGATTATAAAGTTTGTGTTTGTCATTATCCACTTATGGATTGGATGGAGTTCAATAGAGATGAACTTTTAGTTTATGGACATATCCATAATAAAACCGAAAAAAATGGCTATGCTTATAAATTAATGAAAGACTATTATAAAAACTTAAAAGCATATAATGCTGGAGTCGATGTAATAGACTTTGAGCCAAGAACATTAAAAGAATTAATGAAATTTAAGGAAGTAAACAAGGATGAACCATATATCAATTGAGGGTATGGATGGAGTTGGTAAATCAACTACATGTAAATTGCTTGCTGAGAAACTAGGATATATATTTGTTGAAAAGCCATTGCATTATTTACTAGATGATAGTGATGATGAGATTAAACAATATCAGAAAGTTGCTAAAAGAGTAAATGCTAATCCTAATAGAAACTTTACTGCTTGGTATTATGGATTAAATAATATTTATCTTTATGAGAAATTCAAAGATCAAAATATTGTTACTGATCGTCATATAGTTTCAAATTATTGTTGGAGTGGTACAACATATAATAAAGATATATATAATCTAATCTTAAAGAAAATTGGAAAACCAAAACTTACTGTAATTCTATATGCTACACCAGAAGCAATACTAGCTCGCCTTAAGAAAAGGGATATTAATGATTCTGATATTGCTAAAGTTGGTAAAAGTGAAAAGGCATATGAGAGAATGATATATTTTTGTGAAGCCAAGAAACTTGAATATATTGTTATAGATACAACAAATAAAGATGTTGAAACAGTAGTTGATGAAATTTTGAAGAGAATCGAGGTGCTTTAATAGAATGAATGTTGATAATTTAAGACTTGCAAAGGATATGAAGTACGAGGTCCTTTATTGGGCTTTAGGCTTTGAAGAGCTTAATAAAGGTATATTTACTAAAGTTTACAATAATAACCTTAAAGTTGAGATTAATGCCGATAAGCAACAGGTTGATTTAGGTAATAAGATTTCTATTGTTAATGGAGAAACTTTACTTCTAACAACACATAAAAGTTTTGTTATCTTAGAATGTATCGATAAATTATTGACTATGGGATATAAGTATAGTGAGATAATTATTGATCTTGATAACGAGTATGACATTTACTGCAAAGATTTATACATTAAATGCTATGAATGGAACAATCTTGAAGAAGATAAAATAGAATTCAAGAAAGATACATTCAAATCTATTTCTTACGAGTCTAGATTAATCAGTGGAGTAATTGAAAGAAGAACATCAATTAAAACTGCTGATGGATCTATCTATAATCATGGCATCTTTGAAAGTGAATCAAGATTAGATAATTATAATTTGTATAATTCTAGTGATATTATCTCAGATGATTTCATTGTTAAGGCTGGAGTAGCAACTAAATATACTGGTAATAAAAGTATAGTTGTAGTTCCTGAAGGTGTTACTGAATTGGCACCATGTTTATTCTGGGATAATCAAGTAATTAAAGAAGTAATTCTTCCAGATACATTAGTTAATATTTCAGGTGACACATTCTATAATTCATCTAACCTTAGAAAGGTTAATATCCCCAAAAATGTAAAGTTTATGGGTAATAATCCTTTTGCTGGATGTCCTAATATAGAAGTAAATAATGAATCACCATATTTCAATTTAGTTGATGGTGTTTTATATAATAGAGATTTTACAAGACTTATTTATTATCCTATTTCTAAAAAAGATGATAGATATGAAATAAAAGAAGGATGTAGAATCTTAGGAAAGCATTCATTTTATCTATGTGATAATCTTAAAGAAGTAATCATCCCATCATCAATCATTAAATTAGAAAACAATCCATTCTCTGGATGCACAAAGATTAATCTAGTTAATAAATCTGATTATTATCACATCGATGATTCTGTTATTTATGATAAAGATTATTCATCAGTAATTGGTTGTCTTAATTCAATTAATACCGATTGCCTAGTTCTAAAAGATGTTAAGAGAATTTGTAGAAATTCATTTTGGAATTGTAAAGGAATTAGAAAGATAGTTCTTCCAAAAACACTTGAATCCATTGGATATAATCCATTTGTTAGCTGCTCTAATATTGAATTTGAATCTAATAGTGAAAACTATATGGTTTACGATAATGCATTATATACAGCTGATAAATCAAAATTGGTTTGTTATCCAGCTAAATATGCTATTGGCGATATTTATCTTCCTGATGAAGTTATAACACTTGAACGTGGAGCATTTTCAGGCTGTGATAGGATGACTAATATCCATTTGCATAATGTTTCAATTATCTCAAAGACTTGTTTCACAAATTGTAATTCATTAGAAAAAGTATATTGCTCAGATTTGGTTACTTATATTGGCGAATGGGCGTTTGCTCATTGCACTAATTTGAAAGAAGTATCAGTGTATAAAGACTGTTTTATCGATAATAATGCTACATTAAACAGCAATGTTAACATTAATATTAGAGAAGAATTATCAAATTATGTCGTTGAATCAGACAACTTATATACTCTAAAATCAATGACTAAGTCATATAGAGGCAAGATTAAATCGATTTTAATCGACCCACCATATAATTCTCGCATTGATTACATCGGATACAAAGACGAATTTGATAGTGGTTATGAAAAGTTCATGGTTGATAGGTTTAAACTTGCAAGTGAACTTTTAACTGATGATGGGTTCTTAGTTATCAATATTGATGAAGGAGAAGTAGATCATCTATCTTCTTTATCAGTTTTAAAAAATCTATTCCATAGGATTCAAATCTATAAGTGGGAAAAGCTTCATCCTTATTTTGATAAAAATAGAAATGTTAATCCAAACAAAAAGGTTGTGAAATACGAATTTATTATCGTATGTTATAAATCTAAAGCGTCTAAATTGAATTTTATTAAACAACCATATTTAGATGGTGAAGTTTTGAAAGAAAAGGAATCTAAAGTTCCATCAACATTTAGATGCTTTGGTACTAATTCATCAGCAAAGGATGAAATAGCAGAACTATTTGGTAATAGATCTTATTTCCAAACCCCTAAGCCTTTAAAACTTATGAAGGAACTTGTTAGAGCTACTTCAAATAAAGACTCTATTATTTTAGATTTTTTTGCAGGATCAGGTACAGTTGGTCATGCTGTGGTTGATTTGAATAAAGAAGATGGCGGAAGTAGAAAATATATTCTTGTGTCAAATAAAGAATCAAATATTTGTAAAGATGTGACACTTAAACGAATGCAAATGGTTGATGATAAGGTTAACTTCATAGACTAGACTAAGAGGACTCGTTCCTCTTTTCTAGTAGTGTAATTTATGTTCTATTCTAAGCATCAGCATAAAGGTATAATAGAAGCGTAAAAGGGAGATGAAACATATGAGATATTTATTTTTCGATATTGAGTGTTGTAATGGTAGAAATATATGTGAATTTGGTTATGTTATTACTGATGATAAATTCAATATATTAGAAAAGAAAGATATTACAATTAATCCAGAAAACAAATTTAATCTTACTGGTAGACCTGATGGTAGAGATTTATATCTTTATTATCCTGAGTCAACTTATTATAGAAGTAATAAATTTCCATATTTTTATGAAAATATTAAAAAGTTAATAGAATATCCAGATCAACTTATAGTTGGACATGCTATTTCTAATGATGCAGGATTTCTAAGAAGTGCTTGTAGAAGATACAAATTAGATCCAATTAATTTTAAATTTGCTGATAGCCAAAGAATGTTTTCTGAATTCGCTAACATTAGAAAAAGCATTTCTTTAGAAACAGCTGGTGAAAACATGAATGTTGAAAAACCTAAATATCTTCATAAAAGCGATGATGATTCAGAATTGACAATGAATCTTGTTAAAGGAATGTGTAAGCAATTAGACTGTTCGCTAGAAGAGTTAATTGAGTTATGTGATTCATGTTTTGGTAAAAGCGAGAATAATCAAATTACTTATGATGATTTTGAAATAAGACAACAAAAAAGATATGAAGCTGCTAAAAGTGGAGTCAATAACACTGTTAAAGGTCGTAATTATAGAATGTTCCTACAATTTCTAGATGGAGTAAAGCCTCAAGGAGATATTGTTGAATCAGATTTGAATGACAAATCACTTTGTGTAAGTTTAAATTATGAAATTGGTCATTTCAAAGAGATGCTATCGTTGGTTCAATTATTAACAAATCATAATGCTACATATAAGATGAGAGCATCTGATAATGATATATTTGTAACTTGCGATGCAAAGGATGATGAAGGTAACATTAGGCACTGTTCTAGATTAAAGCATGTTAATGATGTAATAGCAGAAGGCAAGAATATCAAAATTATTTCATTTGATGAATTGCTTAAAATACTAAATGTAACAGAGGAAGAACTAAGCACAATGCCATTCCCTGATGCAAGCAGTTTTTATAAGAAAGCAAAACCAAGACAAAGGGCAAAGAAAAAAGAACCTAAGTTTGAAAAAAAAGAATTCAAAGGTCCTACATTGGGAGACTTATTTCCTGATTTGTTTAAAAAACTAAAAAATGAAATTGATGAAGATAAATAACTGTCACATCTGTCACGCCAGTCACGTGTCACTAAGTATATATACCAATAAATATAGTTATAGAGGGGGCACCTTCGTCCATAGAGGGTGCATTGTATTAACAATACTTACCTTTCACATATTGAAAGAACGACTTTGATACAAAACGTCAAAGTCTTTTTTATATTCAAAAAGGTGTTTGAATCCTATAAAGTAATGAATTTGTTGGCTTTCAATACTTTTTTGAATATTTATAAGAGTAAAAATAAGAAAAAATAATAAAGAAAAATATTCTTTGGTTGAACACAATCTTACAATTACACGATGGCCCCACGATTAAACGAAAGATGGCATAATTACACGATTATGTTAGAATACTATAAACGTCAAGATAAAATTCTAGCTTTTGTTCATTTGCGATTCCTAAATTATATTTAAATAGAGTGACAAATAGAGTGAAATATGGTTCAATAATATTGAATAGCGGAGGGTACAAAAATGAATTTAGGCACTGAATCTGAGTTACTAGAATTTAAAGAATCTGTATTATCCGTATCTTTACACGCTATGGAGGACTAAATTATGACAAATTTAAGTTTTGTTGAATCTTGTTTCGCCCGTTTCTTCTAACTCGGCAATTCAATTTTCTGAGGTTTCGTATACCTTAATGATGTTTTTTTTGCTATTTATTAAATAAGGAGGGCTATTAACATGTTAAAGAAATTAAAAAGTTTGTTTTTATTAATTTTGGTTGTTTTTGGTTTAACTAGTTGTAATCCATTACAATCAAATAAGTACTCATTTAAAGATATAACAAATAAAGAAATAAATGATGTAAGTCAAGTTCTAATTAATGAAGGTCCAATGCAATCTGCGCAATTTTTATTTGAAGGAGATTATAAAAAAATATTAGATGTAGATTATGTCTTAAGTAACATGTCATATAATGATGTTAGAAAAATAAAAGAAGAGTATAGATTTTGGCTTTATTTAACTTTTGACAATACAAATGAAGGAATAAACTTTTATGTTTTAGACCATAAATTATATTATTTAACTGATGAAGTATTATATGAATCAAAAGATAAAGTGAGTTATAAGGATTTTATGCCTAATGACTTTCAAATATTAAATGTTACTGTAATGCATGATTATGGAATGTATATAAGCGGTAAAGTTACCACTTTATTAAATGGAAATTTAATATGGTTTAATCCATCAGAATATGGAATCCATGAATTAGTTGCTGGTGACGAACTTATAATCAAATATACTGGTAAATACGAAGTTCAAGAAACTTATCCTGGTAGAGTGAATGCGGATAAAATGGATATTCAGTCCATTGATGTTATAGAAGCTGATATTGTTGAATTTAGTGTGTTAACTATACCTGGAAGTAATGAATTAGGTTTAGTTCCGATTGATTCTAAATATAATAATTATCTCTTATTAAATGAAGGCTATGTATTATCTCAAGATGAAACGTTTAAAAAATATGATCAATATCCTGAAAAAACTATATTGTATGCTTCATTACCAAAAACAACCGGTTCCATTAGAGTAGATGGTTTATACGATTATAAACCTAGAGAAACAATTTCTAGTACTGAATATACTGATATTCGTAATGCTTTAAATTTACCTGAACTTTCTATCAACGATGTGGTAGAAGTTAGATATGAAAGAGGCTATATTGGTGTTGCTCCAGGCAGTTTAATCAACATTGCCTATAGTTTTGACATGGAAGATAAATATATGGTATTAAATTTACTAGAAATGCCTGTATATGAAGACACAACTAATAATTGGCAAGTGACTGGTGGAGGTTATACTTTATATTCAATATTTACCAATGATCAAAGATATGACATTAAAATTACAAATGGCTATATTTCAATTCATCAAAAGCATTATAAATTTATAGGCGAATATATATCATTTAAGTATCCTCGATTAGAAACGAATGGATTTATTTCATATCAAGAAACCGTAGAAGTTTGGTGGAATGATACATTCATTTGTGAAATACCAACAAATGAATTAGAGTTTAAGCAAACGGATTTTTATGTTTCTACTGAAGGTGACATTGTAGGTAACTGGGTTGTAAAAACAGGGTTTGGAGATTTACATTTTCTAGAACCTAAGATTTTTGAACATTCAAACACTTATGAATTAACCGGATTATCTTTATTCGAATTAGTAGAAAAATATTCCAATTGGCAGATTTCTCAAAATGGTCAACCCGTTCAAGTGGAAGAATAAAAACTTCTATTAGTCTTTCGATTTGATAAAATAGTATTGATAAAAACACCATTGAAATTAAAATCACATCGTTTAATTAAAAATGGTGTTTTTATTTTAATTATGATTGATTCCACCTAGAAAAAGAGTTTTTAATCTCTTATAATAGAAATAGTTGAATAAGGAGAAGATGAATATGAAAAAAATACTTTTGGGAAGTTTAACTTTTTTAATGGTTTTTGGTCTTAGTGCTTGTCATGATGATGATGCTAGTTCTTCTACCATCTCATCTTCTGTTACTCCGATTTCTGATTCAAGTGGGAACGAAAATCCATCGCAAGAAGATTTTACTATCAAAACTTCTGATAATGGACTTTCTGCTACAGAAAGCAGTTATACATTTTCAACCATTCAAGATGGTGATTCTTTCCCTCCAGAAGCAAAAATTAGACTTACTACTGATTCAAGTTGGAATGGTTGCACAAGGCTTACCGAACGCTATACAAGAATTGTTGCCGAAGATGAAAAAGTTTTACCAGAAGGATCTGTTTCTTTAGATTTAGTTTTAAATTCTGAACTTGTTGGCTCTTCCGGAAGCAACGAAATAGATGCTATTGATATTATTTTCGATAGAGAATTCATTCAACCAGGAGAAAGCAAGTTAAAAATTGAAGTAAAACCTGGAAATGGTCTATCCTCAATGAATATATTAACAACAATTTGTTTGGACATTCATGTTAAAGCCTTTGGGACGATAGAAGTTGAAACTTATAATATCACTCTTAATGTTGATTTAACCGGATTAGAAGATATTATTGCGCGTGAATCTGAAACTCCTACAGAAATTTCTTTAGGTCTTACAGATACAGCAGCAGAAGAAGAAGTATATGGTTATTCAGCAGATTACAATGTTCAAATAGATATTCCTCTTACAGAAACATATACCTCTGCTTCTATTGAAAACTTTAAATTTGCTGTTGGCCATACCTATGGAGTACAAATCTTTGTTGAAGGAGAAGAAGTTAGTGATAGAATTTGGATTTGTCTTGAAGCCAAATCTTCAAGTTCGGATTATTCATTACAACCAAATGCCGAAAGAGGAAATTCACTTTTAACGATTCATAAAGATAATGTTGTTATTGAAGCTAAACTTGGTGATTATCACGCTTTATAAATTTCACTATAAGTAAGGCCAAGGTCTTCCCTTGGCTTTTTACTTCAAATTAAAGAATATTAAAAATTTTAGGAGGTAAATACAATGAAAAGACACATTAAATTTGCACTTATTTATGCCATATTAGCAATGGTTTTTGGTGTATTTTATCGAGAGTTTACCAAAGCTTATGATTTTATTGGAGATACCGCACTTAGACAGCAAATTTAGAAAAAAGATTATTGGAATTCATTCAAAATACACAACCATTTTTTTAAATTTAAGATGATTGGTTTTATTTTTTTCTATTAAAGTTAGTTTTGTCTAACTTTTTTGTTGACTTCAATTATAACAGTGTTATAATAACAATGTTATAGGAGGGATGATAATAATGGATGAAAGCATAAAAGATGAAATTTTGCAGGCCGCAAAAGAAGAATTTCTTACTTTTGGTTATCAAGAGGCATCCATGAGAAATATTGCTAGCAAAGCAAAATTGACCACAGGATCGCTATATTACCGTTTTATCGATAAAGCTGAACTTTTTGATGCAATTGTAGGACAAGATGCCTCTAATTTATTAAATATGTTTATTCAGGCTCAAGAAAATTTTGCCACTTTTTCTGTAATGAAACAAATTAAAGAAATGGAATCTTATACTCATTTTAAAATGAAAGAAATGATAGATTACATCTATAATCATTTTGATTCATTTCAATTAATTATTTGTAAAAGTAACGGCTCAAAATATGAATATTTTATCGACAGTATGGTTGATATAGAAGTTAAAAACACAAAAAGATTTATTCAAGATTTAAAAAAGAAAAACATTCCTGTACATGATGTCGATGATAATTTAAATCATATTCTTTGCACTTCTCTTTTTAGAGCTATTTTCGAGGTTGTTGTTCATCAAATGCAAAAAAAAGAAGCCATAGAATATATTGACAAAGTTTATCGCTTTTATGAAGTCGGATGGATGGAATTATTAGGAGTAAAATTTTAAAAAAGGAGAAATAACCAATGAAAACGAAAAAAAAGAGTGTTTTTAACATTCTCATGTCTTATTCAGGGAAATATAAAATTCTAACCTATTTATCTTTAGTTTTATCTGCTATGAGTGGAATTTTAAGTTTAATTCCCTTTGTATATATTTGGTTTATAATTCGCGATGTTATTCAAGTTAGTCCAAATTTTAACGAAGCCACAAACATCGCTTTTTATGGATGGATGGCCGTTTTATTTGCTTTACTCAGTATGCTTGTTTATTTTGGTGGTTTAATGTGTTCTCATATTTCGGCGTTTAGGATCGCTGGAAACATGAGAATGAAATTAATGGAGCATATTACCAAAATGCCCATTGGCAAAATTGATGAATTAGGAAGTGGTAAAGTTAGAAAAATCGTTATGGATTCTACGAGTGCAACTGAAACTTATTTAGCCCATCAACTTCCTGACATGGCCCAAGCTCTTTTAATGCCTCTTGCTATGATTATTATTTTATGCATTTTTGATTGGAGGTTAGGACTTGTTTCTTTGTTACCTTGTGTGTTAGGTTTTGCTTGTATGTTTAAAATGGTGGGCCCAAAGATGAAAGAAGATATGGCACAGTATCAAAACGCCATGGAAAATATTAATAATGAAGCCGTAGAATATGTCCGGGGAATCCCTGTTGTAAAAACATTTAATCAATCGGTTTACTCCTTTAAAAGATTTAAAGGAGCAATTGATAATTATTCTAACTTTTGTATTTCATACACTAAAAAATGTCGTGGACCGATGATTGCATTTGAAGTGGCTGTTAATTCAGTGTTTGCCTTTTTAATTGCGTTGACACTCATTTTAAAAAGTTCTCAAATATGGAGTGAAACTTTTGTATTAAACTTTATCTTTTATGTCATCTTTACTCCTATTATTTCAACAACTTTGCTTCGAGTAATGTATCTATCTGAAAATACTATGATTGTAGAAGATTCGTTGAATCGCGTAGATTCTTTATTGTCCATTCAGCCATTAAAAGAAACAAACAATCCTATTGTTCCATTAGGAAATGATATTGAATTTAAAAATGTTTCTTTTAAATATAAAGATGAAAGTGCTTATGCATTAAAAAATATTAATCTTAAAATCAAACAAAATTCCATTACCGCTTTGGTTGGCCCTTCTGGCGGAGGCAAAAGCACAATTGCTAGTTTAATACAGCGTTTTTATGACGTTGACGAAGGTGAAATTGCAATTAATGGCGTAGATATTCGAAATATAGAAACAAAAACATTAATGAATAAAATCGCCTATGTTTTTCAAAATGGCAAACTTTTAAAAACTTCCATTTTAGAAAACGTACGTTTGGCTCGTCCAAGCGCGACAAAACAAGAAGTATTACATGCTCTTCATTTAGCAGAATGTGATGATATTATTACTAAATTACCTCAAGGAATTGAGACCGTTATTGGTTCTAAAGGAACTTATTTATCTGGTGGAGAGTTACAACGTATTTGCATTGCACGAGCAATTTTAAAAGATGCGGATATTATTATTTTAGATGAAGCCACTGCTTTTGCAGATCCAGAAAATGAGTATCTCATCCAAAAGGCTTTTACCTCATTAAGTAAAAATAAAACCGTATTAATGATTGCTCATCGACTTTCTAGCATTAAAAATGCCAATCAAATCTTTGTAATTCAAAACGGCACAATTATTGAAAGTGGAAAACATCAAGAATTGCTTAAAAACAATGGAGTTTATCAAAAAATGTGGAATGATTATCAAAAATCAATTGAATGGAGGCTATAAAAATGATCCAATATTTAATGAAAAAATATGCACTTACTCAACAAGGTGCAAAAGACTTTTTAAAAGCAACGATTCATTTTATTTTAAGTAATCTTTTATTAATGCTTCCAGCTTCATTATTGTTTTTATTAGTTCAAGATTTAATTTCAGGACACATACCAACGAGTCATTATTATATATTAAGTTTAGGTATTTTTGGCATTCTTGTTCTTATGTTTGTTGTTTATTATTTCGAATATAATTGTTCTTTCTTTTTAACTTATAAAGAAAGTGGAAAAAGGAGAATTCAACTTGCTGAACGATTAAGAAAGTTGCCTTTATCTTTCTTTGCACATAAAGATTTGACGGATATGACCAATGTAATCTTAAATGATGCAACCGCATTAGAACAATCTTTTTCTCACTTTATGCCTAGTTTTTTTGGTTCAATGATTTCAACCATCATCATTGCTATTCCAATTATAATTATAGATTGGCGTATGGCCATCGCCTCTTTATGGGTATTACCAGTAGCAATTATTATTGTTGCTTGTTCTAAAAAGGCACAAAATTATTTTAATAAGAAAAAAAATGATAGTGTTTTGGATTTACATGATAAAGTTCAAGAATGTATTGATGATATGAAGGATATTCGGTCCAGTAATTATCAAGATTCTTATTTACAAAAAGTAAAAATAAATATTCGAGATGTTGAAAAAAAACAAATTAAATCCGAATTAGGCGTAGCTTTATTTGTAGTTAGTGCGCAAATGATTTTAAAATTTGGTATTGCTACTACTGCCTTAGCTGGTGCTATATTTTTAGTTGATGGAAGTTTACCAATTATGACTTTCTTCTTGTTTTTACTTTTAATCTCTAGATTATATGAACCAATGGCCTCTGCTTTACAAAATTTAGCAGCAATAAATTCTACTTATTTAAATATTGAAAGAATGAAGGAATTTTACCGTGTTTCTATTCAAGACGGAACAAAAGATTTTCATCCAAAAAATTACAATGTTGAATTTAAAAATGTTGATTTTTCTTATAATGAAAATGAAGGCGTTCTCCATCAAGTCTCTTTTGTCGCCAAACAAGGAGAAGTAACCGCCTTAGTAGGGCCATCAGGTTGTGGTAAATCTACAATTAGTAAATTATGCGCACGATTTTGGGATGTAAATAAAGGTAAAATTGAATTAGGAGGAGAAAATATTTGTCAAATTGATCCTGAAACATTAATGAATAATTTCTCTATTGTTTTCCAAGATGTCAATTTATTTAACAATACCATTTTAGAAAACATTCGAATAGGGAAAAAAGATGCTAGCGACGAAGAAGTTATCGCTGCAGCTAAAATGGCAAATTGTGATGAATTCGTTTTAAAATTAAAAGACCAGTATCACACTTTTATTGGCGAAAATGGAACTGAACTTTCTGGTGGAGAAAGACAACGAATTAGTATTGCAAGAGCGTTACTAAAAGATGCACCTATTATTTTATTAGATGAAGCCACGGCCTCTTTAGATGCTGAAAATGAAACAATTATCCAAGAAGCTATTTCTAAAGTAACAAAAAATAAAACCGTTATTGTTATTGCGCATCGAATGAGGACAGTTGAAAACGCCGATCATATCATTGTTTTAAAAGAAGGTAAAATTATTGAAGAAGGAAAGCCTACCGACTTAATTCAAAAACAAAAAGAATTTGCAAAAATGGTTCAACTTCAAAAAGAATCCTCATCATGGAGTATTTAATAAAAATATTTTTTTCAAAAAAGCCTCTTATTTATTAAAGAGGCTTTTAATTATACATTTTTTTCCCTTTATCGATTGAATTAAACTAAATATAGAAATGGTTATCAATGCTCCCCATATAGCAAAACTAGAAAGAGAACAAACAACTTTTAAACCATCATCCATCCCTGTTCCAAACGTCATAATTAATGTATATTGAAGTGTTAAAATAGAAACCAATGCATCAACAAAATTGATATTTCGAACAATTTTAACGCTAAGATGATTCAATTTTCTCGTTTTATAAAAATTAATCGATGCCATGACAATTTTATAAACCGTATAAGTAGCAATGGTAATCGCCGCAATAGAAGAATAATGTACTTCTTTTTCTTGTAACATCATTAATGTAATTGGCGTAATTAAAGCTAAATCAATAATCAATAATAAAATACTTTGTGTTAAATAGATCGTTTCCCGTTTTTCTTCTTTTTGAAGTTCATTTAAATGCTGTTTTTTCCATTTTATTTCGTGATAGCCAACTAAAATTTTAATGACTACTAATAATAAGTAATACACACCAATGCTAATATTCCATGCAATTTGATCGCGTATTCCAATAAATAAATTAAATAGACAAAACCCTATCGTAACAAAAAAAGAAAAGGATGCGAAAACCAATGTTCGTAGAATATAATTTTCTTTTAATCGAACATAATATTCTTTTATTTTATTTTTTTTGTTTTGATTTTCCATCCTATATTCCTTTCTTAAATAAAATCTGTATTTAAAAGATCGTTCCCTTTTTCTAAAATGTTGGCTAGTTTTTCTTCGTTGTCATCAATAATAGGTAAAATTTCTTTCGTTTTCTTTTCTACCATCTTTTTAAAAATAATAAAATTTATAAAACATAATGTCAACCCTAAAATACCAAGAAGAATACCGCCCACCAATGCAAAAGTATTCCCGTTAATTAACATACTTAAACACATTCCTCCACCAAAAACAAGAGCAGATAAGATTCCAAAACTATATGCAAATATACTAGGAAATCTTGTCTTAGAAGCCTCTAAATTGTTAATAACATTAAAAGTACTTTCTGCTTCTCTTTCTAATTTTGTTAATTCTTGTTTATGTTTTTGCTTACGATTTCTTTTAAAAGAAATCACAACATGATCAACCATTGATGGCGAAACATCCGTAACTTCCCAACCAAAGGCTTCATACATATCCATCATTTTTGTTTGATTTTTTGTTTTTACAGATTTAGTCATATATTCATATGATACAAAATTTTATAAAAATGATAAAAATACTTTATAATAAACTTATAAAATTGCATTCTTTGTATTATTAAATTATAATAAAACAAAAAGAGGATAAAAAAATGGAAACTATACAAGAAAAGAAAACTTCAAAAAAAGCTTTAGTTGGCCTAATTTTAGGAGGAATCTCCTTTGGGGAAATTGTTTTATCAATTTTATTATACACTAGTGTTTTTTCCGCGATTAATAATGCAGAAAGTGTCGCTGAAGCTTTTGCTGGTGCCCTCGCCTCTGTATTATTATTAGCGATTTGGTTGTTTTTAAATGCTATTTCTTTAATTACAGGAATTGTTTCACTTATTCTTTCTATTTCTAGTTTAAAAAAATCACCATCGGGTAAAAAAAGTTGTGAAATTACTGGAATCATATTAAGTTCTCTTTCTATTGTCATTTCAATTCTTTTATTTTTAATTTTAATATTTAAAGCTTAAAAGAAAAAGAAGAGGTGATAAATTGAAAAAATACTATGAAGCCTATGATGAAAGATACAAAATTGTTCATCAAAAAGGAATTCGTTGGTTTGGTAAAAAAGAATCAAGTATTTTAAAAAGAACAATAAAAAAATATCAAATTACAAAAAAACATTCTATTTTAGAAATCGGTTGTGGAGAAGGAAGAGATGCCTTTTATCTTTTAAAAAAAGGGTATTCTGTTTTAGCCACAGATATTTCAAACGAAGCCATTCAATATTGCAAAAAAAATTTTTCGAAATATCAAAATCAATTTCAGATTTTGAATTGCCTTCATGATACACTAAATCATCAATATGATTTTATTTATGCTATTGCTGTCATTCATATGTTTGTTTTAGATGAAGATAGAGATTCTTTTTATATGTTTGTAAAAAAACATTTAAATGAAAATGGATTGGCTTTAATTTGTTCTCTAGGAGATGGAATTTACGAGTCAAAAAGTAATATTCAAGAAGCTTTTGAATTGCAAAAAAGAAATTACAAAAGAAAAACTATGATGCTACCAGCAACTTCATGTAGAATTATCAATTGGGAAAATTTCAAAAAAGAGATTTTAAAAAATCAATTGCAAATTATTGAAAATGGTATTATTTCAATGACACCGTTATTTAATAAAATGATGTACGTCATTGTAAAAAAATAAATTATTGAAAGTGATGATTAATAATGAAATCAAAATTAGTAACCTTGAATAATGGAATCAAAATGCCCATCATTGGCTTTGGTACTTATCCTTTAACTAACGATACTTGTATTTATTGCGTTTGTGAAGCAATAAAAGTAGGTTATCGACTAAAACTTCACATTCTCAGCGTATGAAAGAAAATATAGATTTATTTGATTTTGAATTATCAAACGAGGATTTAATAAAAATTGCACAGTTAGATACCAATCAAAGTTTATTTGGATGGTATGAATAATTAAAAATAAAAGGAGCGCATTTATGGAAAAGAAACAATTAAAATTAAATTATAAAAATACCTTTCTCATTGGACTTGCTTTTTTTGCAATTTTAATGCTTTGGCAAGTTTATAATACGTATTGTCCTTTAATTTTAGAGGAATTATTAGCTAATCGATATGAAGATGCCAATAAACTAACTTATGTCATCGGAATTATTATGGCAATGGATAATTTGGCTGCTTTAATTTTAATGCCTATTTTTGGTGTTTTATCCGATAAAACAAAGACAAAAAAAGGAAAAAGAATACCTTATATTTTAATTGGCATGCTAGCATCCGCTTTACTTTTTCCTTTAATCGCTACTTTTTATTTGTTAAATTCTTTAATGGGTGTCATTTTATTAATGATGCTTGTGTTAATCATTATGCAAGGATATCGTTCTCCTGCAGTTGCTTTAATGCCTGATATTACCCCTAAACCATTAAGAAGTAAAGCGAATGGTATTATTAATTTGGTTGGTTATATCGGCGCAATTATTGCCGGTGCTTTAGCAATGGTGTTTAAAAAGACGGATGGTTCTAGTCAATCTCTTGTTTATTTATGGCCTTTTGTAATTGCCTCTATATTTATGTTAATTGCTATGTTTATTCTTTATTTTAAAGTCGATGAAATCAAATTGCTAAAAGAAAACAAAGAAGCCATCGAATATGGTGAAAAATAT
>UMCV01049671.1_pt1 | contig 79658 bp, 90 predicted proteins | sample 1964311 | NCBI WGS metagenome assembly UMCV01 (sample SAMEA4835976, study PRJEB28245) | human gut metagenome | biome: gut microbiome; material: fecal sample | place: Denmark | collected 2008 | reverse complement strand
AGTTCAGAAGAAATCATATGAAATACGAAATAAAAATGGTAAACAAATAGTAACGCCATTTGAATGTTTATGTTCTACTAATTATATTAGAAATCAAATACCAGAACTAGCAAATGCAACAGATGAAACGATAATGGATATGATGGAGAATAAACCAGAACTAAGAAGAGTTTTAGCTTCTCGTATTCCAAACCAAGCTATTGCATCTAATAACGTAATGGAAATAGTTGGTATATTACCTCAGTCTATGGGAGATACAATAGTATCTTATTTAGATATGACTAGACTTACAGGATCAGATTTCGATAGACGATCTATGTCGAAGTAAAATTTTGTTAATTGCTGGGAGTCCCTTAGAGTCGTTTTAACTACAAAGTAATTTGAAAAGATAAGCTTGAATGTTTAAAAATAAAACGAATTGGGTAATCAGCAGCCAAGTTCCGATAGGAAAAGGTTCAACGACTAATACTTAACAAAAGTTTCCTTAATGGATAACAACAAATTGTATGAAAACAAAAATAAATAAAGATTCTCGCAATTTATTAATTGCAATGTTGCTAGGAGATGGAACAATAAGCAACAACAACGTATTTAAAATAGCTCATTGTGAAGAACAGAAAGATTATTTAGAATGGAAAATTAAACAACTAAATGATCATGGGTTAAAAAACAATGGATTAAAGTCTTATATTAAAACAAGGGGATATGGCGCTGGATCTACAGTATATTATACTCAACTTAATATAATTCCTTTTATTAAAGTTCTAAGAAGAGTTTTTTATAAACCATTTAAAAATATTGGAAATAGAAAATTATTAAATAGACTTAGTCCTTTAGGAATAGCAATATGGTATATGGACGATGGACATATTAATATTCGCAAATCTAAAAGTGGTAAAATACATGGATTTTATATTAAAATAAGTACATGTGAGCCAAAGGAAGAAGTTCAGATAATAATAGATTATTTTAAAGAAGTTTATAATATTAATTTCTATATGTTTCATGAAGGCGGTAAAGAAAATAGTTATTCTTTATGTTGTGGAACAAAAGAAGGTTTGAAATTTATAAATTTAGTAAAAGAATACGTTAATCAAGTTCCATCTATGAGAAAAAAAATACAATTTGATTTAAGTCAGCGTACTCGCTGCGTAGGATAATAATCCGAAATGCAAAACAGTAGCAATACTGAAGATATAGTCTAACCTAATGTGAAAACATTAGAATAAGTGATAGATAAACTTTACACTATATTCCCTTATGTTAAACTAAAAAATGGGGAGTTGCAATTAATCACTCCTAGATTTGGAGAAAAAGCAACGCAAAAACAATTGTCTAACTATATTCTACAAACATTCATTCAATTAGGAATGGATGAAAGAATTAGGGAAGAATATTTTAAAAGAAGCATTGATACATCTATAAAGGAAGACATCATTTTTAACGGCTTTAAAGAGGCTCCTAAGAATCTTTCAGAATACACCAAAGGAGATGTTCAATTCTTACCAACTATGCTTCAAATGCCAAATGAAGCAATATATAAAGAACCTATTTATTCTTCTAGAAATAGTGAGTTTAATATGTTTACTCTTCTTCATCAAATTGAAGTTGAAGAATCTGCAATGCAAGCTAAAGAATTATTAGGCAGATTAGTTGTAATGCGTAAATCTCTTATGTCAATGGTTCACGAATCTATAGCTTACAAAGGCAATGTTCCATTTGCTGAGAAATTTGGTGGAAACGAAAAATTTACTAAATTAGCCTATAAAGAAAGTCGTGATATTCTTGGTAAGATATTTAAATTGGCTGTTATATTGTCTGAAGAAACAAACTTAACTGCTGACAATATGAAATCAATGATATTGCCCAAAATAAATATTAATAGTAATACTACAAATATTTGGACTGCATCATTAGCCCATACATTAAATCCTGAGCTAGTATGTTGTTTATTTACTCAAAAAGCAATGCAGTATTATTCTCAAGAGAAATCTAATTTAGTAGCAGCTGGTAATATAGTAGAAGCTGGTGATACAGCATTACGAGATCTTGTCAAGAAAAGAATATTTAAAGAAACTATTTCAGAAGATCAATTTAATAAGCAAGGTGGAAAAGAATTAGTAAAACAATATTCTGAACAATTACTATCTAATAGTACATATTTGCCATTAAAGGCAGTTTCTATTCAAAGAAATAAATATGAATCTTTAAAGATTAAAGGTGAAACAAACACAAAGGAATTTAGAGATCTTGATAAATACTTTAAATCACTTGAATATGCTGCTCTGCAATTAGCTGTTTTAGAAAATATTGCCAAATTAGATATAATAGGAGATGTCGATTCTAAGTTTATTTTAGGAACTAAAACTAATATAACAAACAAAGAGCCATATTCATTAATTACTAGTATATTAAATTATAATTCGTTTATAAACATTTATAACGAAGATTCTCAAATATACAAACCAGAAGATTATTTCTTTACAGAAGATGGATCTGCTAAATTTGAAGCCATATTTTCATTGTACGCACAAAGAGATATATTAAATATATTTAAATCTTTTTATCCTGAATTTGAAACAGAAATGGTTCAAGTTTTGTCAGAGCAGTACAGAAAAATAACTGGACATAATATTAATAATAGTAAGGAAATAAAAGCTATTTATGATATAATAAAACTACATACTTTAATGACTGGATTTGGATTAGAAACTGGAAGTGATTTTAGTTTTTATATTAAACAGTCAATGAGTAATCAAAATACAATTTTTGATGATCATTTAAAAGTATTAGAATTATTTAGACAACATCAAATATCTAATCCTATTATCTCAAATATAGCTCCTAATGGTTATGGCGCAAAATGGAAAATAGATGAATGGGGCTTTAAACATAAATCACATCCTACAATTTATAGATTTGAATTATTATCTTCTAGGGCTGATAAAATAAGTAAAGACGAATTAGTTCAAGGGATGAGACAATTGATATTCTTTAAAAATAGTAATATGACTAAAGAAGAAAATCAATTAATTCGTAAATTTGGTAAAGATTTAGCTATTCAAGCCTTACTTACATCTAATGGTAAATTCTCTCCATTTTCATTAAAAGAATATATTCCAATGGATTTCTATAAAGCTATTGGATATACAGAAAAATTAGATAAAATATTCTCATCTGCTGTTAATGTAGATATGCAAAGCGCTATTGTTGCGGCTATTAAAAATGGAGATGTAAAAGTTCCGTTTTTTGCAAAAGAAAACTTTGCTCAAGGAATTGAGGTTGCTCCAGAAATTAATGGAAAGAAAATGACTAACGTAATTAAGGTTTCTGATTTCGTAGTTTCTAGCAATAATGCAGCTAAGTTTGATTTAACTTATTACGAAGGAGTTTATTCTTCCTTAACATCTGTTTCTAAATATATTAAAACTAATGTAAATGGCTCTACAGAATTATATGAATTAGTTGGATTTAAAAAATATGAGGATTCTGAAGGTAAACCAAGATTATCATTCTATTATATTAAAACAGATAAACAAGGCATAAAAGATGGAGCATTTGATTTTACAGAATATAATTACGAAGACACATCTATATTTAGAGAAAATCAAGTGAATTATAATATACCAGATGTAGGAAAAACAAAAGATGAAATCAAACAATATGTAATTGATAATATTGACGGAATTCAAAATGAAGTTAATATGAAACAAAAGGATATTGTAGACATGAATGAAATCATAGATATCTTAAGGGATATTAGAACTAAAGATATTATAACAGAAGAAAACGCTGTTGAAACTTATAAAGATAATTGTAATGTAATTAATAAATAATATGAGTGCAAAATATTGTGCAGTAAACACTACTAAATGGAAAGAATTAGCAAGTCAAACATCTGAAGATGTAGTAATAACAAGATATGCTATAACTGGTCAACAAGATTTAGAGTCTGTTTACGCACCAGTAGATATTGTATATGATTCTATTTTAACTGATGGTAAAATTGATGTAACAAAACTTAATGGATATAACGTTATGCATCAAACATCTCATTTTAAAATGGAAATAACAAATGCAAAAGGAGAGACTAGAGAGGTATTGGTAATTAACCCAATACCCTCTTCTTTTGCTTCTATTGGTGGAAATAACATAACAAAAGAAAAAATAGATAATAATCCATATATAACCGTTAGAAAAGGATCTGAATCAGGAAGAGAATATTATTATGCTTCTTTTGCTGGATATACAACATTACAGAATTTAAATGATTCTTTAAGAAGAGATGGATTAGCAACAGAAGGCTCTGTGTTTAATAGTGATATTGTTCTTGATGAAAATATTATAAAAGAAAAAGCTAATTCATTAGAAACTAAAGTAAAGTTTTTTAGCGAAAGATTTGATGATGCGGTTGTTAAAGATATTGATATTGAAAATATATCTAAAGTTACTGGTAAAGATAAAAAGAGATTAGAATATCTTTTTGGAGCTTCTGTTTCTAAACTGATTGATTTAAAGACAAAATATCGTCAAGATATCGCTAAATTTAATTCTTTATACAATAAAACTCAAGATCCATCTAAAAGACAATATTATTTAGATAGAACTAATGAATTAGAGGGAGATATAGTAGATATTGATAATTTAATTAAACAACTTACAGAACAAAAAATATATGAATTATCAGATAGGTTAAAAGCATTTAGTAGTGCAATAGAATTGTCAGAAAGTAAAGTTGGAACTATTGTTAATCAAATTAAACGTAGTTCTAAAAGACTTAAAGAAAAATTAGGGCATAAAAACGGCGGTATAATTAAAGCCATTGATTATGTTAATAACAACGAATCAGGCCTTATTCCAGCAGAACAATTATCTATATTATCAAAACAACAGCATTTACTTTCTTTATACACTAATTTAAATGAAATAAAAGAATCTATTTCTATTTTAAGAACTAACATATCAGAACAATTAAATAAATATGAAGGTAATAAAGAAGCAATGTCTTATTTATTGTCTCTAGACAAGCTATTAAATGATATGATGGTTAAAATAGAAGATATAGAGAAGAGCAAAAAAGGAGTGGAATCTGATTTAGATCATATGGTCAGAGAAACCACAATTGCCTTATTGGCAAGCAACAATACAGAAGCTCAAGTCAGATGGCAGAGTTTAATGTTTGACAAATTCAAAAAAGAAGCTGAAGATCAATATCGTAAAGATCTTGAAGTAATGTCTGAGAAAAAAGCAAAAGACAAATACAATAAATCAATTGAAAAACATGCTTTATGGAAAAAAGCTATTGATGAAGCTGATAAAGATACTCCTGAAAAAATAGAATATATATTTAAAAAATCAGAACAAGAAGTAACTGAGATTGATGATATATCTGCATTACACGCTTATATTTCTCAGCAAGGAAGAATTAGTGATATTGCATCTCAAATGATATTTAATATCTTTTCTATGATTGAACAGAACACAAGAACTCAATACATGGATGATATTAATAAAAAAGGAGGGTTGCTAGACATTCAAAAAGCATTTAAAAAAGCTGATTTGAACGTATCTAATTTTAAAGATATTATTACTGAAAGAAAATATACCGATGAAGAAGGTAACGAAAAAACAAGATATATAATAAAACCAATCTTTAAAGAAGATACTACAAACAAATATAATGAATTAAGAGAGAGATTAAAGATTTTAAAATCTGAATTAAATGATCTTTACGAACAAGATTCTTCAATCCAAGATATAGAAGCTCAAATATACGCTCAAGAAGGAATAATTTCAGTTACAAGAAATCTTATTAATAAAGTTGAAACAGTAGAAGAAAGATCTGAATATAAAAAGAAATACGATATTACGCAGCAAGAGCTTAATCTATTAAAACAAAAATTACAAGAAGCAAAAGATAAAATAAATTCAAAAAGTGAATTATATAAAGAAGTTTCTAAATTAGAAAAAGAATTAAATGATTATAAAAAATTATTAATAGAAGCAGCTGATGCAGTAGAAAAATATTATAATGATGAGAAATCTGATTTAATAAATAAATATAAAGAATTATTAGATCTAGACATAGTTGATAATTACAATCTATTTAGAGCTGTTTATATGGTTTCTAAAGGACTTTTTGATATGGAACAAAGAGTTGCTTATTCATTGCAAAATCTATCTCATAAATCAAAAATATACAATGTTACAACCACAGATTCAGAGACTGGCAAATCTAAAATAGATCGTATAAGAGATGATTCTACTGTTAATTTCTTAATGGATGAGGTTGTTCTTCCTAAAGTTGAAGCATCTAAAATAGAGATATTAAAAAATAGAGGCGCCAAGAATTTAGCAGAACAAACTTGGAGCGATTTTACTAAGATACAAGAATCAGAAAAAGCAGAAGGTATTGCTATAGAATTTGATATTGATGTTAATGGAGATCCTATAAAAAGAATTAGAAGAAACTATCTATATCCATTAGAAGATGGAGTACAACAAAGTTTTGATTTATTAAATCTCTATGCATTAGAATCAATTGCTGTTAATAGATATAAAAACAGAGTAGATGCGAAAGATGAATTAGAAACTATAACTGGTGTTATAAATTCTAGAAATGTTCATAAGAAAAGAGGATTTAAAGATATAATTTCTAAAACAAAGTTTGGAGGATATGCGCAAAAGATATTTAAATCAAAAGATGAAACTCCAAATGTAAATAAAGTCATCAATGCAATGATGGATGCGCATCTTTATGGTGCTCAAGTACAATCTACAGGTATTAAAGTTCTTGACAAGCTATTAACTCAAATTACAGGAATGACAGCATTGACTGGATACGTAGCTAACGTTTTCTCTGCAACAGCAAACTTTTTTGTTGGAACTATAGATAACTTCACTGAAGTATTTGGTCAAGAATATTTTACTTTTAAAGATTCTAGATTAGCTTCGTATAAATTAGTTGGATTTTTAAAACAATATTATTCCACTTCATTTGATTTAGTTGATAATAGCTTTTTAGGTGTATTATTTAAAGAGCTTAATTTGCAAGGTGGATTTAATAAGAAATTCAATTTTGAATCTAAATACGATACTAAGTTCCAAGAAATGATATTAAACCCGTCAAGATGGTTTGAAGAAATAACAAGTCAATCTGAATTTTTCACACAAGCTCCTTTAGCAATTGCTATTGTACAAGGGATTAAGATTACAAATAAAAGGGGAGAATATCTTGATAAAGACGGCAATGTAGTAAAAGATAAAGACAAAGCACAATCTTTATTAGATATAATGTATGTAAAAGATGGAAAGCTTGCTTTTAAAAAGGATTTAAAAGATCTTTATTTAAGTCAAAACTTAACCAAATATAACGATAGCATTTCTGCTGGTAATATTCTATGGTCTGGTGGAGAAGAAAATATCTTAAAGAATTCTTTATCTAAATACATTGAAGATATAATGTTTAAAACACAAGGTATGTATAATAGTTTTAATTCTCCATTAGCTAAAATGAATATATACCTTATGCCATTATTTCAATATAGAATGTTTATGGATGAAAAAGCAAGAAGAATGTATGCTGGAATAACCACATTAGCCCAAGATTTAAATAATCCTGAATTACATGGTGGTAGATATTTTAATCCTCATACAAAACGCCCTGAATCAGGAATGCTTACATCTGTTCTTCAATGGTGGTTGACAAGGCCGAGTAATCATACTCTAATAAAGAATTTAGTCATTAAAGGATTAAACAAGATTAATAATACCGCTTCAAAAATTAATCAAGAAATAACTAACGAAGCATCTTGGAACAGACTTACAGATCATCAACAAGCAGATGTTGCTAGATTTATGTACTATGCTGCAGTTAACGTTTCTTTATTTGTTATAGCATTAATACTTAAAGCTATTAAAGATGAAGATTTAGATGACGAAAATGTAGATAGAATAACGTTGCTGGTAAAACGAATGCAAAATGAAATCATGTTCATGTGGAATCCTTCTGAATTTTTACAGTTCTTTAGTAATCCTGCGGCATCAGTTAGAACAATTCAATTAATAAGCAGTTGGACAAACACATTATTATGGACTGCATCTGAATTCGTTCTTACTGGAGAAGTAATTGAAGGTAGATATAAAGTAGGTGAACATAAAGGAGATTTAAAATTATATCATAAAACTCTTGAATTGTTGCCATATGCTTCATTTATAAAGTTTTTTAAAGATGAGAATTATGTTCAAGATAGATTGAAATTCTATGAAAAAACATATTAATAACATCAAATAGTATATATTGTAAAAAAAGGGGGAGTTTCCATTTCGGATTCTCCCCTTTATTATTTTATTTAAATTACGTTAGATCTACTAACTAATTTATCATTCTCGTATATTTCATAAATAATTTCTCCTAAAATATTTTGTACGGATTCTTCAGTTTCAAATAAATATTCAAAATCAACAAGAGAATTTTGTTCGTCTATCGCTTCTATAACAGAATATCCATTTTTGATTTTATCTTCAATAATAGATAAATCTGCTTTATCATCTAAATTATATCTACACCATACGGTTACTTTTGTATCTATATATTTACTCATTAACAAAAATAATTATCTACTATTTCTTTCATTTTGTCTTCTGATAAAAGATCTTCAATAAGATTCAACCCATCAGGACTGCTTTTATTGACATTGTCTTTTAATTGATCTTTTACAAATTTAATAAAAGATAATAGTTCTCTTGATGTGTTAATATTTTTTTCTTTAATAATTTGTCGTTCAGTTATAGAACCATATTCAGCAATATATCTTCTCATTGCTCTATCATATTCAGCGGCAGAAGAGAAATCTTGAGGTTCTGGCATAACTGGCGTGTCAGTCCTACTTTCCATCATTCTACGTGCAGATAAAGAAGATGCAGTTGCTTCTGAGTTTTCTAGAACAGGAGTAGTATTAGGCATTGTTGTATTAGCTGTATTAATTGTTGAAGTAGAATAAGACCAAGAATAGGTGTTTATGTATTCATTTGCGAAATAGTGATTAATTGCAAAATCTGAATATTCAAAATTAGGCATGTCATATAAGATTTAAAGACTTAAATTCTTCTTCAAGAGGAATAGCCAGTTCTCTTGCCTGAGGATGAGCTGATGGAGCACATCTTAAATCAAAGAAATGTTTCCAATCTTCTACAAAAGCTGTCATAACAAGAGGAGATTTAATATCTAATGGGATTATTCTTCTTGCTTGTTGTGGTCTCCAACCTAATTCTATAAGCCTATTGTAAGACCATTGAGTAGCAAGGTTTGCAAATAACCATGTGTCAAATATATTAAAATTAGAATCTTGTTCTTCACTTATAAAATAACACATTCTTCTAAAAGCTGCATCATCACAAGTTCCCCAATCATGTATATCTGATTCTATATCATTATCATAAAATTCTGGAGGTGTAATAATTGTGAATTCTCCATTAAATTTGTCTTTAGTATAATTGCAATATCTTGTAGATTCGCGGGCAAAAGAATCTATATCTTTTTCCATCTCTCTGGTTACTTCTCCTTCAATAGTAGGGTGATCTTCATCAATAGCCCTATGTCTTAGAAAAGATTCTCCTGTAACTCTATCACACACAAATTTAACAGTGACTCTTTTCTCGTGATACTCTGTAGGTTCACAGATATATTGTAAATAATCTTCTAAATTATTTTCAATTATAACTCTCATATTAGTACTAACAGCAGCATATCTATTTTCATTAGAATCCTTAATTATTTTTTCTTTACTGTATTTGTTGCGAGTAAATGGAGTGTAAAAAGGATTACATGATTCTATATTATTTATTTGGGGTATTAATAGATACACAGTACCATGTTCCAATACTGAGTGATGGCCGCTCTTAATCATTCTATCAACAAATGGTTTGGCAGAATCTTCTGTTATCTTATCCTCAGATTTATAGCATACCCTGCCTGCCTTCTCTATCTGTTTATAGATACCTTCAAGACCAGAAGATTGCTTCCATATTTCATATGATGGTTTACACAACTTCATAATTTATTTTCTCTTTATCTTTAATCCATCTACTAAGAGTAGCTTTGCTCATTCCTAATTCTTGTGCAGCTTCTTTTATTGATGGATAAATTACACCATTAATTCTCACTTTAATTTTTCTTTTTTCTGCCATTTTAGCCCTGGTAATATCAGATGCCCTATTACCAAGATGAGCTTGTCTAATTCTGTTTCTAACTTCTTCTGAATGAGTTTTACCATAGAATCCATTAGAAGAGCCACTACATTTACCTTTTCTACTTGCTGATATTTTTCTTCTTGTCTCCTCAGACCTGATATGTCTATCTACTATAGGGTCTAAGTTATACCCTTTATCAGGGTTGCTACTATCTAAGGAATCTATTAACTCCTGCTCCTTAATTCTAATATCTTCAAGAGAAACCCCCACATATAACACAGTATATTCAAAATTTGAATCACCATATTTAGTATAGGAACTTTGTAAATGTGCATTTTCATGTTTACCCATCTTGAGTTTAGATTGGTGCTGTCTCCATCTATAAATGAAAGAAGTTATAGTACTTCCTATATAGATTTTATTAGTTACCAAATTCTTTATCTGATATACTCCTCTTTTCTTTAGTATCTCTAAATCACTAACATTTATAACCATATTTATCCTTTTTCTTGCAAAGTTACCAATATTCAATGAATTTAGCAATACCTAAATAGAATTACTAATAGGCTATAAATAACTTGGTTTAATTAGCCTCATAAATAAACTTTGTTAAGTCCTCAGGAGTAGCAGGCAATCCTATTTTCTTTCTAAGAAACTTTCCATTATCATCAAATATTAATATAGCAGGAATATTTTTAATATTGTGTCTAGAAGATAATTCAATTCCTTTTTCTGTAGCTACATCTATATTTTCAAATTCAATATTATTATCACTCATCATTTTATGCAGAATTTTACAAGGAGCACACCAATCTGCATATAATTTCACTATTTTTATATTATTCATTAGTTACAGAAACTTTATTAATCGGAATATTGATTAAACATTGATCATCTGTTACAAAATAAAATCTATTATCAATTTTTTTAATAGTATATAATTTATGTTTACTTACATTTGAATATAATGTAAAAATAGAATTTGTTTCATTTAACACATCTTCTTTACATTTAAACGAATAATCGTTTATCCAAAATAATTTATATTTACAATTATTCTTTTTAAATATATTTTTAAAAAATTTAAACATAACTTATATATTTTTAATTAATTTTCTTTGTAATTCAAAAGCTTCTTCTTCCCATGGAGTATATTGAGAATAACTATAATAAGGATATTCTTTTCCTTCAAATATTACAGTATTTTCTTCTGTGTTTACAACTAATCTTCCTTCAGTCATTTGCTTAAGATGACAACATTCATGCAATATAACATTTTTCATTAATTTATCATCATCAATATCAGCATCTAAAATAAGTTCGTAAATATTATCTCCATATGGGCATTTTTGCATTACTCCACTAAATGAAGCAATTGCTTTGCTTATTAAAGAAGATTGTTTAATTTGTACTTCTACATCATTAATACAAAGGAGATCTAGACATTTATCTAGAATCTCCTCTGCATTACTGAATTTAGAAATATTTCTTATAACATTTCTACTCATTTAATATTAATATCTTTATATTTCTTTAAAAATAAACTTATTCTTTTTTCTAGATTAGTTTCATCTAAATCTTCTCCAAATTCAAATCTTGTATAATCTATATAATTTAAACATTCTTTTAATAAATTTATCCCTTCTTTTTCCATTTTATTTATCCGCATTTTGACCATCCACAATTAGAACATCTTATGCAGCCTGATTCTCGTATTAACGACTCTTGTTTGCAATCAGGGCATTTGTCTCCTTCTATTTTACCATCTGGAATTAAATGAGACAATATCCTTACCATACCATTTTTCCAAGTTCCTATATAATCATCTTTTAGTTTTAATTTAGAAACTTGATTAACTATAGTAGTAATAGGAATATGTTCTCTTAAAGATAAACTAACAAATATAGCATAATTCCAATATTCCGGATTAAAACATCTATTTAATCCTTCAATTATTATATTATATCCATGTTTATCTTTATATTTGAATTTATAATTAGAAACTCCATTTGATTTTTCTTTTATTATAAACCCATCTTTCACATATTTAGGAATGTTAAATGAATCTTCTGATTTTCCACAGAATATTTCATACGGTTTTCCATCTCTAAATCCTATATAAGCGATCCAATTTTCATCATCATTATTAAATCTTAAAACTTCACAGGGTAATTCCTTTGGTCTCTTATACGATTTAGATTGTTTTTTAGTATCTGAAACTAGAATCCCAGATCTAGATCCATCACGATATACCGTTATACCTTTCAATCCTTTTTCTGCTGCTAAAAGATATATATTGGATATAACATCTTCTTTAGTTTCTTTTGGCAAGTTAACCGTTGAAGAAATAGAATGCGTAATGTATTTTTGTACTATAGATTGAATTTCAATCCTATCTTTATAATTAATATCAGATGCAAGAGATCCATAATATGGAGACTTCGTATAATCGCTTTCTTTTGCGATTTCACGCCACATCTCTAATTTTGGATGTACTACATCAAACTCTTCATAAAAGTCTCCAGAATCGTCTTTAATTGCTGTTTTTGGGATATCTGATCCGGTTATTTTCTTTCGTCTTTTATAAGACATCTGAAATACTGGTTCTATACCTGAAGAAGTCTCAGCTAAAATGCTAATTGATCCGGCTGGCGCAACAGTAGAAAGAGATATATTTCTTCTTCCATGTCTAATCATATTTTCATATGTTTTAGGCATGTCTTTTTTCAAGAATTCATGATATAGTCCATGTTCATATTTTCTATCAAACACAGGGAAAGTACCACGTTCTATAGTCATATTAATTGAAGCCTCGATCATAGCTTTAGTAGCTACGTGCATAACTTCTTCTATTGCTGTTTTAGATTCTTCAGATCCATATTTTAAATTTAATGCCGCAATCATATCTGCTAATGCAGTAAATCCAAGGCCTATTCGTCTTCCTGCTATTGCTTTCTTTTTAATATCCTCCCAGAGTTTTATTTCAGATTGTTTAATATAATCTGGTTGTTCATCTGATTTAACTTTAAAAATAATAGCGTCTATTTTTTCAATATCAAGGTCTACAAGATCATCGCATAAATATGTAGCAACATAAAATACATCAAATAATGTTTGTTTGTTTATGTGTGCTTCTGGCGTAAATGGGTTATCTACTAAATTAAATAGATTAACAGCCATTAACCGACATGCTTCATTAGCAGACATACATAATTCACCACCTTTATTGTTACGTGTTTTCACACGGTCAAGTCATTTCTGCTTGACTCTTCTAATTTCTTAGAAGAACAGACTATATCACCATCCTTATTAAGGAGATTTGCGTCTAGAATTTTATATGAAAATGAAGGTGTAATATAAGGTGTAATTCCTTTCATGAATTTATATAAATCTTTATTCCTTAACCTAAGATAAAAATATTTACCGTGTCGATTTATGTTCCATTCTAAATCAAGCTTTTCTTTTAAAGCCTTTTTAAGAATAAACAAATCTCCATAAGATAATCTTTTTAAATTAAGATTAACTGAATAAGATTCATTTTTCATATTTATTTCTGGTCTTAAATATCTATATAAACTACCATCAGACATATAAAGAAATGACAAAGCTTCGTAATCTAATAATTTTAAAGCATGAGGATCAATTCCTTTATATTTATCAGTATATATTCTATCTCTAAGATCTGTAAAAAATGGATGGATACGACTTTCTAATCTTAATTGTTCTTTTCTTACATATCCATCTTTATTATAATCTTTCCTATTATATATTTTACAACTAGTAATGTTTTCTAGAATATCTTTACATAAATATATATAATCGCTATTTTCTTTTTTCATATTCATTACAAAATAGCAATTTTTACCATTATAATATACACCACCATCACCCATTACAATAAATGAGCAGAGTTTTACCAACTCTTTTTTATCTTCTATTTTTATCATATTAAAATTCTATAGTCGTTACACAATGAATAACTCATTAGCACGGTATTGTCCATTTAGGATATCCACCGTTTTTAGCAAATTTTTCATAATAAATTACTTTATTATGCCGCCTAGTAAATTGACGGATTACACGATTCATTTTTGAATTCTGGATAATTATTACTTAGAGAATAATCGTTTTGATTATCCCAGAACATTAACCCTGGTTCTGCGGACAACCAATTATTATGTACTATATTATCCCATAGTTCTTTTGCTTTAATCTTTTTGATATAGCATATACTATTGTTATTTTCATGATCTTCTATGTAATGTAGTTGATTATATGGAGCATCAATATAATCTTTTGTAAATTTAGATATATTAAGATTAACTGGATATCTTAGATAATAATCTTTATTGTTTTTTACAGCATCAATAAATTCGTTATTTACCTTAATAGATATATTCGCTCCATTAATCTTTGTAAGATCTACTTTAGAATTTACAAAATCAAATATATCTGGGTGATTAACATCAATAGTAATTAGAAGGGCGCCTCTTCTTCCGTTCATTCCAATTTCTTTCGTTGTATTGGAATATCTTTCCATAAAAGAAACTGCTCCTGTTGTAGTTTTAGAAGCGTTATGCACTTCTGTATCTTTAGGTCTTAAATTAGATATATCTAATCCAGCCCCACCTCTTCGTTTATATACATTTGCTAATTCAGCATCTGAATATACAATTCCTCCTATACTATCATAAGGAGATTTTAAAACAAAACAATTAGAAAGTGTTGTATAATCTTTTAATCCTATACCAGCTAAAACACTTCCTTGTGGTATTATATATTTGAAATCTTTAAAGAATGAAAATATAACATTTTCATCATTAAGATTATATTTTCTATCTTTTGGTTTGTAGGTTTGTTCTATTCTAGCAAATTCTTTTGCAGCTCTCATAAGCATCTCATTTGGAGTGGATTCAAAATATCTTCCACTAGCATCATGATGAGCATACTTATCAATAAAAACATTAGCTGGCAATTCATTGCCCTTATAATATTCCAGGGCTTTTTTAAACGCTTGTTCTCTAGTCATTATTTACCAGTGCTTCCAAATCCTCCTTCTCCTCTTTCTGAAGAAGATAAATCTTTAGTCATTTCAATGTCAAAATCAGCTAGCTTTACTAGACAAAATTGACAACATCTTTCGAGTTTCCCGGGGTTATATATTTCTTCCTTTTTTAAAGAATCATTAACCAATATTTCAGCCCATTGTTTTCCATATAGAAGTTTATATTTGATTTTCTCCCAAAGACTATATTTAAAATCAAAAACAGCGCCCCAAAATCCTCTATATCCAGAATCTATGAATCCAACTGAATTTGCTAATCGCAATCTTGTTTTTGATATAGAACTTCTAGGAAATACAAGTGCGACATATCCTTCTGGAAACTCACTTTTAATTCCAAGATTATATTTTACTTGTATATCATCTGAATTTGTTATTGATACGGTTAGTCCAATTGATTTTAAATCATACGCCCCATCTCCTTCATTGGCTTTTTGAGGAATATATGGACTAAAGTATTTAAAAATAATTTTTTCTTTCTTATCTTTTCTCATTATAAAAATTAAATGTTTCTTTTTTTAAAACTGTAGGTTCTGATAATTCTTCATCATCATTTATTTGTCTATTATATTTCTGTTCTAATTCTTTTCTAAATATATCTGTTTTATATAATATTCCGAATAATGTATTAAATTTCTCTCTAGCTTTATAAGAATTACTATTTCTTAAAAATGAAAATCTTGATAAAATAACTTCTTTATGTAAAGGACGGAATTTACTATATTTTCCTATAATAAAATATTCATATTCTGGAATAAATCTTTCAACAGAAAAAACAAAAATATCATAATCACCTAAATTAATGGTTCTTAAATAATTCTTATTCTTCTTTAATTCCTCATTTAGTTTACTATATTTGAACAGACAATATAATTCATAACGAATAGTGTCATCATTATTTAGGAATAAATATGTATTTAACGGTAATCTATCTTTTATGTTGAGTAGAGGATAAAGATAAGTGAAAGATTTGTTTTTATTTACAAACTCTTCTTCTCTTAATTCTCTGCTCACCACTATCATTCTATCATTATCCTATAATTAGATTTCTCTAAATCAATCATATCTATTCCATTTTGTCGAACTTTATTTCGTGCTTCAATAAAATTATGAAACAAATTAACCCACTTATCTTTACAAGCTTTTAATCGTCTTTCTGATACATCAACAAATACAGATTTAATTTCTCCTAATGTTGGTGCGTAAATAAAATGAAAAGATAATGTATAATCACTTGGCAATTTACCAATTGATTGTAAATATTCTATTGCTGTTAAATAAAAAGAAGCTTGAATATCGTATTCGAATGTTGAGAACTGTTCTATAAACATTTCTGGCCTTCTAGAACCAGTCTTTATATCTACAATATATATGTGTTTATTTGTGTCGTCAATAAATAAACAGTCTAATATTGACAACATTTCTTCACCTTCAAATTCCCATTCAATTCTAACTTGATATGCTCTTTTACAATTATGTATTAGTTGTTGATAATATCTATTGCTACTTATCTCTCCAGCAATCTGTCTAGCAAGTATAAGATCAGATTTAAATATAACCTTTTTATTATCCTTTATACATTTATAATATAAAGGAAATGGATCTTGAAATCTTGCTAATAATTTTTCTTCATCTTTTATATTGTTATAAACAGGAATTGCTCTTGCGGCTAAAATTATATTTTCATTTGTTAATTCTAGATTATTTTCAATTAAATAATCACAAACTTTTATTTGTGGTTGAGAAATAGGGTCTTTAATGACCACTGCATTTTCTATTATTTTTTCTTGATCACCTGTTAGTAAGGAGTCTACTAATCCTCCTACTGCAAACCAAGGCACATATGAATCTTCTTTTTCAGGAAGAAATGCATTAATACCTTTTTTAGAAAATGAAGATAATGCTGAATAAGATATTCTATTTAAATATCTATATTTCATTATTCATTAATCACTTTAATTAAAACTCCTGGATTTTCTTTGTCATAAGAAAACCATCTGTCATTTACCATTATTGGAAATGGAATTAAACAATTCATATTATCATCTTCTATAATGTCATATGCCGTCATTAAATCGCATATAATTTGACATGCATTTCCAAAATCAAACCTTCTTTTACTGTCTCTAATAAAATGAAATCCAAGACATATAGGAACATTCTCTTGTCTTAATTGATTGATTCTATTTAATTCTTCTTCTTTAAAATAATCTATAAACCTATTTCCTTTAAAGGTTTTTTGAATAGATATAACTTTCTTTTCTGAAGAATAAGAATTTATTCCAAAAGATTTAAGATATTTAGAAACAGTTTTAGAAGGAAATATTCCTTTGTTTGTTTTAACTTTACTATTTTTTAATGACGGAACATTCCCTGGTATAAATGACATTTCATCAATTACACCAATTGTATTAACCATATCTAATCATATTATTTATTATTAAAAAAGGGGACAAGAATATTATCTCATCCCCCTTGGTTATGAATATTATTTCTTTAGCAATATTGCAATTCTTTTGATCACTTCTTTGTTTTTTGTGTACTCAGCTACATCGAGCATATCTACTATTTTATCCTTGTTGTTTTCATCCATAGCAAACTTAATCAAAGATGCCGTTAATAGAATCCAATCAAGAACAGTTTGAAAATCAAATGTAGCTTCCATCATTCGATTCTCAATAGTACCATTATTAAAGAAATAAGGAATTGTATTAAGCCAAAAATACCTTTCTTTTATATTCCATTTGTGTTGATTGTCAGGATTGCTTGGATGTACTCCTTTAATCAAAATGCTATCATTGTTTGTACCAATCAGAAAACTAGCAATAGATGTTTGTGGAATATTCTTCTTTTCAACTTCAACCTTATTTGTTTTTTCATCTTTTGTTTCTGTAACATATAAAGATTCTAAAGAAAGAGCAGGAATTGGCTTGGTATAATTCTTTTCTTTTTCATGATTGTAATTGCAATACTTATATTCAGGAACTATTTCATAAATTTCATTTTGAATTTGAAATCCTAAATTAAGAATTCTTTCAATAAATTTAATGTCTTTTTTAGGCATTCCTTTTATTGACATATGGATATGGACTGAACATGATTTATCATATTCACAATTTTCTTTTAGCGCTTTGCAGATGTAATAAAGATCTTGAATTCCTTCTGTTCCAGTCAATGGAATTGTAGTATATTCATAGCCTCTAATACTGCCATCTCTAAGAGGAATTAATCCATATTTCATAAGAATATCATTAGGAACGAATTTTATTTTAGATGTTTCAAATTCAATTCCAAAAGTTACATCCTTAAGATATTCTTCTATCATAGGATTAATATCGATTTTTTTATCATCTTTAAATACATTTTCTTTAATCTTTTCATATAGATCTATAAGATCATATGAATTATATATGAAAGGAGATTCATATTTAAACGACTTAGAAAACGCATCTAATTCTGATTTTGAAATAGAAGATTCATAATAGAAGTTTCTGCAGTTATTAAATTTCAGATCCATGTTTTCTAAACACAGATCTGGCCATGCCCAATAATACTCAAATATTCCATTGTTGTTTACCAATACCATAATCTTATTATAGCATCTACTATCCATTTTGGTAAAGATTAGATTATTATTCTTATCTCTACCAATAAGACATTTAATCAATGGAACATCATCTGGTATTTTAGATACCTTATTGTACATGTCTATATAAATACCTGGAGCAATGATTCTTCTCCATTTCCCTTCAATTAGAAAAACACTTCTATTTTCTTCGTATAATTCTCCTTGAATTCTTCTGTATTTTTTATTTTCTTTTATCGGTTTATTAAATAATGTTAAAGTCATCTCCAAGTATGTTTTTTATTTCATCTAAATCCATATCTCCTTCTTCCATAGTAGTCTTTAGATTTTCGTCTTCTAAAGAGCGTATTATATTGAAGGCTTCAACTGCTTCCGTCGGTCTAGTTTTTAATATCTCCTTTTCAAAAGCTATATCAAATTTATCTTTGCTTAGAATATACGAATCATATACAGCATACAAATCAAGTTTATTCACTTTTTTTGCTTGCTTTACAATAATTGGCTTTTCTAAGAATCCAATCAAATTACCAGATTTATCTCTATCAAAAAGAGGAATAAATCCTTCTTTTCTATTAAGAGACATTTCTAGGCTGTTTTTACCTGGATTAACAATATATGTAGTCCTTTTTTTAGAAACAAATGTTGGATATGCTAATAATTCAGAATTTCTTTTTAATACAGTTAAATCAATATCGTTAGCGTATCTAACGAATGGTATTCCATCTTTAAAGTAAATGAATTTAACTGTGTTAGGATCTCTATAAATAGAATATGGTAACACCTTACCAGAATTATCTAAATAACAATATCCATTTGCAATCAATCCACCTACTATATAATATCTATTCTTATGAAAATAGATTTGCTTTCCTTCTTCAATCTTTTTGTATGAAGACATCATGCTATCAACGGTTTTAGTAATAGCTCCCCCATCCTTTGGTTTACTCCTATATTTATCCCATTGATTTTCTTTATTCTTTTCTACATAAGATTGATGTTGGCCATAATAAGAACCATATGCTTCATGATAATAATCGTCATAATCCTCTTGACTATAAACCCATCTATTATTGTTTGTAAATCCAATAGATGATTGCCCATAATTATTTCTAGGGGCTATAGCAACACTAGATTTATATACTTTATTTTGTGTAACTTTACTTCTATCTACTTCATATTGAGATATTAAATTACCATTTTGAAATACAAAAACTGTATTTGTTTTAAGATTTATAATTTTTTCTTTAGGAAATCCAGCCGCAATCAGATGTTTTTCTTCTGATGAATAGTAGAAATTAGACTTATCTACATATGCTAAATGTAAAGGTCTTTCTTCTTCTGTAGTTTGCGCTGATTCCCATTTTTTAGATTCTCCTTTGAATACAATAAAAACATTTTTGACTCTATCATAAGCAGCTATTGCAGCTGCTCCATTATATTCAGAAAGAACCTTCAGAAATTTATCAAAATCCTCATGTAAGAATTTAGATAACATATAACTATCTGTTCCGCCTTCTATATCAATTTCATATTTTTGCGCTAGATCAGTATAATTATGAATTGTTCCATTGTGAGTTAATATAACTTCATGTCCATTTTTATATTCTCCATGCCCAAAAGGATGAGTGTTTTGTAGATTGCTTAATCCAACACTCGTTTTTCTTGCATGTCCTAATACTGTATTTTCTTTATTAGATAATAAGAAATTATATACTTCTTCACTTAGGAATTCGCTAAATTTTTCTATTTTACCAGCGCTTTTTTGTATTTGGCCATTTACAGATAATCCACATCCATCACCTCCTCTTGAATCATTTAACAATCCTAAGATTGCTATTTTATAAGGATTGTATGTACATCGGTTATTTCCATGCCATCCGAAAATTCCACACATTTATTTGGTTGTTTTTTTAAATATTGATTCGTCTTCCACTTGTTCAATAAAGTTAAATTCATTATAATAGTTATTGTCTTCTATTGATTTGAAATACTTATTCCCCTTGAAGAATCCTAGTTCTCTCAGATCTTTAATACATTCGACAATAATACCAGATGGTTTAACTTTTCCAAGAAATATATTTGCTTTTAAGATAAATTTATCTACCTCTTTGTAAAGATCATTAATATTTGATATTTCTTTTTCTACAAATTCATAATCTACAATATTAAACTCGCTCAATATACCTGTATAATTCTTGTTAAATAAATTTATATATGTTCCAGTGCTTCTTTCTGTACAAATCTCATTGCTAGTGTGATCTTCTGAAACATATGATTCGTCATAAATAAATCTGTTTTTTTGTCCTGATTTACGATATTTTTCGTCAATATCTATTTTCGTTTTAAATATTGGCAAAATTTTCTTATTATTTTTTGAATAATAAAAATGATGCATTCCATCTTTATCATAATAACCATTAGTTAGATGTCCATATGTTCCTCTTTTTGGAGAAAAGTAATCTTGAACATAAGACTCTAACATAGATTTATCATGATCAGGGAAAGCACATGCAAATCCAAACAAAAAGAATTTATCTTGATCTTTATATTTTTGGTTTTTACGTAAATTTATATATGTTCTTAAAATTCCTTGTTCAAAAGGATTGTCTATCATTCGCAAAATAGAATTAAACAATTGCCAACATGCGTGACAATTATAATTCTTTGCTACTGTTAAATAATCTATTTTAAATGTTATTTCATTTTCAAAAATAGTTGTTTTTTTCTCATCTCTTATAATATTATAAGAAAATGGCAAAACAAGCATTTTTAGATTACTAAATGCTGCCGTTCCTGATAAACCATCATCTCCAGGATCTAGTGTTGATACAGATCCATGTTTAGATCCTCCTTTTATAATAATAGACCTATCCCCGAATGGAAGTAATATGTTTTTATCTAATGGTACGCAGCCTTTATAATTACTTTTAAGAAATTCTTCTAAAGTAATTTTGTTACCATAACTGCTTTTTTGTATTTTATATTGGTTTCCTCTTCTGTAGTTTGGTACTACGGAAATGTGATATTGTGACGGATAAAGACTATTTAACAGATCCAAAATGATTTTCAAATTTTCTTTTTTTAGAAAATCACTAGGTATTGCGTCTTTAGATTTAACACACAATATATTTGATTTGGTTAAATTTGGTCTTTCCGACAAATATCTAAATACACTATCAGAACAAAAAGAGCTCAGTGTATTTATGAAGTTTCCGTCTAATAGATAGTAATTTATCATTATTTATTATTTGTTTCGGTTATATAACTTTTTTCATTAAAACTAATTTCTTCAAACAGATACATAAATTCATTAAATTTATTTTCTCCTAAAAGCAATATTAGCAATTCTCTTGCTAAATCACAATTATTACTATCGATAGCTTCTTGTACTAATCTATAATTACATCTGTATCCTTTATTAAAAAGAATGACAGTCATGTTAAGAAGGACAAAAGCTTGATTTATATGATTTGCAGATAGAAAATTTCCACCTAAAATTCTAAATTCAACACCGTATTTTTTGTGTCGTATAGATCCTGCTTTTCCATACAATATTCTTCTTTGATTATCATTATCTAGAAGAACAGAGAACAATCCAGCTGTATTGTCAAATATCTTAGCTAATTCACAATTTGTTTCTTCATCTGGATTATCATAAGATAAATGAAAATGCAAAGCTGTTGTTCTTAGATTTGTATTTTTAGATTTAGGTTTTGGATTTTGTTTTTTAGTCCACGCATTGTAATCAGGATCACATCCAAAAGTTTGAGCTTGTTCTGTCTGCAGTTGATTTTCTGCTATAATAGCACTAGATTGAAAAACAGGTTTTAAATCATATTTCTTTAAGTGATTTTCATATATTTGTTGTATTGCATGTCTAATATTTTGCACAAACATTTCATTCGGAAACTCATCATCATTTTCAGAAATCAATGGAGTTGGCGGAATATTAAATTCACATGCAATATTGTCTTCTTGTACATAAAATCCAGGTTTATCTCCTAGTTTCAATGGCTCATCTTTTTTACCACCTATCTTATCTACCATAGAGACAATACCATATTTTTCATGCTGACAAAAAAATTCAGGGTCAGCTCCTACCATACAATTGGTTATAATTCTTTTTGGCATTATGATAAAAGATTATTATCGATTAAATATTTTTCAATGGCATTTTTATATGCCAGAGCAGTGCCTTCACCCATTGAAGAACCGCTATTTGTTTCAAGAATAATATACTTAGGATCTTTATGTTTACTAGATTGAATTCTAATATCAAAAGAAGAAAAGTTCAACCCTGTTAATTCTTGAAGTTTTTTACAATCTTCAACTATTTTATCAAAATTAACAGGTTTGTCAAATAGAGGATTTGTTTCTATATACCAAACAGAATTGCTATCATTTCGATACCATCTTTCTTCAGCATCTTCTTTAAGCATTTTTCTATTGGTATAAATCATTTCACCATTAAACAAGTGAATACGATATTCTCTATTATAATTATAATATCTCTCAAAGAAATATTCTTTTAAATTAGGTCCTTCATTTGAAACCCATTCATTGTATTCTTCAATAGAATGAAATAATTTCATTCCAATACCTTTAGATCCATTAATCTTTTTAGCGATAATATTTTTATGCTCTTCAAAGATTTGTTCTTTATTTTCAATGAAATCAGCGGCCTCCCAATATTCAGCTGTTGGAATATCGTTATCCACCATTAATTTTTTTGTTTTAAGCTTATTAGCGCTATTTTTAATAGATTCTAATGTATTCCATTCAATAAATGGTTTTGATAGCTGAGAGGGGCTTAAAATGGCCTCTATTGGCGTATTTGAATACAGCCTAAGAACAACTGGAATTTTAGTTCTTAAAGTTGATATTGCGCTACGTAATAGATCAGCTGTTTCATTTTTAGATCTAAGTTTTATTCTTAATTTCATTTGCTTAATTTGTATTCGGTCCAATCTTGAATATTGTCTTCGTCTTTTGGCACATCATGTAATGAAGAATATCTATTGCCTTCATCTGCGTCTTCTTGATTAAGCTCATATATATAAGCTTTTGTGACGGTAACTTCTCCATCTTCTACTTTATCAGGAAGGTCGATTAACTTGCGAAGATAAAATGATCTTTTTGGGTCTTCTTTATTATATCCCTCCAACATATCAAATGGTCCTTCAATACATTCTTCTGTTGTTTTATAAAGTTCACAAACGATTTTATTATTACCCTTTATAATGCCTGGAAACGCACCCATATCTTTCATGTTATATCCGGGAATTATAATGTCATTTTTTATTAGATTTTTACCAACTCTTTCAATTAGTCTATGATTTCCCATTCTTTCTCTAAGAGACCCATAAACCAAAACATATGCAGTATTATTCATTTTTAAAATAATTTAGTCTATTTAATTTGTTTATTAATTTAGCTATTTTCTTTATATTAACATCTTTCATACTAACTTCATATACTTCGCCATAATTAAAAGTGTTTTTATATGACTCTTTATTGTCAAAGCTATTTTTTGTTATATATAAATTTCTATACCGTCCATGTTTAGATATGTTATTTATAGCATAAGTATTGCTTAATGAGAGGTTCTTTATAATTATTCTGAAAGCAGCTATGTTATATATAAGGTTTATCTGTTTTTTGTATTTTAACGATCCTGATATCGTATATCTTGCTCGAGCCTCATTATATCTCATATAAAGTTCTGGATCGTTTTCTAAAAAGCTTATAATATCATGACGATAAATTAGTGAAAAATAAAATAATTTATTTTTGTGTTTTTCAATATCTATATTTAAACATTGTTCTGGTATTTTTACAAACATTTTAAGTCTATCCATCTTAGCGAAATTAGTCCTTGGAGAAATATATCTTCCAAATAATGTATTTATAATACATGTTCCATTATCAAATAATTCTTCTAAAGAATTTCCATTTAATAAAATAATTGGTGATATAATTTGTTGTCTTATTCTGATTAAATCTTTCATTATTTTAATTGTTATAGTTACTTAATTTAGATGTTATATATTCATATAATTTTTCTTTAGAATATTTTCTTGAAAAATCAGATGGATCTTTTTCTTTAACAGTAACTATATAGTTAATATTATATTTGTTTTTTAATTTTTCAGCTGCTTTTAATCCAGCATCATCATTGTCGTAAAATAGAATAACATTTTCGAATCTTGTTTTTAATTCGTTTATTATTTGATCATCTATTTTTACAACTTCGGACTTCGGTGCGATGGCAGGGAATCCTAGTTCATACAAAATCATAACATCCTTATAAGATGATGTGATAAAAACTATATTCCCATTTTCAGGTAGTTTATTATATCCTTGATAATACTCTCCTTTAATCCCATCTAGAAATTTGTATTTTTTATTAGAAGATAATGGTGTGTATATTTTACATTTATTATCTTCATATTCATAAACAACTGAAAAGTTTTCTGGACGAATCATTACATCGTCTATACAATAAAAATCAATTGGTTTAACACCGAAAAAATCTAATGTTTCTTTTGATATTCCAAATGATTTAAAATAGTTTATAGCATCTTCATATTTTTTAGAATCAGTAGAAGAATATTTCCATGATAATTTACTTTCGATACTTTTTGGTTTATATTCTTTTACTATTTTACTATAATCTATTTTTTTTATATCTCTAAGTTTAAACTTATTATAAATTTCTATTAACGCTTGTTTTCTATTAACGTTAAATATTTTAGAATAAAATGTAATGCAATCTCCACCTTCCTTATAAGCTTGATCATAAAACATTAATTCATTACTAGGTGAATAAAAAAACGTTAGAGATTCTTTCTCATCAGTCCTCCATGGAACTTTATACACCCTACTAGGTCTAGGATTATTAATAAAAGCAGAAAATATTTCTTCTGGTCTTATTTTATCAAGAATATCCTTCTTAGATATTTTAAAATCTACCTTCATAATAAAAAAAATAAATAAGCCCCTATCTAATTAAAGATAGAGGCCTATTATTAAATTTACGCTAAAACTTTAAAATATTAAAAAGGGAGGTCGTTATCATCTTCACTGGCTGAACTAATATTCATATTAGTTTCAACTCTTGGTTCAGATGGCGTTATCACTCCTTCCACTGGTCCAAACTGACTCTTGTCAATAGCTTTTATTTGACCAATCTCATAATAATCTTTAATATATGTCCCTTGTTTTTCTATAAAGTTAGTAAACCATCCTAAAACATTCTTATAAGGAATTGATCCATTATAGAATTTCATCAAGACTCTTTGATAAAATCTTCTTTTACCATCTTTTACAACTATAGAAGCAGTGGCAAACAACCATATATTATTAATATCCCAAGAATACAATCCTGTTTCACTATCTTGCAAATCTTTAACTACAAGTTTTGGATTTTGGAATATACTTTCCAAATTAACAAGGCCTTCTTCTTTAGTTTTTAGACCATTATAATTTCTAATGAAATTATTAATCTCTTCTTCCATTGTACGACAAGGACGTCCTGATTCAACATCGAAATAATCTCGGTTAACATCAGACATTGTTTGAACATTAGTTGTCCAACATGTGCGTCCAAATTTGTCTATCATTTTAGTTTTCGTATTGTCTCTATTTTTAACAATACTTTTATCAATAGGAAATTCTAGTTTAAATAGTTTGTCATTATCTAAACTTTGAAGCCAAAATGTAACAATATATTTATTTTCACTATTAATAACCTTTCTATATTCAGGTTCTTCTTGAAGTTTTACTCCAATTTTTTCTAATTCTTTAAGATTTGGATTTACTGCTACTATTTTTGCTCTTGTTAAACCAGTGTATGTATCAAATCCACCTTCATTATTTTCGCTCGTCGTTGCTGGTTTATTAATCTTCATTATTTTATATTATTCAAAAAATTCGTAATTAGTATTAAATTCAACTGGTACTCCTTCTTCATTTGTTTTACTAGGAATACATACTTTAAAGATGCGTCCTGCCACCTTAGGGTTTCTACAACCTAAAGCATCTGCTCCTTCGTATATAGTAGATATACAAAGATTCCCATCTAGATCCTTAAAGAATCTACCATTAGCATCTGACTCAGTGGTAACAATAGATTTTACTCTAGTACCTAAGTCTATTTCAGACGATACAACGCTTTCTCCTGAGTTTTCGAGAAGAGCCTGTTTAATTTTAACATGACCCACTAAGATAATTGTATCACAATATTTACTTAGTGTATCTTTCATTTCAATAATATATTCTCCAGCTATTTCATGATATTTACCAAATGGGATATTAGCAGCCTTTTGTTGTTGCTTGCCTTTTTCTAATCCTTCATTGTAATCATTAAGAATTTCTTTAGCCAATATATTATTTACAAACGTAGATATTGTATCTACAACAATATATTTAAATGGTTTTTTACCAGTTTTTTTCTTAACGTAGTCAAGGTTGGCAAAAATTTCATCCATATAAAATTCTTTAGCGTTTCTTCGCGCAACGCTTTCATCATCTTTTAGAAATTTACCATCAGCACCTCGTGGAGCCTTATATCCTACACATTCTATATAATTCTTTGGATTTAAGAATTTGTATCCTCTTTCTGTGCCTATAATTAAGGCGTTAGGCATTTTAGAGAAATATGTGGATTTACCAATTTTTGGCGCTCCATATAAATAAACCATTTCCATTAAGCTCTCCATTGGCGGAGAACTAAAAAGACTCATATAATCTTCACTCATTCGCTATACTAGCTTCTTTTCTATCATGTCATTAAACGCAAATATATCTAGTTTATCTGGAGCTGGTAAGTCTAGTATCATACCATTTTCTCCTATAAACCCAACTGGCATAATTTTATTATTATCGCCATGACGATTCTTCATAATATTCATTATTCTGAATCTATCTTCTAAATAGAACTTTCTTTTTGATAAATCATCTGTGCAAATATCATATCCAAAAGTTCTAGGAATCCTGTATTTAAATGGATTAAATATTCCTAAGCACACATCACATGCATCATATAAGTCTGACGTTTCTTTTAAGTCAGCATCATTTGGAAGCATTTGATCGAGTTTTAATCTGTCGGTAGATGAAATGTTTCTGTTAAGTTGCTGGAGTACTACAATAGAAAATTTATATTGTTTTCTAACTCTTATTAAGTGGGGTGTTAAATCATCTATAGTAGATTTTTTACTTTTACCAGGCGACAACTTAACTAAAGCTGCGTGATCTATAACTACAAGAACATGTTTATTTTCTTCATATTCTACATAAGTTTTAAATCCATTATCTTTTTCTTTTCTTTCTCCGTTCTTTTTACCTATCTCATCTAATATACTAACTATTTCATCTACCCCCATTGAAATATCATAGACTTTCGTTACCTCTTCAAATTTAGAGATATACTCTTGACAGTCTTCTTGTTTTACAATGTCGATTATTTTTTGAGGACATTTATTATCTCCATAAGAAAATAATTTATTTGGTGATATTACAATATTATAATTGTTATACAACCATCTACAAATCAATTTTCCTATTAAGTTTTCTTTCGTCATCTCAAAAGAAAAATATATAATCTCTGGTTTAATTTTATCATGTTTAATATATTCATCAAACATTGAAAACACATATAATTCATTGGCAAAAGATGTTTTACCAGAACCAGATGATCCAGATATTATATAAATCCTTTCTTTTTGTATGTTAGTAATCCATTTATTAAGCATTCTTGATGAGGTTGGAACACCTTTGTTCTTGCCTACTAGACCATCAAAAACCTTATTTAAAGCACTTCTATAAAATTTATAACTCAATTCCTGTTTCTGTAGTTTCTATATAAAAACCAGCTGAAGAGGAATTATTAGCCGTTTTAGACTCTTCTAAATTTAGGTATTTTTCATATGTACATTGGTTAATATATGTTTCCATTCCTTGTAGGAATCTTAGGTTGTTTTCTTTTTCTTTGATTTCTAATTCTTTTCTAAGTCCTATTACAACCTTATCATAATCTTCAGCTGGTATTTTTTGTTTGAATTTAACCTTCATCTTTTTATAGAATGAAGTGTTTTTTGCTGAAGTTCTTAAAACTCTACCCTCTACCATTCGAGGATATGTAAAATAGAAATCGTCAAAACATTTATCTAATTTATCATTGCTTCTGAATTTTTGATGATCAAATCCAACCACTTCGATAGAATCAGATAATATTCTGACGATCCCATTATTATTCATCTCTATAAGACGAATCTTATTTCCTTTTTTTAAGAACTCAAGAAAATCAATCTCTCGTTCCGTAAGCTCCATTATGGTACTATTTCCATTAAAATAATTCTAATTGTTTAACTTTAAATAACTCTAGAATCTTGTTTACTTCTTTTTTGTAATAATTAATGTCAATGTCGTTAGCATATGAGGAGTAAATATTATTTGCTATCTTTATCTTATCTTTAGATATGATAGTTTCTTTTCCGGCATCATCTAGTATTAACGAATAACCATTTTTATTAGTTATGTAATATCTTACAAAATCATTTTCTAATGTATTCACTAATATTTTGCCATCATATACACCAGATACTTTTAATATTTGTCCTTTGTTTATGTTAACGCTATAACAATAATCATATACTTTTTTGTTGTTTTCAAAAAACTCATCTATATCAACTCCATAAAGTAGTATTTGTTCTAATGCCTTAGAAATAATAGGTGCATTTAGTTTTTTCGTAATCCATAAAGAGTAATCAAAAATTCCTGTTCTTTTTACTTTGCCACCATAGAAAAGTCTCAATGTATTTGTTGATTCCTTAACTATAAATTTAACACAGAATTCTGTTTTAAACCTTATATTCGTGTTATTTTTACGAAACGCATCTATTAGATCAATAAAGAAAGAAACTCTGTTACGCGGCGTTTTAACCACTAATTCATCAGTGTTACAATATACTACTTTTAAACCATTTTCTTCTAATAACGATATTAGCATCAACATAATTAGTTGTCCATTGATCGTTATTTTATAATATGATTTAGGGTCATACAACCAAGAGTTGGTAGAAATGAATTTCCCAATTATAGAAGTTAAAACATCTTTATATAATTTAGACTTCTCTTCATCATTGATGTTTTTAATTCTAGAATCTAAAAGTTTTTTTATTGCATTTTGAAAAATCTCGCTATTTAGATTAGCTGGAGTAATGTTTAGCTCAGTCAGTAATGTTGCATAAAAAGAAGAAGCGTCTATATTTATATAGACATTTTCTGCATCAGATTCAAATATTTGTGGTGTATCTATAGAATGCAAGCCACCCGATTTAAATCTATATGCTGTATCTCCTATTTTTATAGAATATTCATATTTGTCAACTAATGTATTCTCCTTAATATCTTCAAAAAAGTTATTTAAATCATATTTATCAAAATAAATACGAGGGTCTATTAAGTCTTTTATCTTAATCGACTTTTTTAAATCATTATCTTCTGATTTAGATATTGGATGAAATAATTTAGTATCTATACTAGATGATGACTTATATATATATTCTGCTTTTAAAACTTTATCTGCAATTCTACTTGCTGAATTATCTAGTAGATACATCTTAAAATCTTTAGACATATCTCTTCTAGCCTTAATCATTCCAATGCTATATTCCAAAATATTATGAATGATATTTACATCTATCATGCATGAATGAAGAGAATCTTGAATGAACTTATCATCAAAAGATTTTGGAATTTGTTGGTATAATTGAGGAACATTTATGTTTGCTCCAGCATATCTTAATGCCAAATTTCTCTTATGAAATCTGTGCAGATATTTTATGTCTATTGCAAAAAAATCATATTTTCTAGGATACGTGGTTTTACCACCATTCTCTAGATTCATTTTATATTGATACATTGACTGAGGAATTCCTCCAGCCAACCACATTGCTATTAGATTTAAATCTTGTCTTATTTCAAATCCAGCAACGTACTTTATCTCTTTAAGAAAACATTCAAATTCTTTCCTTTTATTATGATCAAAAATTATTTCCTGACTAGAAATATAATCTTTGACTAAAACAAAAAATTGATTAGGTAATGACAACGTTTTAAGCGTTATCATTCTCTTTTTTAATTTCTGACTCATAGATTCTATATATTTTCTTAAATAGAGATAATTGAGATTCATTATTATCCAGAATATAATCAATTTTATATTCCGGTATTTCGCTTATTTTATTTAAGCCAAAATCAGTTTTATTTTCTTTCCAACTTTCTATTTTAATAGTTATAAAACCTTGTTTCTTGGCTCTAACAAATTCATTTGGAAATCTACCATCTACAATAATACGCCAATCTTTGTTTTTATCAGTGTATTTTAGAAGGGTATCCACCCAAATGTCTTCACCAAAAATATTTTTAAACTCTTCACTAATTTTAATTATTAGTTTACGCAAAGTAATTTCTTCTCCTTTTATTGTAATCTTATAACTATCTTTAGCGGAAGAATTTAATATTCTATACGGTATTTTAAATGTTTGATGTATAAAATCTTTTACCGGTTGTGCAAATCTTTCTTTTGTAAATACACCAACATCTTCTTGATTTTCTAATGTTTCAATAATATGTTTGATATATTCTTTAGCAGAACATCTATTGTATCCATAATCATTTCTTACACTATATATTCTTGCACTTAACTCAAAAAGTTTTGCAGCGAAATCTTTCCCAGAGCCACTATTTCCTAGTAGTAATATTTTCATTTAATTCTTCTAGTTTATATTGTTTTATAATACGTTTTATTTTTTTACCATAATTAGGATCTGTTGCATAATTCTTTTTAGATAAATAATCAATGCATTCATCTATAGTCATATTTTGCATTTCTTTTGCCCATTTTTCATTATGGTATTCAATTTGTTGATGTATAGAATCAAATTCTTTAAACCCTAATTTTGTCTTATAGAAAGTTCCATCAGCACATTCTTGTGTTGAATAATAAACATCATTACCTTTTACACCAAATAAATTATTATGTTTAGATAATGAGCATCTTCCCCAATTTGATTCTAAAATTGATTGAGCAGTAGCTATACTAGGTTTGTAGCTTTCCTGATAAATAACAGGAAGGAATTTCTTAAAAAACTCTCTTTGATGATCGTATTTTAAGTCTAATGAATCTATATATGTATCAATATATTCTTCGTAATTAAATTCTGTAGTATAATTGACTTCCATATTTTCAATATTTGTATTAGATACATTTAAAGAAAACATACAGAATAAAATCACTAAAATAATCTTTACATATTTTTTCATTTATTCAAAAAATTGATATTCGTCACCTGGATTATATTCATCAGGCATCATAGAGATTGTTCTTGCGCTAATCTCTTCTTCAACAACTTTCATAAGCCTATTATTAGGACATACAGTTGTTAAATAATTAAACAAAGATGTTAACTCATTAGTAGTCATGTATTCTAGCTGTTCTTCAGTCTCTTCAAATCTGTCTTCATCTATTAAAGAGTACACATCCTGTACAATGTCGTTTGTTTTTGGCATTTAATAAACTTTTTAATTTTTCAGCCTCGTTAAATAAACCATTAATAACCTTATCTTTATCTATTCCAATAAATGAAAATAAGAAATTAATATTTACCGGTTTATCTCCAAATGGCTTATTAGAAACCTCAAATGAATTCTTTTCTAATCCATCTATTAATGTGTATATTTCATTAATTCTAGATTGTAATTCTAGTTCATTCATCTATTTCTTTCATTATTTCTTTTTCTTTCCAGAATCAGCTTTTCTAGCCTTAGCCGCTGCTCCAGGTAAAAACTTAGCTGCTCTATTAATAACTTTACGTCTTTCAGCTGCGTTTTTAGTATGGCCTCTCAATTTTAATGCTGATCTTGCTTGAGACGCATTTTTAATTGGAAATCTACCACCTGATAGTGTGGCATGCTTCTTTCTGTCTTCTGCTGTTACTTTTGCTGGCATGTTAATTAATACTTAATAAATTTCTTTTTGAAGTACTTTGCATACTTCTTTTTAGCTTTTTCTTCTCTATCAGGTCGACAAAAAAGCAAGGTAAAATCATTTATTTTAATTTTAACTCTCCCATTTATGTCTCCGTCATAAAGAATCTTAGGCTTTTCTTCCTCTTCATTCATTCACTAATGTATTTTATAAATTGTGGAATTTTATTATCGTCATAAAATGGATCTAAATCAGTAGACCTTATATTTTCTGCGACATCTTGTCTTATTTCATATAAAACATTAAACATTACTTGCCCCTTTCTTAACATAGGAAATTCTTGTAATGTTTCTTTAACTTGCTTACGAAAAGCAATGTATTCACTATTGGTTAATTTCATGGTTTTAATATTCTATTGATTTATCTTCCCAATATGGATCTTCCCAATACCATTTGTCTTCATATTCTGATAGTTCGTTCATGATACTTTTATTTTATTAATAATATTTGGTTTTGCTAATGTAATTTCATTAAAATAAAAGGTGTGTGGAAAACTATCTATGTCAACTTGACAAGAATCTTCGTTTACATAAATTATTTTATGTCTTCTATTTTTATGTTTATTATATAATCTTTTATAATCAATATACACTTCTAATTCTTCATCTTCTTCACTATATGCTAAATCAGGATGTTTTAATATAACATAATCTCCTTTTTTAAATTTGTTCATAATATTAAATTTTTAGTAGTCTTATTAGGATTCGAACCTAAAATTTCAGAACCAAAATCTGACGTGTTACCATTACACTATAAGACTTAATGTTGCGGCCATGGGGAATTACGATATCCCAACCTATTGATTAACAGTCAATTGCTCTAACCTTTAAGCTACATGGCCAAGTGTAGATTATTTATAATCTATACTTTTTGTTTTATGTTTTGAAATTGCTTAACAATATCATCAAATAATATTGGTGTATAATTTATGAATTCACAACAAACATTAAAATATCCATTTTTAATATTATATGCTTCTTCATCTTCGTGTCTTCCGTTTTTATGAACATGTCCATGAATATTCCCTCTATAGAATTGTAGCTCTCTAGGATGAATAGGTATATGAGTGCAAATAAATCCTTTATATTCCATGCAACCCATCAATGGTATTTTGGCATCACTTATTTGTTTACAACATTTTATAGTATCATGATTTCCTCCAATTACTCTAATGTTTCCACTTAAACAATTTAAATATTCATTTATAGCTGTGTGATTTTCCATAGTTATATCTCCTAAGACATAAACTATATCTTTTTTATGTACGGTTTTATTCCAATTATCAATAATTAATTTATCTGATTCATATGTAGACATGTTTCTTAGTTTTTTAACTAAATTATTATGTCCAAAATGAAGATCTGAAATAAAAAATACTCTAGACATATTATTTTATTTTTATTTTATAGTTAATATTTCTTTTTATGATTTTATATTCATTTTCGTCTGAATATGAAAATCCATATATTAAACCATTTTCTAAACAAACAGCTGCAATAGAATAATATTGATCTGTACTATATGATTCGTGTGGGCCAGATATTTTTAATATTTTAAATATCTTATTTTTATAATCTATATTTAATGGATTTCTATCAGACAATCTAGAGCTATAAGTTACTAAATATAATGGTTGAATTAAATCTCCAATTTTAAATGGTATTTTCATAATTTTATTTGATTTTTATTCGTGCCCATATTGAGATTCGAACTCAAAAAATTTAGATCCTAAATCTAACGCGTATGCCAGTTCCGCCATATGGGCTGTTGTACTCCTGACAGGACTCGAACCTGCACGGCCTACTGGCCAAGGGATTTTAAGTCCCTCGTGGCTGCCAATTTCACCACAGGAGCGTATATTTTATAATATCTTTATTTTATATATTTTAGGATAAATTCTATTTACCAAACATTCGGCAATACATAAAGTTTTATCTATATGTCTAAAATGTATTGTATTACATACAGCGTATCCATGAATTATTTTACCGAACAGATCCAATTTTTGTATACGGCGGTATGATTCCGAATTAACAAATTTTTTTAATTCAGATTCAGATTTTATTTTGAATATTTCCATAGATTTTAAAATTTAGAAGAACTATATATGGCAGTACTCGAAACTGCATCTTCTTAATAAATTAAGGGTCTTACTTTAAACGACATATATATTCTTCTTTTAGATAATTATCCATAATATATTTTATCTAAATATTTCTTTGTAAAATACATAGTTATTGGAGAAAATAGAAACAATAACAATATTATTAACAACTCTTTATTCGTCAACATTAATACCGTTTCTTTTCCAACTATGATTGTTTCGCTTACTATAATCCATATATTTTGAAAATATGAATAAAGTATATAAGCAGAAATAAATAATATTATTAATGATAACATCAATATCATTTTCTAATTTTAAATATAAATTTCTTGTAATGCTTATCTTCAACAACTATACATTTCGTTATTTTAGTAAGCTTGTTTTCACTAATTTCAAATTCAATCCCGTTAATTGATACTAATGGCTCTGTTATTTTGATTGAATAACCTTTTTCTTTTAGTTTTTCATCGAAATAATTTTTGCCATTAAAATCCTCGGCCATAACAATCTTACTCTCAGAATCAAGTACATAAAACATTTTAGGTATCGTAATAATACCAACCTTACCTCTTGATGTAATTACTACATCTCCTTTCTTTAGATTTTTCATTTACTTTCTATGTTATTATTTTCTTCAAAAATATCGTCATAATTTAGATTTAATTCATCTTCATATTTATCAAATGCTAATTCTGAATAATCAACATTTTCATCATAATCTGATAGAATTTCATCTTCGTCAATTTCAATATTATATTTTTTCCACATTTTATTATTGTTTTTTGGAGCGATAGACTAATGTGATTAGTATAAACATATTGTTTGTTTTTTCTCTTAAACTACTATCGCTCAATTGATAAAACTAACCACTGTACTGATGGTTATATTATGTGTTCCATTTAAAAAATGTACTAACGCGCATAACAGATGCTGACAAGTGTTTAGCTTCTATCAATATATTAACTCTAGTTCATCTACGATGAAGTCATTTTCTGCAAACTCTTGTTCATTTTCATCATCATCGCATGATTGTACTATATTGCTTTGATCTTGATGCTGATACATCCAATCTTTGAATGATAAAAATGTTTCACATGAACATCTTAAATCATTCCATATTTGATAAAGTTCACTCATTTGATTTTAATTTTATTTATTTGATCTTTAAACGAGATTTTAATTTTGTCTATGTTATCACATATGTCTTTCCAAAAATCATATCCTTGAGGCGTATCCATCCATGTCAAGGTCTGATCAATTACATCTCCATAACTTGAGCAACATGATAAAGCATTTGCTAATGTATTTTCTGGATAAGAATATGAACAACTTATTGCTTTAAGTAATCTGATTTTAGAAATATTAAAATGTTTTAATCTAGCAAAAAGTTCTTTTTCTGTTAATTTTTTCATAATAATAACTATCTGAAAGTTTTAATGAAACTAAATAGTTTATCTTTTTTTCAAAAGCTAGTTTCAAAAAGTTGTTTTACTTATTCCTTTTACGTAGATATTCGTCTTCATAATAAGGAGTTACTTCAATTCCTAATCCTTCATCAAATAATGAAAGATAATAGCAGAGCTTTTCTATTTTAGAAAGCTTGTTCCATTTGTAATTCAATGAATTGATGAGGTCTTTATATTTACCTCTATCAGCTAACATTTGTTCTGTTACAAATGGTGAGTTTTTTGTTGAAGACCACCATTCAACGTTTTCTGGGCGAATGAATGTTTGAGAGAAACAGTTTGAAACATTTCTCTCTTTGATTTGGTATTTAACTTCTATTTTCTTTATCTTTTTTTGTCCTGTTTTTTTATCTTTGTATTCATCAATTAGAATACTTTTACATTTTACAGGATCTTTTTTGTAACCAAGAATTGCTCCTTGCTTAAAAACTTTAAGATAAAGACCATTGACTTCGTTAACATTAAATTTTTCAGTAAAATTAATATTTTTCATAATAAACACCCTACATACAAGGATTCTGATAATGTATGTAATTTTAATTACAGTTCTTTCCACTGTCAAGCCAAAGTATTTTAACCACTAGCTACTATTATTCACTAGAAATACATAAAGGATATTATCGGATTTTTATTTTGATTTTATAAATATTATTTGTCTTTATTAAATCTATTTTGTCTGCAATATTTAACCATTTCTTATCTAAAATAAAAGATCCACATATTACATCTCTATATAATTTAGACGTTTTTAAAAGTTCAGCTAAACGATTTTCTGATTCTGTATTCCAATAATTATCAAATATTTTTTGATATTCCTTTAAAACATTTAACCTTTTTAATTTTTTAAAAAATATTTCTTTCGTTAACATAATTATCCTGTTTTAGCCACTATAGTTGGATTCGAACCAGCGATCTCTTGCTCCCAAAGCAAGCGGATTAACCATCTCTCCTACATCTAGAATCCTTTTTTAATATTTAAATTTAATTAAACTTCCATTTTCTTTTTTATCTTCTAAAATATATTTAATTATACTTTCTGAATTTGAAGATAAATAATATTCTTCTTTTATTGTTATGTAAAAAAACAATATTCTATATTGAGTTTTTATTAATACATGATTTATGTCTTTACATACAATCAATAATCTTCTTTTTAAAAACATAATAATGACTATTAATAATACACATAGTAATATGATTATATTTTTACTTGTTTAAATCCTATCGATACTTCATTGGATACAATATAATATCCAAGACCTAATGTGTCTGCTAAATATATATTTGTTTTTTGGTTAGATTTTATAATTAATGGATATTGTGGTTGTGTATGTCCTACTATTTGATCATATTCGTTAATAGCATCATAATATAATGAATTCGGCCTTATCCATAATGGTCCATTTTCAGGATCATCTCCGTAATAATTATATGATTTACCGTAAATAAAATTAAATAATCCTAAACTATTTTTAAACAAATTGTTCAATTCTTTATCTATATTTTCTATAGATATATCTTTATTGAGATTTTTCAACCATGTTCTAGATACTCCAGCATGACTATAAAGCCTGTTTTCTTCATCTTTAAAACATACTTGCAAAATATCATTTTTAATTAATTCTAAAAGAAAATCTTTTTGCATTCCTTTTATTTCAGGTCGATAACCCGAAAACTTAGAATCAATTCCTTCTACATAATGATAATCATGATTACCACACAATAAAATAACTTTGTCTTTAAGGCCATTTTTAAGCTCTACAATCGATTTAAAATTGTCGACAATAGATTTACTACTGATTTTAAAAGAGTCGTGGTAATCGCCTAAAAACACTATTCTATCAAATGTTTTTTCTTGGTCTATAATTCTCTTCCATGTATCATGTCCATGGATATCACCTATTATTATTTGTTTCATTTTTTTGTTCTTCTTTTTTTTATTTAATAATTTAGTAGGGAGTATGAGACTCGAACTCATAACCTTGAATGTATAAGATTCCTGCGCTAACCATTGCGCCAACTCCCTTTATGCTCTAACCAATTGAGCTAATGGACTTACTATTGTTATATTAATAATATTTTCTATCCTTATCTTCTGGTATAAGAATAATTCTATTTACTCTTTTCATAGGAAATTCATAGTGATATAAATGTCCAAGTTGTTTTACTAATCTTAAATCTTTAGACGTATCACTTAAATCATCTTCGGATATAAAAGATAAAATTGGAACTTTTGAATGTATTTCAAATATTTTAAATACTCTAAATTCAATTGTATGATTAGATCCAGTAGCTGTATTTACTTTTAATCTTAATAACATGTTTTTAGTTATTTAAAACTTTGTGGAGGCGCTGGGAATCGAACCCAGGTCTTACTATCAATTCATAATACGTTTATTTATATGCTTAGGATTCTGTTTATCTTACTACAGACCAAAGAAAATATGCACAAACCGATATTTATAATGAGCCGGTATTGACCGAAAAACTCCACCACTTTGTTTTTCTCATACTAGAACAAAGAAACTAGATATAAAATAACTTAATAAAAACTTTTACGCTGCTATGCGCAGCCCTGCGTTCATAGAACGACCAATGAAAAATTCTTTTGCATTTATTGTTTGTAACAGTTTTTAATAGCTTATTACAGGCTATGCATAACATACTATAAATTTAATAATAATCAAATCCAATACGCCCCCTATTAATAATAAATTATTCTCCGAAAACAGTTATAATTTTCTTGTTGTTGTAATAGATGTCGACATCACTAGAATAATATCTATTTTGTTCAGAATAACAAGGAACAAAAAACATTTTTAATGGTTTATTTCCAAATCTAAAACCATATTCCCTTTCTTCAAAGTCTAATGGTTCTTTAAATTCAGTTTCTTTTGCGAGATCTTCTAGTTGTTCAAAATCTGCATAATTATTTTCGCAACATTACTGCACATGACCAAATGTTATTTTTGATCCATTGTCAAATTCAATGAAACCTTCTGTTACTTTTTTAATTTTCATAACTTATGTCATATTTCCTCTAATTCTTTTTCGTATTCATATTTCCATTTTTTTAGCAAATCAATAATTTCATATTGATGCTTTCTATCTATCCAAGTAATTATTTTTTCACCTTTATTGCTGCTTGGGTAAGACCCAATCCCCATATGAACATTATTTTTATGGACTCTTAAAAAACTTTCAATACTATCTATCTCATCTTTCAAAGAGATAGCTTTTTCAAGTTGTTCTTTTGTCATTTTTTGATCAGCTTTAGTTTTTAGTTACATTATTTGTTTAATTATGGCAAAAGGTCTTTGATATATGCCCATCTTTTAAATCCAAATTGTTCAACATTGTATTTCCACGGTGAGCAATAACCTTTTTCATGCAATGATATTCTGTTTTCGCCATATTCAATTATTACTGCACGTCGTTCGTCTGGACGTTCCGAAACATCGTGCCACACAGAATTTATACGCCATTCCGCACCTCTTATGAATCCTTGTCGTTCTATCTCTATAAAAGGATGTTCCGACATATTTCCTGCCGCCTTTTCAATCTGTTTCTTTGTTATTTCTTGATCAGTTTTAATAGTTTTGTCTGCATTTTGAAAGCCTCGTCTTATATTTGTTTTGCGGAAGATGAGGGATTCGAACCCCCGGAACACTATTCATGTTCGCTTGTTTTCAAGACAAGTGCAATAAACCTCTCTGCCAATCTTCCTGAATATACTACTAATAATAGCCTTCAGCTCAACAAATGTCCCCAAAAAAGCAGCTATTCTCCCATATCACCGTTCTTTTGTTGATTGAGGTAGTATATTTTGATCCTTAGAGTGAAATTGAATCACTATCTCATACTATCTAGTATGCGTACTACCTTGTACTACTAAGGATTTTTTATGGTTCTTAAATGATATAATTAATAATCTATAATAATTGTTTATAAGCTTAATCCTAGATCATGGGCTTATCTCTTATTTTATGCATACTATAAGTTATTTTATTATTTATATTATCAATTAGATAAGGTTATCTCTCCTACGTATGGTTTTAGTAATTCTAAATCGTCATAGTAATCTCCAATTTTGTATTTAGAAAATAAACTGTAGATTACCATGCCTCGCATAGTGCCATCTGAATTTATTTTATTTATTAGAAATACTGCCGTCTCGGACATATTTTCATATAACTTTGGAGTTTCTTTGTCTGTACGTTTTGATATCGATTGCATTGTTTTCTGTTTTAAGTCTGTATCTATAGTTTCTTATGCTTTGATGCATTCTGACTACTTGAAGAATAGTTATTGCAGCTAAATTGCCACATTTCCTATTCTCTACCCATCTGTAACTGAACCCTGTACCATATCCTGTGGTCATGATAATGTTCAGCTCTTTTAACCCCCAGAAGATACTGCTTACTATGCTTGCAGATGCTATCTTCATGGATATTATGTCTTTTTGCTTGACCCCATCATGTACTAATCTAAGCACTTGCTTGATGGTGTACAACATCTGAATGTCTTTTTCAGTGTAACGTGGTCTTGATTTTGTTATCTTTTTCATGATTTTACCATACAAAGGTTCTATTTGTACATGTCCATAATAAGCCCGATAAAAACCAGATTATTACTATGCAATACCATATAATCCCCCATGTATTTCTTTTTGGTTCTTGTTCTTGCATTTTTTGATATTCTTTTATATAACTATACTATTGTGTGGGGTATAGTCGATGGCGTGGTGATATGACGAAAAGAGAATGGGGGGTATAACCACCTCTCTAGATACTCTAAATCAATGATTTAAAGCGATAACAACAAGAAAAAGTATCAACATAACAATAGAAATGATGTTATTTTTCCTGTCATTATTATTGTTGTTATTGTAAGTGTAGTACAAAACGATAGTATTAATTAATTACAATTAAATAATAAAAGACTGGTAGTATATTTCAACTACCAGCCTATTATCAGGTCACTGCGACTACACAGCCAGTTCGTCAGCAGTAGTCTCTTGTTCAGTAGCTACTTGCAAACGAGCATTGATAGCTTCAATGGCTGCAGGGCAGTCTTCAAGCATATCAAAAGCATCCTGGTCAAGCGGCTTGCTTACCATCTTCTGCTCTTTCAGCAGTTCGCTTGCATCACGAATTGCAGAAGTTCTGAAGAGAATATCACCGAGAGAGTCGGTAAAGTAAGCAGGACCAGTGCTTTCTACAATTGCACGACCATTTTCATCACGCATGACCTCACCGGTTTCAGGATTGGTCTGGTAGAAGTTGGTACGCGGAACAATTGCAGGCTGATAAGCACGACGTTCCACTTCAGACAAGTCTTCATATGCCTGAGCGGAAATGTACTTATACACTACTGCAGGTTCAATGTTATCAAACTCAGGAAGAATATCCTGAATAGTAACATGTTTGGCACCATCAGGATAAGAGACTTTACCAGTTTTGGCATCTATCTCGAATCCATACTTGTCCTGCGCTTTTTTTACACGGTCACTCATGACCTGACGCATGTCTCCAACAGATGCATATCGAGTGCTAAACATCTGGGAGAAGAAATTAGAGGTCAGACCATCTTTTTGAGTGGTCTCTTTAAAACCCAAGAAGATCATCTTGGGCGTGTTAGTTACTCTGTCGAGTACAACAACATGTTTGCTCATGGTTATAAAATATTAATGATTAAATGAGGTTAACAGACAAGAGATATAGGTTAAGGGTATAAAGGGAATTATAACCTCAACAAATATCAAAAATAAAGGCTTCTCTTCTTCATCGTCAATCGATAGATTGATGAGGGAGAGGAGACGGGAGAGGTATGGGAGCTAATATACAATTAATATACTAGCATATGTGATTTATTAGAGATGATTAAATAGATAGCCGGCAAAGCCGCTATCTTATATATCTATTCTATTAAATCATTTAGTTTAATAATATAAATAGTAATAAAATACTATTTCTTTCTTTTCTTTATATTACTTTCTTTTCTTTCTTTATAAAAGAACTACCTACTTTCATCACTATGGTTGAGATAGCATGATTTCAGTAGTTCTTCTTCACACAACGTTATCTTTTGTCTAAAGCATCACCAAATAATGAGATGCTTATTGCTAATAGTAATGAAGTTGATATATATGCTAACAAATCATTACTAATAGTCATTATAGAGATTAATGACAATACAAAGCAAATAATCCCTATCGATATTTTTATAGTATTATTCATTTCCTAGTTTAGTTTAAAAGCCCTCCGAAGAGGGCTGTTTTCAGAATTTCGTAGGCAATCCGTTGTAGTTGCTAGCGTAGAAGAACGTGCCGCAGTCGTCTACTACGAAAACCGTGTAGAATACATTGCTTAATTTTGCGACTTCTTTCAAAGCTCGTTTAATGGCATTGTCTAAAGACGGAATTGCCACCGTAGTTTTTTGAGCTTGAGAATTGACGGATTTCTTGGTTTCAATTAAAATTGTGTACATTGTGTTGTGTGATTTTAGTTAAACGTACTGTGTGATTTTTGCATTTGAGAGTCCAAAAGCCGAAGGCTTTTACTCTCTAAAGATATAGGTTGAGGGAAGAAGGGAAGCATTCAAAAAACGAATCCGGATTTCCTTAATGCTGTCAGTTTAAGACCGGGTATCAACCCCAAAGTACCTGAAGGCTTCAGCTATCCTTATAGACCACCACGTATAGAACTAAAAAAAATAAAAAAAATCTCCATCTAGAACTAAAAAATAAAAAAAATAAAAAAAAAAATAAAAAAAATTTTGCCTAGTATTAACAATATAGCTTATATTACTATTATAAAAATAGTAAATTTTGGTATTTCACTATAGTAAGGCCAACTTTTTTTTCAATTTTAACAAAAAAAACTTGACAAATTAAAAATTTTTTCGTATCTTTGCATAAGTAGATTCTAATAATGAATTATTGGTTTTAGATATCTGTAGATAGGATATGTAAATCAATAATATTAGGATATCACCTGTGATGAGGGTAACTCCTTGAATTTAGCACATTCTAGCAGGTCAGAAGTCGGGTTATAGGTTATACTAGAAAGGATCTAGTAGTTCTAGAGATAGAGACTGAATTGTCCCCGATACTACTAAAAACGTCCAATATATAACACTTTACTTGCTACGACGCTTTGCGGCGCAGGATACGTAGATATTAGGGCTTTATTATAAGAGTTTAGAAAACTTAATTATTTTCTTCTAATAAAAAGAAAATAGTTCTATTTATTAGTGTAATAAATATACTGTGTAAAGGAAAATATTGGATAAAATAGGGAATTAGTAATAATATCCTTGCTTAGTCATTAAGATTTATTAAGAATCAAGGTGACTTTGCAGGGGCATATTATATCTATTTTCGAAGTATTCTATAGCAACTTGAATAGAATGAAAGTTGTGTTATAGAATATTGAGTATAAAATTGATATAGTTGCCATAACTAGACCCTTTTGTGAACGTACAAGCTTTCTATATAAAATAGGGGGCTTTTCTTTTTATATGTATAAAAATGGATAAGAGGTTTGTAAAATACGGAAATTATTATTATTTAAAAAACAACAATGGAACGGTTGATGCTAGAAATGCTTATATTAGAGATAAAGATGGTAAAATAAAGTTATATAATAATAGCGATAATCCATATCAACTAGAAGATATTGTTGTAACGCCCAAGCCAAAAGAAGAATCAAGATTTAAACAAGCTTTAAAAATGGCTACGGCGTATCAAATTGGCAAGATTTTAGATAGTCCAGAGGCAAAGGCGGTCGGATATGTGCTTGATCCATCTAGGCATATAGGAGCTGGCATGCAATATGTATATGATAAAATATATCCTAATAATAATTCTGGGTTAAATTGGAGAGATTGGTATAAAAATCCATATGATCATCCAGGTGTAGTTCCTGGTTCTGGGGCTAATACTGGATTAACTTTTTTAACAAGTTCATTGCCTATAACAATTGGTTATAATAATTTAAATAAATCAGCAAAATTCATAAATAGTACAGTAAATAAATATAAAATTTTTGAAAATAAAGTAGCTAAGAAAATACAACCAAAGCTTATAGAATTATATTTAAAAAGAAAAAGTCCTTTATATGTTTCCAATAATCAACTTCAATTAGGTTCAAATAATCAAAAATTATTAGGTTGGGCGACACAAGAAGTAATGGATAAATATAAAGACCCAAAAGCAGTTGCATCATTATATAGAAGAGCAAGAGCTTTTGCTAATTCCAGAGCGTTTTATAAAATGCCAACAAAAGACATGTCAGCATCAGAATTATCTGCATTAGCTAGAGAATTAGTAGAAAGAGATAATACTGTTGTTAGAGGCGTTTCTTTAAATAGAAAATCAATAATAGAGACGGCTATAAACATAGATGATCCAAAAATAAAAGGTAGATTAATAAAAATACTAAATGAAACACGTGGCAAACCTTTTACAAAGGAATCTATTAGTAAAGAGGATTATGAATTTTTAGCAGATTATGTACTAACAAGAGTACCTTTATTAAAAAAACCAGGAGCTGGAAGAATAGATCAATATAGTAATATAAAAGCTGATCCGATGTTTGATAGTATGTATTCTACAAATTCAATACATGAAGCTTTAGGATATACATATTTAGAAGATAAAGATGGCATTAAAATAATAGGGAAAATAGATCTAACACCTTCTGAATTAAAACTTGAATCAGATCCATTTATTTTATTAGACAAAGGTAATTTAAGGAAAAGAATAAATAGAGATACAAAAATAAATTATAATATTATTAAAAACGCAGATAGGAGTGAAGGGATAGGTCGTGTATCTATAACAAAAGGGAATAGGCAAATAGATGATAATTATTCAATAATAAGAGAACAAGAAGGAAAGAAAACGGGACAAGACCATATGCGATTAAGAGCATTAAGAACAGGGATAGATCTATTATTTACTCCTAAATCGTTTTCTTATTTAGATAAATCAGGTGAGAAAGTTATAAAACATATACGGCCGGAAAATAAAAAGACATTTGAGATAACTAGTAAAGGAATTAAAGAAACAGAAGAATCTCAAGAATTCATAAAATTAATCAGACAGTATCTTAGATCAAAAAATAACAGGGTAAAAACAAATTTATTAAAGAAAGTAAATAAAAAATTAGAAAATCATAAGTTTATTCAATATAAATATAGAACAGAAACGATGATTGAGCCTATAATAGTAGATGCAGAAAATGGATATATGGATATAATTGAAAAAACAAAGAAAGTAAAAAAGCCAGTAATTATTAATGATGATTTATTAGTCGCGCTACAGCAAGAAATATCTGATCCAAATATTGCAAGGCATTATTTAATAAATGGAAGAAGAGGGTCTAAAGTAGCTGAATTAAAAGAAATATTAGATTGGGATAAATTAAAAAATAAATTTAAAAAATCAAAAAGAAATCATGAAAACAAAATAAATAAATCAGAGGGATTAACAACAGCTGGAGTAACTGGATTAGGGTATTATATAAATAAAAATAATGAAAACAATAAAAAATAGTATTATGTATTTATGGCAATTGCCACAGAATATATTGGGATTAATTTTAAGAATATTTTATCCTAGTACGTTAAAACACAATTGGTGGCAATGGGATAATGTCAATATAACTGTTTCTAAGAAATTTAGGAGCGGTATATCATTAGGTAATTATATTATCGTTAATGAAAGACAGAACACATACGAAACGATTCTTCATGAATATGGACATCATTTACAATCAGAGATGTTAGGGCCATTATATTTAATTGTAGTTGGATTACCAAGTTTGATTCATAATATGTTTTGCAATTGCAGAAAACACGGACATGATTATTACGACGTATATCCTGAAAAATGGGCTAATAAATTAGGTGCTAAATATATAATAAATAAATTAAAAGAACTCACTAAAAAATATAAAGAATATGAAAAAGCAAATATCTAAAAATCCTCGTAAGGTAAAAGAGATTAAAATTCCAAAACAAAACCAAATGAAATGTGGAGGAAAGATGAAAAAGAAAAAGAAATAAGTTAAATTAATGTTAAAATCATTAAAAAACTTGCATAAATGAAATTTTATTCGTATCTTTGTATTATCATTTTCAAAGCAATATAATTTTCATTTGTGAAACAATCATATATGTTAATATGATTGTTTATTCCGCCTTCGCATAGTGGACAATTGCACTGCACTTGTAATGCAGCAGGGAAACCTCACGTGAGTTCGAATCTCACAGGCGGATCTATGTTAAAAGAAGAATTAGATAAATTAATAAATAAAGATAACTTATCATACAGAGAGATAGGCAAAATAATGAACATGTCCGATAACGGAGTGAAAAAAGTAGCTAAGAAATTAGGAGTGAAATTGCCGAAAAGAAGAAGAATTAATCCTAAAGAAACTTTCAATAAAGTTGATCGTTATTGTTTAAATTGTGGGAAAGCTATAAAAACAAAAAAATTTTGCAGCAAATCATGTAATCAAGAATTTAAATATAATGAATGGATTAATAAATGGAAAAACGGAGAAAAAACAGGCTTAAGAGGAGCTTATGGAACATCTTTGTATATAAAAAGATATTTATTTAAGAAATATAATAATAAATGTTCTAAATGCGGATGGGGAGAAACAAACCCATTTACAAAAACAATTCCATTAGAAATAGAACATATTGATGGGAATTACGCCAATAATTTAGAAAGTAATTTAATTCTTTTATGCCCAAATTGTCATTCTTTAACTTCAACATATAAAGGAGCAAACAGAGGGCGTGGAAGAAAAGAAAGGTCAAAATATTATTAAAAGAAATGATACTAAATTAATTTTATATGGATAAAATAAAAGAGAAGAATGATCTTTGTATAAAGATATTAAATGAAGCAATTTTAGATAATGTCTCTATACAAAATGTTTTAAGAAAATATAATATAAAAAACAAAGATTTTGTTAGAGATCATTATCGAAGGGGAGTTTCTCTAATTAAGAAAGGAGTTATTTCTCAAGAGAGATTTAGAAAATTCTCTGAACTATATAATGAATATAAATCTAAAATTAGAAATATAAATTCTAAAGATAATAATATTAATAGACTATATCTAATAAGATCTAAAGATGATAGTAGAATAATGTTCTATAAATTCATTCTAAAAAATGAAGAGAAGCTACTGTCTAGAGATGAAATAGAAAGGATTTATAAATTATATTCTGATTATGGAGCTGGTATTTCTAAAAAGAATATAGTACCATATTTTACAACATTAACTTTAGAAGAAGTTAATAATATAATTAAGGTCCTTGGAATTACAAAACAATCAATACCTGTTCCTCCGCATATCATGGAGGAGAAAGAAGTTGATGAAATTGTTGATAATGTTTATAGTGATAAAGAATCTCTAATTAGAGAAAAGTACTATAAAGATCAATGCAAAGTTTTAGAAAGAGAATTTGTTAATCTTGTAAAAGAGAATGAAGATCTTCGCAATCTAAAAGAAGGAATGCAAGATATCGTAAAAGAATATCTAGTAAAAGAAAAGATTGTTAAAGATAATATTCCAGTAACTGAATTATCATATTCCAAAGCAAGGGCATTAGTTATTCATTTAGCTGATATGCACATTGGCGCAGATGTCCCTCTAGAAAGCATATATGACAACACTTATAATATGGATGTTGTTATTTCTAGAATGAATAAGATTATTGATATGATACGCAGGGAAGTTGCTATTTATGGTAAATTTAGTTGTATTATTATTAATAATCTAGGAGATTCGCTAGATGGAATGAATGGCCAAACATGCAGGGGAGGTCATCAATTGCCTCAGAATCTGACTAATAAAGAGCAGATGAGGTATTTCATAGAAGCTATAACATATCTTATTAGTTCTATTAATAGTTTAGATCTTGCAGATTCTATCATGTATAAAGCAGTTGGGTCTTCTAATCATGATGGTGATTTTGGCTATGCAGCTAATTTTGCTCTTTGTACAATATTGAATTCTAAATTTGAAAATGTACATGCAAAAGTATTTGATAAGTTTATAGGGTCATATAATATTGGCGTGCATACATATATTCTATGTCACGGCAAAGATGAAGGAGATATGAAGCGCAACATGCCTTTAGTTCTAGATTCTAAGACGGAAAACTTTATTAATGAATATATTAATACCAAACGTTATGATGATTCAATTCCAGATGAATATATTGGAAAAGGTAATAGGATTCATTTTGTAAAAGGTGATCTTCATAACAGTGCTACTACATATGGTAAACAATTTAGATATAAGAGCGTAGGATCTTTCTTTGGCTCGTCTAAATGGGTACATTCTAATTTTGGCAATACCAAAGCTTGTGTGGATTATGATATCATATCCCTTACTAATGATTATATGTTAGAGGGTAGAATTATATTGAATTAATATGGAATTAACATTTAATTATAAAGGAAAATTAATTAAGGTTATGAATGGAGATGAAATGGTAAAGCCAAGAGTCTTCAAAAAAATAAAAAAACAATTTCCATTCTTAAGATTATTTCTAAAAAAACAGAATAGAGATTGTATTACTGCAACAGAACAAGGAATAATTGGATATATATGAACGACAATTGTATAAGCGAGTTTAATAAACTAATACAAATGTATGTGATTTATCAAAATAATGTTAAATCATTACATTTAAAGACTAAAGGAAGTCACTTCTTTTCAATACACGTCAAGTGGACTGATGATCTATATGAGAGATTAGGAGATACATTTGATACAATAGCAGAAAGATTGCTATCTATAGACTGGAAGAGATTTGATATTCCATTCATTTACGACGAAGAGCCGAAAATGACATATATAGTTAACTCTGATGATTTTCCTACAATGCTTAGGAAGGTTAGAGATACTATAGAAGAAATATGCACAGAAATTAAATACTGTATTAATATATTTAAAGAAATAAATGATGAAGCTACAGTTTCTTTATTGTCTGATATAGAATTAGAAGAAGAAAAGGATTTGTGGAAAATTAAAGCATTTTTAGATGAAGTATGATTTTGTAGGGGCCATTGAGCAGATGACTGTTCATGGCAGAGTTATGAGAATTGAAGGAACGAACACGGATGTATTTTATACAGATACATATGCTTATTTTGCTCCTGATGATTGTGTTGTAAGTACTGGTAATAATTATATCATGTATCATGAGCCAGATAAAGGAAATGAAATAAAATATATACAAACAACAATTGAATTTCTAAAACAGATGTTCCAGGATAAAGAATGGACAATAAGAGAAATGTAAAACTAATTAAAATAACAGTAAAAGTAAATAGGGATAATATGCAAGAAAATTTTTTCAAAGTTATGAACCCCTATTTTAATCTAAGTGATAAAGAAATAGAGATATTAGCTATTATATATTCTAGAGATAAAGAAGAATTGACTAAAGAAACAAAAATGTTTATTAGAGATCAATTTAATTTAACAGCAAAACAACTAGGAAATATATTAGTATCTCTAAGAAATAAAGGTACATTAAACGGTAATAAACTAGTTTCTGACTACAAATTAGAAAATGGGTTTAAAATAGATATTGATGGTATCTGCGAATAGATTTGATAGGATATATGAAGAGTTAGCAAAAAAGTATGGGAGATCAAAAAGAGAGATAAAAAATATATGTGATTCTCCCTTCTTGATGTTAAGAGAGTTTTATAAATTTGCATCTAAATATGATGTAACTCACGAAACTGCAGATGAAAGACGGTTTCAAGTATTAATGAATAGATTTGGTAAATTCGGATTAAATAAAGCTGTATTATGGCAAATAGAAAAGAAAAAAATAAGGGAATCGAAGGATTCAATCTAAAGGAATATAAACCATTAAATGGCAGATTGCTTATTACACTAAACAGTGATAGTTCGTTGCTTTCAGGCTCTAAGCAAGCCTCTATACTAGATTATCAAACTGTTGTAGCGGTACAACAGAATGATGAAATTGAAGTTGGAGACATTGTTCTATTGGATATTGAATCTTTGGTACGTCGTTATCCAGAAGAAAACAAGGACGGAAAGACGGTTATTAAGGAAAGTCTTAATATTCCCGGAATTAATCTAGGTGGAGAAGTTTACGGAGAAGTCCGTTTTGTTAATCTGCGTGGATATTTTAAAAAGAAATAAAATAAATAGAAGCCAGAGAAATCTGGCTTTTTTGTTATGGGAAAAATAATAACTAAATTTGATTATGGAAAAGATTTCTTTAAAGTCAATCCTTCTTTTGAATTTATAAATGAATTTAGAGAAATAAAGAAAAAGCACAAAAAAGAATATTCAGATATTCTTTGGAACATAGCTATTCTAGTTGACGATAGTGGATCTAATCCATATTCTAATATACCTTTTGAAGAACGTAAAACTCTTATAATAGAAGATGCCAAAGATAACGGAAAAGAATTTTCTTTTGAAGGTCTTGACGACGCTATCAAAAAGTATCAGGATTTATGTGAAACTGATTCAGAAAGAGCATACAGAATCTTAAAAGATTCATTTTATAAAAGAACAAAATTCATTGATGAATATGATGTTAAATTAGATACTATAGAGACATTAGATAAATTAATGATGAACACTCCTAAAATATTAAATGAATTACGATCTTTAAAAGACATAGTAGATTCAGAAAAAGAAGACGGTAGATTAAAAGGAGGCGGAGAAGAATCATTATCTGATTCAGGAGCTATTTAAAATATAAAATAAAACAAAATATGAGTGATATTAAATATAACGAAGGTTTAGAATCTATAATTAAAGGAATTAATAAAACAGTTGATGCTGTTAGATCAACTTTTGGCCCAAATGGAAGTACTGTATTTATAAAAGATAGAAATAGATTAATAAACACAAAAGATGGTGTAACAGTAGCTAGATTTATTAATCTAGAAGATCCATTTGAGAATATTGGAGCTATGCTTGTAAAAGAAGTTGCTGAAAAGTCTAATAGTGAAGTGGGCGATGGTACAAGTTCCAGTTGTATTCTTATACAATCTTTAGTAAATAAAATACAAGAAAGTTTAGTCCAATATGATAAAAAATATTTATTAAATCAATTAAATGAAATAGAAAAATATTTATTAGAATATTTATCTAAAAATAAAATTGATATAGACATTGAAAATATTAGAGATGTTGCTTTAATTGCTTCTAATGGAGATGAAGAAATAGCAAATCTTCTTTATTCTATATTTAAAAATAAAGGCAAGAACGTTGACATACGTTTAGAAAAGATTGATGAAAAGGGGCTTTCTGTAGAATATTCTAATGGATATACTATAAATAGAGGATATGCATCTCCCTTATTTATTAATAATCCATCTCATGAAGAATGTTATTTAAGAAATCCTGATGTCATTGTTTATCCTAAAGAAGTAAATAGTATTAGAGATATAGCAGAAATATTAGAACAATATACTAATCCTAAAACCCCAGTTGTATTCATGTGTAATTATATGAATCCACAAACAATAGCAGATATCTCTAATAACAACATGAATAATCTATTAGAATGTCTTGTAGTTCAAACTCCTATTAATAATAACGAAGATGACATGCAAGACCTATTATCAGTTATAGACGCTGAAAAAGAAGATGGTTATTTTATAGGCTCTGTAGATGCTGTATGTGCAAGATGTCAATATACGACATTTATTAAAGACAATATGAATACAAAAGATCGTGTTCAAGAACTGAATAAAAGACTGCAAGACAAATCTATTAGCAAATATGATAAAGAAAAGGTTAAATCTAGAATATATCAACTACAAGGCGGATCGGCAACTATACGTATAGGAGCAAATTCCAATGTTGAACAAAAAGAAATAGAAGATAGAGTTGAAGATGCTGTTAAAGCATGTCAAGCAGCTTTTAGAAAAGGAGTAGTTTCTGGAGGTGGTTATTTTCTAGCAAGAGCTTCAATGAATTATGATAACAAAGATCAAAATGTATTTATTAAATGTTTTGAATCTCCATTTAATCTTCTAATGCAAAATGACTTTAAAGTTAATTTTCTATTAGATGAATATCTGAAATTTGAAAAAGATGCATACAATACAGTTAATACATATAGCTATAAAATTGTTAATGGAGAAGTTGTACAAGGAAATTGCTTAGAACTTGGAATTATAGATCCGGCTGAAGTGATTGAAAACGCTATTAAAAATTCCGTTTCTGTAGCTAGATCTGTTTTAACTAATAAAGTATCTATAAATAATGACTGATGAATTAGACGCTTTTTATATTCGAGACCCAACATTCCCTATTATAAAAAATAGAAATAATTTTGTTATTGGGAAACATACATATTATAATCCAAGATCACAAGCTTTTATTAATTACTGGAGATTGCACAAAAAACGCTGTATAGAAGGCTTTTGGAGTATAGATGACCCAGAGTATCATATAGACGTAAATAATCCAGTAGAGCCAATAGAATGCGGTAAAAAATGGAGGTTTATGCCTCCTAATTTATATTTTTATGTAAATTTTGGAGTTATTAAACATAAGCCCGAAGGGTCTCAAAAAACAGATCCTAAGAAAATTGTTAGGCCATACCTTAGAGATTTTGAATGGGCATACTTTTATAATTTTATTGAAGCTCGTGGTTTTTCTGGATTTTCAGATGATGACGAATATACTTGTTTAGAGGCTGTAGATAAATTTGAAAAAAATGAAATACTAGAAGATGATGCGGATTTACAAGTAGAATCTATTTATAAGAAAGATGGGTCTTTGAAAAAATATATTCCAGCAAGACAATATTTAAGACAGCTATTTGACAAACCAATGGGAATACCCTTATATGAAAATCAATCTAAAAACATGATGTTATTAGGAGCAAGAGGTGGGGGCAAAGGGACCTTATTAACTGAAGTGGTTCCAACTCCTGATGGAATGAAGGTTTGGGGATCGTTGCAGATTGGAGATTATGTTTTTGACGAAAATGGCAATCCAACAAAAATTATAGGAATTCCATTTGATGATATTACGAATACATATGAGATCACTTTTTCGGACGGTAGAAAAACAATTGTATCTGAAGATCATTTATGGAATGTTAAATGTTGGGACAAAGGGTTTAAAGTTATAGACACAAAAACCATTGTTTCTGATTATGTCAAAAAAAGAAAAGTAACAGAAAGAAATCCGAATGGTAAAGAATATAAATATAAAATACAAGTTTCTGGAGCTGTAGAATTTAATAAGAAAGAAGATTTATTAATAGATCCTTATACAATGGGTTTGTTGATAGGGGATGGTAGTTTTAGGCACGTGCATAATCATACGATGTTTCTTGCTGGTGCAAGTGAAGATATTGATGAATATAGAAAAATAATACCATATCGCATTGACGAATTATCTTCTAAAGATAATAATACTATACATATAAATAATATTAAAGAAATACTTAAAAAATATGATTTATTAGATAAGTATTCTTATGAAAAACATATTCCATATCAATATTTATTCTCTTCAAAAGAAGACAGATTAAATCTATTAAAAGGATTAATAGATACCGATGGAACTGTTACTAAATCAAGAGGAACTCCTAGTTATACTACAACATCAGAACAATTAGCTGATGATGTTTGTTTCTTAGTTAGAAGCCTTGGATATAATTGTAGAAAATCTAAAAAAGAAAATGTAGGTTATAAAGATAAAGATGGTAATTTTGTACATTGTAGAGATTGCTATAATGTTTATATTTATACCGATGATATAATTTGTAATTTAAAAAGAAAGATATCAAAAATACAGCCTAGAACTTCAAATTATCATAAAAGTAAGCAATTATATTCAATAATTACAGATGTTAAATGTTTAGGACCTCAGCATATTAGATGTATTAGTGTAGAAAATGAGTCTGGGTTATATTTAACAAATGACTTCATTGTAACCCATAATTCATATCTTACAGGTGTTGGAGTAGTATTACACGAATGGTTATTTGATGGTGCTAGAATATATAATAAAGAAAGTATAGAAAATCCAAGTGTTGTTGAAATATTAGTTGGAGCAGCAAATACTGCAAAATCAAAAGATATATTAGATAAAACAGAATTGGCATTAAATAATTTAGCCGGACCAGGAGGATATGTAAAGCATCCTTTTTATAAAGAACATATGGGAACTCTCAAATCTAATAACATCAATAATGCTTTTAGAAATGAATATCTAAAAAAAATTGGTGGAGAATGGGTTAAAAAGGGTTCTATGTCTAATATAAAACATGTTACATTTACTGTAACAAATCCTGAAGCAGCCGCTGGTACACGACCTAATATTATAGTTGTTGAAGAGGTTGGTCTATTAGAAAATGTATTACAAGTACATGCGTCAAATGAAGCCACTATGGTTACTGATGGTACTAATAGATTTGGAACAACTGTATATATAGGGACTGGTGGTAATATGGATAAAATTGTAGAATCTGAAATTCTATTTAGAGATCCAGAAGCTAATACATTATTAGCCTTTGATGATATTTATGAAAATTCTGGGAAAATAGGATGGTTTGTTCCGGCTTATTATATGGATGGATCATATAAAGATGAAAATGGAAATACAAAGATCAAAGAAGCTGTAGACCATTATATGAAAAGAAGAGAGATTAAACGTAAAGCAAAATCTATGAAAGCCATAGATGGTGAACTTACAAACTATCCTCTTAAGCCATCTGAAATGTTTTCATCTAATAATTCAAATATATTTCCTATTAATGATTTAAAAGAAAGATTAATAGAAATACAAACCCAATCTTATAAAGAAGCAGATAAAACACTTGTATGTGAATTAGGATTAGATTCTAATGGAAATGTATTTACATATCCTGTAGATTCAAATAAGGTAATTCGTAATTTTCCAGCCCTTAAATCAATGGATTTAGATGGAGCCGTAGAAATATATGAAGAGCCAAAAAGAGATTCTGAGGGCAATGTATTTATGAATAGGTACTATGCTGGGACGGACACGTATGATGACGATAAGGTTGTTGATACTATTTCTTTAGGGTCTATATTTATAATGGATAGTTGGACTAGAAGAATAGTAGCGGAATACACTGGAAGAAGATTAACGAAAGATTTTTATGAAATAACTAGAAGATTGACCATGTATTATAATGCTGTAAATAATTACGAGCAAAATAAAAAAGGTTTGTTTAGTTATTATGAAAAAGTAAAGTCATTATATCTTTTAGCTGAAACACCTAAATCATTAAAAGACGAGGCAGGCACCTCTATCATTAAAACTGGAAACAGAAAATACGGGACAACCACAACAACAGCTGTAATTAATTATGGTATCAACTTAATATTAAATTGGCTTCTAGAAGAAGCTTATGGAGAAGAAGCAAATATATCTAATGTATCTAAAATAAAGTCTAAAGGGCTACTTGAAGAACTTATTAAATATAATCCAAAACATGGCAACTATGACCGTATATTTGCATTAATTATGCTATTAATCTTAGTAGAAGATAGACATAGAATTATAGATGAACAAATAAACAATATGGAAAGCCCCAAACAATCAGTAGAGCAAGATGAGTTTTTTAGTAGAAATTATGATCGAAAATACAAGTCAATGGGAATACGTTTTTAGGTATTCTACTATAGAAAGCCCCACAAAATTTTTCAAAACACTTGACTTGTATTATTTTTTTTCGTATATTTGCAAAAAATAAATAAAATTACTAGATGTTTAACGTAAATTTACCCGAACAAGCCATCCCTTTTAATAAAAAGGATAAAGAATGGAGAATACAGTGTGTAAATGCGTGTGATAGTAGGAATAGATGGAATTCTAGAGATACTAGAACATTCTTTAGAACGAAATTAATCTGTACGAATCTAATCAATAATATGCTTGATTATGAAGATTTGATGGGGACTCTTAATCCTAATCAGTTAGATGCAGATTTTATTCCTGAAAAAATACAACATCATCCTATAATAAACTCTAAGCTTAATACATTAATTGGTGAAGAAATAGCAAGACGAGCTGATTATATGGCTATAGTAACTAGTCCTGATGCTATTTCGCAAAAAGAAGAAGAATTGAAATCCGAATTAAATAAAGAACTTCAAAATTTAGTTCAGGATAGTTCTATTCCAGACAATCAATTAAGAGAAAGATTAGAAAAAATTCAAAAGAAATATAATTATTCTTGGCAAGATAGAAGAGAAATAAGAGTTAATAGAATTCTTAATAACTATTCTAAAAAATACAATTTTAATAATTTATTTACTGAAGGATTTAGGCATGCTTTAATTATGGGTGAAGAGATTTATAATCTCGACATTGATAATGGAGAACCTAAAATAGAAATAATTAATCCTTTGTATGTATATACTTTTAGAAGCGGAATGTCTTCTAGAATAGAAGATTCTGATGTAATCTGTATAGATGAATATTGGAATCCTAGTAGAATTATAGATACATATTACGAAGATCTTTCAGAAGAAGAAATTAAAAGAATAACACAGCCTTTTTCTGCAACAGCAGGAGGTCAATCATATGACCAAGAATATGCAAATGTAATGAGTATTACTCAATCTGATATGGATTATCTATTGAGGTCTCAAGATTTTGTAGGAAGTCCTTATATATCATCTTATGATGCTAATGGTAATATAAGAGTGTTAAGGGCTTTTTGGCGTTCTTTAAAAGAAGTTAAAAAGGTTAAATATTTCGATGAATATGGTGATGTTCAGTATAAGATTATGAGCGCTGAATACATACCGGATACAAAAGCTGGAGAAACCTATGAATCTTTATGGGTTAATGAATGGTGGGAAGGCACCAAAATAATGAATGATATATTCGTTAGAATGAGGCCTAAGCCAGTACAATATAATAGTATTAACAATCCATCTATTTGTCATCCAGGTATTATTGGACGTGTATATAATATACAGAACACAAGAGCTGTATCATTAGTTGAAATGCTTAAGCCATTCCAATATATGTATGATGTTGTTTGGTATAGACTAAACAAATTAATTGCCAAAAATATTGGTAAGGTAGCGTTAATAGATATCAATACAAAACCTGAATCATGGACTGTTGATAAGTGGATGTATTACCTTAACGACACTAACATTATGTTCACTAATGGATTTAATGAAAATAAAAAAGGTGATCGCACAGGAGCATTAGCTGGTCAATTAGAAACAGGTCGTGTCATAGACATGGAACTTGGGGGTATGATTCAACAATGTATAAACTTATTAGAATATATTAAAAGTGAAATAGCTGATCTTTCAGGTATTACTAAACAAAGAGAAGGACAAATTAATAGTAGAGAAACAGTAGGGGGAGTAGAAAGAGCAATATCTCAATCTTCTTTCAATACAGAACTTTATTATGCAACTCATGAACTTTGTATAAAGGATGTATTAACAGGATTTCTAGAAACAGCTAAATTAGCTTTTAAAGGCAACAAAATAATGGCTCAATATATTTTAGATGATGGAGAAATCCAGTTATTTGAAATAGATGGAGATGAATTTGCTGAAGCCGATTATGGAATACAAGTAATTAATTCTAATAAGATATTAAAGATTAATCAAAGAATAGAACAATTAGCAGAAGCATCTATCCAAAACGGCGGTTCAATATCAACTTATATTGACGTTCTTCTTTCAGATAGTATAGCAGATAAGATTAACAAATTGGAAGCTGCAGAAGAGATGCAAAGAAGAATGGCTCAAGAAGCTCAGGAACAAGAAACTCAACGTATCATGGCTCAGATTGAAGCTAATCAAAGAATAGCAGAAACAGAGCTTGAATTAAAGAGATTGAGCATTGAGATGGAAAAATACAAGAATGATAATGATAACGATACTAAATTACAAATAGCCGGTAAAGATAGCGATATTAGAAAAGAGGATATTAACGTTAAAAAAGAAAGTGTTAAAGCAAAAATGTATGACACTAATATGAAACGAGAAATAGCCAGATTATCTGCTAATAAAATAAAAGATAATTCTAGAAAATAAAAATATTAACATTTAAACAAATATGGATTTTGACACTAAAATAGAAGATGTAGATATTAATTCTCTATTAGACACAGTTGATACAACTGATGTAATAGACAATAATTCTACACCTCCTGATGCAAACAACGATTTGAATATCGATGACGACTCTGAAGATCAGGATCAAGACGACAATAAAGAAGGAGACGATTCTGATGATGGCGAAGAACTATCAGACGAAGAACTTCTTTTCAATCAGTTTGCTAATGAATTGTATAAAAAAGGAATCTTAGATTCTTATGAAAATATTAAGTCCGAAGATGATTTGTATGAAGCATTTCAAGAATCAATAAGGGCTAATGAATTCAAAGATTTAACAGAACAACAAAAAATCGTATTAGAAGCTTTTAGAAACGGAATTCCAGAAGAAGATATTATTCTTAATCAAAAAGAGATTGCTGATTATTCAAGCATTTCAATAGAAGATATTGAAACAAAATCATCTTTAAGAGAAAATATCTTGACAAAATTCTACCTTTCTAAAGGAATGGACGAAAAAGAAGCTAAAGATTTGGCTTCTGTAATTAACGATTCTAGTACAGCCATAGAAAAGACAACGGATGCGTTGAATAAACTAAAAGAAGAAGCTGCAACATATCTTGAAAGACAGAAAGAAGAAAACGAAAGATTACAGAAAGAACAAATCAAAGAAATGCAAAAGACTATTGAAAGTATTCAGGGAAAAATTAAGTCTATTGAAAAAATAGATAATATGAAAATTTCTGAAGGAGTAAGAAATAGAGCTTTTGAAACACTTACTAAACCAGTTGGTGTAGATGACTATGGCAATCAATATAATAAGATTGCTAAGGATAGAATGGAGGATCCCATTGATTTTGAAGCAAGGGTTGCTTTATTCTATGAATTGACAAATGGTTTTAGGGATTTTAAAAATATTTCTAAAACAATTCAAACAAAAGAAGCTACGAAACTTAGTGACATTCTAAAAAAGAAAGGAGCATCTAAAAACGAAGATAAAGATTTTAGTTTTCTAGATAGAATATAAAAACAAATAACACAAATAAACATTTATTTAAAAAATGGCATTAATAGGAACACCTTCAATGGTAATGCGTGAAGCGAAATCGTGGTCTGGTTTTACAGATAAAAACTATTTCGGTAACGTATTTGGGAGCAGACCTCAGTTACTGACTCCTATTTTCACTAAAATTTTGTCTCAGTCTGGTTATCAGAATCTTGATACCTATCTGAGTCAATTTCCAACAATTAAGAAAGAGACTACTGATGATTTCTACTGGAACCTAATTGGTACTAGCACTCGTAATATTCCGCTTGTAGAAGCAAGATATAAAGGTGCTGTTGTAGAAGCTGATGATGAAAACGTAGGCGCAAACTGGAGTGAATTTGAGCTTGTTTTCGGTGAAAAGTATTTCTCTGATACCTATGTTATCGTAGGTGAAAAGAATGAGCAATATCCATTGCAAATTCTTGCTGAACCTCGTCAGGAGGGAATGAACTTTGTTTACTCAGTTAAGCTGTTTGGTAATATACCGCAAGGCATGCCTGGAGCTGAACTTGTAGCAGGAAAGTTGTTCTCTAAAGATTATTCTCCTGTTGAGGAAGCCATGTCTATCAAAGGCGGTGATATTAGCTACACATCCAGCACCTCAATGCGTAATAGCTTTACGCATATCCGTCAGACTATTAAAGTTCCCGGCAATGCTGCTGACTTTAAGGTAGCTTATGATATCCAGATTCCTATCACTGATATGACTGGCACTGAAGTTAAGACATTCAACACATGGATGGGCCTGGTAGAATGGAAAGCTAACGTAGAATTCCAGCAAATGAAAGCTAAAGCATTGCTGTTTGGTAGAACAAACCGCGATGATAAGGGTCGCTTCCACAATCTTGGAAAGAGCAATTATGAAATTAAGGCAGGTTCTGGTATTCGTGAACAGATGTCTGTATCTAACATGTTTGCTATGAACAAGTTCTCTCTGAGAATGTTGGAAGACTTGCTGATGGCTATGGTAGCTGGTCGTATGGGTTTCCCTGAACGTAAATTTATTTTGAATACAGGTGAATTTGGAGCTATTGACTTCAACCGTGAAGTTGCTGCCGCTGCTACATATTGGAGAGATTTGACTCCGTTCAACCCTCCCGTATATGCTAAGACTCAGTCTGAACTGCATCAGAACGCTATGAAAGCTGGTGTTCAGTTCACTGAATGGCTTGGGCCTAACAATATTCATCTGACTTTGAACGTCGATCCTATGTATGATGATCGTGAGAGAAATAAGATTTATATGTCTGATGGTTCTCTTGCCGAATCTCATCGTATGGATATTCTTTATATAGGCGACAAGACAGATCCTAATATTCAGAAAGTACAAGGTGGTAATTGGGAAGATCTAGTTATGTATCGCTTCGGTTTCCGTAATCCGTTTACTGGGGCTATTAACAACCAGAATGCTGGTCAGGATGAAGACTCTGCAACGTTCTCTCGTATGACGAACTTCGCTGCTGTAGTTAAAGATCCTTCTAGAACAGCTACTCTTATTCCTTCTATACTACTGTAATAAAAACATAAAATAATGAGTGATACTAAATTTGAATTACCTAAAAGTAAGGTTACTGTAAAATTTTTATTTAAAGAAATTCCTGGTATTGATAAAGACCATGTATTATATGGAGGCAAGTTGGATGGTACAATGGATAGATTATGTGCGAAGATGTCTCCGCATGATATTCAATCTGTTGTATCTCCATTTGACTCTCAAGAAGAAAGAGAAGCTCTTGAAAAGATGTTGAATCTTGAAGAAGGCGGTCTTTCAGAGCATGAAAATGAATTTTGGGATAGATGTTATGTAATGCTTAAAAAAGCTGATGTAACACTAGATTTGTCCCAGCCAATGGACTATATTAGATACAAAATTCTTCTTCAATATCCAGATATGGTTGCCCCTTCATATAAAGGACGCAATCGTGTAGCTAGTATTAAATATTACATGGTTCGTGAAGACGAAATTAATATAGAGAGATCTAAAGAGGCTGATGTGAAAGCGGAAGCTTATGCTAAATACTATCAAATATCTCAAGAAAAAGAAGATATGCTTGATGTATTACTTGCAATCAACAAAAAGATTACTCTTAATTCGTGTAAGACAGAATGGCTTAAGACAACTCTTATGGAAATGGTCGAATCCAATCCTAAGAATTTCCTTGAGATTGTAAAAGATAAAGACTTTAAATATAAAGCATTGCTTGGCGCGTTGGTAAATAATGGTCTTGTGGTTCTTAAACATGGTCTATATATTACAATTGACGGGATAGCGCTTGCTGCTGACAATGAACAAGCCACATATGAAAATGCTATAAATTTCTTAAAAGATAAGAAAAACCAACCAGTAGTCCTTCCTTTAAAAGATAGATTACAAACTCTTAATAACAGAAAATAATGGATGAATTTAATTTCCTAGAAACCTTTGAGTTGTTATATTCTCAAAATGCAAATAACGCTCCTGGTCTTGAACAAGAGGAAATACAAATTTTCTTAGATCAAGCTCAAATAAAGGTCTGGGAAATGTTTGTTACGGCTTTTGACGGAAATGAAAAAGCTAGATTAGTTTTAGATAAGCTAATTAACAAAAGTAACAATATACTTATCGACAACATGACTTTACAACAATATTTGATTAGTTCATCTAGAGTTGTTTCTGATGTTAATGATAAAGTAAATGTATTTCCAATAGATCCGTATGAACCTGTTAAAGATAAAAATATAGTTTACGAAACAGTTACTGTTGTTTTCACACCAGTAAGTGGAAAAGAAATTAAAAGAGTTATTAATGTAATACCAGTTAATTTTGACTACAAATATCAATTTTTAAAACTAAATCCATTTAGAATTCCAGATACTAGATTTGCTTATAGATGTAAAGATGAGTTATTTATAAATAATTCGTATGAAAAACTTACAAAAGACATGTCTTCTAATATAAAAATAACATATGAGTGGTCTTTCGTAGATCTTCCATCTAGTATTGATTTGGAAAACAACACTTGTGATTTAGATAAAACAGTTTGGTATAATATAGTAGAAACTGCTGTTACAATAGCTCAACAAACAATGTTAACAAGACAAACAAATAATTAAAAATAATAATGGATATTAGTAAAAACACAACAAGAACATATGTTGTAACTAGTCTTCCTGCAACTGCACCTGAGTCAGCCGATACTTTAACAGCTGGACAGGGATATGTATTTAATACTGCTGGTGGAAAGACTGCTGATCCAAAAGGTGGTTATATCGTTTATAAGATCGGAGATTCAACTCTTACTTCTAACGTTATAAGACCTGAATGGGTTAAAGAAGCAACATATAAGAAGTATGTAGCTCCGGTTAATCAAGTAGATACTTTAACTGTAGTTATTCCAAATTCTGCGGCTAATGCTACAGCTGGAGATTACTTCTCGTTTATGGTAATGCAGAATCCTGGATCTGTTCCTTCATCTGTAAATGCTGTATTCCCAATGGCTGCTTATACGGCAGAGGGAGGAGAAACAGCTGCACAGATAGCAACGGCATTGGCTAATGCATTTAATGTTTCTGTATCAACTCAATTTGACGCGCCTATTGTAGCTAGTGCTGCAGGCGCCGTTATAACTCTAAAAGCTGGAGATAAGAATTGGAATTTGTATCAGAAACCATATAAACAAACTACATTTAAAGTTACTGAAGTAGTAAATATTACCAAGACATCTCATACTGGCGCAACAACCGGACAGGGTGTAGGTAAAGCCGTAGCAGAACTTGAAGAACTCACATATGGTTATAGTATTCCTGATCGTCCTTGGGCCGCTGGTCTTGAAGCATTCCAGCCGGAATTGCTTGCAAATGCAGCTGGCACATACGACATGCTTACTATCTACTATGAAGCTCGTGAATTCGTTACTGAAGAAACAGTTGTCCCAACAACTTATATATTAGCAATTGATTCTACAATTGCAGCTGCAAATAAGAATGCTTTGACAGGAGCTATTAATACAGTTCTTAAGACAAGCCTTCCGACTGATATATCATAATAGAAATTTAGTATCATAATTTATATTTTGTTTAATTAAAATCTGGGGAGTGTCTGTTGATTATTCATCAGATTCTCCCCTTATTTTTTAACTTTTAATATCATGGGCATAGGAACATGCATTATAGCAAAGCCATGGAGCAGAGTAACTATAAATAATGAAGACATAAAATTACAGAAAAAAGATGTTTCAATAACACAGAATGGGAATGTTGAAATACTTCCAGACTCTGGATATAACGGATTGTCTAGTGTAAATATTTCTTCTATTGTACCAACCTTTGTAAAAACTAATTCTTTTGATACATTACCTGCAGATAATGTGTTAAATGGAACTATAGGTTTAATACAGGAAGAAGAAAATGTATTTGAATCTTTTACTCCTGGAATAGAAACAAATGCTTTATTATTTGATACGTCATTTGATTTGTTGCCTATATTTGGACAAATTCTTAATGAAAGCAAATGGATAGTTGTTTCAAATAGTGGACAAGAATCTAAAATATATGAAGATAATAATATTTACATCCCGCCTAATAGTATTTTTATATTTGGAATTTTGGGAAGTATGGGTGTTCTTGTAAATAAATCTAATAATTATTTTAATTTTTCAGTAAGTCAAAGTCTTCCTGAGGATATTGTTACTATATTTAGTTATACTTCAGTAGGATCTCCTAATCTTTTAAATAACTATGTGAAATTAAGCTCTACAATAACATTAGGTACATTTTATATTATCGATGTAAATACTTTTTCAATAACAACTGAATCTGTAGACAATTATCTTCAACTAAATGAATGGATGAAATGTTCAACAAATAATGTTGAAGATAAAATATCACAAGTTTATGAATATAATGATTCTTGGAAAAATATTTCAAAAGATATTATTTTACAAGAAAAAACAGAACCTATAACTTCATTAACTCCTTCAAAAATAGAAGTTACTCCAGATGAAGGCGCAGATGCGTTATCTAAAGTTGCTATAGATTTAAGTTCTTTAGAACTACAAACAAAAACTGTAAATATAACACAAAACGGGCAAACTACAATTACTCCAGATGAAGGTAATATTGGTTTAGACGAAGTTGTTATAAACACATCTGTCGTTAACGGTGGAGAAAATTTATTGTCTTATAATAATTTACATGATTATTCTGATAATTCATCGTTTTGGTCTGGCCCTTATGATGAAGTAATAACTATAACTAATGGTGTAATTAGAGCAGAATCATCTCAAACAAGTATTTGGTCTTGTGTTCAAAATAAATCAGTTTCAGCTTCTAATAATTTTAATTTTGATACAACTAAAAAATATACTATATCTTTTAGAATAAAATCTAATGATGGTCTTATAAGACAGGTTGGAATTAGAGATCCGGGAAATGACGATGATGTAGTTATGGATTGGGTTGAAGTTAATACATCTATTATTAATTTTGTATACAAAACAATTACATTTACCCCATTAAAATCTTCTTGTAGGAATGGACTTGTATTTATTACAAGAAATCCAACAGGAGAAATAAATGATGATTGGATAGAAATAAAAGACGTAAAAATAGAAGAAGGACCGATTGCAACACCATTTTCTAAATCTTTTGACGATCGAATAAGTCTTGTTGATTCAAAGTCAGAAGATCATCCGACTTCTATTAATCAAAATGGATTAGTAAATATAAATTTAGACTTTTTCTCTTGGATAGACGATCCTCTTATATATGACGGAATAAAAAATGCTGAAATAAATATTTCCGTTCCAACGAATTATGAAAAGGGATCGTTAGCAGAATTGAATGCATTAACTAACGTACCAAATAATTCAATAGGATTAATTACAAATGCGGGATCTATTGCAGAAGTTTATAAATATTCTAATTCTTCATGGAATAAGATTCCATTATTTTCAGATTCTGGATCTGGAAATTCATTAGACTCAAATAGCAATAAACAAACAGAAGAATCATCTGAAAATAATTTGAATAATGATAAATATATTGATGATTTTAGAATAACAGTTTCTACTCCTGGATATAAAGAAGAATAAATAAAATTATTTATTATGAATATAAGAGTTGAAAATAATTTACTTATAGCAACCGTTGAAAATCCAGATGCATGGATTATAAACAAAAAATATAAAAATAATAAAAAATTTGCTTCTAAAAGTATAATTGCCAATATAAATTATGATATAAATTCAAATTTTGAGGAAATATCTTTTTAATAAATGTATAAAATGACTGAATTACCTAAAGATAAGCTCCAGAGTTTAATTGATTATTCCAGATTTATATTATGCGACGAATGTTGTAAAGACAATCAAAACTGTATGGTGCTTAAATATAATTCGTCTATAAATATATATGAGCTATTAAATTCATTAATAAAAGATTTCACAGATATAGAATTAATGCTTTTTTCTAAATATGTATTAGAATGTAATCATTACTATTCGTATTATTTAGATGGTATAGTAAATAGATCTATAGAAATTAGAAAAGTATATGGAAAATATATTTCTAAATTAGATGTGTCTACATATCTAGCTGCGTTCTATTATGTTTTTTTCTTAAAATATTTTATTGATAAAGCTGAAACTGAAGAAGAAAAAGAATACATTAGACAATTTTTTGAATATAATAAAATCTCTAACTGTATTAAAAGAAATGGAATCGATGAAGAGGCTTTAGAAAAAATATACGATGGAAGTATAGTTCATTTTGATATAAATCCAATAGAATTAAATTTTGGATTCAATGACATATATGAAAAATATGTTAAAGTAAACACTAATATTGACTGGAACGTAAAATGAAAATAAATGTAAATGTCTATAAAGACGATAAAAATAGATATATAGCATATGATCCAGATGGAATCCTAAAAGGAAGAACATTTGCCTACACAAAAGAAGTGTTGGAAAATATTAATCTTCCAGAACTTAAGGCAATTTCTATTGATATATATCTTAAAGAAAGACAATCTATCCCAGAGCAATTAACAAATTTCGAAGGATTTAATATTAAATACGAATAAAATGGCATATGATTCTTGGTTAACACCTACACCATTATCTGGAAGTGGTAATGGCACTATTACTAATACAGCAGAAACTCACACGGGTAGAGTTGCTAGAACAACTATAGTTACTGTTTCTCCTTCTGTTGGTGACGCTAAAACATATACAGTTAATCAGTCTCCATCGCCAGAATTTATTACAGTATCTGGGACTGCTTCTGTTGGAGCCACTGAGACTCAATATACAGTAAGTGGACAATCTAATACAGATAAAATTAATTGGACTGTATCATCTACTGGATCATTATCGCCAACAGCTCCTTCCTCTTATACAGCAAATGGAGCTTCAGCAACAAATAATGTCAATATACCAGGAGATCCAGGAGCTGATGCTCAATTCAATTTTTCTGGCGTTATTACTTTTACTGCTAACCCAACAATATCTGCAAGAACTGGAACTATTACATTGACTGCTGGAAGCGGTGGGTCTGGTCTTGTTAAAACAATAACTATTACACAAGCGGCAGGAGCATCTACGTTGTCTATTAACCCAACGTCAGCTACATATGCGCAAGCTGGCGAAGGCAAATCTGTTTCTGTTACTACAAATTCAACATGGAATGCATCATCTAATGCTGGGTGGCTTACTGCCGCTCCATCAACAGGTGGATCCATTAAAACAACAATAACAGCAGCAGCTCATACAGGTAGATCAAATAGAACAGGAATTGTTACATTTACAGTAACTGCTGGAGGATCTAAAACTGCTAAATTTAATGCTACGCAAACAGCAAAAGCAGAATTTGTATCATGGGCGCAGTCGTCTTATTCAGCTACTAAAAGTGGAGGCACTGTTACTATGACTGGAACATCAAATTCATCTAAAATTACATTTAGTTTAAAATCCGGAGGATCTATAACAGCTACTATTCCTCCTACATATACTGCTAATTTAGTAAGTACAAGTAATGGTGGTGCAATATCAGGTGATCCGGGTTCTACTGCTCAATTTAGCTTTAGTATTGGAATTGTTATCCCGCCAAATTTAACTATAGATGCTAAATCGTGTGTTATTGTAGCAACTCCTAATTCTGGCACAGCAGTTGAAGCAACTATTAATCAAGTAGCTGGTGATGTAACGTTGGACGTATCTCCAACAACTATTACGCTTCCAGCATCTGGTACTGCTTCTGGTGATGATGGTAAAGTAAATGTAACGTCTAATACTAGTTGGACTGTTTCTTAATAAAATAAATTATGGCTGAAAGTTGGTTAAAATATACTCCAGCATCTGGTACTGCTTCTGGTGTAGTGACTTATACAACAGATTTTTTTTATGGTCGTAAGGCAAGAAGTACTACTTCAACCATTGCATCAACAGCGGGGTCGCCTACTATTTCTAAAAATGTAATGGTGAAACAATATGGATATGGCGTATATAGCTATATTAACAATACAAATATAAATTCTGCTGGACAGATTATAACTGTTAATGTTGAGCGCACAGCTACTTCTGCAACATTTAATTTCGATGTTAATTTTAAGAAAATAGAAATTACACAAGTTGATATAGCCTCGTTTCCATTGACATTAAATTTTCCTAGTTCGAATTCATGGGCTGGAAAGGTGTCTGGAAGTGGAACGTGGACAAACAATAACGATATCGTAGGAGATCCAGGGGCTGCTCAAAGATATACAACAGCATTAGTTTGTTCATTTTCACAAAACACAGGAGCTTTTAGAGGTGGTAAACTTAGAGTAAGAGGATATTATAATACTGCTGAATCTGATGTTAATGGTGGTGCAGGTACTGATACATATAAAGAATTTTATCTAGTTGTACAACAAGCTGGAATTGTAGAATATCATGTTACGGTTGGAACAATGATGCCGTTGTCTATGGATGGCGATAATACAACATGGAAATTGCAATTAATTCAATCAAATCCAAATCCAAGAACTTCTATTTCTGGCAATCTTGAAGTTATAAGATCAGATGGAGATTTTGATATTTGTTCAGTTAATGGTACAATTAGTGGAGAAATACAGAGTTTACAGATATTAACATCTACTGGAGAACCTTATATGAAGAATCCCGATTTAATAACTGGAGAAATATCTAATGTTAATTTAAGCGGTACATCTCAGACTAGTGGTTATGTATGTACTGGAGTATCATAAAAATAATATAAAAAAATGAATTGGTTTATAAATAAATTCAAATCTTTTAATCTAATGACGCAAGCTGCATTAGAGATATTTTATTCTATCGCTTTTCTTGCTTTAACAGCGAATGCTATAGCATATGCATGGGGTGAAGTTCCTATGGTAGTGCTATTTGTATTAGTAGGGGGCGGAACTTTGTGGTATCATATAAATGATATTGTAAAGAAAATAAAGAAAGATGGTGAAGTAAAAAATAAAAAATGATAACAACTATTCTATCAATTTTTGGTGCGGTTGGTGGAATAGCAGGTTTAATCTCTCTTGCTAAGTTTGTATTAACTAGTAAGAGTTATAAAAAACAAACTGAAGAAGAAGCAGATAGTGTGGCAATTAAGAATTTAAAAGAATCTATTAATGTTTTAAAAGAAACAATGAGTAGTCAGAAACAAGAAATAGCTGATTTACAAAATAAAATTAAAACATTAGAATCTGAAATTTTAAAATCTAGTATAGATCTTAAAAGTTGTTTTAAAGATAGATTTGATTTAGAAGAATATTCTGAAAAGCTACAATCTGCATTAGATATTAGCGGGATATGTGAGCATATTATAAATGGTTATAATTGCCCTGTAATAGAGAGATATAAAAAATTATTTCCTGTAATACCGATACCAAATGATAAAGCTTCTAGTTAAAAGGGAGTTTTTCGCAGAGACATACACCATTGGCAAATTATATGTTGATGGTGTATATTTCTGTGATACTCTTGAAAATCCAGTTAGACCAGAGGGCGTAAAAATTCCTAATGAAACAGCAATTCCATATGGCACATATGAGGTAATTGTTAATTTTTCTCCTAAATTCAAAAGAATATTACCGAGATTATTAAATGTTCCTATGTTTGATGGAATATTAATTCATAGAGGGAATAGCGTTAAAGATACTTCTGGTTGTATTTTAGTTGGAGAAAATAAAGTTAAAGGGATGGTTCTAAACTCTACTCCATATGAAGAAAAATTAGTTGAATTATTAAAGGATAAAAAAGATATAGAAATAACTATAGAAAAATGAAAAAATATTTAATAATAACAATAGCGATTTTATGTGGAGTCATCTTTATAATGGGTAATACTATAAAGAAAGCTAAAGATGAAAATACTAGATTAACTAAAAATGAATATGTCTTAAATGATACTATTCGTAATTATAAAATTAGGGATAGTATTAATGTTTCTGAAATTAAAGAATTGAATTATACTTTATCAGAAATGAAGGACTTTCGAAAGGCCGATCTAGAATTAATCAAAGATTTAAAAATCAGATTAAAAACAGCAGAATCAACAACTCATGTAAAAACTGAAATAGAATATATTACAAAAGATTCATTAATATACGTATCTGATTCATTAAGAAAAATAGGAATACATAATCATTGGATTAATTTAGATTTAAATATATATCCTAAAGATTATGATTTAAAATTAAATGTAATAGATTCATTATCTATTGTTGGTTATAAAGAAAGGCCTAAAAAATTCTTATTTATAAGATATGGTAAATGGGATTATTATGTAGATATTGTAAATTATAATCCATATAGTAAAGTTTTATACATGGAAAAAATAACAATAGGCAAGAGAAAACGAAAATAAATGTTAAAGTTCTTGCATAATTAAAAAAAATATTGTATATTTGCAAAATTGAAAATAAATGGATATTACAAAATTAATATACGCAATAAAAGAATATCTTAGGGATTATTCAGACGATTACAAATATCCAGATCTTTATATAAAACAATTAATAGAGGATAAAAGAGTTGCTTTAATTAAAGAGAAAATGAAGCAATCTACTTCTATTCCTAGTCATGAATGGTTTTCTAATATTACATTAGATTTAGAAAGAGTAGATAGGCCTTTAGGTCAATTGCTTTTAAAAAGCACAAAACCCGTTCCTAAAATAATTAATGTAGTATTTAAAGGTTTATTGGTAGATTCTGTATCTCCAATAGATCAAATAGGAAGACCATTTAGATTTACAACAAGAAAACTTTCTTCGTATTATCAATATGAAAACTTTGTAAGACCAATGTCCTATATAGATTATGATAATTATCTTTATGTTGTTTCTGAAGATGTGGCATTTCAAAGATTACAACAAGTTATTCTTAGGGCGTGTTTTGAAGATACGGAACAGCTCAAGGAATTTGATGAAAACATAGATAAAAATTATCCTTTATCTTATGGTGATGCTGATCTTATATATAAAGATATATTAAATGAATTAATTAACGGAATCAATATTCCAGAAGATAAATTGAACGATGGAAAACCAGACATTCCAGGATCTATTCAAAAACAAGTCTAAGGATGAAACTTTAAACCATAAAGATTTCTTTAAATATTACAGAATTAAATTTGGTAAAACAAAAGGATTATATGAAACTGAATATTCTAATATAGTATCTGATTTTTTAGAACGACTTATAGAAGAGTTATTTAAACCAAATTATAGAATTCGATTGCCATTTAATTCTGGTGAAGTATATTTAATGAAACATAAATGTAAAGTGATAAGTAACTACAAAGGAGAACAGAGAATGTTTTATCCTGTAGATTGGTTTGAAACGAATAAATTATGGGAAGAGGATGAAGATGCTAAAAAGAAAAAGATATTAATAAGACATACTAATGACCACACAGGAGGTTATGTATATAGAATAAAATATAGAATGCCTAATAGGTTTGATTCTGGAAGATCTTTAATAAGATTTTTCCCAAGTCAAACAATAAAAAAGAAGTTAGCTAATCATCTTAAAGAAAATAATGGATTTCTTAATTGTGATATTAGAGAAACTTATATATGTAAAAAATAATAATAAATGAACAACGAATTAGTTTATACTACATTCAAGGAAATCATCGTAAGATTATATAGAAATAAATTGATGGAGAATCTAGATGAGCAACAGATTGCAAGTTACACGATGCAATTTTGTCGGCTTATGGGTTCTCCATTTATTTTAGATGATACAGTCGTTGAATTACCTATAATAAATCATATTGCGCCACTTCCAAAAGGAACTTTTGCAGTATCTAGAGTGTATGAAATCAACCCTGATAAACCTGATAAAAGAGACTTTAAAGTTGATATGTCAGCAGAACAAGATGATCAGGCTTTATTTGATTATCCACAAATAGGAATTACAAGACGAGACATTGAATATAAAGTAGATAATAACAGAATAATTTTTAATGTAGAAAAAGGACATGTTAGAGTATATGTTAGCATGTTAAGATTAGATGACGAAGGATTTCCTATCATTCCTAATGAAGAAAATTTTTTATCTGCATTAGAAAATTATATTAAAGTACAATATTATACTATCTTAGCTGATATAGATGGATATAATGGAGGAATACAAAATGCTTTAAATAGAGCAAAACAAGAATATGCTTGGTATGCTGGTAAAGCACAAAATAGCTTAGCTCAATTATCTCCTGAAAAAGCAGATATGATAGCTAGAACTATGTTTACATTAATACCAGCTAGAGGAACCGCTCGTGGCAGAGGGGCTGTTGATGGAACATTTGATACATATGGCCAAGCATTGAATTCCGCACCATCTTGGGGAGCTAATGGTAATTCATCTGGCAATATATTTGAATATAATATAAAACATTAAATAATAAATGGCTAAATTAAATCTAGGATATTCAGAGGGCATGAATAAAGATTTAGGATTTGATAAAAGAAGTCCAAATCAATATTATGATGCCATGAATATAGATATAGTTAATAATGGTTCTAATTTATGTATAACAAATACAAGAGGAAAATATATAATTGATAATCCAATATGGAATATTTATGATCAAACATCAGAAATTAAAATAGTAGGACAATCTAACATAAGAGATGGAGCTGTTTTATTTATTAGAAAAATCAAAGAAGATAATTCTCAAGAATGTTATTTATTAGTTTTATATGAAGATAAAAATAAGGAAATTATTGCTCAAAACGATTTATTACAATTAAATCTTTCCGGAATAACGCTTGGAGATTATATAGATTCGGTTTCTATAGTTGAAAACAACAAAGATAAAATTTATTTTGTAGATGGGAAAAATCAAGTTAGATTAATTGTTCTAAATAAAGATGTTAATAATGATTTTTATATAGAAGAAATATCGTTAAGTAATCCAAGAGATTTTTTTGTAGATCCAAATGGATATTTGAATATCCAAACAGAAGCAATACAAGGTGATTCATCTTTAGGATATGGAGAATATCAGTATTTTATTATTGGATTAACAAAAAATGGAGTTACAACAAATCCATCTTTTTTATCTAAAAAGATAATAATAAATAAAGAAATGATTAATAAATATTTTATTCAAATATCTTTATTTATTAGAAATTTAGGATCTAATATAGAAAAGATAAATTTATATAGAATAAAATATTTAAACGAAGATATTTCTGTTCAATTAATATTAGAACAAAATCTTTCTAATTTAGATAATGTAATATTAAACGATGATGGAAGATCATTTCTTCAAGAAATCTCATTAGAAGAATTTAATTCTTTATTTAAAAACATATTAATTCCTAAAACAATAGATTCAATTTACAATAGATTAGTTGTCGGCAATATAGACACTTATTCTAATTTTGAATTTTTAAAAGATTTTGATACACGAGCATATTCATATATATTTAATTATACAATTAATGATGTTTCTGATAAATCTTTAAACGCTGATAGTTTAAGTGAAAATGGAATTTATTATAATCTATCAAAAGATGATATATCAATAGAAATAAATAAAGACGTTCCATATAATGATCCATCTAATAATTATGATTCTGTACCTGAAGATTCAAATTGTATATTAGATTTAGACGGTAAGGAATTGTTTTTACAAGTATATAACGGAGATGATGGACGTAAATATCTAGGAGCTGCTGGTAAGAATATAATAATGACAGTTGAAGGAGGTAGTTCAACTAATGAAGAATGTACGTTTATATCTGGAGAAACATATAGATTTGGAATAATATTCTATGATAAATATATGAATAGAAGTCCTGTAAAATGGATTTGTGATTATACGTTTCCTGAATATAATTCTTTACTGATTAATTCTCCTTCTAATTTATATAATTCACAACAAGCTCCTTTTAATAATTTATTATATAAAGTAAGTTTTAAATTAACAGGAACTCAAGAACAATTAAATGTTCTTAATAAAAATGAAATAGAATACTTTGATATATGTTATGTTAAAAGAGATCAGCAAAATAGTAAAATAGTAGATTTTGCAATATGTGTTCCTGGATTTGAAAATAAAAATGTTAATTTAAAATCAACAATAGAACCTGGTGTTTCTAATTATGAATTAGAAGGTGGTGGTTCTAAATTAAATTGTTCTGCTACGGTAAATTATATAATAGACAAAGATTTTGAAGATCCTCAAATTTCAGTGTCAGATACGGCTATTTGTCTTCCATATCAAATAATGAAAGATATTGTATTTGTTGGTTTAGAAGATCCTAAAATAAGATCTGTTAGTGGAAATACAATGACTATTTATAACACAAATTTTTGTTGTCGAGGAGGAAGATTAAGTGTTGACAATGATTACGGATTTGATTGGGATCAATGTAATGTAAGAGAATATGGAGATCCTGGAGTAATAATAAATTATAAAAAACCAACAAAACAACCATATTCTTATTTGTATTCACCATCTATTTCAACTGGTAAAATAACTGATTTTTATTCATTAAGACCAATATTATTATTAATAAACGATACGAATACAACAAGATATCCAAATAAAACACATATAAATGGCGCTCCGTATCATGGAATTGATGGAAATTATACGGATTTAACAGCTGGATCAATTGGATCTGGTGTGCCTAGCGCGAATGGTTATTTATATCCGTTTAGAAATGGTTATGAAAGTAATTATACGGTTCCGGAGAATAAGAATGAAGTAGAGGGATTTAATTATAAAACATTAGATAACTCATATGTAACTAGCACATTATTTTGCCCATCTTCAAATGCAACAAACAAATTTGATCAAACTCTATATATTGACAATATAGTTCAAAATTATGGATATAAATCATCATTTTTTGTAAGACAATATTATGGTGTTTATAATCAATCTAATTTAAGAATGTATCGAACAAATTATAAGCAACCAGATCCGTATTTAATAAAACCAGATTTTATACAATATGAAAATGATGGTGAATATATAATATATGACGGCAAAAGAATTAGTAATGCTGGAAAATTAGCTGATTTCTATATAGTACCTTGGACAAGAACAATATCAAGTAATTTACCAGATACATGTCAAATACAATACATGCAATTAGATTGTCATTATGCAAATGCGATAGCGACATCATTTGATTATAATTTTAATGATTGCAAAAATTGGTTATCCAAAAAAGATTCATCAGGAGAATCTGGAATAAAGGATAGAACTAGATATCAAATATTATTTCAGCTAAGAAACGATCTTAAAAATCAATATGGAGGTAATACATATTTAAATAAAATTAATAATAAATATATAATATGTTCTAACAAACCATCAAGAATAGATTTGTTAGAAATCTCTAAATGCACAGGAGACATGTCTTATGGTACATTTACAATTCCTAGAGTGTGGTGTAATAATGATGGAGGTCAAGATTTACCAATAACAAACACAAATGCTGGTATTTTAAGACATAATGAGTTTGTTACATTAGTAGATGTTCCAATGAGAATCTCAGATTATGATAGAGGAGATTTATTTGCTACAACTAAAAAATTATTCGAATCAGCAAATGATTCAATAAATAGAGATTATAATAATTTTTGTTTATCTTCAATAAAATATGATGATAAAGAAGTATTAAATATTTCATCATCTATTTATAATCAATATAATATAAAAGAATATGTTAGTTCAAATTTCGAAAATTTAATATTTAATTATCCAACTAAATTAAACGCTTCAAATGTAAAGATATATGGAGAAAATATTGATAATTGGATGATATTTCCAGTTAATGAAACATTATCTTTAGATCAAATTTATGGAGATTTAACAAGAATTATTAATCATAATGGAAAGTTATTTGGATTTCAAAAAAATGGAGTTGCATTTATTTCAGTTCAACCTAGAGTAATGATAAATACGACAGATAGTATAGATATTCAACTTGGAACTGGTCAGTATTTTGATAGATTTGAAATGTTATCTACAAATTCAGGCGCATCTAACATATATGCTATTTCTGGAGGATTTGATAATTTATATTATATAGATTCAAATAAAAATGCATTATTTAATTTAATGAAAGGAAATGAAGAATTATCTTTAACTAAAGGATTATATACTTATTTCAATAATAATGTAAATGATAATGCTAAATGTTTTTACGATTCTACTTCTAGAAAATTATATATATATATAAAATATGAAAACGGAATAGATTGTATCGTTTTTTCTGAATTATTAGGAGCATTTGAATCTAGATATTCTGAAAGATTTGATAATTTGTTTACTATAAATGATCATTTTATTGGATATGAAAATAATGCAAGTCAAAATAGATCTTTTGTAAATGAAATAAAATATCCATACAATAAAGATTTATTTTCAGAAAATCCATACATAGAATTTTTAGTAAATCCAAATGGTAATAATTATATTAGATATGATGTTGTAGAATATACTCAACAAGAATTAAATGAATACAAAAAATCAAACATTAGATTATTTAATATTAAAAATTATTATCAAGATGCAACCTCATCTACGGATGATAATTCCTTAAATATAAAAAATAAATTTAGCATATTTAGAATAACAGTACCAAGAGATAAAAATCTAGACGAATATAACAGAAAAGGCTTAAGAAGAATAATATCTCCTCAAGCATTTATAAAATTACAATTTGATGGAACACATCATATTACGTCTAATCTAAATTTAAACTTCTATTAATAAATGAATAAAGTAAATAAAAAAATAATTAAAAATCACAAAAAACTAAAACAAAATCAATTTGACGGAGGTGGATTAATAGATCCAATACAAGGTCAAGCGCCTATACAACCAAAAACATTTGCTCAATCTGGGATTGGTCAATCATTAGGTGGTGTAAATGCAGGTGGATTAGCTTCTGGTATTGGACAAATAGCAGCTGGTGATACAGCTGGAGGAATATTTAATACAGTTGGATCTATAGCAGAGGGAATTCCTGTTTTTGGAGGATTAATTGGAGGCGCTTTAAAAGGTATTGGCGGCATATTCAGTATGGGAGCTCAAAGAAGAAAAGAGTTAAAAGAATTCGCTGCTAAAAGCGCAATAAAACAACAAGAAGCAATAAATGAAGCTACTAATTTTAATAATTCTGTTGGTAATAAAATATATCCAGATTCATTAGGCTCTAATATATACGCCAAAGGAGGCCAACTCGAAACCGTTAATCCAAACGAAGATTTAATTAGAATAGAATCAGGTGGAACACATGAGGAAAATCCAATTGGTGGAGTGCCAATGGGAACTGACGCCGAAGGAACAATGAATACAGTAGAACAAGGAGAAACAATATTAAAAGATTTTGTATATTCTAATAGAATTAAACTTCCTGAAGATATAGATCTTAAATCTGAGTACAATCTCCCTAATGCATTGAAAGGAAAAACATTTGCAAAAGCATCTGAAATAATTAATAATAAATTCAAAGAAAGAGAAGATAAAGTTTCTTTAGAAACCAAACAAGTGTTCCTAGATAGATTAGCATCCCTTCAAGAAGAATTAAAACAAGTCGAGAAAGACGCTGAAATGATTGCAAATGGAATAGACCCAAATATTGAAAATCAGGCCGTTTTAGACACGCAAAATGAACAGACAATAGATTCTATTGGAGGACAACCGATCGTTCAAGAGAACGAAGATATGATGCCTCAAAATCAATTTGCTCCAGGTGGTTTTATAGGAGGATCACAATATGATGATCCTAGATTTAAAAACGCTTCTTTTTTAATAAGTGATTATAGATACCCAAGTGGGATAGGTCAAAAATCAAGCAAATCAGCTAGCTCAATTACTGTTAGTAGACCGAGAACAATATCTATAACTGACGTTGAAAAATTTGGTCCTTCTGGATTATCTGAAGATATATTAACTATTAAAACTCCAGATAATATTACTGAACGCAATTATAATAGATATACTAGACCATCCTATATAGATAAAAATGGTAATATTGATTGGAGTAAAGTTTCTTCTTCTGAAGCTAGGCAATTAATTGGATTAAGCCCTAAGTTGAAAGAAAGTTACGAAGAATATTATTTAGACAAAAAATCTAGAATGTTAGATACAGCAGCCGCTACTAATGCTATTGCTGGTAATTTAAGTAAATTAAGTATGAATAAAGCTCCTAGCAGAGCTGATTATTCAACTCCTTTATTACCTCAATTTGGAACTTTATATCCAAGACTAACTAATAAAGCCAGATTATTTAATGCTATTGATAGATCTACTAGAAGCGCAGAATATTCTTTAAGGAATTTAGCTGGTAGTAATCCCGGTGCTTTAATGGCTAATTTAGGATCTTTAAGAGCTAGACAGTTAAATGCTAAGGCCGATACTGCTTTGCAAGTAGAGGATAGAGATAATCAAATTAAAATGGCTATAGATCAATATAATAATCAATCAGCTCAAAGAAACGCATTGCAAAATCAACAAATTATTAGAGATAATCAAAGTAGATATATGGATGCTAGAAGAGACTATGAAGACACACGAGCTTCTATTATTGGTGGTTTATTTGGTAATTTAGGACAAATAATACAAGATAGAAGAAATAAAAATTTCATACAAAGAATGGCTCCTATATATGGAAGATATTCTATGTTAGCTGGAATGTCTCCAAATAGTGTTGCAACTACAACTACTAAGAGAAAATATGGTGGTAAAATTAAAAGAAAATAAACATGGCAGTAAGACAAGGATTTGAAACATTAGATTTTAACCCTACGCCAGTAGACCAGTTGTTAGCCCCTATTAAAATGAAGGCCGACACAAACGCTTTATATGGAAATATATTAAGTTCTATTCAAGATATCGGAGATTATTTAACTCCAGCTGAAGACGACACAAGGCAAGAATATGAAAATCGAATAGGCTCAAAGGTTAAAGATTTATCCAGTAGACTACTTACTAATAAAGGAGTAGGGGATATGGAAATAGATGAATTAAGACAAGCGAGAGCTGAATATCAACAATTCTTTTCTCCGGGAGGAATTGGATATCAGAGAATGATGGATAAGAAAAATTATCAGTCTTTACAAAAAAGTATTCTAGAAAACAAAGATATTTCTGGTGATACTAAAAGAGACTGGTTAAATCTTGCTATGCTTAATTATAAAAACAATTATAAAAACGGTTATGATTTTTCTGATATAGTACCATCCAAAGAAGTTGATTTAGCAAAATTAGCATTAGATACTGCTTCTAAAATAGAAAAGTTTGAAGCTAGTGTTAAAAGGGGAGCATCTCCTGCTGAAATACGTCAAATGGCTATAGCTTATGATATTCCTGAAAATTCAGCAGCATTTCAAGTGTTGACAGAAACAACACAGAGAAGTCCTGAAAAAATAAGAGCTGTTCTTATAGATTATTTTAATTCTGACCCAGAAGTTCAAGCTATGTATAGACAAAATAATCTATTACGTCAAGTGAATCCTAATAGAATGTCTAATGAAGAAATGCAAGAAAGAGCTTTTAGATCGGCTATTAA
>UMCV01014183.1_pt1 | contig 168153 bp, 153 predicted proteins | sample 1964311 | NCBI WGS metagenome assembly UMCV01 (sample SAMEA4835976, study PRJEB28245) | human gut metagenome | biome: gut microbiome; material: fecal sample | place: Denmark | collected 2008 | reverse complement strand
CCGCGGAAGCATTTGGATATGGGCTTTAAAGAAGCCTATTTGATAAAAGAATGGGAAAATGCCAAAGCGCAGCGCTTTACGCCAATGTGCTTTGACGGCTGCAAACGCTGCGGAGTTTGTGAGGAGTAAAATGAACGGATTCGTTTTGCAAAATAATAAAAATATCTGGTACGGCAGCTTTGCTGCATTTGACGCACTGGGCTTCGGCAATGCGTTCAGCTGCCGCCTGCACGGCGAAAGCGCGCTAATATCTGGCGGGTTAAACTTTGCCCTTCATGTTGGCGACGAAGCCGGGCTTGTTTTAAAAAACAGGCGTGCCTATGCCGCGGCGCTCGGTCTTGATGCCGGTAAATTTACCTGCTGCGAACAGGTGCACGGCAGCAATGTTGCCGTTGTGGATGAAGCCTTGGCAGGCAAAGGAGCCGAAGCATACAGTGATGCCGTAAAAAATACCGATGCGCTGGTAACAAACCTTCCGCAGCTGCCGCTGATGCTGTTTTTTGCAGACTGCGTTCCGGTTATTTTTGCTGACCCGGTCAGCGGCAGCATAGGGCTGGCACACGCAGGCTGGCGCGGAACCGTTGCCGGTATTGCCGCAAACACCGCAGCAAAAATGCAGGAAGCATTTGGAGCAAAGCCGGAAAATATTCTGGCAGGCATTGGCCCTAGCATTGGGCAATGCTGCTATGAAGTAGACGATAAAGTTTATGAAGCCGGAAAAAAATATACCGGATGTTTTACGCTAAAAGAAAACGGCCGGTATATGGCAGATTTACAGGTCTGGAACCGCCTTGCGCTTTTAGATGCCGGTTTACTGCCGCAAAATATTTATAATGCAGGTGTCTGCACGCAGTGCAGCAAAGAGCTGTTTTTTTCGTACCGCGCAGAAAACGGCGAAACAGGGCGCATGGGCGTAACTATTTGGAAAAAGTAAAAGGATAAATTATATTAACGGCGAATATAAAACCTTTAGGAGGTCTTTATATTGTTACAGGAAAATTTAATTAATGTACAAGCCAAAATAGATGCTGCGCTTGCAAGGCGCACAGAAGAAAAAATTACAGGCAATAAAGTTACTCTGGTTGCAGTAACCAAAAATCACCCGGCCGAGGTAATTACCGACGCTTTTAACCTTGGCGTTTCGGTAATCGGTGAAAACCGTGTGCAGGAAGCCAAAGCCAAACGTGAAATTGTCGGCAAAGGCAGCGGCAGGTGGCATTTAATAGGGCATCTGCAAACCAACAAGGCCAAACAGGCAGTTGCCATTTTTGATATGATTGAATCGGCGGACAGCGTACATTTAATGCAGGCTGTCGATAAAGAAGCCGCCAAAGCGGGCAAAGTTCAGGAAATACTTTTGCAGGTTAACATTGCGCGCGAAGAACAAAAAACTGGGTTCAGCCCGGAAGATTATGAAGCGGTTGTGCCCGAACTTGACAATTTTAAAAACCTGCACGTGCGCGGGCTGATGGTTATTGCGCCTGCGGCGGAAAATTCCGAAGATATACGCTGGGTGTTTGCGGAAGGCTACAAGCTTTACTGCAAACTGAAACAGCAGCGCCCGGATATAGATATTCTTTCCATGGGCATGACGCATGATTACGAAACTGCTATTGAAGAAGGCGCAAATATGGTGCGCATAGGCACGGCGCTTTTCGGGCAGCGTGACTACAGTTTAAAATTTTAACCTGAGGTGATAATTTTATGAAATTATTGGACCGCATTTCGGAAGCTCTCGGATTGTATGAAGAAGACGATGAAATAATTGAAGAAACCCCAAGTGAACAACCGGAAGAAAAACCGGCGAAAAAAAGCCTGTTTTCACGCAAAAGCGCAGCGCCGGTAAGAGAAGTACCGGCTGCTCCTGCAGAACCGGAATCTGAGCGCAAATCGTTTTTCAAAAGCAAAACAACTGCTATGCCCGCTTCAAAAACCATTTCCATACCAATGGCGCAAAAGCAGGTTAAAGTAATTGTGCTGGAACCGGTATCGTTTGACGATTCGCAGAAAATTGCCGATTACCTTAACGGCAGCCAGCCGGTAGTTGTTAATTTTGAAGCTACCGATAAAGTTGTTATGAAAAGAATGACCGACTTTATCAGCGGCGTTGTTTATGCTTTGGGCGGCAGCATGAAAAAAATAGGCCATAATATTTTGGTATGCGCGCCTAAAAACGTTGATATTAATGCAGATGATAATATTTATGACGAAAGAGGGGGACAGCCTTGGAAAAAATAACTGATAAAACAGGGCGTATAGCTTTTATTGGCGGCGGCATGATGGCAGAAGCCATTTTAAAAGGCATGCTGCATAAGGAAATTGCCGAGCCTGAAATGATAATAATCAGTGACCCTTCGGCAGGGCGCCGCGAATACCTTGAAAAAACTTATAAAGTTAATACCACCGGCTGCAATGCGGAAGCGGTTAAAACAGCAGGCTTTGTAATTCTGGCCGTAAAACCGCAGGTGGCTGATGCAGCTATAACTAAAGAGGTTGCCGATGCAATTCCGCAAAATACAACGGTGCTTTCCATTATGGGCAGTGTTAACCTTGACAAGCTGCATAAACTTGTTCCCGGGCATGCTGTTATACGCGTTATGCCCAACACCCCTCTGGCGGTTGGCTGCGGCATGACGGCCATTGCTCCTGACGAAAACGTAAGCGAAGAAATGCTTGACGTTGCCAAAGCTGTTTTTGGCAGCTGCGGCGAAATTGAAATTATTGCCGAAAGCGCCATAGAAGCTATTGCGGCAGTAAGCGGCTGCGGGCCGGGATATGTATTTATGATGATTGACGCTCTGGCTGACGCAGGTGTAAACGCAGGCCTGCCGCGAGCCATGGCGATAAAACTGGCGGCGCAGACTTTTGCCGGCAGCGGCAAAATGGTATTGGATACCGGGCTGCACCCGGCTGTTTTGCGCGACCAGGTAACATCACCGGGCGGCACAACCATTGCCGGCATACATGCGCTTGAAAACCGCGGCGTAAGAGCGGCTATTTACGACGCTGTACTGGCAGCAATGCAGCGCAGCAGGGAGCTGCAAGGCAAATAAATGGCAGACAGAGAAAAAATACTGCGTTATTTTAAAGCCGGCGGCGATGAAGAACTGGCAGCAAAACTGCTTGACCTTGCCGAAGGGGCAAGAAAAAGCAAAAAGTTCCGCATAACGGATTTTTTAGACCCGCACAGCTATAATGTAGCGGAAATTGTTGCCGCTAACTACGAAAACATAAAAATTGAAGCTGACGGCGGTTTTAACAATGCCGAAAGAGTAAAAGCGGCATTTATAGACGAAAACTTTATGGGCGCACCCGATTACGGCATCAGCTGCTTTGAAGTTAAATGGGACAAACGTTTTTATACCATCGGGCACCGTGATGTTCTGGGTGCGTTTATGGGCATGGGCTGCAAGCGCGAAATTTTGGGCGATATTGTTATTACGCCGGAAGGCGCGCATTTTGTTGCCGATAAAAGTTTTGCCAATTACATCGAAAGCAACCTTACGCAAATTGGCAGCGCGCCGGTTACCATAACCGAAATACCGCGCGAAAACCTGGCCCAGCGTGAAGAAAAAGTAAAAATCATCAGTGCCACAGTGGCCGATTTAAGGCTTGACGCCGTTGCCGCCGCAGGCTACGGCGTTTCCCGCTCGCGCATGGCCGATGAAATAAAAAGCCTTAATGTACGTGTAAACTGGAAGGAAGCCAAAAAGCCATCGCAAAGTGTAAACGAAGGCGATGTAATATCCTTCCGCAGCCGCGGGCGTGTAGAAGTTGCCGAAATACGCGGCACAACCAAAAAGGGACGCATGAGCATTACTTTAAAACGCTATATTTAATGTTGGAGGAAAGAGGCAGATGTTTACACCTCTCGATTTAAAAAATAAAACCTTTACCAAAGGCTTCCGCGGTTATGAAACCGAAGAAGTAGACAAGTTTTTTGCGCAGGTTGTAAAAGATTTTGAGCGTCTGTATCAGGATAATATCGAACTGAAAGAAACCGTTGAACGCGTCAGCGCAAAGCTGGAATATTACCAGCAAATGGAAGCAACCATGCAGAACACTTTGGTTGTGGCGCAGGAAACGGCGGACGAAGTTAAAAAAACAAGCGAAAAGAAAGCACAGGTTTTGCTTGACGAAACCACCGCCAAATGCGAAGGCATGAAAACAGATGCCAAAAACGAGGCGGACCGCCTGCTTAACGAAGCCGGTACTGCCGCAGCGCAGGCTAAGGCCGAAGCCGACAGCTATGCCGAAAAAGTACGCAACGAAGCCAATGCCGAAGCTGATAAACTGCGCAACGATACAGAAGCCGAAATGAACAAGCTGAAAGCAGATACGCAGCAGTTTGTTAATAAAATGCGTATTGCCGCCGAAGTTGAAGTGGCAAAATTAAAGGTAAAATCGGAAGAATCCTGCAAAAATATTATTGATAAAGCCAGGGAAGACGCCGTTGAAACCCTTAGCAAAGCACGCATGCAGGCAGAAAAAACAGTAAGTGACGCCGACGCAAGGGCACGCAAGCTGATGTTTGATGCTGAAAATAAAGCAGCGCTTGCCAAAAACAGTTTTGATGACCAGGTAAAAAAAGCCAATGTACACCGCCAGCACATGATAAATTTGCTGGAATCGCAGCTTGAACTTTTAAAGAGCTTTGATAAAAATACTGAAGAATAGGCGGAACGATTATGATAATCCTTGTGAGGCACGGAGAAGCAACACATCATACTCAGCATTTAACAGGGGGCTGGACTGATTCTGACCTTACCGAAGCCGGGCACAGGCAGCTGGAAGCACTTGCGGAAAAACTGGCACTGGATTTTAAAGGGCGCAGCGAAAAATTCCGCATTTTGGCAAGCGATTTAAAACGCGCTGCCGAAAGCGCTGCCATTATTGCTGCACGCCTGCATATGGACGGTAAAGTTGAAAAGCACGCGTTTCTGCGCGAAAAAAACAACGGGCTTGCCGCCGGAATGACCGAAAGCGAAGCCAAGGCAATTTACCGTCCAGCAGCGACTCTGAAAGAACTGCACCACCGCAATTATCCGGGCGGAGAAACGCGCAAGGAATTTTATGACCGCTGCGTTGAAGGCATTAAAGCCTGTGCTGATATGGAAAAAGAAAACCTGATTATCGTTGCACACAAGGGCACTATTCAAAACATTATTTTTTACTGGCTTGGCTTTGATATCGAAGAAGTAAACAAATATAACTTTTCCGTCGATATCCTGCCGGGCAGCGTAACCGTACTTGGCATTAACAAATGGCTGGAACACAGCATCTTTTTGTTAAATGATACATCGCATTTACATAAAGACGAAGGATACGGAATTTTTTCATATAAGTATTACAAAAAACATTGACGGTTTTTCGCCGGTGTTGTATAATGATTGTGTTTTTAAATATTCTTACAGGCTATGATAAAGATAGTAGCCGGCACGAAGCAGCGCAGCGATTCCGGGACAGTGCAAGCCGGAACAGGACAGAAGGCCGGTGAAAATCACTTTGGAGCTTCCGTACAGAAACAGCAGTAAGTACGGACGGGGTAACGCACGTTAACGGCGTTGAGAGTGGCGCGTAAATTCTGCGTCATTAGGGTGGTACCACGGGTTATACAGTCTCGTCCCTTTGGGATGAGGCTTTATTTTTTTGGAGGTGTAAAAAATTGGATTACAGCAAAACGCTTAACTTACCGGAAACAGAGTTTCCTATGCGTGCCGGACTGCCGGAACGTGAACCTGAAATTTTAAAATACTGGTATGACAACAACATTTACGAAAAGAAACAAAAACTGCACGCAGGCCACAAAAAATTTGTTCTGCATGACGGCCCTCCATATGCCAACGGACAAATTCACATGGGCACTGCTCTTAATAAAATTTTAAAAGACATCATCATGAAATATAAATATACCCAGGGTTATGATACTCCGTACGTTCCCGGTTGGGATACCCACGGCATGCCGATTGAACATGCTGCCATTAAAAACCTTGGCCTGAACCGCAACGAGCTTGACCCGCTGGTACTGCGCAACGAATGCAAAAACTACGCTTTGCAGTGGATTGACATACAGCGCAACGATTTTAAACGCCTTGGCGTTCTGGGCGACTGGGATCATCCTTATGTAACCCTTGTGCATGATTACGAAGCCGTACAGATTCATGTATTCGGCGAAATGGCTAAAAAAGGCTATATCTATAAAGGCCAGAAATCCGTTTACTGGTGCCCGCACTGCGAAACCGCTCTGGCAGAAGCAGAAATTGAATACGCTGAACAGAAAACTCCGGCTATTTACGTAAAAATGCCGATTGTAAAAGATAACGGAATGATGCCTGAAGCAGCAAAAGGCAAACCGGCCTATATGGTAATCTGGACAACCACTCCGTGGACCATGCCTGCCAACGTTGCCGTTGCCCTGCATCCTGATATTGAATATGCCTGGGTTGAATGTGAAGGCGAAGTTCTGTTCCTTGCCAAAGAACTTTTGGAACAGGTTGGCAAAGTATGCAAGAAAGATTTAAGCAACGTGCTTGCCACCTGCAAAGGCAAAGATATGGAATTTGCCGAATGCCGCCATCCGTTCGACACCATTGAACGCAAATCCATCGTTGTACTTGCCGATTATGTAACGCTTGATGCCGGTACCGGCTGCGTACATACCGCTCCCGGTCATGGCGATGTCGACTTTGAAACCGGTATTAAATATCATCTGCCGATTATCTGCCCGGTAGATAAATCCGGTAAATTTACCAAAGAAGCAAAACAGTTTGAAGGCATGTTTGTATTTGATGCCAACATTCCTATCTTAAAATACCTTGCTGAACTTGGCATGTTGTTCGGCAAAGAAAACATCCGCCATCAGTACGCACACTGCTGGCGCTGCAAAAACCCGATTATTTACCGTGCAACTGAGCAGTGGTTCGCATCTATCGACGGTTTCCGCGATGACGCGCTTGCTGCCATTGCCAACGAAGTTAAATGGATTCCGTCCTGGGGCGAAAGCCGTATCCATAACATGGTTGCCGACCGCAACGACTGGTGCATTTCGCGTCAGCGCGTATGGGGCGTTCCTATTCCGGCGTTCTACTGCGAAGAATGCGGCAAACCGATGATTACCGACGAAACCATCAACGCCGTTGCCGATTTGTTCCAAAAAGAAGGTTCCGACGCATGGTGGAAACACGAAGCCGAAGAAATTCTGCCGGAAGGCACAACGTGCCCGCACTGCGGCGGCAAACACTTTACCAAAGAAAGCGACATTATGGACGTTTGGTTCGACAGCGGTTCTTCTCATGCAGCTGTTGCCAAAGTACGTCCGGAACTGGCATGGCCTGTTGATATGTACCTTGAAGGCAGCGACCAGCACCGCGGCTGGTTCCAGTCCTCGCTTTTAACCAGCGTTGCCACCACCGGCCACGCTCCGTATAAATCCGTTTTAACCCACGGTTATGTTGTTGACGGCGAAGGCCGCAAAATGTCCAAATCCGTAGGCAACACCGTTGCTCCGCAGGACGTTATCAAACAATACGGCGCAGATATTATCCGCCTGTGGGCTGCTTCCAGCGATTACAAAGCTGATATTCGTATCTCCAAAGATATTTTGAAACAGCTTTCCGAAGTATACCGCAAAATCCGCAACACCATCCGTTACATTTTGGGCAACACTAACGACTTTGACTACGAAAAAGACAAAGTGCCGTTTGAACAGATGCAGGAGCTTGACCGTTGGGCACTTATGCACATGCAGCTGCTGAAAAAAGAAGTACAGCAGGCTTACGAAGATTACGATTTCCATGTGCTGTACCACGCAATTCATAACTTCTGCACCGTAGAAATGAGCAGCTACTATCTGGATATTCTGAAAGACAGACTGTACGCTTACAAAGCAGACAGCATTGAACGCCGCAGCGCCCAGACTGCCATGTATGAAATTATGGTTGATTTGGTTGTAATGCTGGCTCCGGTACTGAGCTTTACCATGGAAGAAGTATGGCAGTTCATGAAGAAAACCTCCGATATGCCGGAATCCGTACTGATGATGCCCTGGCCGGAAGTTAAAGAAGAATACATCGACACGGCTCTGGAAAAGAAATGGGAAGACTTCATCGGCATCCGCAGTGAAATTACCAGAGTTCTGGAAGTTGCACGCAAAGCCAAAACCATTGGCCATTCCCTTGATGCTAAAGTTGAACTTTATGCCGAAGGTGAAGCGCTTGCAGTGCTCAAATCCGTAGAAAAAGATTTGCCCGCACTCTTAATCGTATCGCAGGCAGAACTGCATGAAGGCGTTGGTGAAGCAGGCGAAGCAACAACCCGCGAAGATTTGAAAGTTGCCGTTAAAGCTGCTGAAGGCCATAAATGCGAACGCTGCTGGATTTACAGCGACACCGTTGGCCAGGACGCAGAACACCCAACCCTGTGCGCACGCTGTGCCGAAGCAGTTAAATAAAGAGCTTAGAAAATAAATAAAATGACAAAACAGCCTTTTACTTACAAAAATAGGTAAAAGGCTGTTTTTATACTAAATTTCTTGATTAACTACTATTGAATAGGGTATAATAAAACTGGAAGGTGAAAATTTTTGATAATTAAACGAACGTTTATTCAAACAAGTGCATTTACAAAATCATGGAAAGAATTAGGTTTTAATGACAGTGATTTAAGAAGGCTTGAAAACGAACTTTTACAAAATCCAAAAGTAGGTAATGTTATCAGAGGAACAGGGCGATTGCGAAAAATGCGCTTTGCTTTTGAAGGCAGGGGCAAAAGCGGCAGTACAAGAGTATGTTACGTAGATTTTGAAATTAAAGAAACCATATTTTTATTGGCTGTATTTGCTAAAAATGAAATAGAAAATTTATCAATGGAAGAACGGTTAAAATTAAAACATCAAATTGATATATTGGAGGATAATTTATAAGGGGTGAATTATAATGAGTGAAGCATTTGCAATTTTAAGCGGAGCTTTAGATGAAGCTATAAATGATACCAAAACAAAAAAATTACCAAGAAATGTCAGAAGTATAGAAATAGAACCTGCCGGTGTTTATACATCTGCTCAGGTAAAAAATATTAGAGAAAAAATCGGTTTAACGCAGAAACTGTTCGCCAAATATATCGGTGTTTCTACAAAAACAGTAGAAGCGTGGGAAGCCGGGCGCAATAAACCTTCCGGACCTTCTAACAGGCTTCTATGGCTGTTAGATATGGGAAAAATTACAATTTAAAATAAATTTTCTGTTCATAAACATAAAAACTCCTTTACTTTTTTTAAAGTAAGGGAGCTTTTTTTATGTTTTTTTCAAATCAGGTTTCATCTAAAAGGTGAAGCCTCCCTTAAAAAATATTCAGCCGGTTAGCGGTGCGCACCGGAAAAACGGCAAATGTTAGTTTACCAAAAAGCAAAGTAAAAAAACAAGACTGTTTTTGCAAAAATTTTTATGTTATATTAAAAAGTTTGTGTTTAACAGAAAACGATTCAGCGCTCTGCAAAAAAACGCAAAACTACGAAAGCAAAGTCTGTTACCACAAGACCAGTAAAAAATCGACATACGCTAACGTAGATGTCTTGCGGGGGGGTAAAGGTATGGTATAATTATAATACGAAGTGATTTGCTTTGATAACTCAGGCAGAAAGGGAAGATGATTTTTATGAAACACAGGAATTTGAAGAAAGCTGTTGTATTAGGCTTAATATTGGGAAACATTGCTTCACCTGTATTTGCTGAAGATGAAGTAACTACTAGTGAATTTGTTACAGGTAAACATACGAATGGAAGTGTTATAAATGGTGTTACGATTGATGGAAACGTTATAAATGTAACCGATAATATTATTGTAAATGGGACAGGAACTGTAAATGATCAACAATGGGAATCAGGGAAAACAATTTCTGTTGGTAGTGGTGTTGAGTTAATTTTAAATAAAGTTTGGTTACAAAATGCGAATATTACAGGCAACGGTAATATAACTGTTAATAGTACAAATGGTACGCCTGTTTGGATTAGTAGTAATATACAAGCAGATAGTCTAACACTGAATACAAATACAGGTGCAGGGATTTCAACTTATGATAATAGCGTAAATTTAGATGTAAATAAATTATTTATAAATGCAAAGACAAACGGTATATTAACACAAGCAGAAACATCAAAAAAAATGACCGTGACTATTAATGACACACAAATTGTTGATATAAATACTTCTGCTATTGGCATTCAAATAACTAATAATGCTGATTTTTCTATGATAAGTGAAAAAGAAGGTAGCGTTATAAATGTAATGTCGGGAAATGGTGTAACGCATTCATCTTCATTAGGTGAAAGTACTTTAAAAGCAGATTATATCAATATTGGAGCATGGGAAGCATGGGGGGTTTCAGCTGGTAATGGTAAGCTTGAAATAGAAGCTAGAAAAGATGTGTTTATAGGCGATAAGTTTGTTGATGAAAATAAAAAAGGTGATTATGCAACACAAGCTGCACAGGCAACTAATGGACAATTAATTATAACTGCTAAAGAAGGTAGTGTAACTATTATAGGCAATGAAGGTGTATTTACAAATAGAACATCTACTGAAGGGTCTGCAACAATAACTGCCGGTCAAAATAATTATATTTATGCTGGTACTAATACTTTGCAAGCAGCAGGCGGAAATATTACAGTTAGTGCAAAAAATAATATTATAAAAGCAGACAGTGATGTAAAAAGCAGCAAATTTAATTTTGAATATGGCGATGGTCTTGCAATTTCGCCTGAAAATTCTTCTATAACAACTGTAACCGCAACTGCTGAAAATGGGGTTAATGATATTAGAGGCGCTGTTTCAGCAGCTAAAGGTGCATCAACTGTAAAGATTACAGGTGATAACAATAATGTTTACTCAGCTGCTATTATTAGTGGTGCAGGCGATTTGGATACATCAGAGGGAAGTAAATTTGAAGGTAAGCAAGTTACGTCTGCCTTGTATGCTGAAAAAGGTGCGAATATTAACTTAACCGGTGACAATACGGTTGCTACTTGGGCGGATTATAACGATAACGACACCCTTGAACGTACTATTTGGGCGTATAGTGATGATAAAAAAGTAGGCAGCACTATTAATCTTACCGGTGCTGCTCATATAAGAACAAACAATTACGAGTTAAGCCCTAAAAGTGCGGATGTTGCCGTTGCCGCCGGTACAGCAACAGGTTTAACGGCAGAAATTGTTAATGATTTTGGTAAAGATGTTGACGATAAGAGGTCGGTAGTAAATATTAATTACACTGATTCTGCCGCTGGTGGAAGAAGCTATATTCAAGGCGATATTCTTGCTGCTTATGCAGGTGAAGTAAATGTAAATCCGCTTTCTGAAAACAGCAGAGCGGTAAATAATGCAGGCATAACTATTGAAGGCAACCTTCTTGCAGGTAATAATGGTATTTTAAATGTTGACCTTGGCAAGGGCGGCATTTTGAGTGGCCGTGCCGATGATTACGGAGACGCCGGTGTTGTAAAAAACAGCGGGCATGGGGAAACATTCTACGACCCTGCTTTTAGCAGTGACATTTATAAAGGCGGCGACATTACGCTTACTATGGGTGATGGAAGCCAGTGGAATGTACAGGGGCAAAGCTGGATTACAAACCTTAATACTAATGGCAAGGTAACAATAGATTTAACTAATATAGCCGAAGAATATAAAAATTATGCTTCGCATGCTTTAACTATCCGTAATTTAAATGGTAATGCGGATATTAAAATGGACCTTGACGGTAACAGAAGTCAAAGCGATATGCTCTATATCGGGCAAGGTAACGGTGAATATAATGTTGAATTAGAAAACCTTGTAACGGTTGATGATATGTATGCTGATTCCGGTGAAGGTTATAAATTCAGCGGTTTACGCTTTGCAACTGTTGGTATGGGTTCAGATGTTAAATTTAATGTAACTGCTAAAGATCAGGGTTTTAATAACGTTACTTACATAGTTGATACTGACGTTTATAATTCAAATGAAAGTGCACATGAAAATGATGCTTATAATGGCGAAAGCATTAGTAATGAAAAACCTGGCAATAGTTTAGTTGAGAGTATGCTTGATGAAGCAGAAAAATCTAAAGCAAATGAAATAATGCTGCTTGCTGCTGATGATGAACCTGTAAATGATAACGAAACTCAACATCTCAATTACAAATTGGTTGCAATGGAAAGTAGTGGGCTTACTGATGCAGGCGAAACAATGCTGAACATGAGCCGTGCCAACTACAGCAATGCCATTTATATGGACCGTTTGAACAAACGCCTTGGCGAAGCGCGTTACATTAACGATGACCCTGAAGAAGATGAAGGCATGTGGGTACGTGTACGCCATGACCGTATTGGCAAAGATGAAGCATTCCGCAGCCAGAACACAATGTATGAACTTGGTTATGATAAACGTCAGGAATGTGATAATGGCAAACGCCGCGTAGGTTTTGCTGTTGATTATATGCACGGTGATACAGGTTATAACGATATTGCGGGCAAAGGAGAAATTGACCGTTACGGTTTGTGGCTGTATGATACCTGGACAGGCAACAAAGGGCATTATGTAGATTATGTTGCAAAATGGGGACATCTTGATAATGATTTTGAAGTTTACAACAGTAAAGGCAAAGTAACCGGCGATTACAGCAACAATGTATTCAGTATCAGTGCAGAATACGGACGCAAAAAAGATATGGGCAATGACTGGTATTTTGAACCTCAGGCACAGCTGCAATTGGCACGCGTAACCGGTGCTGATTATACTACCAGCCAGGGTACAAAAGTAAGTGTTGATGGTATTAACAGCTTAATTGGCCGTGCTGGCTTCCGTATCGGTAAAGATTTTGGTGAAGAAAAACAAAGCACACTGTACTTTAAGGCAGATGTACTGCATGAATTTTTAGGTGACCAGACAATCCGCGCTTTGGACGGAACTACTAACGGATGGCAGAGTGTTGATTACGAAAACCAGGGTACCTGGTATGATATCGGTATCGGCTATGCGGCAATGTTAAGCCAAAGCACTTATGCGTTTATTGATTTGGAACAATCTTTCGGCAACGATAATGATGATACTTATCAAATTAATGCCGGTGTACGCTGGACATTTTAATTAATTAACAAAAGGGAGCATTGCTCCCTTTTGTTTTAAAAATATTTTAATATCAGGCAATAGAGTTAAATTTTAAACCTAAATTTAAAGGAGCTGAATTATGCCCGCTTCTACATTAAGTAACGAAATATTAAAAGATATTGCCGGCAACGGCAGTATAGAATATTGCTTATATAATCAGCGCAGCAAAAGTGGTATGCCTTCATGGGAAATTAAGATAAAAAATGAAAACGGCAGCCGCAAAATTATTGTAGTGCGTGATTATGGTTTTGAAATAAGTACTGAACAAATTAAAATGAATTCATTTAAAACCCGTACAGAACGGAATAAAGAAATTTACCGTTTGTACCATGATGAAGGGCTGAGCCAGATGTTTTTAGCTAATTTGTTTAATATGAGCCAGCCTTCGGTATCAATTATAGTTAACCCAAAAGCAAAATAGGCAATAAAAAACTGCACTCCGAAAGTTATTGCAAAACTTTTGAAATGCAGTTTTTTGTTTGTTTTTTTTACAAATTAATTATTGTTTTTTAGCTGCTGCGCTGATGATTTCCAAAACGAGGCGCGCAAGGTTGTACAGGTCTTTTTCTTTTAAGCATTCTTCGGTAGAGTGGATTTTATCCATACCGGTGGAAAGCGCAACGCAGGGCAGGCCCATGCCGCAGAGGTAGTTGCCGTCGGTGCAGCCGCCGCTGCTGAACAGTTTAAACGGCAGGCCGAGTTTTTTAGTTGCTTCCTTTACAAATACAACGCCGAGGTCATCCTCGCTGATGCGCATTGCGGGCGAGCCTTCTTCAACGTTGATTTCAATTTGTCCGCCGCCTGCTTCAACAGCTTCGGTAAGAGTTTTTTTGGTATCGTTAATTAAAACGTCAAGTTTTTCCGGGTTCAGGCAGCGCATATCAATAACAAATTCGGCGCTCGGCGCAACAATATTGCTGGCAAGGCCGCCTTCAATTTTGCCGACGCTGAGCGTGGTTTCTTCGTCCAAACGTCCGTAAGCGGGCAGGGCAGTTAAGGCTTTGGCGGCCAGCATAATGGCGTTAATGCCTTTTTCTGGTTCTACTCCTGCATGGGCAGCTTTGCCGATAACTTTTACAAACAGTTTTACGGCGCGCGGTGCGGCGTTGTTTACAAGGCCGGGTTCAAAACCTTCATCAAGGCAGTAACCGATATCGGCTTTAATCCATGAAGGGTCCATATATCTTACGCCGATACTGCCTATTTCTTCGCCTATGGTGAAGCACAGCTGAATATCGCCATGGGGCAGTTTGTTTTCGAGGATTACTTTTACTGCTTCGAGGCTTGCGGCAATGCCTACTTTATCGTCGCCGCCGAGTGTGGTTGTGCCGTCGGAATACAGCACGCCGTCTTTGCGCACAACTTTGGTGCCGGTGGTAGGGGCAACGGAATCCATATGTGCTTCAAACATCAGGCCGGGCACTTTGTAATCCAGGTTTGAAGGAATAAAAGCCCATACATTGCCGGTGGTGGCGCCTGCTTTTTTGCCTGCGTCATCAATTTCGGCTTTAATGCCAAGTTCAGCCAGTTTTTTTACAATTAAATCAGCTTCCGCTTTTTCATCAAGGCTGGGGCAGGGAACGCTGACAAGTTCAATAAATTCATTTAAAAGACGTTCTTCGTTAATCATATTTTACCTCCGTGTGATATAACATCTTTTATATTATAACACTTAAAAATAATAAAAACATAAAACTTTTCATTTTTAAGGTGTTGGTTTATTCTGAAAATATGGTACAATATGGAGAGGCTTAGGCCTAATAAACGGCGCGGCAACATCTGTGGCGACGCCAGAAGGAGCGTATTATGAAACGCAGTGAAAAATTTGTTCAGGCTAACCGTGAAGCCAAGGCTACATGGATAGCACTCGCACTTGTAATTTTGTTTTGGTATGCGGCAGGCTTCGGGCTGGAAAATTCAACGGTTGAATTTTTCCATACACCCATCTGGGTTATCGGCGGCTGCATAGGTACCTGGCTTTTTGCAGTTTTGGTTTGCTGGGTGCTGGTTCGGTTTGTCTTTAAGGATTTTGACTTGGAAGACGGGGAGGAAAAATAATATGGGCAACTGGGTTAATCTTTTTCCTGTTTTCTGCTTTTTGATGTTTATGCTGGGCGTAAGTTTTTACATTCAGTATGCTTCGCGCAAAGAGCGCAGCACCAATTTTGCGCGCGATTATTTTATCGGCGGCTACAGCCTGGGCGGTTTTGTGCTTGCCATGACAACTGTTGCAACGTACAGCTCCGTAAGCACGTTTGTAGGCGGGCCGGGCATGGCGTGGCTGGTTGGTTACGGCTGGCTGTATATGGCCATTGTGCAGGTTGTTGTTGTATTTTTGGTTTTGGGTGTTTTCGGCAAAAAAATTGCGCTTATTTCGCGTAAAATTAATGCCATTACGGTTATAGATGTTATCCGCAGGCGTTATCAGTCTGATTTTCTTGCCAATATGTCGGCGCTGTTTATTGTAATGTTTTTCTGCGGCACAATGGTTGCGCAGTTTGTAGGCGCAGCAAAATTGTTTGAGGCCGTTACCGGGTTTTCGTATCTTACAGGCCTCAGCCTTTTTGGGCTGATTGTAGTTTTTTACACTACCGTTGGCGGTTTTAAGGGCGTTGCCATTACCGATGCCATTTGCGCTGTTGCCATGCTTGTAGGGCTGGGAATTTTGTTCAGTTCCATGCTCAGCGCAGGCGGCGGCTACGATAATATTATGAATTACATTAATACTAATCATCATGATATGCTTGAGCCGCTTTCGCAGGGCAAAATGCCGATGTCGCTGTATATCAGCCAGTGGCTGCTGGTTGGTATTTGTACGCTGGCTTTGCCGCAGTCCGTTGTGCGCGGCATCAGCTATAAAAATACCAAAGCGCTGCATAACGCCATGCTGATAGGCACTATTACCATTGGCGCCATGACGCTTGTAGCAACATGGATTGGCGTACTTTCCAAAGGTATTTTAACCGACACTTTGGCGGCATACGGAAACAGTGTTGATAACATTACCCCGCTGACGATTGTAAAAACCATGGGGCCGCTCTGGGCAGGCATTACCATTATAGGGCCTATTGCGGCAACGGTATCGACGGTTTCTTCGCTTTTGCTTTCTTCTTCTTCTTCAATCATTAAAGATGTGTATATGCGTGAAATGGAAAAACGCAATATTGAAGTAAGCAATGATAAAATAAAAAGGCTCAGTATGCTGGCAACCGTTGTGCTTGGCTTAATTGTGTATGTTGTGGCCATTGCCCCGCCAAGCGTAATCTGGCAGATAAATATGTTTGCCTTCGGAGGTTTGGAAACGGCGTTTTTCTGGGTGCTGCTGTTTGGGCTCTTCTGGCCTAAGGCCAACCGTATGGGCGCAATACTGGCAATGCTGGGCGGCGTGGTAAGCTACTGCGTATGTATGGCAATGCAGATTAAAGTTTTTGATTTGCACCAGATTGTTATCGGCATTGGCGTTTCGCTGATTTTGTTCCTGATTGGCACTTGTATCGGCAAAGCGCAGGATGAAGAAGTGCTGCGTGTATTTTTCCCGGAAAGATATCCGGACTGATTTTAAAAATGTTATAAAAAAATTAAGGCTGTCTGTTAATGCAGACAGCCTTTTGCGCATAAAGCGTATAAAAAAAGAGGGCAGAAGCCCTCTTATTTTTTTAGAAGTTCGTTTTTTAATTTATGGTATTCGCGTGAAAAATATGCCGGAAGCTGCGCTTCGCGGTGGTCGTAGCCATAGGCGCGGCGCGTGATGCTGATGACAGGCGGTGCCTGAATGCGTTTGGCAACTGCAAGCCCGCAGAATAATTTCCACCAGCGTTCAAGGTCGGCAATAAATTCATCGGGGGTTTTAAAGGTGTCAGTTATAATTTCCGGCGGGCAGTTTAAGCGTTTAGCCAACGTTCCTTCGGCATACCAGCGTAAAATATCAGTTGGTGAAGTTTTTTGCCAGCTTTCAACAAACATGGCAAACAGTTTGTCGTGGTAGGGGTAAACCAGCGGGTCGCCGCCGTTGCCGACTGTTTGCTCCGGTGAAAGCTCCGCGCTGGGGCGCATGGTAAAAATTTCTTCCGGTATTACGGCTTTTTTAAATACGTGTTCGTTAAGGTAACGCCCTATGGCGTAAACATCATGCTTCCACAAATCGCCGATAGGGGCTACTGCGCCGCATATATCGCCGTAGAAGGTGGCATAGCCGATGGTGATTTCCGTTTTGTTGGAGTTGCACGAAAACGCGCCGCCAAAAGCTGCTGCCGCGCCTGCAAGAATACGTGCGCCGCGGTCGCGGGCCTGTATGTTTTCCATAACGTAAGGGGTAACGCTTAAATTAAAGGTGCTGTTGTTGTAATACGCTTCTGCGCTTATTTGCGTAAGCTGGTTGTATGTATGTTCAACGCTTTCGGTAATGGGAACTACCATATAGTTTGTTTTAAGTGCCTGCGCGGTTTTAAGCGCCATATCTTTGGTAAGGCCGGAATTGTAACGTCCGGGCATGTTAACCAAAAGCACGTTTTGCGGGCCTAAAATATCGGTGTAAAGCGCTGCCGTAACGGCAGAATCAATGCCGCCGGAAAGGCCAACCACCATTTTTGTTATGCCAAGCTGCTGCAAAAATTTTTGCGTGCCGTAGCGTACGGCTTTATAAATATCCGCAGTATCGTCTTTGGCAGCAGCAACGGGCTGCGAATCTGCCTTAACTGTTTTATCTGCCGTATCAAAATAAAAGTACAGCAGGCTTTCTTTAAACGCATCCGCTTCGGCAATTAAAGTGCCGTTACTGCTGTAAACGCAGCTGCATCCATCATAAGTAAAAATGTTTTTGCCGTTATTTTGAATACCAGTGTTGTTGCAGTAAGCCAGAGGCAGCGCAAGTTTTTGCGCCTGTGAGGAAAACAAGCGGTGGCGCTTGGCGTTTTTATTTAAGGTAAACGGAGAGCAGGAGAGATTGCACAAAATATCCGAACCGTTTTCGGCAAGTGCCGAAGGTATGCTGAAATGATAGTTTTCCGTCCAGCCGTCCTCACAAAGCATAATGCCGAGCTTGAGTTTTTGCCCTTTTATTTCCACTTCAACGGGATGTGCAAGCTGCTGTGGTGTGGTTTCAAGTTCTGCCGCCAGCTGCGCAAGGCTGTAAAAGTAGCGGCTGTCGTCAAATTCGCGGTAATTGGGCAGCGAGTGCTTAATAATGCAGTTATAAGGAAGTTTGCCGTTGCCAAGGGCTTTGCCGCGGTAAGCAGCAAAAGCGGCGTTGTATTTGCGCACGCGCCCGTCCTCGTTAACTTTGCTTCTGTCAATGGCAATGTTGCCGAAAATAACGCAGATATCATAATTGGCAGTAGCGTTTATAATTTCTTCGCCAAAGGCTTCGCAGTCCTCCAGAAAAGATTTCTGTTCCCATAAATCGCCGATTAAATAGCCCGGTACGGCAAGTTCCGGCAATAATAAAATATCTGCTTTGTTTAAAGCAGCTTCTTTAATTAAATTTATAATTTTTTGTGTATTAAGGTCTGGCCGCCCTGCAGTAATTTCCGGCTGGGCGCAGGCAAATTTTATCAACACTTTGCATCTCTCCGGTTTGCGTTTATATGTTTATGATGTTATTATAACAAATAAAGGCATGTAATACCATACAAATGGAGGCGATAAGCAATGCCGAAGCAGAAAAAAACCAATGCTGCACGCATTTTGGACGAAAAGAAAATAGAATACACTCTGATTGAATACGCGGTAGATGAAGAACATCTTGATGCCGTTCACGTTGCCCGGGAAGTAGGGCTGCCGCCGGAACAGGTTTTTAAAACCCTTGTTGTGCGCGGCGATAAGACCGGTCCGGTTTTTGCGGTTATTCCCGGCAACGGCGAACTTGATTTAAAGGCTCTTGCCAAAGCAAGCGGCAACAAAAGAGCAGAGATGGTTCATTTAAAAGAGGTGCTGCCGCTGACAGGATATATCCGCGGCGGATGCTCTCCGCTTGGCGCTAAAAAGAATTACCCGGTTTACCTTGACGAAACCTGCATTTTGTGGGATAAAATTGCCATCAGCGCAGGGCTGCGCGGTATGCAGATTTTTTTAAACCCTGACGATTTGGTTAAGGCAACAGGTGCAGTTGTAGTAAACATTATTCATTCCTGAACGTGTAAATACTTGCCCAAAGTACATAAATATGCTATTATGACTCCATGGAAAGATGAAAGGATGGCTTTTATGTTATTTTTAAGTACACGCGGCAAAACCGACCTTGTTTGCAGTGCCCACGCCATAACGCGCGGCATGGCAGATGACGGCGGGCTTTTTGTGCCTCAGAAATTTGTAGCGGTTCCGCTTGAAGATATTATTGCTTTGCATAATTTAAGCTACCAGGAGCGTGCGGTAAAAATTATTTCGCTGTTCTTAACGGATTATTCCGAAGAAGAACTTGCAGATGCCGCTGCCAGAGCTTATGACGCAGCTAAATTCGGCAGCTGCCCGGCACCTGTTGTGCAGGTTAACGACAACACAGACGCGCTTGAATTGTGGCATGGGCCTACGTCTGCTTTTAAGGATATGGCGCTTCAGATTTTGCCGCTGCTTTTAACCAAGGCAATTGCCAAAACGGGAGAGCAGCAGAAAATAGTTATTTTAACAGCAACTTCTGGTGATACCGGCAAGGCTGCACTGGAAGGCTTTGCCGATGTTGACGGCACGGAAATAATTGTATTTTACCCCGAAAGCGGCGTAAGCGATATTCAGAAACAGCAGATGGTAACGCAGACCGGTAAAAATGTACATGTATTTGCCGTTAAAGGCAATTTTGACGATGCCCAGACCGGCGTTAAACAAATTTTTGCCAATGCCGGTTTAAACGAAGAAATTGCCGCTCAGGGCTGCGCTTTAAGCTCTGCAAACTCCATTAACTGGGGCCGCCTTGTACCGCAGATTGTTTATTATTTCAGCGCATACAGCGATGCAGTGGCAGCAGGGCGCATTAAAGCCGGTGACGAAATTAACTTTGCCGTACCGACAGGCAACTTCGGCGATATTCTGGCAGGCTATTATGCCAAAATGATGGGTTTGCCGGTACACAAATTTATTTGCGCATCCAACAGCAATAATGTACTTACCGATTTCATCAACACCGGCATTTATGACAAACGCCGTGAATTTAAAAAGACCATTTCGCCGTCTATGGATATACTGGTTTCCAGCAATCTGGAACGCCTGCTGTACAGCGTAACCGACGAAGATTCCGAAAAAGTAACGGAATGGATGCAGCAGCTTAACACCGAAGGCGTATACAACGTAGGCGAAAAAATACACAAAAAAATTACTTCTGCTTTCTTTGGCGCGTGGGTGGACGAACAGGAAACTGCCGAAACTATCAGACGTGTTTACAACGACAGCAAATACCTGCTTGACCCGCATACCGCCGTTGCCTGGAGAGCATGCGAAAAATACCGCCTTGTAACAAGCGATGACAGATATGCAGTTGTTGTTTCAACCGCATGCCCGTATAAGTTCAGCGGCAGCGTTTATGAAGCGGTTAAAAACGGCGGCGAAGAATTGCATTCTTTTGACGCTTTGCATAAACTGCACGAGCTTACCGGCGTGCCTGTGCCGGAAAAAATGCTTCAGCTTGAAAATATGCCGGTTCTGCATAAAGAAGTTATTGAGCCGGAAAACATGGCGGAAGCAGTTAAAAACAGCATTTAGTTTTATTATGGCATTGCCCTTTGCGGCGTGCCATTTTATTTTTATGCAGGTTTTAAAACCTGCGGCGTGGTATTTAACGTACAGGTATGTTATAATATAAAAGATAGTAAACTGTAAGCAAAGACAGTAAGTCTTGCAGCATTGGAGGATGTGGCATGGCTGATAAGGAAATTTTGCAGGCCAACGAAAAGGCTAACGAAGAAGCCGCAGGCGGAGCAGCACCGGAAGAAATAGGCGACGTGCAGATTGCCGATGAGGTGCTGAGCATTGTGGCTAGCCTTGCTGCCCAGGAAGTTGAAGGCGTGGCAGGCATGAACGGCGGTTTTGCCGGAGATTTAAGCGAATTTTTAGGCAATAAAAATGTCTCAAAAGGCGTGCGCGTTACGGTAGAAGGGCATGTTGTAAGTGTTGAAGTGTATGTAAACATTGAATACGGCGGCTGCATACCGGAAATAGCTTTGGAAATTCAGGAAAAAGTGCGCGAAGCCATTGAAGACATGACAGGATACGAAGTTAAAATTGTGGACGTACATGTGCAGGGCGTGCAGCGCCGCCATAAAACGGAACTTGAACAGAGCCTGGAAGCGTCTGATAATAATTAAACTCATTGGGAGGGAAAATCAATGGGAATTCCTGACAGAATAATTTTGACATTATATACATTTTTAATGGCAGTTGTTGCCGTACTTGTAGTTTTATGCAGTCTCAGCATTATTTCGCAGGCTGCAATCAATCAGTTTCTGGCAACCATTCCCGGCAACTGGGAGTATGCCGTCGGCGGCATTATAATCCTTCTGGTAAGCCTGCGCCTTTTAATTGCCGGTATAGGCGCAACCGGTGTAAGCTCCTTAATTTTAAAAAGCAGCGATGCCGGTAAAATTTTTGTAGGCAAAAACGCCATTGAAGATTATATCTGTGAAATTGCACAGGAAGTTTACGGTGTTTACAACGTAAAATGCGATACCAAGCTTGATGATGAAAGCATCAGCGTGCGCATTAACGCTTCGATAGAGCCGGGCATAAATATTCCGGAAACAACGGAAGAAATAAAATACAATGTGCGTGATACCATAAAAAAAGTATTGGGCATGGAAATTAAAGAAATAGAATTGTTCTTTAAACAGATTAAGGCCAAGAATTAGGAAGGGGGCACAGGCGATGTGGAATGAAATTCTCAATGATTTGTGGAGAGTATATCGCGGCCGTCTTTTAGGCTCTGTGTTCGGCCTGTTTATCGGGGCCATGTTTTTAATTTTGGGTTTTTTGCAAACTATATTTTTACTGATTTGTATTTCGGCAGGCTTTTTTATCGGCAACAAAATCGATAAAAAAGAAGACCTGCTTGAATGGCTGGACAGGCTGCTGCCGCCCGGCTACCATAAATAACTAAAAGAACGAGGTTAAACATGATTCGCAGAATATCAAGAGAACTTGTAGTACAAAGTTTATTCCAAATAGATTTTTCCGGCTGCAGCGCAGAAGAAGCATTAAATGCGGCAGTTGAAGAACAAAACAGCAAAAATGCGCTGAAAGCGCAGAACTATGCACAGATTGCTTTAAACGGCATTTTAAATTCGCTGGCAGAAATTGATGCAAAAATTACGGAATTTTCCATTGACTGGGAAGTAAGCCGCATGCCTGCCGTAGACCGTAATATTTTACGCCTGGCAGTTTATGAAATTTATTTTGCGGAAGAAAAAATTCCTGCCGGCATAGCAATTAACGAAGCCGTGGAAATTGCAAAAATTTACGGTTCGGAAGACAGCCCGCGCTTTATTAACGGGCTGCTTGGCAAAATGGTCAGAAACAATGAGTGAGCTTGAAGTTTACCTTGGTATTGATACAAGCTGCTACACAACTTCGGTTGCTTTTATGGACAGGCAGGCTAACCTTGTTGGGGAAAGCAGGCAAATTTTAAAAGTACACGAAGGCAAATGCGGCTTGCAGCAATCCGAAATGGTTTTTCAGCACACACGCAACCTGCCGGAAATGATAACAAATGCAATGCCCCGGGGCGCAAAAATTATTGGCATTTGCGCTTCCGGTTATCCGCGTCCCCTGCCGGATTCTTATATGCCGGCTTTTTTGGTTGGTGCAGGACTGGCGCGTTCTGTTTCGGTGCTTAATAATATTCCGCTGTGGCTTATCAGCCATCAGGAAAACCATCTGCTGGCAGGAAAATGGTCGGCAGGCGGGCCGGATGATGAACGCTTTTTGTTTCTGCATGCTTCCGGCGGCACAACGGATTTACTTACAGCCGAAAAAGACGGCAGTGGTAGTTATAAATTAACAGAAATCGGCGGCAGCATTGATTTGCATGCCGGGCAGTTTATTGACCGCATAGGCGTAAGCCTTGGGCTGCAATTTCCGGCAGGGCCGGCACTTGAAAAATTTGCCGGAGCAGCTGCCGGGCCTGTTGAACTGCCTGTTTCCGTTAAAGGCTGCAAAGCAAGCCTTTCAGGGCCTGCAACTGCGGCAGAGCGCAAACTGGCGGCAGGGGAAGACCCGGCAGAAATAGCGCTTGGCGTGCAAAAAGTGCTTGCGGAAACCTTTTACAGGCTTATTTACAACGCATGCAGGGAATATAATACCAAAAGCGTATTAATTGCCGGCGGCGTTGCCAGCAATACTTACATAAGAGAATATTTACATAATAAACTTACAGGCAGAAAAATATCACTTTGGCACCCTCAGGCACGCTTTAGCTGCGATAATGCCTCCGGCTGTGCCGCTTTTGCAGTTTTAAAGGGTGAAAAAAGTGTATGATGATGTTTATTCCGTCAGCCAGGTAAATAAACTTATTAAAGCGCTTGTTGAAGGTGAACGGCGTTTCGCCAATATTCAGGTGCGCGGTGAAATTTCCAATTTTAAGCGTTACAGCAGCGGCCATTGCTATTTTACGTTAAAAGACGCAGGCGGTGTTTTAAAAGCCGTAATGTTTAAAACAGCAGCGCGTACTCTGCGTTTTGAACCTCAAAACGGCGATACGGTTATTGCTGTTGGGCGCATAAGCGTTTACGAGCGTGACGGCGTTTACCAGCTTTATACCGATTTAATGATACCTGAAGGTACCGGCGATTTAATGCTGGCGTTTGAGCAGCTTAAACAAAAACTGTTAAACGAGGGCCTGTTTGATGAAAGCAGAAAAAAGCAGCTGCCGGTAAACCCAAAAACAGTTGGCATCATTACATCGCCTTCCGGCGCGGCAGTGCGCGATTTAATTACCGTATCGCGCAGGCGCAACAAGGGCATCAAGCTGCTGCTTTACCCGGTACGCGTGCAGGGCAAAGAAGCACCGGCTGAAATTGCCCATGCCATTGAGTTTATGAACAGAAACAAAATGGCTGATGTTTTGATTGTAGGCCGCGGCGGCGGTTCTATTGAAGAATTGTGGGCCTTTAATGAAGAACAGACCGTCCGTGCAGTTGCTGCGTCGGAGATACCTGTTGTTTCGGCAGTTGGGCACGAAACGGATTTTACTTTAACGGATTTTGCAGCGAATAAACGCGCGGCAACCCCTTCACAGGCTGCGGAAATTGTTGTTGCCGACGCCAATGCTTATTTAAACAGCGTTGCGGAGTTGGAAAAACGTTTAAAAAACACGGTCTTAAAACGGCTTGCCTTATCGGAAACTACGCTGGAACGCCTGCAAAATTCATGGGCGTTATCAAATCCGCAGCGCATGCTCGAAGGCAGAATGCAAAGATTTGATTTTGCTTCGGTACGGCTTGAGCAGGTTTTTAATGCTGCCCTTACGCAGAAACAGCACAGCTGCGGCGTGCTGGCGGCAAAGCTCGACGCGCTCAGCCCGCTTACCGTGCTTGCGCGCGGGTACAGCGTTACGGAAAATACGGATGGAAAAATTATCAGAAGTATAGCTGATGTACGCTGGGGTGATGAAATAGTAACGCAGGTCGGCGACGGCAACGTTATTTCGGTGGTTCAGCATACGGAAGGTCGGTAAAACATGGCAGTAAAAAAATCACTTAAAAATTTAAAATTTGATGAAGCACTGGCAATGCTTGAAGAAAAGGTAAAACTTCTTGAAGAAGGCAATTTGCCGCTTGAAGAATCGCTGGAGGTTTTTAAAGAAGGCATAGAACTAAGCAAAATCTGCGCAGGCAGGCTTGATACCGCAAGGCAGACAGTTGAGCAGATTATGGAAACAAGCAGCGGTTATACAACAAAACCTTTTGAGGAGATTGATGAATAGATGGATTTTGAAAAATATTATTCTGACAGGCAAAAACTGATTAACAATTTTTTGGAAAAAAGAATGCAGAAAAAAGGCATTTCCCGCGTGGATGAAGCCATGGCATACAGCCTTTTTGCAGGCGGCAAGCGCATACGCCCGATTCTTTTAATGGCTACTGCCGATGCCGTTGGTGCAAATGGCTATAATTTTTTGCCGGTTGCCGCCGGGCTGGAAATGATTCATACATATTCTTTGATTCATGATGATTTGCCGTGCATGGATGACGATGATTACCGCCGCGGCAAATATACCAATCATAAGGTTTTCGGCGAGGCAATGGCGCTTTTGGCAGGCGACGGCCTTTTAACACTGGCTTTTGAAGTTATGCTGGAGCAAAAAAATGTGCCGCCGGAAGTTTTGGTTGAAGTTGTGCGCGAAGTTGCCATGTGTGCCGGTAATTTTGGCATGGTTGGCGGCCAGGCGCTTGACCTTGACGCAGAAGGCAAACAAATCAGTGAAGCCGAACTGCGCAAACTGCATTCCGGCAAAACAGGAGCTATGTTTATTGCGGCAGTACGCGGCGGCGCACATCTTGCCGGTGCAACAAATGACCAGTTGCTGGCGCTGACGCATTTTGCAGACCTTTTGGGCCTTGCTTTCCAGATTACCGACGATATTCTTGACGTTGAAGGCGACCCTGCCGAAATGGGCAAGAGCGCAGGCAGCGATGAGAAAAAACATAAATCTACCTATGTAAGTTTATATACGCTTGCTGGCGCCAAGGCACTGGCGGAGAAAACCGTTGCCGAAGCACTGGAGTGCCTGGACAGCTTTGGCGAAAAAGCCGAGCCGCTGCGCCGGATTACAAAAATGATGTGCGGACGTAAATCTTAATAATTATTTGCCGGTTTAATAATTACAGGAAGGATAGATGCCTTAATGACAGCCGGATTATTAAAAAAGATTGATTCACCTGAAGATATAAAAAAACTTAATTATGAAGCGTTAAACGAACTGGCTGCCGAAATACGCGAGTATATGATTGAAGTCATCTCCAAAAACGGCGGGCATCTTGCCCCTAATTTGGGCGTTGTGGAGCTGACGCTGGCCCTGCATAAGGTTTTTAACTGCCCGAAGGATAAAATTATCTGGGACGTAGGGCATCAGTCATACATTCACAAAATAATTACCGGGCGGCGCGAAGCCTTTAAAACGCTGCGTCAGTATAACGGTATTTCAGGCTTTCCTAAAATTCAGGAAAGCAAGTACGACGCATTTGGAACAGGTCATTCCAGCACTTCGATATCGGCGGCTTTGGGCATGGCGATTGCACGTGACCTGAAGGGCGAAGATAATGAAGTGGTTGCCGTTATCGGCGACGGTTCCATGACGGGCGGCATGGCTTATGAAGCGCTGAACAACGCCGGTGATTTGCAGAAAAAGCTGATAGTTGTGCTTAATGACAATGAGATGTCTATTGCCAAAAACGTAGGTGCTATGAGCGATTATCTGTACCAGCTGCGCACGGCAAAAACATATACCCGCATAAAAAAGGATTTGGAAGGCTGGCTTAAACATAAAAACTACGGCGAAAATATTATAAATATTGTCCGCCGCGTTAAAGGCAGCGTTAAATATCTGCTTGTGCCGGGTTCTGTTTTTGAACATCTGGGCTTTAAATACTATGGCCCTGTTAACGGGCATAATCTGGAACATCTTGTGGAAGTTTTTGAAACCGCTAAACAAACTCCAGGCCCTGTTATCATTCATGTTATTACCAAAAAGGGCAAGGGATATGAGCCTGCGGAAAAAAGCCCGAATAAATTTCACGGTACCGGGCCTTTTGAAATAAAAACCGGCAAAAAAATTACCAATCCTGATGCGCCGGTGAGCTATACCGAAGTTTTTGGCAAAACGCTGGTGCAGCTTGCCAAAGACGATAAAAAAATTGTTGCCATTACGGCTGCCATGCCGGACGGTACTGGTTTGAATTATTTTGCCGATGCTTACCCGTACAGATTTTTCGATGTAGGCATTGCCGAACAGCACGCTGTAACTTCGGCTGCAGGTATGGCAGCGGCAGGGCTGCACCCGGTTGTTGCGGTTTATTCTACCTTTTTGCAGAGAGCGTATGACTCGGTGCTGCACGATATTGCCATGCAGAATTTACCGGTAGTGCTTGGCCTCGACAGAGCCGGGCTTGTTGGTGACGACGGCTATACGCACCACGGCGTTTTTGATTTTTCGTACTTGCGTTTGATTCCGCAAATTACTATTATGGCTCCGAAAGACGAAAACGAGCTCCGGCATATGCTGGCTACCGCGGTAAAATTTAACGGGCCTGTTGCTTTGCGCTATCCGCGCGGCAGCGGCTTAGGCGTGGATATTTCAGAACCTTTGCATACCTTGCCAATCGGCAAAGCCGAAGAATTAAAACAGGGCAGCGATGTATGCATCTGGGCGGTTGGCAGCATGGTTGACGAAGCAATGAAAGCCGCAGCTGCTCTCAGAGAAGACGGCGTCAGCGCCGGGGTTGTAAACATGCGCTTTGTTAAACCGCTTGACAGTGAGCTGCTGGTAAAAACGGCGCAGCAGTATAAAAATATAGTAACTATGGAAGAAGGCTCTTTAAAAGGCGGCGCAGGCAGCGCCGTACTGGAAGTGCTTAATGAAAACGGTATGCTTCAAAGCGTAAAAGTGCTTAATTTAGGCATACCCGATAAATATATTCCGCATGGGGCAAAGCCTTTGCTGATGCGCGATATTGGCCTTGACCATGAAAGCGTTGTAAAGCGTATTAAAGAATTTTTAAATAACGGAGATTAATGTGAAGAAAGAACGTTTGGATACCCTGCTTGTGCAGCGCGGATTTTTTGAATCGCGTTCACGCGCGCAGGCGGCTATTATGGCCGGGCAGGTTCTTGTAAACGAACAGAAGATTGATAAAACAGGCACGCAGATAGCGCCTGATGCCGCAATACGCCTTTTGGGCGGCGACCTTAAATATGTAAGCCGCGGCGGGCTGAAGCTTGAAAAGGCAGTAAGCTGTTTTAACCTTGATTTGACAGGCAAAATTGCTGCCGATATCGGCGCTTCAACCGGCGGTTTTACTGATTGCGCCCTGCAAAATGGTGCTGCGCGTGTATATGCCATAGATGTTGGCTACGGACAGCTGGCATGGAAGCTGCGCAGCGACGAACGTGTCGTTAATATGGAACGCACCAACGTACGCTATCTGGACGCTGACAACCTTCCGGAAAAGGTGGATGTTGTAACGATTGACGTTGCATTTATTTCTCTTGACAAGGTTTTGCCTGCGGTAAAGAAAATAATTGCAGATGACGGCATTGTTATTGCGCTTATAAAACCGCAGTTTGAAGCCGGTAAGGAAAATGTAGGCAAAAAAGGCGTTGTGCGTGACCCGCAGGTGCATTTAACGGTAATAAACAACGTTATTGCAACAGCCAGGGAACTTGGCTTTAAAATTGCCGGGCTTGATTATTCGCCGGTTAAGGGGCCGGAAGGCAATATTGAATACCTTTTGTATTTAAAAAATGCTGCAGATGCGGAAGAAATTGCCGTAGACCCTGATGAAACAGTAAAAAAATCGCATTTAACACTTGATACAAGCGGAAAATAAGAAGGTGTAAAAATGTCCGTATCAACAATAGGGCTGTTTCCCAATATGCAGAAAGACAAAGTGCGTGACTGCCTGCCGGATATTTTAGCACTTTTGCAGAAATACGGCTTAAAAACGCTGCTTCCGGAAGATATGAAAGACTTTAAAGCAGCCGGTTATTACAGCAAAGAAGCGGAAGCGCTGGCGCAGATGGACGCCGGTATTTCGCTTGGCGGCGACGGTACTTTTCTGCAAATGGCGCGGCATCTTTCACCTTTAAAAATACCCGTGTTCGGCGTAAACTTTGGCAAACTTGGCTTTTTGGCAGAAACCGAAATGAGCGATTTTGAAAAAGCGCTGCAAAAACTTGCCGGGCATGACTTTGAGCTGGAAGAACGCAGCCAGCTGAAAGCAAGCGTTGTAAAAAACGGCAGGGGAACTGTGCAGGCTCATGCGCTTAATGACATGGTTGTGGCCAAAGGGCATATTTCCAAACTTGCGCATCTGGAACTGAAAATTAACGGCAAACATTCCGGCATTTATGCCGCCGACGGCTTGATTGTGGCAACTGCAACAGGTTCAACAGCATATTCGCTGTCGGCAGGAGGGCCGATGGTACACCCAAGCCTTGATGTGTCCATAATCACTCCGATTTGCGCGCATGCCTTATATACTCGCCCGCTGATTATACCAGGAAATAATTTAATAGAAATCACGGCAGTGCCGCCCTATGAAGAACTGCTGCTTTCGGCAGACGGTGAAATTACGGCGGCAGTTGCCGAAGATGATATTATCCGCATAGAAAAGAATCCCGAACCCGTCAGGTTAATCCGTTTAAACGGAAGAAGCTATTATGAAACCTGGCAGCAAAAATTGATGCGTACCTGCAGAAATGAGGAAGCAAAATGAACGAAGAAGTATCCGTTAAACAACTAAAAACAAACCGCCATGCTAAAATTAAAAGCATAATTGAATCGCAGAAAATTGAAACCCAGGACGAACTTGCGGCAGCTTTGCGCGCCAGCGGCATAGAAGTTACGCAGGCAACAGTTTCGCGCGATATTAAAGAATTAATGCTGATTAAAGTTCCCGATGCTGCCGGGCGTTATTATTATGCTTTTCCGAAAGACCAGAATGCTCTTTTAAACTCCGGCAGAATGGAACGTATTTTGCAGGATTCGGTTTTAAACCTGAGGGCAGGCGGCAATTTGGTGGTAATACACAGCCTGCCGGGTGCTGCGTCTTCGGTAGCGCTTGCTCTTGATTATATGAAGTGGCCGGAGGTTTTGGGAACCGTTGCCGGTGACGATACGATTTTTGTAGCTGTTGATAAACCCGAAAATACGGATGTATTTATTGGCAGATTTGGTAAAAAATAGAGGTTGGCAGAATGCTTCAGGCTTTACATGTACATAATTTTGCTTTAATAGAAGATGCTAAAGTTGAATTTACCGGCGGCTTTAATGTTTTTACCGGTGAAACCGGCGCAGGCAAATCCATTCTTATAGATGCGTTCAGCATCGCTTTGGGAGCAAGGGCTTCGGCAGATTATGTGCGCAGCGGCACGGATGCTTTAACGGTACAGGCAATTTTTGATATTGATAATTGCCCGGCTGCCAGACAACTTCTGGAAAAACAGGGAATTGATTATGAGGACGGCCTGTTTTTGCGCCGCCGCATAACGGCTTCCGGCAAAAGCCAGGCTACGGTAAACGGAGTGCAGGTGCCGCTGGCTGTTTTGCGTTCTTTTGCGGCTGTGCTTGTGGATATTCATGGCCAGCATGAGAACCAGACGCTTTTAAAAGCCGGTTTTCCGCAGCAGCTTACAGATTTGTACGGACAAAGCCTTATTATGCCGGTGCTTAATGAATATAGCCGCGCTTTTGATAATTACAATAAAACCAAAAGCGAACTTGAGCATCTGCAAAGCATAGGGCAGGACCGTGAACGTATTTTAGACCGTCTGGAATGGGAAATTGAAGAAATAACCAACGCCGGGCTGCAAAAAGGCGAACTCGAAGATTTGCAGGAAGAATGGAAACGTATTCAGAACAGCGGCAAAATAATGCAGGCTGTAAGTGATGCCGGTGAAATTTTAGACGGCAAGTTCAGCGTTCTGGACGCTTTGGCAGAGGCAAAAAGCAAAATTGAAACGGCGGCAAGATATGATGCCGGGCTTTCGGAAAATGCCGAAATGCTGGAAACATGCTGGCTGACGGTGGAGGAATGCCATAAAAACCTGCTTGATTATCTGGAGAACAGCGAGTTTGATGCAGAGCGTTCCGCCTATGTTGAACAGCGTTTGGATTTATGGTATAAACTGCAGAAAAAATACGGGGCTGATTACGAAGCCATAAACGAATATCTTGAAAAAATTAAGCAGGAAGCCGGTCAGTTACAGGAAATTGACTGCAGCATTGCCATTAAAAATAAAGAACTTTTAAAAAATCAGGCTGAACTGAAAGAACTTGCAGGCAAATTAACAGAGCTGCGCAAAAAATATGCGGGAATGCTTGCCGGTGAAATTACAAAACATATTGCCGATTTAGCCATGCCGCAGGGTAAGTTCACCATTCAGTTTGCCGCTAAAGAAGATTTCGGCAAAACCGGCTGCGACGATATGGTATTTATGTTTTCGGCCAATGCCGGAGAGCCGCTGATGGAACTTACAAAAGTTGCTTCCGGCGGTGAATTGTCGCGCATTGCGCTGGCTGTAAAAACGGTTTTGTTTAATGAACTTGGCGTACCTACAATGATTTTTGATGAAATAGATACTGGCATAGGCGGCGTTACTGCGCAGAAAATGGCGGAAAAAATTGCCGTTATTTCGCGTATGGGGCAGGTTATCTGCATAACGCATCTGCCGCAGATAGCAAGCTTTGCCGACAGACATATTAAGATTAACAAAGTAAGTGCGGACGGACGCACGCAAACCGTTTTAAACGTGCTTGATAATAACGGGCGCATTGAAGAATTAATGCGCATGACGGCGGGCGACAATATAAGCGAGGCTGCGCGCCGCAATGCCGAAGAACTTTTAAATAAAGCAGCAGAATTTAAAAATGCAGGGTGATATTATGAAGAAAATTCATCAGGATAATCTGGACGAAAAATTCGTCAGCCGCAGGCAGGGCTTTGACGGACGCCTTTTAAAAGTTATGGTTGATACCGTTACTTTGCCCAACGGCAGGCAAACCACGCGCGAAATAATTGCCCATCCGGGGGCGGTGTGTGTTGTGCCGGTGCTTGATGACGGCAGTATTATTTTTGTAAAACAGTACCGTTATGCAGTGGGCAGCGTTTTGTATGAACTGCCGGCCGGAAAGCTCGACCATCCAAATGAAGACCCTCTGGACTGCGCCAAGCGCGAACTTTCGGAAGAAACTGGCTATGAAGCCGCCAAATGGCAGAAACTTACAAGCATTGTAACCACTCCGGGTTTTACGGATGAAGTAATACATTTATATCTGGCCAGAGGCCTGAAGAAGTTTGACCAGCATACTGATGAAGACGAATTTATAGACATTGAAGCTATAAAGCCGGAAGAAGTGCGCCGGATGCTGCTTGACGGAGAAATTTTTGATGCCAAGACTTTAAGCGCCTTATGCATGATGCAGTTAGTTAACAAAAACTTCATTTGACGGGCGCATGGTTTTGTGCTATATTGTTTCTGTAATTTAATACAGGCCTTTGGGGTAGGGTTAGTTTCCCAACCGGCGGTAAAGTCCGCGAGCGTTAAGCATGAACCGGTGCAATTCCGGTACCGACAGTAAAGTCTGGATGAGAAAAGGCAAAAGAATTTTTACAGCTGAAACCCCGGAGGTTTTGGCTGTTTTTGTTTATAAAGAAGGTGAGTTAATGGACGATATTAAATATATGCGCCGTGCTTTGGAACTGGCCAAGATGGCGGAAGGTGATACAAGCCCCAATCCCATGGTTGGCGCCGTTATTACAGACAGTTCCGGCAAAATTGTTGGCGAAGGCTATCATCATAAAGCAGGCCAGCCCCATGCTGAAATAAATGCTCTGGCAGCGGCCGGAGATAAGGCAAAGGGCGCAACCGTTTATGTTACGCTTGAACCATGTTCGCATTACGGAAGAACTGGCCCGTGCTGCGAAGCGCTTATTAAAGCAGGCGTAAAAAAGGTAGTCAGCGCCGTTACAGACCCTAACCCGCTTGTAGCAGGTCGCGGCTTAAACCGTTTGCGCGAAGCCGGTATTGAAGTTGTAAACGGCGTTTGCGAGGACGAAGCAAGAAAATTGAATGAAAAGTTTTTCTTTTGGATTACCCATAAACGGCCGTTTGTATCTCTTAAATATGCCATGACTCTGGACGGCAAAATTGCTGCCGACGGCGGCGATTCCAAATGGATTACCGGTGTGGAAGCCAGAACTTATGCGCATTACCTGCGTAAAACGCATGATGCCGTAATTGTCGGCAAAAATACGGTACTGCAGGACGACTGCGAACTTACTACCCGTATGGTAGAAGGCAAAAATCCTGTAAGAATTGTACTGGACAGCAAATGCAGCCTGCCGGTAAATTCCAAAATTTTAAATGGTGAAGCGCGGACGATTGTTGCAGTAGGTGAAAATCCTTCGCTTACCAACCTTAATGCGCTGAAACTTTTAAAAAATGTGGGAATTATAAAATTGCCGGAGCATGACGGCAAACTTGACCTTAATGCTTTAATAAAGTACCTTGCAGAGCAGGAAATTACCAGCCTGCTTGTGGAAGGCGGCAGCGAAGTGCACGGTGCGTTTTTGGATGCCGGATTTGCCGAAAGGGTATATGCGTTTATTGCTCCTAAAATTATCGGCGGCAGGAATGCTCTTGCCCCGGTGGGCGGCAATGGCTGCAAGGATATGGGCAAAGCGCTGCGCCTTACGGATATTGAATATAAAGAGCTTGGATGCGACCTTTTAATTACCGGCAGAACGGAGCGTGACTGACATGTTTACCGGACTTGTAGCGGAACTTGGTACTGTAATGGAGTTAAAACCGCTTAAACAAAGTTATAATATTACTGTAAAAGCACAGAAGGTTTTGGAGAACCTTAAAATCGGCGACAGCATTGCCGTTAACGGTGCCTGCCTTACGGTAGTAAAAATCAGCGGCAGCGCCTTTACGGCTGATATTATGCCGGAAACGGTTAAACTTACTAATCTGCGCAATTTAAAAAGCGGCGATAAGGTAAATCTTGAACGCACTTTAAAATTGAGCGATGGGCTTGACGGGCATATCGTAAGCGGCCATGTTGAAGGCATCGGCGTTATTACGTCCAAAAAGGCACAGGGCATTGCCGAAATTGTAACCGTAAAAACACCGCCGCAACTTTTAAAATATATAATAAAAAAAGGCAGCATTGCCATTGACGGCATCAGCCTTACCGTAACGGAAGTTACCGGCAGCGGTTTCAGCGTATCGCTTATTCCGCACACCGCCAAAGAAACAACGCTCGGCTTCAAAAAGCCCGGCGACGAAGTAAACCTGGAAACAGATATTATCGGCAAATATGTCGAACATCTGCTTAATTTTAAAACATCCGCCGGTGCGGAAAATAAAAATACTTTAACAAAATCACTTCTTTTTGAAAATGGTTTTATATAAAAGGAGGCAATTATGGATAATTTTAAGTTTAATACTGTTGAAGAAGCCATTGAAGCCATAAAAAACGGCAAAATGGTTTTGGTTACGGACGACGAAGACCGCGAAAATGAAGGCGACCTTATTATGGCAGCGCAGTTCTGCACCGGCGACGACGTAAACTTTATGGCAAAATACGCCCGCGGCTTGATTTGCATGCCTGCCGACCCGCAGATTATGGATAAACTGCAGTTCGGCGCAATGGTTGCCAACAATACCGATAACCACGAAACGGCTTTTTCGGTTTCTATCGACCATGTTGACACCACTACCGGTATTTCTGCCTATGAACGCGCCTATACCATGCGCAAATGCGCCGACCCTGCATCTCAGCCGCAGGATTTCCGCCGTCCGGGGCATGTATTCCCGCTCCGCAGCAGAAACGGCGGCGTTTTAAGGCGTACCGGGCACACCGAAGCAACTACTGACTTATGCCGTCTGGCAGGGCTGACACCTGTTGGCATTTGCTGCGAAATTATGAGCGACGACGGCAATATGGCACGCACGCCGGAGCTTATTGAATTTGCCAAAAAACATAATCTGGTATTTATAACCGTTGCCGCGCTTGTTGCTTACCGTAAAAAGCACGAAAAAATGGTTCACCGCGTAGCGGAAGCAGCACTGCCGAGCAAATACGGTAATTTCCGCATTATCGCTTATGAAAATGACCTTGACAGCCAGTGCCATGTTGCCATTGTAAAGGGCGATATTGCCGGTAAAAAGGATGTTATGGTACGCGTACATTCCGAATGCCTTACAGGCGACGCGCTCGGTTCGCTGCGCTGTGATTGCGGCGACCAGCTGGCAACCGCATTGAAAATGATTGAAAAAGAAGGCTGCGGCGTGGTTGTTTACATGCGTCAGGAAGGACGCGGAATTGGCCTTGCCAATAAAATACGTGCTTATGCCTTGCAGGACCAGGGGCTTGATACCGTTGAAGCAAACATAAAACTCGGCTTTGCACCCGATTTGCGCGATTACGGTATCGGCGCACAGATTCTTGCCGATTTGGGGCTTACTACAATCCGCCTGATTACCAATAACCCTGCCAAACGCGCAGGGCTTACAGGATACGGCATTACCGTTACAGGCAGGGTGCCCATCATTATGGAGGCAAACTGCTATAACGAACATTATCTTGATGTTAAAGAAGAAAAAATGGGACACAAATTACACGAAAAATAACTGGAGGAATGAAAATGAAAGTTTTAGAAGGCAAATTAACAGCAAAAGGCATGAAAGTTGCTATTGTAGCATCTCGTTTTAACGAATTTATTACCAGCAAACTTATCGGCGGCGCGGAAGACTGCCTGCTCCGCCATGGGGCAGAAGGCGAAGATTTAACGCTTGTATGGGTTCCCGGTGCGTTTGAAATTCCGCTGGCTGCGCAAAAACTTGCCAAAAGCGGCAAATATGATGCCGTTGTATGCGTTGGCGCTGTAATCCGCGGGGCAACGCCGCATTTTGATTATGTATGCGCAGAAGCATCCAAAGGTATTGCCCATGTAAGTCTTGAAACCGGCGTACCGGTTGCGTTTGGCGTTTTAACAACCGACAATATTGAACAGGCTGTTGAACGCGCCGGTACCAAAGCAGGCAACAAAGGCGCTGATGCGGCAATGTGCGCCATTGAAATGGTAAATTTAATGCGTGAAATGTAAGAGGTTTTTATGGAAGATACTTTAACTATTGCTACGGCGGAAGGCGTGCGTATTTACGCCATTACAACCAAAAATCTGGTGCAGGAAGCTGCTGACCGCCATCATACAAGCCATTTGGCAACGGCCGCGCTCGGCAGAGCCATGAGCGGTGCTTTAATGCTTGCCGCAACAATGAAAGACGGCGAACGTATTCTTTTAAAACTTAAAGGTGACGGCCCGATGGGAGAAGTTGTTGCAGAAGCGCAGGGAACTTCTGTGCGCGGATATGTTGGCGAGCCGGACGTGTTTATGCCTTTGAAAAACGGCAAGCTCGATATCGGCGGCGCGCTTGGGCAGGGCACAATTACCCTTACGCGTTATCTGCAGAACGGTGAATCGTTTACAGGGCATGCAGAACTTGCCGACGGTGAAATTGCAACCGATATCACCAATTATCTTTATATGTCCGAGCAAACTCCATCATCGGTTGCGCTTGGCGTACTGGTTGACAAGGACGGCAAAGTGCTTGCCGCAGGCGGTTATTTTATTCAGGCTATGCCCGGCTGCGATGAAGAAGTGCTGGAAAAACTGGGCAATAATGTAGCCGTTACGCCATATGTAACGCAGCTGCTGGAACTTGGCTATACGCCTGAAAAAATTATTGAAGTGCTTGCTAGAGGGCTGGAATTTGATATAAAAGAAAGCATGCCCGTTAAGTTTTCCTGCGGCTGTTCTAAAGATAAAATACTGAACATGCTTGCGGCTTTAAGCAAGGATGATATTGACTATCTGACAGAGCAGCCTGATACGGAAGTGCATTGCCAGTATTGCAACAAGGTATATCATTTCAGCAGTGAAGAACTGAAGCAGCTTAAAACAAATTAAAACTGCTTGACAAAGCAAACAACTGTTTGTATAATGTTTTTAGAAGAGCAGATACAACGGTGGAGGTAAAATTTATGGCATCTGAAAACATAGATAAAATGAAAGCGCTTGACCTTGCCATGCGCCAGATTGAAAAAGATTTCGGCAAAGGTTCCATTATGAAGCTTGGCGAAGCAAGCAGTAAAATGAATATAGAAGTTATCCCGACCGGTGCTTTGTCGCTTGATATTGCTTTGGGCGTTGGAGGCATACCGAGAGGAAGGGTTATAGAAATTTACGGCCCTGAATCTTCCGGTAAAACGACTGTTGCCCTGCATATGATTGCCGAAGCACAAAAACTCGGCGGTTATGCGGCTTTTATTGATGCCGAACATGCACTTGACCCGGAATATGCACGCCGCCTTGGCGTAGATGTTGACAATCTTTTAATTTCCCAGCCCGATAACGGCGAACAGGCGCTGGAAATTGCCGATGCTCTGGTACGCAGCGGCGCTATCGACATTATTGTTATAGACTCTGTTGCAGCACTTGTTCCCCGTGCGGAAATTGAAGGCGAGATGGGCGATTCCCACGTTGGCTTGCAGGCGCGCCTGATGAGCCAGGCACTGCGCAAACTGACCGGTTTAATTGCAAAATCCAAATGCGCAACCGTATTTATTAACCAAATCCGTGAAAAAGTCGGCGTTATGTTCGGTAACCCGGAAACTACTACCGGCGGCCGCGCCTTGAAGTTTTATGCAACCGTGCGCATGGATGTGCGCCGCGTTGAAACCTTGAAAAACGGCAACGACATGATTGGCAGCCGTACTCGTGTTAAAATTGTTAAAAACAAAGTGGCGCCTCCGTTTAAACAGGCTGAATTTGACATTATGTACGGAGAAGGCATTTCTCACGAAGGCTGCATTGTTGACCTTGGCGTTGAGCTTGAATTAATTACCAAGAGCGGTGCATGGTATTCATACGGTGATGTACGTTTAGGGCAGGGCAAAGAAAAAGCCAAAGAATATCTGAAAGATAACCCTGAACTTTTGCAGGAAATAGAAAATAGAATCCGTGCCATGACCATTAAACAGGCTGCCCCCGAAGGTGAAACCGAAAGTGCTGCGCAGGAAGAATAATAAAACCTTTGATAACGAAAAGGATGCTTATAATTACGCGCTGACGCTTTTAAATTACCGTGATTACAGCATAGCGGAAATGCAGGAAAAATTAAAAAAGTGTTCCGTATCGGATGCTGACATTAAAGCTGTAACGGATAAGCTGTGCGGATATGGTTTTTTGGATGAAAAACGCTATGCACTGCGCGTTTATGACAGCTGGCTTGCAAAAAAGTATTACGGCAAGGGTTATTTAAAAAACACTTTGCAAAAGCGCAGCGTTGATGACGAAATAATTAACGAAGTTGCCGGACTTGTTGAAGCAGATGCTGAAATTGAGCGCTGCTGCGCTGCTGCCGACAGCTACATAAAAAAGAAAAAAATAAACAGTTTTGAAGACGCGATGAAAGTTAAAGCCGGATTAGGAAGGTTTTTATTTGCCAGAGGTTTTTCTGTTGATTTGATAAAGAAAACTATTGCAGAAAAAATAAGTTATTCCGGTGTGGATAATTATGATTAGTGATACAAACTTGACTTTTAGTTAAAATCCATTTAAAATTATATTATCCAATCGTGTTAAGAGATTCAATGTTAACCACGAGGCGACTAGCAGGTTGCCTCATTTTTTTTAGAATTTTACTAAGGAGGTGAGTACCATTTTAGAGTTGTTCATTACAATAGCCGGTGCTGGTGCTGCAGGCGGCATTGTCGGTTATTTTGTCCGCAAAAATGTTGCCGAAAGCAAAATAGCCACTGCCGAAGAAACTGCAATCCGCATTATTCAAGATGCCGAGCAGGCCGGTGAAACCAAACGCAAAGAAGCGCTGATGGAAGCTAAAGAAGAAATCCACCGCATGCGCAGCGAAATGGAACGTGAAAATAAAGAACGCCGCAGCGATTTGCAGCGTCAGGAGCGCAGACTCCTGCAAAAAGAAGAAAACCTTGACAGAAAAATTGATTCCTTTGAGAAAAAAGAGGAACATCTGGCTTTAAAAGAAACCAAACTTAACGAAAGCCAGGCCAAGGTGGACGAGTTATACCAAAAACAATTGGGTGAACTGGAAAGATTATCCGGTTTGTCAACCGAAGATGCAAAAAAAGAATTGCTGTTGTCTGTGGAAGAAGAAGTTAAGCATGAATCTGCAATGATGATTAAAGAGCTTGAACAGCAGGCTAAAGATGAAGCGGACAGAAAAGCCCGTGAAATCATTTCTCTTGCTATTCAGCGCTGTGCCGCAGACCATGTTGCCGAAACCACTGTTTCTGTTGTGGCACTGCCGAATGATGAAATGAAAGGCCGCATTATCGGCCGCGAGGGCAGAAACATCAGAACATTGGAAACACTGACAGGCATAGATCTTATTATAGACGATACTCCGGAAGCGGTTATTATTTCGGGGTTTGACCCTGTAAGGCGTGAAGTTGCACGTATAGCTCTTGAAAAACTCATCAATGACGGGCGTATTCATCCGTCCCGCATTGAAGAAATGGTAGAGAAAGCACAAAAAGAAGTTGAACAGAGAATTAAAGAAGCCGGTGAACAGGCTATGTTCTCGGTTGGGGTGCACGGTTTGCATCCGGAAATGGTTAAACTTTTGGGACGTTTGAAATACCGTACAAGTTACGGCCAGAACGTTCTTAACCATTCTGTTGAAGTTGCCCATCTGGCAACAATTATGGCTTCTGAACTTGGTGTGGACGTTAACCTTGCCAAACGCGCAGGCCTTTTGCACGATATCGGCAAAGCAGTTGACCATGAAGTTGAAGGTTCCCATGTTGAACTTGGCGTTGAAATTGCCAAGAAATACCGTGAATCCGACCTTGTTATCAATGCTATTGCAGCCCATCATGGCGATACCGAGCCGAAAAGCGTTGAGGCCGTGCTCATTTCGGCATGTGATGCCGTATCGGCAGCACGCCCGGGTGCACGCAGGGAAACTTTGGAAAGCTATTTGAAACGATTGACCCGATTGGAAGAAATTTCTGAATCGTTCGATGGCGTTGAAAAATGTTATGCCGTACAGGCCGGCAGGGAAATCCGCATCATGGTTAAACCCGAACAGGTTGATGATGCTTCGGCAATACTTTTGGCACGTGATGTTGCCAAAAAGATTGAAGCCGAGATGGAATATCCCGGTCAGATAAAAGTAGTTATCATCCGCGAAACGCGCGCAGTTGACTACGCAAAATAATTTTGAATATAAAAAACGCTCCGTTAAGGGGCGTTTTTGTTTTATATAAACATTCTTTCACGAAATATTTACAAAAATAAAGTTTTTCAAATGGGAAACATTTGTTTTTAAACTCACTTTAATGTATAATATACGGTAGAGTAAGTGTACGGTTAATACTTGCGTTAATCTGTGTGATACTTGATCGGAAAATAAATAATTTGGAGGTGTATTTTTTTTGAGTAAAACACAACATAAAGTAAATATTATTCCGCTCGGAGGACTCGGCGAAATCGGCAAGAACATGACGGCTTTCCGTTATGGCGATGATATTATACTTGTCGATGCCGGTTTAATGTTCCCTGAGGAGGATATGCTTGGAATAGATTTGGTTATTCCTGATATAACTTATCTTTTGGAAAACAAAGATAAGGTTAGGGCGATTTTTTTAACTCACGGCCATGAAGACCATATTGGCGCTTTGCCGTATGTTATGAAGCAGATTAATGTGCCTGTTTACGGCACCGCCCTTACTTTGGGCATTTTGCAGGGACGCTTGAAAGAAAACGGCGTAAGTGCCGATAACTGCCATGTAATTAAGCCCGGAGATAAAATATCCGCTGGTGCTTTTAAACTCGGTTTCATGCGTGTCAACCACAGCATTCCTGATACAATAGCACTGGCTATCCGTACGCCTGTCGGGCTTATTATTCACACAGGCGACTTTAAATTTGACCAGACCCCGGTTGACGGGCAGGTTACGGAGTTTAACCGCTTTGCGGAATACGGCGATGAGGGTGTGCTTTTGCTTATGGCTGACAGCACCAATGCCGAACGCCCGGGCTATACCCCAAGTGAAAAAATGGTAGGCCAGACTTTCGATGATGAGTTCCGCTATGCTAAAAACCGTATTATCGTGGCAACTTTCTCGTCCAATGTTCACCGCATTCAGCAGATTGTTGACAGTGCTGTAAGATATAAACGCAAAGTTGCCGTTATCGGCCGCAGCATGGTAAATGTTGTTAATATTTCCATTGAACTGGGTTATTTGAAAGTGCCGGAAGACGTACTGATTGATGTTGATGAAACATCTAATTATCAGCCCAGCCAGATTGTAATTATTACTACCGGCAGCCAGGGCGAACCTATGTCTGCCTTAACCCGTATGGCCAATAATGACCATAAAAAGGTTGAAATTCTTCCGGGCGATACCGTTATTATTTCGGCAACGCCTATTCCCGGCAACGAAAAACTCGTATCGCGCACAATTGATAACCTTTATAAACTCGGCGCCGACGTTATTTACGAAAAAAGCAACGGCGTTCATGTTTCCGGCCATGCCAGCCAGGAAGAAATTAAAATGATGCACAATCTGGTGCGCCCGAAATTCTTTATGCCGGTGCACGGCGAATACCGCCATCTGGTTAAACATGCACAGCTTGCCCAGTCACTGGGGATGCCGCGCGAAAATATCGTTATCGGCGAAAACGGCGCTGTAATTGAACTTACGCGCAACAGTATAGGTATTTCCGGCCGTGTTCCTGCCGGTAAAATTCTGGTTGACGGACTTGGCGTGGGCGATGTCGGCAATATTGTGCTGCGTGACCGCCGCCAGCTTTCGCAGGACGGCATTATGATTGTTGTTGTAACAATCGAAAAAAATACCTGCAATATTGTTTCCGGCCCTGATATTGTTTCCCGTGGTTTTGTGTATGTGCGCGAAGCCGAAGACCTTATGGAAACAGCCAAAGAAAAAGTGGAACAGGCCCTTGATAAATGTGCCGAAAATAATGTAACGGAGTGGAGCGTTCTTAAAGGCGCTATCCGCGACAGCCTCGGGCGCTTTTTGTATGAAAGAACACGCCGCCGCCCGATGATTTTACCGATTATTATGGAAGTTTGATTAAATAAAGAGGTGCCAGCAGTTGCCAAGATATAAAAAAGTTGCAGATGAACAAAAGAATAAAGGCCGCAAAAGAAAAATTGCAGGCATTTTTATGCTTTTGGCAGGACTGCTTGTTGCTGCGTCGGACATTGGCGTTACAAGCAGTTTCTGGTCGGAAATGTCTGCATATTTACTGGGGGTGGGAGCGTTTCTTGTTCCTCTTGCCCTTATTATCTGCGGCATTTACCTGCTGGCTTTTTCCGGGCGTTTCAGTATTTCGCGCCGTGTGGCTGCGTTTGTTTTGCTGCTTATATGCTTTTTGGGCCTTGCACATCATCTTTTTACTCCTGCCGGGCAGGAACTGGATTTATATTCATTCCCGGAAGGCGGAGGTTTTATCGGCGGTATAATTTTATGGACTTTGCGTAAAATTGCCGGTACAGCCGGAGCGCTGATTATTTTGGTTGTGCTTGGCTTGGCAAGCGTTCTTTTGTTGAGCAGGATTTCCTTACAGCTTTTGTTTGTAAAAATTAAAAATTCCTTTTCCGGCATCAGTAAAAGAGAAAATAAAAAAGATGTACGCAGAACTGAATATTCACAGCCTGTAAAGCAAAAAAATATTACAGCTTCTAAAGAAAATACTTTTAATCCTTACCGTGACGGAGAATTTTCCGAATTTACAGAAGGGCTTGAAAAACCAGGCGCTTTTAAAAGAATTTTCGGAAAAACCAAAAAGCCTTCAATCAGCGAACACCTTGTAAATTACCGCAGCGAAGCCTATGAAGACGATGCTTACAATGCTTATTTGCAGGATGATGAGCAAAAACAGGAAAATACTACGCAAGCAACGCAGGCGTTTTTTGCCGCTCCGGAAGAATTTGCGGCTGAAAAACCTGCCGTTAAACAGGAAAGCAAACCTGTTTTGGAAAAATTTGTTAAACCTGAACAGGATATGGCGCCTGCCGGCAGCTTTTTAAACCCGTACAGACAGAAAGCAATTGATTTTTCGGATGAAGAAATACCTTCCGAAAAGATATTTGCAAAACCTGAAACCAAAGATGATTTTACTTTAAATAAACCGCTTAATATTGCTGACAGTGCTGATCTGGTTAAAGAAAAATCAGAGGAGCAGGCAGTTGTTAAAACGGAAGAAGAAGCCGAACCTTCCGAAAAAGATAACGCTCCCGGGTATAAATTCCCGCCGTTATCTTTACTTAATACGCCGACTGTTACCAAAGACCATAACCTTGAAGAAGGAATACGCCATCAATGCGGTATTCTTGAACAGACTTTATCTGATTTTAAGGTAAGAGCTTCTGTTGTTGCCGTTACGCGCGGTCCTTCTGTAACAAGGTTTGAACTTGAACCTGCACCCGGCGTAAAAGTAAGCTCGGTAGTTAATCTTGCAGATGACATAGCGTTAAAACTTGCCGCCCCAGGCGTGCGCATTGAAGCGCCAATACCGGGCAAGGCCGCAATAGGCATTGAAGTGCCTAACCTGAAGAATGATACGGTATTTTTTAAAGAAGTTGTTGACTGCGAAGCTGTTAAAAATTCTTCCGGCAAGCTGGCTATTGGTTTGGGCAAGGATATCAGCGGCAATATTATTACTGCCGATTTGAGCAAAATGCCGCATTTGCTGGTTGCAGGCTCAACCGGTTCCGGCAAGTCGGTATGTATCAACACAATCATAGCAGGCTTGCTGTACAAGTATTCTCCAGATTATGTAAAACTTATTCTTGTTGACCCGAAAGTTGTTGAGCTTTCTAATTATAACGGCATACCGCATCTTTTAACTCCGGTTGTTACCGACAGCAAAAAGGCAGCTTCTGCCCTGCACTGGGCAGTTGCCGAAATGGAGCGCAGGTATAAGGCGTTTGCCGAAAGCCATGTACGCGACATCAGCAGCTTTAATGAGCATGCAGAAGAAAAAATGCCGTTTATTGTTATCATTATCGACGAACTTGCAGATTTGATGATGGTTGCCAAGGTTGACGTGGAAGATGCAATTCTCCGCCTTGCGCAAAAGGCAAGGGCTGCCGGAATACATCTTATACTGGCAACGCAGCGTCCTTCGGTAGATGTTATTACCGGCATAGTAAAGGCCAATATTCCGTCACGTATTGCGTTTGCCGTTTCTTCACAGACCGATTCGCGTACTATTTTGGATATGGGCGGTGCAGAAAAACTGCTTGGCAAGGGCGATATGCTCTTTTATCCCATTGGCATTAACAAGCCGGTAAGGGTACAGGGCGCTTTTGTAAGTGATGATGAACTCAACCGTGTTGTTGATTTTATAAAAGAGCAGGCTATTCCTGTTGAATACAGCAGTGAAGTAACGGAACAGGTATTGGAAAGTGATAAGAACGCTGCCGGGCAGACGGCAGGATTTGACAACGAGCGCGACGAATTATTTGAAGATGCAGTAAGGCTTGTTATGGATACAGGGCAGGCATCTTCGTCCATGCTGCAGCGTAAATTCCGCATTGGTTATACAAGAGCTGCAAGGCTTGTGGACTGCATGGAAGAATTGGGCATTATCAGCCACGCTGCCGGCAGTAAACCGCGCGAACTTATTATGCCTAAAGCCGTAATAGAAGATAAATTTTTTACAACTAATAATTAAATGGAGGAAACGGTTATGGATATGGATAATGTCAGCAAAATGCTTAAAGAAGCACGTCTGGCCAAAGGGTTGTCGCTGGAAGAGGCAGAAGCGGCTACCAGTATCCGTAAACTTTACCTGGATGCGGTAGAAGAAGGCGAATTTGACAAAATTCCCGGTGATGTTTTTACCAAAGGCATTATCCGCACATACGGTAATTTTTTGGGGCTTAACGGGCCAGACCTCGTCAACATTTATAAAGCACAGAACAGCGGCCTTACCAAGGAAGCGGTAGCGCCCAAGCCTATCAGAATGGTTGAAAAAATCAGTATTTCTCCCCAGATAAAGCCGGAAAGGGTATCCTCCGGCAATTGGCTGAGTTATATTGTGGTATTGGCTTTGGTTATCGTTGTTGCAGGCGGCATAGCCTGGTTTATGAATACCGATTCTTCTCAGAATCTGGTATCGGAACCCGCCGCAGTGGAAAACAGCATACCTGCCGAAGAAAAAGCAGCGCCCAAACCAGTGTATGATGGCGTTAACCTTGCTTTAAAATGCGTAAATGACCGCTGCTGGATGGAAGTAACTGCTGATGGCGAGATTGTTTTCAGCGGCATAATGGAAGCAGGCCAGCAGCAGTCTTTTAAAGCCAAAGAAAATATCAGTGTGCATTACGGCAATATCGGTGCCATGGAAATAACCGTTAACGGAGAAACTCTGCCTAAAGACCCGGAAGTCGGTTCGGTTGTAAGAACATATAAAAAATAATTTTGGAGGGCTTTCATAAATAATGAAAGATTTTCTGCCAATTTCAATAGAAGAAATTAAAGAATGCGGTTGGGAACAGTTGGATTTTTTGTTTGTAAGCGGAGATGCTTATGTGGATCATCCATCTTTTGGCCCTGCCGTTATTTGCCGTGTACTTGAAGCGCAGGGGTACAAGGTTGCTCTTTTATGCCAGCCCGACTGGCGCAAACCGGAAAACTTTGCCGTTTTAGGCAAACCGCGCCTTGCAGTGCTTATTTCAGGCGGCAATCTTGATTCCATGCTCTGCCATTATACGGCGGCAAAAAAAGAACGCAAAAAAGATAATTACACGCCGGGCGGCGAAATGGGCAAACGCCCTGACCACGCAACGGTTGTATATTCACAGCAAATAAAAAAACTCTGGCCTGATATGCCGGTTATTATAGGCGGCATTGAAGCAAGCCTGAGGCGCTTCGCGCATTATGATTATTGGGAAGACAAACTTCTGCCGTCCATTCTGGCAGACAGCCATGCCGACCTTTTAATTTACGGTATGGGCGAAAAGCAGATTACGGAAGTTGCCGACTATTTAAGCGGCGGTGCTTCCATACAGGATATGCACTATATCCGCGGTACGGCGTATCTAACTGATTCGCTGGAAGGTATTGATGACTATGTGGAAATACCTTCTTATGAAGCGTGCCTTAAAAACAAAAAGCTGTTTGCCAAAGCGCACTACCTGCAAAGCAAAGAGCAGGACCCGTTTTACGGCAAAACAGTGGTGCAGAAAAACGGCAGTAAATACCTTGTCCAAAATCCTGCGCCGTATCCGCTTACACAGCAGGAAATGGACGCTATTTATGACCTTGATTACCAGCGTACCTACCATCCAAGTTATGAAGCTTTGGGAGGAGTTCCGGCTATTGAAGAAGTGCGTTTCAGCATTATCAGCTGCCGCGGCTGTTTCGGAAGTTGCTCATTCTGCGCCATTCACAGTCATCAGGGGCGTATTATCCAGTCAAGAAGCCATGAATCAATTTTAAAAGAAGCAAAAATTATTGCTGCCATGCCTGATTTTAAGGGCTACATTCATGATGTTGGCGGACCTACCGCTAATTTCAGGCATCCGGCATGCGCCAAACAGCTTAAAGTTGGAGCCTGCCGCGACAGACAGTGCCTTTTCCCGAAACCGTGCCCCAATTTGGACAGCAGCCACAGTGATTATATAGAGCTTTTGCGTAAAATAAGGGCTATTCCCGGCATAAAAAAAGTTTTCATCCGTTCCGGCATCCGTTATGATTATTTGCTGGAAGAAAAAACGGGGGAATTTTTAAACGAACTTTGCCGTTACCATGTAAGCGGCCAGTTAAAAATAGCCCCGGAGCATGTAGCGCCGCGCGCCCTGAAAAATATGGGCAAGCCGGGTAAAGAAGTTTATCTGAAATTCATGCGTGCTTTTTCTAAAAAGAACAAAGAAATCGGTTTAAAACAATTTTTAGTCCCGTATTTCATTTCCAGCCATCCGGGCTGCACGCTTGATGACGCAATAGAGCTTGCGGAATTTTTGCGTGATATAGGCCATCAGCCGGAACAGGTGCAGGATTTCATTCCGACGCCGGGCAGCCTTTCAACGGCTATGTATTATTCCGGCTGCAACCCGGAAACCGGGCGTGAAATATTTGTAGCACGCAATCCGCATGAAAAAGCAATGCAAAGGGCATTAATGCAGTATAAAAATCCGCGTAACCGTATGCTTGTTAAAGAGGCTTTGCTTAAAGCGGGCCGCAATGACCTTATCGGCAGCGGAGATAAATGCCTGTTAAAAATAAATACCGGCTATAAAGCTAAGCCTGCCGGTAAAAACAGCAGAAGCAAAACTAAAAAAAGATGAGGAATTTTATGGCTTTAAAAAGGCTTGTAACGGCCTGTTTAGCTTTTATTTCAGTAATTTGTATTGCAGGCTGTTCTTTTTTTGATGATGTTGTACATTTAAAAAATGATAACGAAGCAATTCTTGCATCAGACCAGAACAGAATGCTGCTTCAGGCGCTGGCAGAAGAATATAATGCTTCCCAAAGCAAATATAAAGTCTGGCTTGCAGAAGAAAATGCCGGAAAAGAGCAGAAGCAGCCAGATATTTATTTGCTGGAATTCAGCAAGCTGGTAAATTTGGAGCAGCAGAATAAACTGCTCAAATTTGAAATACCTGAAACTGCAATATTGCCGGAAGCATTTAAAAGCCAAAACGGCTGCTGGTACGGTGTTTTTTATGACCCGGCAGTTCTTTTGGTAAACCAGAATTTTGCCCGCCGTGCCGGTCAGGAAAACATACGTACCTGGGAAGATTTGTTGAAAATCCGCGGTATCCGTATTGCACTTGAAAATTTAAGCGATACGGAAAGCACACGCAGTTTTTTATATGCCTTTGCCAGCCATTGGGGCGAAGATAATGCTTTAGGATATTTGCGCGAGCTTCATAAAAATATTCCCCAGTATGCAAAATTTCCGTTTACCTCAATAAGAATGGCAGCAACCGGCGATGCTGATATTGCTATAACCCGCAGCAGTTTTATTTTCCAATATCTTGAAAATTCTTTTCCTGCTTATGTTGCAAAACCGGTAGAAGGTACGCCGGTAAATCTTTATGGCGTTGCCATTGCCGCTGAAAGCGGGGAGAATATGGCAGCACAGGATTTTTGCCGCTGGCTGTTAACGGAAAAAGAAATTAAGCGTATTTTGCTGCAGCAGAATACAGGGCTTGAAACCTTGATGCACGATAAGACAGATACGCAAAAACTGTGGCTGAACACAGCATATTTACAGCAGGAAAAAGCTGATAAACTTATAAACAAATGGCTTGAAACCGTACGGTTTGAAAATTAAAGCGGAGGATATACAGTGAAAATAGGTGTAGTAAGTTTGGGCTGCCCTAAAAATCTGGTTGATTCTGAAACCATGTTAGGGCTGATTCACGAAGAAAATTACGAAATTACCAATGACCCGTCAGAAGCGGAAATAATTATAGTAAATACCTGCGGATTTATCGAATCTGCCAAAGAAGAATCTATTAATACCATTTTGCAGATGGCAGAATATAAAAAATCCGGCAGCTGCAAATATATTATTGTAACCGGCTGCTTAAGCCAGCGTTATGCCGAAGAACTTTTTAACGAACTGCCTGAAGCAGATGCCATTGCCGGCGTAGAAGTGTATGACGAAATAGGCAGCATTATAAAACGTGTTATGAACGGCGAACGCTTTATAATGCTGGAACGCAGCAAACCCGACGTTATATATACCAGCAAAGAAACTTTTCTGCCGCGTATTTTAACAACGCCTTCATATACGGCTTATTTAAAAATTGCCGAAGGCTGCGATAATTGCTGCTCTTATTGCGCAATACCGAAAATCCGCGGGCCATACCGCAGCAAGCCAATGGAGCAGGTACTTAAAGAAGCCAAAGCACTGGCCGATAATGGCGTAAAAGAGCTGATTGTAGTAGCTCAGGATACAACCCGCTATGGCGAAGATTTACCGGGAGGCAAACTGCTTTTAGCCGATTTATTAAAAGAATTAAATAAAATTGAAAGCTTGAAATGGATTAGGGTAATGTATTGTTACCCCAATAATTTTACGGATGAGCTTATAGAAACCTTTGCATCTTTGGACAAGGTATGCAAATATGTTGACCTGCCGCTGCAGCATGCAAGCAACAGGCTGCTGGCTTCAATGAACAGATATGATACCAGAGAAGAAGTGGAAACGCTTCTTGCAAAGCTGCGCAAACGTATCCCCGGAATTGTTATAAGAACTACGTTTATAGTCGGTTTTCCCGGTGAAACGGATGCCGATTTTGAAGAATTAAAAGAATTTGTGGAACAGCAGCGTTTTGAAAATGCCGGTGTTTTTGCCTATTCTCAGGAAGAAGGCACTGTTGCCGGAGCTATGCCAAATCAGATTCCAGATGAAATAAAACAGGAACGCTACCATGAATTAATGGCTTTGCAGGCACAGATTTCCGAAGAAATTCATAAGGATACCGAAGGACAGACTCTTGAAGTTCTGGTTGAAGGCATTGAAGAAGACGGTTCGGGCCTGCATTACGGGCGTTCCTACCGTGAAGCTCCCGATATTGACGGACTGGTATTTATTGAAAATCCGGGCGATATTAAACCCGGCTGTTTTGTAAAGGTTAATATTCTGCAAGGCTTCACTTACGAATCTGTAGGCGAAAGAATATAAACTCAAGGGGGAAGGACCATGAAAGTTGAAGTTATCAATACTGGTACAGAGCTTTTGCTGGGTGAAATTTTAAATACTAATTTTCAGTATTTATCCAGACAGCTGAATAAACTGGGTTTTGATGTACTTTATCAGACTACTGTCGGCGATAATGCCGGGCGCTTAAAAGATGTGTTTAAAAATGCTCTGGAGCGTGCTGACATTATTATTACCACCGGCGGTCTTGGCCCTACCTGCGGCGATATTACCAAAGAAGTTTTATGCGAAACGCTTAATTTAGGCGCTTATCTTGACCTGGACACATGGAACCGCATTAATAATTATTTTTGCAAAAGAGGGCTGTGCATGTCCGGCAATAACGAAAAGCAGGCCATGATACCAGTGGGCGCCGAAATTTTAACTAACGAAGTTGGCACTGCTCCCGGGCTGGCCATCAGGCATGAAGGCAAACTGATTGTGCTTTTGCCCGGCCCGCCTTCTGAAATGCAGCACGTATATGAAAAGCAGCTGGAACCTTTTTTGATAAACCATTTTACCAAACAGGGAATTATTTATTCGCATATTATCAGGCTGCGCGGCATTGGCGAAAGCGCCGTTGCCGAAAAGCTTGACGATATTATAACTTCACAAACCAATCCTACCATTGCTATTTATGCCCGCAGGGGAGAAATAATTATCCGCATTACCGCAAAATGTATGGAAGTTAACGAGGCCAAAACCTTAATTGCTGCAATGGAAGCTCTGGTAAATACCAGATTAAAGCAGTATATCTACGGTACGGATGACGAAACACTTGCTTCTTATCTTGGTAAGGAACTGTTAAGAACAGAAAGTACAATAGCTTTTGCCGAATCCTGCACAGGCGGCCTTGCCAGCAGCCTTGTAACGGATGTTCCTGGCAGCAGCGAATACCTTTTGGGCAGTGCCGTTACTTACAGCAACATGGCTAAACATAAACTGATAAATGTATCGGAAGAAAGCCTTGAAGCCTATGGCGCAGTCAGCTGGCAGGTTGCCTGCGAAATGGCGCAGGGCGTGCGTGAACTGTTCGGCACAACTTATGGCGTTGGCATAACGGGCATAGCAGGTCCGGGCGGAGCAACTGAAGATAAACCTGTCGGGCTTGTATATATGGCCGTTGCCGATGCTGACGGCGTAAAATGGGCCAAACACGTTTTTGGCGGTACACGTACCGATAATAAAATGCGCAGTGCATTAACCGCGATTTCGATGGTTATTGACAGAATAAAGGAAAAAGAAACGGAGAATAAAGACAAATGACAACAAATCAAAAAGAGATGTTCGGCAGCCTGCTGCTGGATAAAAAAATAGTTACAGCTTTAACAGACATGGGCTTTGAAGAACCCTCACCGATACAGGAGCAAACCATTCCGCTGGTGCTGGATGGCTATGACGTTATCGGCCAGGCGCAGACCGGTACCGGTAAAACTGCTGCTTTCGGCATTCCGCTGGTTCAGAGCATTACCGACCATAAGCACATTCAGGCGCTTATTATGACGCCGACCCGCGAGCTTGCCATTCAGGTAGCCGAAGAAGTAGGTAAAATCGGCCGTACTTCGCGTATTAAGGCTCTGCCTGTTTACGGCGGCCAGCCTATCGAAAGACAGATTCGTGCCTTAAAAAGCGGTGTGCAGATTGTAATAGGCACTCCGGGTCGTTTAATTGACCATATTAACCGCAACACCATTAAACTTGACCATATTAAGTTTTTGGTATTGGACGAAGCAGACGAAATGCTTGATATGGGTTTTGTTGACGATATGGAAGAAATTATGCGCAACCTTCCTGCGGAAAGGCAGACGCTGCTGTTTTCCGCAACCATGCCGCGCCCGATTTTGAGCCTTACCAAAAAATACATGAAAGCTCCTAAAAATGTTACCGTCAGCAAGGAAGAACTGACCGTACCTTTAATTGAGCAGTATTATTTTGAAACCAAAGACAAGGTAGAGGGCCTGTGCCGTTTGCTTGATGCTGAAATTGACGGCAAGATAATCATTTTCTGCCGCACCAAAAAAGGCGTTGATGATTTGGCAATCGCACTTGCCAGCCGCGGTTATATGGCAGAAGGCCTGCACGGCGATTTAAGCCAGACTCAGCGCGACCGTGTTATGAAGAAATTCCGCGAAGGCACTGCAGATATTTTGATTGCAACCGACGTTGCTGCGCGAGGCATTGATATTGATAATATTACCCATGTTATCAATTTTGATATTCCGCAGGACCCCGAAAGTTATGTACACCGTATTGGGCGTACAGGCAGGGCAGGCAACACCGGTACTGCCATGACCTTTATTACCCCGCGTGAATTCAGGCAGCTTAAACTTATCGAACGCGCTGCAAACACCAAAATTATGCGCCGTCAGCTGCCTACAACGGCCAACGTTGTTGAACGCCAGCGCGAAATTATTATTTCCCGCATGCAGGCGGTTTTGGAGCTTAACCATTACCATGATTATATGCCTATTGCGGAAACACTGTTGCAGGATTATGCTTCGGAAGACATTATTGCTGCTGCCTTAAAATTAATGCAGGAAGGCAATAAAGCGCTTGAAGCGCCGAAAGAAGAAGGCTTGTCCAAAGATTTAACCAATACCGGCGGACGCCCAGGCATGGTGCGTTTCTTTATGAATATCGGCCGCAGCCAGAAAATAAGCGTGCAGGATATTGTGCGTACCATTGCTATTGAAGCCGATATACCGGCCAAAGATATTGGCAAAATTAATATTTACGATAAATTTACGTTTGTTGAAGTGCCGGAAGACGTTGCCGAAAAAGTGCTTGGCGTAATGCACCGCAACACCATTAAAGGCTATAAAGTTAATGTTGAGCCGGCACGCAGCCGTCAGTAAAATTTTGTTTATGAAAGAGAGCAGGCAGAAATACTGTCTGCTCTTTGAGGTATAATTATGCGTGAAATTAAAGGGAATATAAAAGGCATACGCGACAGCGTTATAGCAGAACTGCAGAAACTGTACGATATGCAGTCGCCGCAGCTTGTTTCGCAGGAGCTTGCTGTTAAGCTTGCGGATATTACAGAGTATATAAACAGGGAAATCTCCGTTTATATTACACGCAGCGGCCAGATTATAGAAATTGCAGTAGGCGACAATGCTACTGTGGAGTTGCCTTCTTTCAGCGGCAGGCGCGGTGCCGGACGCCTTAGCGGCATACGCTGCATACATACGCATCCGGGCGGCAACCCGTATTTAAGCGGCGTTGATATTTCTGCTTTAAAAAACAATAAATATGATGCCATGGTTGCCATTGGTGTTGTTTCTCCGGATTTTACCAAATCTGAACTGACTTTCGGGCTGATAACCGGCATAGACAGCAACGAAAATTACACCGCTGAATGCTACGGCCCATATAGTATAGAAGACGCTGAAAACATTAACTTTGTTAATACTGTAAGCACGATAGAGCGCATACTCGATAAGCAGACCGGAACTGCATCTTTGCAGGTAATGTCTGAAAGAGCCATTTTAATTGGCATGGAGTGGGGAAGAAACGATTCGCTGTGGACAGTTGACGATTCACTCGAAGAATTAAAACAGCTTGCCGATACGGCAGGTGCAACTGTAATAAAGAAGTTTATACAAAAACGCCCCAAGCCTGACCCAGCTTTTTTTATAGGCAGAGGCAAAGTGCAGGAGATTGCTTTATATGCCCAGCAGGAAAATATAGACTTATGTATTTTTGACGATGAACTTTCCCCGGCACAGCAGCGTAATATCGAAAGCGTTATGGGCATCAGAATTTTGGACAGAACAGCGCTCATTCTTGATATTTTTGCCCAGCGCGCACGTACCAACGAAGGCAAATTACAGGTTGAGCTGGCACAACTGCAATATACGCTGCCGCGTATTATGGGCAAAGGCCTTATGCTTTCAAGGCTCGGCGGCGGTATTGGCACCCGCGGCCCTGGTGAAACGAAACTTGAAGTTGACCGCCGCAGAATCCGCGACCGCATTGCTTTTATCAAGGACCAGATTGAAAAGGTTAAAGCCGTACGTTCCCTGCACCGCAGCAAGCGTAAAAAGAACAATGTATTTGAAGTGAGCCTTGTAGGTTATACCAATGCCGGAAAATCAACGCTTCTTAATACGCTTACAAATTCAGATATTTATGCCAAAGACCAGCTTTTTGCAACGTTAGACCCAACTACACGCCAGCTGACGCTTCCCAATAAGCAGGAGATAATTATAACTGATACGGTTGGTTTTATTCAGCGTCTGCCGCATCAGCTGATTGCCGCATTCCGTTCCACGCTTGAAGTTGTAACGGAAGCTGATTTACTGGTGCATGTTATCGACGTAAGCCACGAGCTTTACAAAGAGCAGGCTGCTGCAGTACACGAAGTTTTAAAGGAAATCGGCGCAGAAACAAAGCCGGTTATTACGGTTTATAATAAAATAGATAAACTGCCTCCGGACAGCAAACTGGCTGACAGATTAGCACTGGAAGAAGATACCGTTTGTATATCGGCAGCTAAAAAGTTAAACCTTGAAACTTTGCAGCAGATGATAGAATCACATCTTAAAAGCAAAGCCGTAGAAGTTACTTTGTGTATTCCTTATGCGGAAACAGCCAAAGCTGCCCAGCTTCATGAAACAGCTAATGTTTTAGAGCAGGAATATACCGAAAATGGCGCAGTAATGAAAGTTATTCTTCCGGTAGAAGATTTGGAAGCATATAATGAATATATTTTAAAAAGCGAGTGAATGATTTAAATGGTAGACTTTGCAGAAATTGAAAAAACAGCACTTAATGATGTAGAGAAATATTCTAAAATATATGAAGAAGCGGCCTTATTTAACACAGAAAAAGTAATGAAGGCTTTCCGTAACCACATGGTTTCAGATTATTATTTAAAATCTACAACTGGTTATGCTTATTCCGATGTTGGGCGAGAGAACCTTGATGCAATTTACGCAGAAATTTTCCATACGGAAGCAGCGCTGGTGCGTTCGCAGTTTGTAAGCGGCACGCATGCGCTGGCAGTGGCTCTTTTGGGTGTACTCCGCGCAGGTGATGAGATGATAGCCTCAACCGGAACTCCATATGATACCATGCAGACCATTATTGGCAGCCCTGTAAAAACACCGGGTTCGCTTGTAGATTTAGGCGTTATTTATAAAGAAATTCCCATGCAGGACGACAAACCTGATTTAGAAGCGATTTGCAGCGCTATTACAGATAAAACTCGCTTAATACATATTCAGCGTTCCTGCGGCTACAGCAGTGTGCGCAAAACGCTTAATGTAGCGCAGATAGGCGAGATATGCGCAGCCGTAAAAAAGGTTAAGCCGGATGTTATCTGCTTTGTAGATAACTGCTACGGCGAATTTATTGAAAAACAGGAACCCACGGAAGTCGGTGCAGATTTGATTGCAGGTTCTCTTATTAAAAATATGGGCGGCGGTTTTGCTCCTACCGGCGGCTATATTGCCGGGCGCGCCGATTTGGTGGAACTTGCTTCATACCGTCTTACCGCTCCGGGATTAGGCGGCGAGATGGGGGCAACATTGGGTGATACGGCACGCGAATTTTATCAGGGCTTGTTTATTGCGCCTCATGTTGTAACGCAGGCCGTAAAAACTGCAATTTTCGCTTCGGCTGTTTTTAAAAACCTTGGTTATTCGGTAAAACCGCTGCCAGAAGAAGTGCGCAGCGATATTATTCAGGCTATACGTTTGGAAACACGTGAAAAATTGTGCAATTTCTGTGTTGCAATCCAGACAAATTCGCCGGTTGACGCTCATGTAGAGCCTGTTCCTGCCATGATTCCGGGTTATCAGGATGAAATTATTATGGCAGCAGGAACCTTCGTACAGGGCGCTTCTATCGAATTAAGTGCTGACGGCCCGTGCCGTGAGCCATATAATGTATATTTCCAAGGCGGGCTGACTTTTGAACATGGCCGTATTGCCATTATGAGCGCAGCACGTATGGTAGGCCCCAAAGAATAAATTGTACCGGCAGGGAGGTAAAGTTAATGAGCGCAAAAGAAGAATATACGCAAATTATCAAAGATGTATATAGTATTAATAGTTTTGTTAAACTGTGCGGCATGGAGCTTGTTGACGTTGAATGCGGCAAGGTAACACTTGCAATGCCTATTGACGCAACCAAGCACACCAATTTATATGAAGTTGCCCACGGCGGTTCTCTGGCAGCACTTGCAGATACTGCGCTGGGGATGGCAAGCGCAAGTGTCGGGGCCAGAGTAGTAACTATTAATTACACGATAAACTTTATAAAAAACCTCCATGCCGGAGATGTGGCTACTGCTGTTGGCACGGTAATTCAGCGCGGGCACAAAATAATTATTATAAAAGTAGAAACCTTTAATAATGAAGGTACGCTGCTTACGGAAATGCTTGGCACAATGTATGTCATAGGGAAGTTTGAAACTATACCTGAAAAATGGTAAATTTTTATGGGAAGAGTTATTTGTTATGAAGAAGTTTTTTAGAATTTTAAGGTTTTTTATAATATTTGCAATAGTGCTTGTAATAGCCGTTGTTCTGTCAAATACTATTTACAGCATTGTTTTAAATTAACTGCAACGGCACAAAATTGCATATAAAAAGGACTTGTTCGGTATCAGAGCAAGTCCTTTAATTTTTATTAAGTATATATAGTTTTGAGTTTTAGAATCATTATGATGTCATTTAGGTGTTAATATAACATTTTTCAAGCACTTATATAAAACTAAAATAATTTCATTTTAATATAATTGATGACAATTTTAGAATATTACAGCATTCTAAAAACGGCAATTACTTTGCCGATAACCTGAATATTATCGCCGCCAACAATGGGCTGGTAAGCATCGTTTTCAGGCTGTAAGCGTACGCAGCGGAGTTCGCGGAAATAACGTTTTACAGTAGTTTCTTCGCCATCAATTAAAGCAACAACTATATCGCCGTTGTTGGCAAAATTTTGCTTGCGCACAACAATATAGTCATGGTCTAAAATACCGGCTTTAATCATGCTGTCGCCGCTTACAGAAAGCATAAAAACATCATCAGAGCATCCCAATAAATCAAGCGGAATGGGATATGTTTCTTCAATGTTTTCAACAGCCAGAATAGGAACGCCCGCTGTTACACGGCCAACAAGCGGAACGGGCACAACTGTTTTCTGACGCCATTCAGCATCCTGGGTCAGCTCAAGTGCGCGCGGCTTGGAAGGGTCACGCTGCAAAAAGCCGTATTCTTCTAATTTATGCAGATGATTATGAACACTGGCGCTCGAAGATAATCCTACAGCTTTGCCGATTTCGCGCACAGCCGGAGGATAACCTTTATCTTTAACACATTTGCGAATATATTCTAAAATCTGACGCTGACGGTCAGTAAGCATTTCTTCGGTAATTTGTCCTTCAAAATTAGAAAAGCGTTTATGTCTGGCCATTAATAAAAGCCTCCCGAAATAGATTTTATATAATTCTATTATACCAGCTAATTAAGAAGGAGTCAAAACATTTGTTTGCTGTTCGCTGTATTAGTTTAATTTTGATTTTAATATTGGAAGATGAGATAAAACAGAAGTTTAAGTGAATAATAAATATATAAAAATAACGTCCGATAATATATATTATGTAAAATTTAGAAAATGAAATTTCAAACAACAGATTTTTTATTAATATTATCGGAGGTTAATATTTGAAATGACTTATATTTTGAAGATTTACATATCATATTATTATTACTTTTATCTCCCTGATATTTTTATATTATTTAACAAGTATCAAAAACTTATAATGCTTTTATTAGAGCTTATATTGATATTTTACTATAAATAAGCTTTTAAATTCACACCTTCATATTTGCGTTTTAAGGCGTTTTTATAATAAACACGTTAATTTATATGCGCATGTGTTTTAAAATTTGTTATAGCCAATTTATGAAGGTGGCTTTTACAACATTATTACAAAAATATAAGAGGCTCAGGCATTTTCTGCATAAGCCTCTTGATACTTTATTATTATAACACAAATCAGTAAAGATATAAATCAGTTGTATTAAACTGCTTCATAATTTGCTGATTGGCAGCAGCCTTATCGCCTTTTGTAAAATATAACAGGTTATTAAAGCGCTGGCTTCTGTCAAAATAAAGCTGGTTTTTAAAATAGCAGTTAAACGGTACCAGATTGGTATCCACCATTGCACAAACTTTATCTTTACTCAGGCTACTGCGCATTTCATCTGTGTCAGCAGCATTTCCGGCAATAACATTTGCTTCCTGCAGCACTTTAAATATGTCTGGTATGTGAGCTTTTATGTCAGCATCACAGTTAAAGCGTGCATTGTAATTATTAATATCAAAAGTATAGTTAAAGTTTTCTGCTTTCAGGTATTTTTCGATTGCTGCAATATCTTCCAGAGGCATGCTGTTAAGAACCTGATTCATACTATTGTGAAAGAGAAATTGAGTTAATTCCGGATTATCAAAAATAGTTTTGTATTCGTTTACATACTTGCTGAAATCAGGCTCAATTTGCGCAACATTATTAAAATTACCGCTGGCCATAACAATGCCTTCATCAAACAAATTCAGTAAATCCGGCATAGTAAACTGCGACAAATCCATTTTTAAGGTATTTGTGCTGTTATCAAAACTAATACCAAAGGTTTTAATGGCGTTATTTGCAGCATCAAGTGAAGTTTCCGGCAAAGCGCTGTAAGCAGTAAGCCCAAAGCCGCCTTTATTAATACCGTAAATACTGCTGAAATCAGTTCTTGTGTACAGCCATTTTTCCGGCAATTGCAGTTTGCGTCCGCTGATATTATCATTGATTGTAAGCGGTTTATTGCCGTTTTTCTGAGGTTCCGTAAATTTTAAACTGTTAACCAGCTGTTTGCTTAATTTATTAAAGCCTTTATTATCAAGTTTATAAAGGCTGTCGACATCGTCAGGCAATTCGTTAGTTGAAGCAAACAGGCTCGTTACCGTATACAGGTTGTCATTGGCCGATAATAAATAAGTTTTTTCTGTAATATTATATAAATTTGCTATTTTAGTAACTAAATAGCCGTCATCAGCAAATTCAAATTTAAAGCCCTGGTCTTTCAGGTTTTCTTCATCAACTGATTCTTGCGGCAATAATTCCGATTTTTTTAACGGCAGCTTTAACTCAAAAGTTATATTTTTAATATCCGATTCTATCATTAAAGCATCTTTGCCTTTAATATTTTCAACGGATACCTTTTTTATGTTCGCCATACCGGCAAATTGCTTGTTTAATTCCAATAAACCGGCAAGGTCTTCGCTTTCGCCGCTGTAATTTACATAAGCGCCAGCCGCGGCTTCGGTAAGGTATTTATAGCTGCTGTTTTGCAAAACGTCAGCAGCAGTGCCGCTTTTTAAAGCTTTTTTAATATTATTGAGGTCAGCAGTAAATTTTTCCGTTGTAAAAGCGGTATTAAAATTTTGTTCAAGCTGTTCCTGGTTAAGCCCGGTAACAAAGTGCATGCCGTTGGTTTTTACAAGTTTTTTGTCAAGGTCAAAAACACGGTTTTCGGCAGCGAACATATTTTCGCCTATCAGCATAATGTTCTGATCCGGTATGTTAACGGAAAAACCTGTTTCGCTGCTTACGTATTCAAAGGCATTAGCCGTAAGAGCAGCACTGCACAGCAAACCTGTCATTAAAATATCAGCATATAATTTTTTCATCATCTGTACCCTCTTTTTACTTTAAGTACGAATGTGGACATTAATCTTTTAAAAATGTTTTGCCGTTCCAAAATTTAAGTGCCGTATTTTCATCATCACCGTTACGGTCAAATACAAAAGCCAGATAAGCAGCTTTGCCAATAACTTTGCCTTCGGCAACTAAAGTGTAATAAAAATCAGTTTCAGCAGGCTTCAATTCAGTTTGCAGGCTAAAGCTCCCCTGCCCGTTTTTAAAATCCGTATTATAAGCAAAGGTTTTAAATTCCGTTCCCTGCTCAATAAGTCCGGCTTTTATATCTTCCAACGCTTCATTTACGCCGTAAGCCGTTTTATTGGGGTTATCAAATACAAAATCCGAAAAACTTTTATCGCTGGCTTTAACAGATAATATTATGATGCCATGACGGAAAATATCCATTATATCATCTTTTTTATCTGTTAATTCAGCGCTTATGGTTTTATCAGCTGCCGCATCCTGCGATGCAATAACTGCCGATTCTATATCGGTAACGCCAATATCAAGCGCTTCTTTAAGAATCAGCGTCATAGCTTCCTGAGGCATGGCAACCGTTACACCGACAGCTTCTTCATTATATCTGCTGTCTGCTAACTGCACGTAAAACCAGTCATCCGGAAGGGTTACTTTTACGTTGGCTGTTTTTTCGCCAAAGGTAAACGCGGTGTTTTTATCAACCGGCTTAACGGTTTTAAACTTTTTCAGAAAAGTTTTGTTGGTTTCTTTAGCCAAAACATTATCTTTAACGTAAATGTCTGTCGGGCCATCGGCACCGCCAATAACGCCAATGGTATTTTCCGGCTGGTTTTCAACAACGTTGGAAACAGCCGTTTGCTGTTCTGCCATAAGCATATAAAGCTTATCATTAGCAGAAGTATAATAAATTGTTACCGGTTCAGTTTCCGGATTTACGTTAAAAGTAACGGCAATATATTTGTTTGAGCCAAACTTTTGCGCAGAAACCAGGTACTCCGGTTCTTCATTTTCTGCAAAAGCAAAAAGCGGCGAAACAATCGGTTCAGCTACAAGCTGATTAATACGTTCGTTGCTGATGCCGTTACGCTGTAAAAGTAAAATATCGCTGTAAGTTTTATCAAACGCTGCTGTGCTGAACGGGGCTCCTAAAAATTTAGAAGCCTGTTCGCTGCTTAAACATTCGGTATACCCTGCCGCAGCACCGTTATCGTCAATAAAACCGTAAAAATGTTTGCCAACAGCCTCTACGTAATTAGCAGAGGACGGACTTTGTGTTTTAAACCCGTCCTCTTTATTTGTAAACGCAAACGCCGTTGCCGCGGTAAGCTGCACTAACAACAGCATAAAAAACAATATTTTGCGCATTGTTCTTCCTCAATAACAATTAAAGCCTGGTTACAATATCAACCAAAGCGCCGTTTTCAAGTCCGCATGCATTGCCCTCGTCGGTATCAATATGAATTTCGTCCGCATGCTCCGGGCCGGTTCTTACATAAACGTGCTCAAAACGCAGTGCACGTGAGCCTGTTGTTTCCATAGCAACAATATCATGGTTCTTTAAATGATATTTAGCGGCAGTTTCCGGGCACAAATGAATATGGCGCTGTACAAGCATAATTCCCTCTTTTAAAATAACTTCGCCTTCAGGGCCGACGATTTTGCCGCCGAGCGAGCCATCAAGATAACCGGAGAAGCAAATCGGCGGGTTCAGCCCAAGCTGACGGGCATCCGTTTTGGCAAGCTCAATTTGCGTATAAGGACGCAGCGGCCCGATAACGCGCAGCGGCATTTCGCCTTTATCCGTTACCAGAATAATTTTTTCTTCACAGGTAAACTGACCGGGCTGCACAATCGGTTTTATCGGGTGCAGCTCGCTGCCTTTACCGAACAAAATATCCATATCTTCTCTTTTTAAATGGCAATGACGTCCTGAAACGCCCATTCTTAATTTAAAACGCATATAATTCACCTCGTAAAATTTTAATTATTGTAAACCATATCATTATTTATTATACACCAAATACTGGCAGATGTCATTTTGTTTTGGTTGTATACAATTATAACGATATCCAAGATTTATAAGCAGTTTTTATAAATAAAAAGCAGTTTACCCGTAATTATACAAGTAAACTGCTGCAATTTACAATAAATTATTTATTCTTCAAATACTCATCAATGGCCTGAGCTGCTTTTTTGCCTGCGCCCATGGCAGAAATTACGGTTGCTGCGCCGGTTACAATGTCGCCGCCTGCAAATACGCCGGGGATGGAGGTTGCGCCGGTTTCGTCAGCAACGATGTTGCCGCGTTTGTTGGTTTCCAAATCGTGCGTGGTTTGCTTTAACAGTGGGTTAGGCCCCTGTCCTATTGCCATAACAACCATGTCAACGTCAAGCACGTATTCGCTGCCTTTAATGGCTACCGGGCTGCGGCGTCCGCTTCCATCAGGTTCGCCAAGCTCCATTTTAATACATTCCATGCCGTTAACCCAGCCTTTTTCGTTGCCTAAAATACGTACAGGGTTGTTTAAAAGACGGAGTTCAATGCCTTCTTCTCTTGCATGGCCGATTTCTTCCTTGCGGGCAGGCATTTCTTCTTCGCTGCGGCGGTAAACAATATAAACCTGTTCTGCGCCGAGGCGTTTTGCGGTACGTGCTGCGTCCATAGCAACATTGCCCGCGCCGACAACGGCAACTTTTTTACCGATATAAACTGGTGTTGCAACTTTTGGGAACTGATAAGCACGCATTAAGTTAACGCGCGTTAAAAATTCGTTGGCAGAATATACGCCGTTAAGGTTTTCGCCTTCAATATTCATAAAGTGCGGCAGGCCTGCGCCTGTGCCTACATAAATGGCGTCGAAACCTTCTTCTTCAAAAAGTTCCTGAATGGTAAACAAACGGCCGATAACGGCGTCTACCATAATTTTAACACCCAATTTTTTTAGTGCGTCAATTTCGTGCTGCACAATTTCTTTCGGCAGGCGGAATTCAGGAATGCCATACATTAAAACGCCGCCCGGTGCGTGCAGTGCTTCAAAAATGGTTACATCATAGCCCATTTTGGCAAGGTCGCCTGCTGCGGTAAGGCCGGAAGGGCCGCTGCCTACAATGGCAACTTTTTTGCCGTTAGGAACTGCTTTTTCATTATCTACATTATCTAAGCCGTGTTCACGTGCATAATCTGCTACAAAGCGTTCCAAACGGCCGATAGCGACAGACTGCCCCTTAATGCCGAGCACGCATTTGGATTCGCACTGGTTTTCCTGCGGGCACACGCGGCCGCAGACTGCCGGAAGGCTGTTTTTGCGTTTTAAAATTTTAATGGCTTCCTGCATATTGCCTTCTTTTACAGCATGAATAAAAGCCGGAATTTCAACATTAACAGGGCAGCCGCTTACGCACAGCGGTTTAGGGCAATGCAGGCAGCGCTCTGCTTCATCAACAGCGGTTTTCATATCATAGCCGAGAGCAACTTCTTTAAAGTTTTTATTTCTTACATCAGCCGGCTGTTCCGGCATAGGATTTCTCATTCCTCCACGCATTTGCAATGACCTCCGCAGCTGTATTCAATAGATTCCTGGTCTTTGTACATCATCTGGCGCTGCATTAAGTTGGCAAAGTCAACCAGATGCCCGTCAAATTCCGGGCCGTCAACACAGGCAAATTTATTTTCGTTGCCCACCATTACACGGCAGCCGCCGCACATGCCGGTGCCGTCTACCATAATGGTGTTAAGGCTTACGGTTGTTTTGGTGCCGAAGGGTTTGGTTGTTGCAGCAACGTTTTTCATCATAATTACCGGGCCAATGGCAAGTACCAGGTCAATCTTTTCGCCTTTTTCCAGCATTTCGCGCAGCGGGTCGGTTACAAAGCCTTTATGCCCTTCGCTGCCGTCATCCGTGGTTATAATAAGCTCATCGCTGATTGCCTGCATTTTATCGCGCCAGATAATTAAATCTTTGCTGCGTGCGCCGACAATGGAAATTACTTTGTTGCCGAGCTCGTGGTAAGCGCGGGCAATCGGGTATACCGGCGCAACACCGATACCGCCGCCTACGCAGACAACTGTGCCAAACCTGCCCATTTCGGACGGATGGCCGAGCGGGCCGACAACGTCGAGAATATCGTCGCCTTCTTCAAAAGTTTCGCAAAGATGTTTTGTGGTATTGCCTACTGCCTGAACGATTAAGGTAATAGTGCCTTTTTCGCGGTCAAAATCGGCAATGGTAAGCGGAATACGTTCGCTGTCTTCATCAGTGCGTATCATTACAAACTGCCCCGGTTGGCATTTATGTGCAATCAGGGGTGCGTCTACTAAAAATTCGTAAACAGAAGGTGCTAAATTACTTTTAAATAAAATTTTAGCCACTTGTGTTTCCCTCCCAAAATTTTTGTTATTTATTGGTTAAGCGGCGTGCGCGCGCGTCTGCTTCGGCATAAACTTTCTCCAGGTCTATGTAAAGCAGTTCGCCGTTTTGCATAAGAACTTTGCCGTTAACAAGTACGGTATCTGCGTCATTGGCGTTTGCCGCATATACAAACAGCGAAGTTCTGTCGTTGCGCGGATGCCAGTAAGGTTTATTCATGTTATAAAGGACAATATCGGCTTTCTGCCCTGCTTCAATTTTGCCGACATCAGCAAAGCCAAGCGCTTTGGCGCCTTCGCTTGTTGCCATGGCAAGTGCCTGCGCTGCCGGTATAATTTCCGGGTCGCCTGTCATGTTTTTATGCAGCATTGCGGCGAGGCGGCATTCTTCCAGCATATCAAGATTGTTGTTGCTGCTGCTGCCGTCAGTGCCAAGGCCGACCGTAATGCCGTGCTTTAACATTGCCGGTACCGGTGCAATGCCGCTGGCAAGTTTAAGATTGCTTTGCGGGTTATGGGCAACACGCACATGTTTGGCTGCCATAATTGCCATATCTTCTTCATCTACATGTACGCTGTGTGCTGCTAATGTGCCGCATTCAAACATGCCAAGGCTGTCCATAAGTTTTATCGGGCTCATGCCATGTTCTTTAATGCAGTTGTCAACTTCACCTTTGGTTTCGCAAAGGTGAATATGAATTTCACTGCCAAGCTGCTGTGCTTTGGCAATAACATTTTTCAGGTATTCAACAGAACAGGTATATGGGGCATGCGGCCCGAGCATTACATGAATGCGTCCGCCTGCACTGTTATGGCGTTCTTTAAAGAGCGCTGCATTTTCTTCAAGTTTTGCATAGTTTTCGTCGCTGAATCCGGTTAAGCCGCGGCTTAATGCAGCCCTGATGCCTGTTTCTTCAACGGCATCGGCAACGCGGTTCATTGCAAAATACATATCGGCAAAACAGGTTGTGCCGGTTTTAAGCATTTCGGCAATGGAAAGCATTGTGCCCCAGTAAATATCGTCATCCGTAAGCCCGTCTTCGGCAGGCCAGATTTTATTTTGCAGCCAGTCCATCAGTACCATATCGTCGGCATAGCTGCGCAAAAGCGTCATTGCAGCGTGAGTATGGGTGTTTACCATGCCCGGCACGGCAATTTTGCCTTCGGCATCAATAACCTCCGCGTCTTCATATCCCTGCGGCAATTCTTTGGATATTACCTGAATGGTATCGTCCAAAATACCGATATAATATTTATCCGTATCTTTTGCGGTAATAATTTCAGCGTTTTTAATAAGTGTTTTCGCCATTATTCTTCTCCTAACTGACGTTTGCGGTAATGGGCTTCGTAAAAAGCGTGCATGGCGTCGATATCGCTCTGAGGCAGCAGCACTGCCCCGCCAAGGTTCTGCGTAATGCAATAAAGCTGAGCAGCTTTTTCAACTATTCCAGCTACCATCATGGCTTCGTTAAGCGTTACGCCCCATGCAGCAACGCCGTGGTTTGCCAAAAGCGCCGCACGTTTGCCGTCCATGGCTTTTATTACGTTTTGGGCAAGCATTTCCGTACCAGGCAGGGCATATTCGGCGCAATGCACAGCGCCGCCCATTATCTGCACCATGTCTTCAATAAGCGGCGGAATATCCCTGCGTGCTGCGGCACAGGCACTGGCATAAATGCTGTGCGTGTGCACAACGGCATTTGCTTCCGGCAGTGCTTTATATATTGCCAGGTGCAAAGGCAGTTCGCTGCTTGGTATCAATACTCCGTCAAGCGTTTGTCCTGCTGCGTCAACTATGGTTATATCATCGGGCATTAAATTGTCATAGCCGCGGCCGGAAGGAGTTATTGCATAAGTATTTTCGTTTATCTTAATGCTTATGTTGCCCCACGAACCCGGCAGCATGTTCTGCCCTGCCATTTTTTGAGCAGCTTTAACAATTTGTGCTCTTGCTTTTTTAACAGCTTCGTTTTCCATAATTATTCGGCGTGCAGGTAAGCGTATTGTTCCGGAGTTAAGGTATCAATGCCTGCGCCCATTGCTTCAAGCTTCAGCGCGGCAATTTCCGTATTCAGTTCTTCCGGCAATACATAAAGGTTATTTTGCAGTTCACCTTTATGCTCCAGCAGATATTTCATAGCAAGGAACTGCATGGCGAAAGAAAGGTCCATTACTTCTACCGGATGGCCATCGCCGCAGGCAAGGTTTACAAGGCGGCCTTCGCCCAGCAGGTTGATTTTTTTACCGTTAGGCATGGTGTAGGTTGTAATGTTTTTGCGTACTTCGTAAGCAGGTTCAACGGTCATTGCTTCCAGGTCTTTAACATTAATTTCAACGTCAAAATGGCCTGCGTTGGCAAGAACAGCGCCATCTTTCATCAGCGGGAAGTGTTCTTTGGTAATTACGTCTTTGCAGCCGGTTACGGTTACAAAGAAATCGCCGTATTTTGCTGCTTCACGCATCGGCATTACGCGGAAACCGTCAAATACTGCTTCAATGCCCTTAATCGGGTCAATTTCGGTAACGATAACGTTTGCGCCCAAACCTTTGGCACGCATGGCAACGCCTTTGCCGCACCAGCCGTAGCCTGCAACAACAACGGTTTTACCTGCAACGGCAAGGTTGGTGGTACGCATAATGCCGTCCCAGGAAGATTGGCCGGTGCCGTATCTGTTATCGAACAGATATTTGCAGTAAGCGTCATTAACGGCAATCATCGGGAAAGCCAGTTTACCGGCTTCGTTAAGGGCTTTTAAGCGATGTACGCCGGTAGTGGTTTCTTCGCTGCCGCCGATAAGGTTCGGAATCAGCTCGCGGCGGGTGCTGTGCAGCATATTAACAAGGTCGCCGCCGTCGTCGATAATAAGCGAAGGTTTGGTATCAAGCGCTTTGCTTAAATATAAATCGTATTCTTCCTGCGAGCAGGCATGAGTAGCAAAAACGGTAATTCCGCTGTCAGCCAGAGCAGCGGCAACGTCATCCTGCGTGGAAAGCGGGTTGCTGCCGGTAACAACTACGTTTGCGCCGCAGTTTTTAAGAGTCTGAGCAAGATATGCGGTTTTGGCTTCCAGATGAATGGTTACAACCATATTTAAACCGTCAAAAATTTTCTTTTCTGCATAACGTTCGTTTAAAATGTTAAGCAGAGGCATGTGCTCTTTAACCCAGGCAATTTTTTGATGCCCGGTAGGCGCAAGGGCAATGTCTTTAATCATGCTATTCATTAAAAATTTCCTCCTTGATTTTAAGCTGCAATTTTTTTATATTCTCCCGATAAGGCGGTTTAATAACGCCGTATTCGGTAATAATGCCGCTGATAAGAGCGGCCGGTGTAACATCAAAAGCAGGGTTGTAGGCTAAGGATTCAGGCGGCGCAGTAACAACCCCCTGCAAGGTTTTTACTTCCTGTGCGCTGCGCTCTTCTATCGGAATCCCGCTGCCGTCTGCAATGGAAAAATCAAACGTGCTTACGGGTGCGGCAATATAAAACGGTATACTGTGGTATTTTGCGGCCAAAGCCACGCCAAAGGTGCCTATTTTATTGGCAGTATCGCCGTTTAAGGCAATACGGTCCGCCCCGGTAACAACGGCGTTAATGCCTTTTTGCTGCATAGCCCATGCTGCCATGTTATCGGTAATAACGGTAACGGGAATTTTATCTTCCATAAGCTCCCATACCGTAAGGCGGGCACCTTGCAGAAGCGGGCGCGTTTCGTCGGCGTAAACCATGTCTATTTTGCCCTGTGCAAAGGCTTCGCGGATAACGCCGAGAGCCGTCCCCCACCCGCAGGTTGCCAGTGCGCCTGCATTGCAGTGCGTTAAAATACGGGTATGCAGCGGCAAAAGTTCAGCACCGTACCTGCCCATTTTCTTATTGCATTCAATGTCATTATCGTAAATTTGCTGCGCCAGTTTTTCCAAAGCGCAGGCAATTTCGCTCTGCGTTTTGCTTTGACCTGTCAGGCGTTCTGCCTCAGCGTAAAGCTTGTTGGCAGCCCAGGCAAGGTTTACTGCCGTAGGGCGTGCTGCAATAAGTTCATTTTTTATTTCTTCGTAGGCAGGCAAATTGCAGCGGTTTTCAGCCATAAGCTGCTGCCAGCCCAAAACCATGGCAAAACCGGCTGCTGCGCCTATTGCCGGTGCGCCGCGGACTTCCAGCTTTTTTATTGCTTCGCCTACGCGGCGGTAAGTACCGCATTTTATAAAACTGATTTCTACAGGCAGTTTCGTCTGGTCTAAAATTTCCAGTGCGTTCTGCTGCCATTCCATTGTTTTAACCATAACAGCCTCTTACAGTTTAAAACCGCCAAATTCTGCCATGCAGTGCGCACAGCCGCATTCTGTTTCTTCAGCGCCGTTATCGGCAATAAAGGCTTCGATCAGGCGGGCCATGTTTTTGCCGCTTTGCGCCATTGCTTCCACAACTTCGCTGTGAGAAAGCGGTGTCGGCGAAATGCCTGCGGCCATGTTGGTTACAATGCTGCAGTTTGTATAGCACATTTCCGCTTCGCGTGCCAGTACGGATTCCGGAATATTGGTCATGCCTACAAGGTCGCCGCCCAGCATGGCGAACATTTTAATTTCTGCTGCGGTTTCAAAACGCGGGCCTTCGGTGCAGACATAGCAGCCTGTTTTGTGGAACGGAATGTCTGTTTTTTCAAGGCATTTAATAACTTTTGCACGCAGGCGCGGGCAGTACGGATTGGTAAAATCCACATGAGCCACTCCGCGCTCCGGAGTATCATAAAAAGTGTTAACGCGGCTTTTGGTAAAATCAATCGCCTGGTCGCAAACAACAAAATGCCCGGCTTTCATCTCTTTATTTAAAGAGCCTACTGCCGTGGTTGCAAAAATTTCTTCTGTGCCAAGGCTTTTTAAAGCCCAGATATTGGCACGGTAATTTACTTTATGCGGCGGAACGCTGTGCCCTGCACCGTGGCGTGTAATAAACACAACCTGATTACCGTACAGCGAGCCCATTTTGCAAAGCGCATCGCCGTAAGGCGTTTTAATAACCTTTTCTTCAAATCCTCCAAGTGCGTCGGGGCTGTAAACCCCGGTACCGCCGATGATAGCTATTTTGCGCATAATAACCTCCTAATTATTGAGTCTGTCTATCAGTTTAACCAAATCATCCATTTTGTTCAAAACGTAATCCGGTTTACCTTCATTCAAAATAAAATCCCAGTCAAAGCTGGTATAACGTACTGCTGCCGTTAAGCAGCCTGCGCCTTTTGCACTTTTCAAATCATAAGGACTGTCACCCACGCCGATACAGTCACTGCCGTTCAGCTTTAAGTTTTTTAAAACCATCAGGCTCGGTGCCGGAAGAGGCTTATGTTCTTCGCAGTCCTGGCAGGTAACAACCGTTTCAATATATTTATCAAGCCCGTAACAGGCAAGCCCGCGCAGAGCCATCGGGCGCTTTTTAGATGTTACAACAGCCATTTTTATGCCGCGCCCTGCAAGCTGTGCCAATGCTTCGTTAACGCCGTCAAACGGCTGAATAAGCTTATCGTGCTGGCTGCGGTGGTAATCACTGTAAGCAGTGCAAAAATCTTCTATCATGCTTTCAGGCATATAGGCTTTTGCTGCGGTGCGCAGCGGCAGCCCGAAACCTGCAACAAGCGCTTCTTTTGACGGAACAGGCAGCCCAAACTCCACAAAAGTATGGCGGAACGATTCCAGAATCAGAGGCGTTGTATTAATCAATGTGCCGTCAAGGTCAAATAAAACTCCCTTTATTCTCACAAAAAACTCCTTAATTTTAGTCAGCATTTATCATCTAATCATACCATATTTAAGCTTTAAAATAAAGATTTATAACGCTGCGTAAAAATTAAACCTCTCAAAAAATTTTGAGAGGTTTGTTATACTCAATATTTTTCCAAAATCATAATTCCGTCTTTTTCTTTAACAATGCGCAGGTTCTGAATTGCTTCGGGATTTTGCAGACGTTTAAATTCCAGCCTGCGTACAACAACATATTTAGGTGTATTATCGCTGACGGCTTTTTGCAGAGCATTAGTTTTCGGCAGCATTTCCTCACCGGCAATACCGGTGTAATACATAAAGCCGGGGCGCAAAAACTTATCTACATAAAGCGGCTTGGATGTATCGCAGCCCGCCACAAATTCGGCAGCCATTGTTTTTACACTGAAACGGTCTGCAACCGGCGGCAAAATAAACGAAAATGCAATCAGCATTGTTAAAAAGCCCATTGCCGCATGCAGATAACCGGCAAAAATAACATCGCGCTCGCGCCATAAAAACCAGATGATTACCAAACCTACCACAAAGGTTGTACCGCTGAGTACAGACGCTTCCAGGAACGCTTCCGGCAGCTGATTGCCGCCGATAAGCCAGCCGGCACCCAAAAGCCCGAACATAATTACTGTGCCAATAACCCACGAAAGCAATGATTCTCCGCGCTGCTTTTCAAGCCTTGCAAGATTCCAGCCGATAATAATTGCAAGTGCCGGAAACATAGGCAGAATATAAGAAACAAGTTTGGTTTGTGAAATGCTGAAAAACAGCAGTACAAACACCCACCAGATATTGAAAAATGACATTTTAACAAGTTCTTCGCTGCTTGCTTCGGATATGGAAGCACGGATTGACTGCAAGAGCAGGCCCGTCCATGGGAACATGCCCAAAATTATTACCGGCAGATAGTACCACCACAAAACACGGTCAGGGTGTTCCGGCGTGGTAAAACGCGTCAGATTATGAAAACCAAGAAAAGTATTGATAAATTCCATGCCATGCGCCTGATACATCAAATAATACCACGGTGCAGCAATGGCAAAGTAAACAATAAGCCCGCGGATAACGTGCATTTTTAAAATTTCACGTAAATTCCCGGTAAAAAGCAGGTGCAGGAAAATAATCGCACCGGGAAAAACTATGCCGATGGGGCCTTTGGTTACAGTGGCCAGAGCCATGGCAATATACATTACCCAGTACCATTTGTGCTGGTAACATAAAAGCGCGGCTGTCATAAAAAACAATAAAGTCGTATCGGTAACTGCGGCCTTGCCAAGATAGAAAAACTCCACGCAGGTAGTTAAAACAATGGAGGTCCAGAATCCGGCACGTTCCGAAAAAATATTGCTTACCGAAAAATAAAGCATTACCGAAGTTGCAACGGCCATTAACGCCGCCGGGAAACGCGCTGCCGCTTCCCCATCGCCAAAAAGGCCTATTGAAGCAGCTACCAGCCAGTAGTACATTGGCGGCTTGTCATACCAGAAATTGTCAAAAATGCGCGGCGATAAGTAATCGTTGTACTTAATCATTTCACGTGCGGTTTCCGCATAAACCGGTTCGTCCGGGTCAAAAAGCGGTACGGAACCTATTCCCCACAAAATGGTTACTAAAGCTAAAACTGCAATAATAATCAGGCTTTGGAGATTCAAATTTTTCATTAAAGACCTTCCTTCCGGCGTGCCAAGTAGTCGTTATATGTTTTCGGAATGCCATGCTCTATATCCATTTGCGGTACAAAGCCAAGCAGAGCTTCCTGTTTTTTGTTGCTTAAAACAGAACGGAAAATATCACCGCTTCGCGTTGGCGCATAGTTTACCGTAAGTTCATGCCCGCAGGCAGATTTAAAAGCATCAAGCAGGCTGTTGAGCGAGGTTTCTTTTCCTGTTGAAATATTAATAACATTATAGCCGGTAAGCGCAACTGCTTTAGCCGCAGCCTGCGCAATATCGCCGGCATAAACAAAATCACGTGTTTGTTCGCCGTTGCCGAAAACCGTCAAACGCTTATTCTGAACAAGGAGTTTGCAGAAGATACTGATAACGCCGCCTTCTCCACCTTCACCCTGACGCTCGCCGTAAACGTTGGCAAAGCGCAGCACGGTGCAGTTAATGCCGTACAAATCGTGGTAAACGCGCATATAATGTTCGGATGTCATTTTGGTAATCCCATAGCAGGATGTCGGCAAAAGCGGTAAATCTTCGCTAAGCGGAATGTTGGGGTTATCTCCGTAAACGGCCGCGCTTGATGAAAATACCACGGATTTAACATTGTATTTGCGGCAGCATTCCAGAATATTAATTAGCCCCAGCAAATTAACATTACAGTCCTCCTGCGGGTACTGTAAAGAATACGGAACCATTGTCTGCGCGGCAAAATGAATAACGGCGTCAAAATGTTCTGCTGCAAACAGAGCATTAACGGCGGATTCATCACAAACATCGCCTACGCACAACTTCACATTTGCCGGTACATTTTTGGCAGAACCGCTGGAAAGATTGTCGAAAACAACCGTTTCATGCTCATGCTGTTCATTAAGGTATTCCAAAAGATGAGAGCCGATAAAACCGGCTCCCCCTGTAACAAGTAATTTCATCAGTTCTCTCTCTCTTTTAAATTATTGGCAGCAATAATGTTTGAACCAAAAGCGCGGATGGAAATAAAAGCACCCAGCAAAAACGGGAAATACTCGGCCGTAAAACGCCAGAGCACTGCCATAATGCCTACCATGCCTTCAGGCAGAAGCGACGCAAACAGCACGATAAAACCTGCTTCGGCAATGCCACTGCCGCCCGGAGTAGGTGAAAAATATAAAACCAGGTTTAAAAGCACCATACGGCCCATAACCTGCAGCCAGTCAAATTGAATATTCATGCCTAAAAAGAACATCGGCACAGTAGCGTAAATGCCCAAAAGGCTGATGCCCGATTCAATAAAAGCACGCAGAATCATCAAAGGATGCCTGCCCATAATAAACGATGCTTTTTTGAATTCATAATAACTGTTAAAGCATTTGCGCCTGTAATCGTGCGACAGCTTGCCTGTCAGCGCAACCAGCCAGAACTCCGGATAGCGCGTGCGCATAAGCAGCACCACTGCCACAGGTATGGAAATAAATATTACGGATACTGCCGCGATAACTGCCGGCGGCATCCATTCGCTTAAAAAAGCGTCATTATACAAAACAAACGGCACCAGTAAAATTAAAAAAGTTATCGACATAATCGTGCGCACAAAAACAATTACCGTTGCTTTAGCAACAGGCACATTCGCCCTTTTCATAAACATAATCTGGGCTATTGCGCCCCCGCTGGCACCGGGAGTAAGCACCGCCAGAAAATAATTGCTTAAAACTACATTGATAACTTCTTTAATGCTCAGGCGTTCATCTGTTACACGCGCCAGAGTCATCAGCCTCAGGCCATCAAAAATAAGCCCAACGGCCAAAATACCGAAGGCTGCCGCAATGCTCCACGGCTTGAACATGGTTAAATATTCAAGCGCCCTTATATCAAATGTAAAGTAGATAACCGCTGCCGGTATCAGGACAATAATTACAAAAACCAGCAGCAGCCTGCCTATCAATTTTTTGTTCATAATTAAAGCCTGCCAAAATTAATTAGTTCTATTCCCTGTTCACGGGCAATGTTTTTATTGCTTTCAGATAAAAAAGCATTTAACTCATCATGCCAATGATAACCCCATTTGAAGTTTTGTGCAAGCAAAACATTATCTGCCCCGGGATGAGTCATTATTTCACTCGTTCCATCAGGCAAACCAAGCAAAATGTTTTTAACCAGAAGTTCATTTAAGTTGCCGCCTGCCAGCATGCCAAAAAAGTGCTGCGGGTAAATAAGCCTTGCTTTTTTGGCCTTGCTTTTTGCCAGCGCGCTGCAAAAACTCAAACCGTCCCTGCCTATTTTTCTGCCAGCTCCGGCGCTAAACCCGCCGCTCCAGAAAATACTTTCTTCCGGCATTCTTATTTTGCGTATTCCGTATTCTCTGCATAAGCGTATAACCATACCGGCAATGCCCGGCAGCACGTGCATATGCTGATGGCTGTCGATATGTGTGGGTTTAATTCCGGACTCCAGCACCTTTTCTATCTGTGCACGCAGCTCCTGTTCGAGTTCACTCCTCTTTATACTACCAGTATACCATTTTTTTGCAAAAACTGTATAATCTTCTGCAAAAACTCCCTGCGAAGTAAGCAAAGAATTCACACCTTTTTTTAAAACAGGCGCTACTCCGCCAACAAGAGTTAAATGAATTCCGATTCCAAGCTCAGGATTTTGAGCAGCAAGATGTGCCGCTTCCTTAAAATAAGGAGCGCCCGGCATGATAGATGTGCTTGTAATCATGCCTTTTTGGTGCCCTTCTATAATTCCTTTATTAATCAATGGATGCAGACCGAAATCATCGGCGTTAATTATCAGTTTTTTCATAAATTCTCCGGTTATATACGTTTATAATTGGCAAAATGCAATTTAACAAAATTTGCAAGGCTTTCTTTGCCAAATTTTTCCGCAATCATGCGTGCACAATTAGTTGCAGCGTCACTTCCGCCTTTGGGAAGCGGCATGCCTGCCTGTACTTCCAGCTCGGCCATAATGCGAAGAAACTCGGCACGTGCCAGCACGGAAGCTGCCGCAACGGCAATATCTGCCTCTGCTTTCGGCATCTGCACAACTTTAACGGCAGGATATTTTGCATGAATACGCTGCGTTAGATCATTATGCACGGCAAAACGGTCTACAAGGGCATAACCACAGCCTGGGCATTTGCCGATTACCCCCGTAAGTGCTGCTGCGTGCCCGCTGCTCAATAAATGGTTTAAATTCTGCCCTGCTGCTTTAAGCTGATTGTAGCGGTAGTTATACATTTTAGGCGTCAGCGCTAAAACAGATACTGCCAGTGCCGCAGAACAGATTTCGTCTTTCATTTTCAGAACATCTTTATCACTGACGATTTTGCAGTCTTTAACGCCCAGGCTGAAAAGCCTTGAAGCACTTTTTTCATCACAGGCAACTGCCGCAACCACAAGCGGGCCGAAAAAATCGCCTTTGCCGGATTCGTCACTGCCTGCCCAGCTACCATTAAATCCCGGCAAATCTTTCAGCAGGCAATAGTTTGTGCCGGTGGTGCTTCCGTCTGCCAGTATATTTTTGCAGGCTTGTGTAAACGCTGCATTTTTGCCGTTCCAAACAAATTTTATGCCCTTTTTACCGTTATATACAGATAAAATAACTTTATCTGCACCTTTGGTAAGCACCAACTGACAGCCGTATTGCAGGCTTTTTTCTTCAGCATTTATACCGTTTTCACTGAATTTTTTTACTAATTCTTTAATATATGTGCCAAAATCAGTGTTCAAGCTGAGCCTCCGCAGCGGCCGCAGCCATCTGCATTATTTTTTTCAGCGGCATTTTGCTTGCTTCGGCAAGTTTGCGGCAGTCTTCAAATTCCGGTGCTATGTTTAAAATTTGCCCTCCGGCCTGCGAAAATTTAACTTTTACGCTTCCCTGCGGCAATTTAACCTCTATAAAGCTTCTTTCGCTGCAATGGCGCGCAACATCATAGTAGCGCATGCCTAATGTAGTGGTTTCGGTTAAAATAATTTTTTCAAGCACCGGCAAGTCCTGCGGATGCATTAAAACTGAAAGCATCTGCGCCGGGCGCCCTTTTTTCATAATTATAGGCGTAATCCAGGCATCAAGGGCACCGGCAGCCATTAATTTTTCCTGTACATAGGGCCATACTTCGCCGCTCATGTCGTCAATATTGCATTCCGCAACCGTTAAAGCGTGGCTTTTAACTTTTTCAACAGTACCAAGCGTAGCACGCAGCACATTAGGAATTTCAAGGTTTCTCGTGCCTGCGCCATAACCAACTTTTTCTGCGCTGAAGCCTTTAGGCATATCAGCAGAAGGTTCAGCAAGTGCAGCCATTAATGCAGCTCCGGTAGGTGTTGCCAGTTCGCGTTCAATGTTTCCTTTGGCATAAAGCAGCCCATGCGCCAAAAGCTCGGCTGTTGCCGGTGCAGGCACAGGCATCAGTCCGTGTGCACACTGCACAAAACCGTAGCCGGTTTTAATTTCAGACACATAAATTTTTTCTATGCCGAGGTTTTCCAAAGCCAGGCAGTTGCCGACAATATCAATAATTGTGTCAACTGCTCCTACTTCATGAAAATGCACTTCTTCAAGGCTTTTACCGTGAACTTTTGCTTCGGCGAGGCCAAGCATACGGAAAACATTTACCGCTTTATCTTTTATATTAGTGCTTAAATCTGAATTTTCAATGATAGTTTTGATGTCGTTAAAATTTCTGTGTTCATGATGGTAATGCGCACCTGCTTCATGAGTATGGCAGCAGTGATGTTCATGCGCTTCTTCGACAGTATGACCGTGCTGGTGACAGCAATGATGCTCCTCATGATGTTCATGAAGATGTGCTTCTTCTGCTTCGACTGCTTCCGTTACGCCCGGAATTTTAACATTAAAATAAGCTGCATTTATGCCGCATTTATCTGCGCGTGTATTAATAAGTTCATATTCGCCAAGGTTCATCTTTTTAAGCTCTGCTTCTATATAAGCAGCGTCAGCGCCAAGGTCAATAAGCGCGCCAAGCAGCATGTTGCCGCTGATACCGGAAAATGCTTCTATGTAAAGTGCTTTTTTCATGTTCTCACCTCATATGATTAATAATGCTTGCCAAACGCCCTGCACCAAAACCGTTGTCAATATTTACAACGGCAACGCCTGCCGAACAGCTGTTCAACATGCCCAAAAGCGCGGATAAGCCTTTAAAGTTTGCTCCATAACCGACACTTGTAGGAACCGCAATAACAGGCTTGTCTACAAGCCCGCCCACAACGCTTGCCAGTGCGCCTTCCATACCGGCCACAACAATTACCGCGTTGGCATCGCGTATAATATCAATTTTAGAAAACAAACGGTGAATCCCTGCCACACCGACATCATAAACGCGTTTAACCGTATTGCCCATAATTTCCGCCGTCAGTGCGGCTTCCTCAGATACCGGCAAATCACTGGTACCGGCAGTTACAACGGCAATATAACGTTTTTCGTCTTTTTGCAGAGGATTGCGTTCAATTTTTATGAATCCTGCATCTTTATAATATTCCGCATCAGGAACTGCTTTTTTTACAGCAGCAAATTTCTCCTCATTTGCCCTTGTGCCGATTATATTGCTGTGAACCTCAGCCAGTCTGCTCATAATAGCCGCTGTCTGTTCTGCCGTTTTTCCTTCGCAGTAAACAACTTCGGCAAAGCCCTGCCGCATACTGCGCTCATGGTCTATCATGGCAAAGCCCAAATCGGTATATTCGCTGCTGCGCAGCTTTTTTAAAAATGTTTCGTCATCAATTAAACCCTGCTTAAAATCTTTAAGCAATTCATAAGTCTGCTCTTTATATCCCATAGTTTTCAATCCTTTTAACTCTTAAAAATAAGTTCTTCCAACTATTTAATTATACAACTTGGAGCAGGCTTATAGCAAGCAGTTCAATTACTTTGCTTTATTTTAAAGCATAAGCAGTAAGGCTGGCAGTTAAAACAACATCGCCCGCAAAACCGTTTTTGCTTCGTTCAATTACAACATTTGCGGGTACAGCAAGGCGTTTTTGCTGCTGCAAATCATCTAAAAAGGCAGCTGCTTTATAAAAACTGCCGGTAAGCACAATATTTACCGTTACAGATGTGTATGCTTCTTTTTTCTGCTTTTCCTGCGGAACAGGTTTAATGCTTTCAATACGCAGGTTATATTTACCGGCAAGCGCTGTATATTCTTTAATTAATTCTGCCGTTGTTATCTGCGGCGGCAATAATTCATTTGCCAGTAAAGCTGCTTCGTTCTGCTGTTTTTGCAGCGCGCTGTAATCCTTATATCGTTCTGCAAAAGCAAGATAATTATTAAGATTGTGCTGCTTTTCTTCAAGCAATTCTCTGCTTGTATTAATGGAGTTTTGAAGCGGGTCTGTGGCTAAAATTTTTATTGCCAGGCATAAAAGTAAAGCCGCAATAAAAATAAGGCAATATTTATCAGTACGTTTTAAATTTTGCAATTGCAGATATAAATCCTGCATTTTTTACCTTCTTTCTATAAGTACATTAAAAGCAGTATATTGTTTGCCGTTTAGTTCTTCTGTTTTAAGTTCCGTTAATTCGGTTTTAAGATTGGTTTTTTTGCCGTTGAGCATTTCGGTAAATTCTACGGCCTTATCAATATTTGCGGCGTAACCGGTAACATTAAGCTGCTTTTTATTTTCCTGCTGCTCAATTCTTTCAAGCCAGCATCCCTGCGGTACGGCACTGCTGATATCATTTAACAGTTCATTCCATGTTATATTTTGCTTTTTTATATTTCCGGCAAATTTTAAACGACTGTTAATCTGCATATTTAAAGCGGCACTTTCTTCATAACGCTGCTGCCAAACAGCACAGGCAGCAATTTTTCCGTCAATTTCTTTTAACTGCTGCTGCACTATAAAAAGTTCCGCTAATTGCCATGCCCAAAAGGCAAGCGTAAAAACAACGGCAAAAACAGCCGCACCGCGGTATACTTTCCACCTTGGCAGGCTGAAACTGTTTTTATTATACCCGGCCAAATTAAATTTGCTGTTGTTTGCCAAGCACAATGCTGTACCTATTACAGCTGCAAAAGAATTTAAATGCTGTAAACTTTCAGTCTTTAAACATTCGTTAAAGCCAACGCTATGTGAAATATCATTTTTAATTACAGGCAATGCAATTTCAGATGACAGAATATCGCTTTTTAAACTGTCATCACAATTTAAAACAACTTGTTTAAATTCAATATTCGGCAGCGCAGCTATTATGGTTTTTATTTCATCAGCCAAACTTTTCCTGTTAAACACATTAACCGTTTTTTGTAATACCGGCATGCCGCCAGCAAAAGCGGTTAATACACATTCATCATCCGCTAGATAATCACATAACAAAAAATCGGTATAGTTTTTGGCAAATGTTTCTTCAATGCCCAAAGAACGCAGAAATATTCCGCCAAGCGGCAGTTCTGTTTTTACAGACGTTTCTTTCATAACCTGATAAATATTTTCAGGCATAACTACGGCCGTTACTCTGTTCAGTTCTTCTTTTAAATGCGTGTTATAAACGGCTGCATAACAAAATTCTTCTGTGCTGCTGCCAAGCTCATGTACAATCTCCCATTTGGCAGCTTCGCGCGATTTCTGTTCTTTTAAATAAGGCAGCTGTAAGTTAAGCAATGCGGTTTTATCTGCACCAGCAGTAAAAACAAGTACGCCGTTACTGATATTTTCTTCTTTTAAAATTTCGTTGATAAATGCAGCAAGTTTTTCTTTATTAAAAACATAAGCGTCCGCTGCCAATTCCTGAGGCAGCTGTTTTGATATCAGTTTTTCAACTGTATTAATGCGTTTGCTGCAATTTACAACTGCAATCCGTATAACATCGGAAGCAATATCGGCAGCAATAATATGTTTAAATTTATTAGCTAATAATTTGTCTTTTAAATTTTTGTAATCCATTCTCAACTTCCCTAAAAATTAAATAAATTCCAATAAAAATTTGCCAAATAACCGGCATATAATAGCGCGGCAAAAGCACCGGCACATAAAAAAGGCCCAAACGGTATAGCGTCCTGCTTATTTTTAACACCTGTTATCATTAACAATATACTTATAATTCCTCCGCTAATAAAAGAAAGCAATAAAAATATAACGGTATTTTCAAAACCAAGCCATAAGCCTGCCGCTGCGCTCAGCTTAACATCCCCTCCGCCCATGCCGCCGCGGCTGATTAAAAAAATTGCCAGCATAACGGCAAAGGCAAAAACAGAACCGTAAAGTCCGTTAAGCAAACCTCCCGGCAAATACAAACAGCTGTAAATAAACCCGCCTGCTGCAAGTATAAGCACTAAGCTGTCAGGTATAATTTGCAATTCGTAATCAATTAAACTTATTAAAATAACTGCGCAGCAAAATATAAAAAGCATCAGCAATTTAAGCCCGAACTCTGCTTGCATTCCGCATAAAACAAAAGCCAAACCAGTTAAAACTTCCGCAAATAAATGGCTGATGCCATAATTAACTCCGCAATAGCGGCAGCGGCCTTTTAAAAATGAATAACTTAAAACGGGAACAAGGTCTGTTACCGTCAGCTTCTTCCCGCAGAAATCACAGGCTGACCTGCCAACCACAACGGATTGCCCACGCGGCAGACGGCAGGCACATAAGTTTAAAAAACTGCCAAGCGCACTGCCTGTAAAAAAATAAAAAAGCAGCCAGTAAAACATATTTTTTCAATCACCATAAGTTTAATTTTTGGCTTTAAAGAAAGCGCAACCCTGATATTATAGCAAAAAAATAACAGCAGACGCAAGAAGCATCCGCTGTTATGCAAATTTTAAATTTTTTATTTACCTGTACGTCCGCGTTTTGTAAACGGTTTGCCTTCTTTGCAGAGCGGGCAGTCGTTCGGGTCATAAGTGGGAACGTCCAGATGCAGCAATGCTTCGGTGCGCATGCCAAAATCAACTTTGCCGCCGCTGCGGTCAACCAAAAGGCCGATACCAACAGGTACGCCGCCGTGTTCTTTTACAACATCTAAAACTTCTTTTACGCTGCCGCCGGTAGTAACAATATCTTCAACAATCAATACGCGGGTACCTTCCGGAATCTGGAAGCCGCGTTTCAAAGTCATTTTGCCGTCTTCACGTTCGGTAAAAATAGCGCGGGTGCCAAGAGCCTTGCCTACTTCATGTGCAAGCAGAATGCCGCCGGTCATAGGGCCGATAACAAGCTCCACATTATCGGCTGCATAGCGTTCTGCCAGTTCCTGGCAAAGCATTTCCGTATATTTTGGATGCTGCAGTACATTGAATTTTTCAACGTACATCGGGCTGTGCAAACCGCTGGTCAGTAAAAAATGTCCATGCAGCACGGCCTGGGTTTCTTCCAATAATTGCATTACTTCTTTTTCCTGCATCATAAGTTTATACACCTCTTATTTCTGCTGCAATGCTTTGTGCCGCAGCTTTTTTATCTTCAGCTTTCGTAATTGGCCTGCCAACTACAATATGGGTGGAACCGTTTTTAAGCGCGCCGGAAGGCGTGGCAATTCTGCTCTGGTCGTTAACATCACTGCCGGCCGGACGGATACCCGGTGTAACGATTAAAAAGCCTTCGCCGCACGCTTCGCGGATAGCAGCTGCTTCCTGCGGAGAAGCAACAACGCCGTCCATACCGGCTTCTTTGGCAAGTTTTGCCAAAGCGATTACCTGTTCGGCAATGCCTGTTTTGTAATTAAGGTCAGCATACTGTTCTTCGTTAATGCTTGTAAGAATTGTTACGGCAATCAGTTTCGGAGCAGGCCTGCCAAGTTCAGCAGCTTTGGCATGCACGGCTCTTACAGCTTCCTGCATCATTTTTCTGCCGCCTATGGCATGTACATTCATCATATCTGCGCCAAGTTCCGTAAGCACAGCCAATGCGCTGGCAACAGTGTTGGGAATATCATGCAGTTTTAAATCCAAAAATACTTTTTTGTTATGTTCTTTTAAAAAGCGGATGATTTCACTGCCTGCGGCATAGTAAAGTTCCATGCCTACTTTATAATGGCATACGGAATCGCCAAGTTCTTCTACGCAGGCTTTTGCCAAATCAGCAGTCGGGAAATCAAGCGCAACTATTAATCTTTCATCACTTTGCATAGCTTACTCCTTCCTGCCGCTGCGCAGGGCAAAGCTGCCTTCCGGCAGAGCCGCGCCAATCATATCGGTAAGTTTATTATAGCCGTGGCGGTTCATATAGTCCAAAATGCCGTGGCTGATGGTTTCAGCAATGCAGGGATTGCGGAAATTAGCCGTACCAACAGCAATAGCACTTGCACCGCAGAGGAAAAATTCCACAGCGTCTTCGGCTGTTTCGATACCGCCCATGCCAATAATCGGTACATGCACCTTCTGCGCTACTTCGTAACACATGCGCACCGCAACCGGGCGTACTGCCGGGCCGCTTAAACCGCCGGTAATATTGCCAAGTACAGGGCGCTGGCGTTCAATGTCAATTTTCATGCCGATAAGCGTATTAATTAACGAAATTGCATCAGTACCTGCATTTTCAACTGCCAGTGCCATTTCCGTAATGCTGGTTACATTAGGAGAAAGTTTGGTAATAACAGTTTTGGTAAAATGTTTTTTTACCTGTTCTACAACGGCAGCAGCACTGTCAGGGCATGTGCCGAAAGCAATGCCGCCCTGTTTAACGTTCGGACAGGAAATATTAATTTCTACCGCGTCTACGCCGTCAACATCAAGTTTATGAGCAAGTTCACCGTATTCTTCGGGAGAAGAAGCCGCAATATTTACAATTACGGGCACATCATATTTGCGCAGTTTAGGCAGTGTTTCATTCAAAAAGTACTCGCTGCCGGGGTTTTCCAACCCTACGCAGTTAAGCATGCCGGAAGGTGTTTCAACAGCACGCTGGCCTTTATTGCCTTCGCGCGGCAGAAGCGTTGTGCCTTTTACACATACTGCCCCAACTTTTTCCAAATCCAGAAAATCGGTAAATTCAAGGCCAAAGCCGAAAGTACCGGAAGCGGTGGTAACCGGTGTCTGCATTTTCAAACCGGCAATGTCAACTGCCAGACGTCCGTCATACAATTTTGCGCTTACCATTCTCCCACCTCCTCAGCCCAGAATACCGGGCCGTCAGTGCAAACCTTAAGGCGTTTGCCAATGCCGCTGCAAGAGCAGGACAGGCATGCGCCAAGGCCGCAGGCCATATATTTTTCAAGTGAAACCTGGCATTTAACGCCGTATTTTTCAGCTGCTTCCGCAACTGCTTTCATCATCGGCACAGGGCCGCATACATACAGCGCGTCATATCTGCCGCTGGCAAGAAGTTCCGGCAGTACGGCCATAACCGTACCTTTGGTGCCGCAGCTTCCGTCATCTGTCGTCAGGTGCATTACCGGGCAGTATTCTTCATAGAGTTTTGTCCAGAACAATTCGTCGGCACAGCGCCCGCCCATAACAATTTCCGCTTTGCCTTTTCCAAAAGCAGAAGCAAGGAACAAAAGCGGTGCAAGGCCAAGGCCGCCGCCGACAATGAGCGGATGCTGCGCGTTCATATCGAAACCGCGCCCAAGCGGGCCCACAATACTTAATTTATCGCCGCTGCAATATTCTGCCAGCAGTTTGGTAGCTTCGCCGATAATGCGGTAAATCATGGTAATGGTGCCTTCTTTTTTATTAACGGCAGCAACACCAAAAGGACGGCGCAAAAGCGGCGCAGTGCAGTTAAATACCTGCACGTTTACAAACTGCCCCGGAACGGCAAGTTCTGCCAGTTCCGGTGCGTAAACTTCTATTAATTTTGTTGAATTGTTTAAAACATGCTGCCCAATAACTTTAGCTTCAACTATTTTCTTAGGCATTTATCAGCCCTCCCAGGAAAGGTCCTGCAAAGCAACAATACTTACTACACGGCGGCGGCGCATAGCGCTCATTACATGCTGCAGTTCGCGTGCCGTATCAAGGGATGTCAGGCAGGCAATGGCATGCTCAACCGTCGAGCGGCGGATTTTAAAGCCGTCGCGTTCAGCATCACGGCCATGGTTGGTTGTATTGATAACCATACTGATATGGCCTTCTTTAATTTCGTCAAGAATATTCGGGCTGCCTTCGCTTACTTTGGTTGCAACCCTTACTTTTACACCGTGGTTGTTCAGATATTCCGCAGTGCCGCCGGTTGCTACAATTTCATAGCCAAGGTCTGCAAAACCGGCTGCAATTTCGCAGGCTTCTTCTTTATCCATATCGGCTACGGTAATAAGGATAGCGCCTTCGTGCGGCACATTGATACCGGCAGCAATGCAGGCTTTATACAGTGCGCGCGAATACTGGTAGTCAATGGCCATTACTTCACCGGTAGATTTCATTTCAGGCCCAAGGGTAATATCAACATTGCTCATCTTGTTGAAGGAGAATACCGGTGCTTTAACTGCATAGTAATCCGGGAAGAGCTGCAGGCCCGGGCGGTAACCCTGTTCGCGGATGCTCTGCCCCATTGCGCATTTGGTTGCAACGTCAACCATCTGAATGGTGGTAACTTTGCTGAGGAAAGGCACGGTACGGGAAGAACGCGGGTTAACTTCGATAACGAACACTTCGTTATTGCGTACAATGTACTGAATGTTAATCATGCCGTGTACTTCAAGGCCGATGGAAATTCTGTTGGTGTAATCGATAATAGTTTTAATAACCGATTCTGCCAGCGTGCGCGGAGGATATACGGCAATGGAGTCGCCGGAGTGTACGCCTGCGCGTTCGATATGCTCCATAATGCCGGGAATCAGTACGTCCTTGCCGTCGCAGATAGCGTCAACTTCAACTTCCGTGCCTTGCAGATAATGGTCAACAAGTACCGGATGTTCGTGGGAAGCCTTAACGGCGTTTGTCATGTAGTATTTCAGTTCATCGTCGTTATAAACAATTTCCATGGCACGGCCGCCGAGTACATAGGACGGGCGCACCATTACCGGGTAACCAACGTCGGCAGCTGCCTTCAAAGCGCCTTCGGTATCGAATACCGTATGTCCTTTCGGACGCGGAATATTGCAGGAGGTTAAAAGTTCATCAAAACGTTCGCGGTCTTCGGCGCGGTCAATGCTTTCCACGCTGCTACCCAAAATTTTAATGCCTGCTTTTTCCAGCGGACCGGCAAGATTAATTGCCGTCTGTCCGCCGAACTGCACAATAACGCCTTCCGGTTTTTCTTTATCGAGAATGTTCAGTACGTCCTCAATCGTCAGCGGCTCAAAATACAGGCGGTCGCTGGTATCAAAGTCCGTACTTACTGTTTCAGGGTTGTTATTGATAATAATGGTTTCGTAGCCGAGCTCTTTCAGCGCCCATACAGAGTGAACGGAGCAGTAGTCAAATTCAACGCCCTGACCAATGCGGATCGGACCGCTGCCAAGTACGGCAACTTTCTTTTTATCGCTTACTTCAACTTCGTCTTCTTCGGCATAAGTGGAATAATAGTACGGAGTTGCGGCTTCAAATTCTGCGGCGCAGGTATCAACCATCTTATAGGTCGGAATAATACCCCAGCCTTTGCGCATTTCACGCACTTCCTGCCATGTTTTGCCGATATAGCCTGCAATGGTAACATCCGCAAAGCCTTTTTTCTTGGCGGCAAGCATCAGCTCTGCCGTCATGGGTTCGGTTTTAATGCGGTTTTCCATCTCAACAATGTTCATCACTTTTTGCAGAAACCATTTGTCGATTTTGGTAATATCGTGTACTTCGTCAATCGTTACGCCGCGGCGGAATGCTTCGGCAATAACAAACAGGCGCTGGTCATCAATCAGATGAATACGCTCGCGTACTTCTTCATCGCTCAGTGCTTTCAGTTCCGGCATTTCAAGGTGAATAAGGCCGATTTCCAAAGAGCGTACAGCTTTTAAAAGCGCTGCTTCCAGATTTCTTTCAATGGCCATTACTTCGCCGGTAGCTTTCATCTGCGTGCCGAGAGTACGGTCTGCGGTAACGAATTTATCAAACGGCCAGCGCGGGAATTTTAAAACAACATAGTCCAGCGAAGGCTCGAAGCATGCCGTAGTTTTTTGGGTAACGGCGTTCTGAATTTCATCCAGTGTGTAGCCAACGGCAATTTTGGTTGCCACTTTGGCAATGGGATAACCGGTTGCCTTGGAAGCAAGCGCCGAAGAACGGCTTACACGCGGGTTAACTTCGATTACATAATAACGGTAGGAATTCGGGTCGAGCGCAAGCTGTACGTTGCAGGCGCCGCGTACGCCGAGTTCGCGTACAATGTCGATAGAGGCCTGGCGCAGCATCTGTACTTCATGGTCGCTCAAAGTCTGTGCCGGTGCGGCAACAACGGAGTCGCCTGTATGCACGCCAACCGGGTCAAGGTTTTCCATGGAGCAAACGGTAATGCAGTTATCGTCAGCGTCGCGCAGAACTTCATATTCAATTTCTTTCCAGCCGGCAACACTGCGTTCAATCAAGGCCTGGCCGATAAGGCTGTACAAAAGGCCCTTGCTTACAATATCGTCCAGTTCTTCATCGTTGTTGGCAATGCCGCCGCCGGTGCCGCCCAAAGTATATGCCGGGCGTACGATAAGCGGATAACCAACTTCACGCGCAAATTCCTTAGCTGCGGAAACGGTTTCAACAATCGTGCTTTCAGGAATCGGCTGATTGATTTTTTCCATCGTTTCCTTAAACAGCTCGCGGTCTTCCGCACGTTTAATGCTTTCAATCTGGGTGCCCAGAAGTTTAACATTATATTCGCGCAAAATACCCTGTTTATCAAGGTCAATGGCAAGGTTCAGGCCAACCTGCCCGCCCAAGGTTGCCAGCAAAGCATCCGGGCGTTCGCGTTTAATAACGCTTTCCAAAAATTCCACATTAACAGGTTCAACATAAACACGGTCGGCAATATGCACGTCCGTCATAATAGTAGCCGGGTTGCTGTTTACCAGTACAACCTCAAGCCCTTCTTCTTTTAATGCGCGGCAGGCCTGTGTACCGGAATAGTCAAATTCTGCCGCCTGCCCGATAATAATCGGGCCGGAACCGATAACCAGTACTTTTTTTACATTTTGCAGTTTCGGCATATTAGCGGCCTCCCATCATTTTAATAAAACGTTCAAACAAATATTCGTGACCGCCAGGTCCCGGGCTTGCTTCCGGATGGTACTGCACGGTAAAGGTCGGATGGTCAAGATAACGCACGCCTTCAATCGTATGGTCATTCAGCGAAATATTTGTAATTTCAATATTTTTGCCTTCCAGAGATTTTTCATCAACGGCATAACCGTGATTCTGGGAAGTAATCATAACTTTATGTTCAAGCAAATCCTTAACAGGATGATTAATGCCGCGGTGACCGAATTTCATTTTGTATGTATCGGCTCCGTTTGCCAGCGCCATCAGCTGATGGCCGAGGCAGATACCGAAAATCGGGCGTTTGCCGATGAATTTTTTAACTTCTTCGATAACGGAAGTCAAATCCTTCGGGTCCCCCGGTCCGTTGGAAAGGAAAATGCCGTCCGGTTGGGAAGCAAGAACTTCCTGCGCGCTTGTAAACGCCGGGAACACGGTAAGGCGGCAGCCGAAGCTTGCCAGATAGTTAAGGATGTTCTGCTTAATGCCGTAATCCATAACAGCTACATGGTATTTGCCTTCGCCCATCGTATAAATTTCCGGAGTTGTAACTTTGGCTACCTGGTCATGAACTTCCGGCAGCGCCAGCAGTTTGTCAACTTCTTCCTGCGGCATTTCATCAGGAACAATAACGCCCTGCAAAACGCCGTAGTTTCTCAGCATTCTGGTAATGGCACGCGTATCTACGCCAACCAGTACCGGAACATCCTGTTCGTCAAGAAAATCTTCCAGAGATTTTTCGTTTTTCCAGTTGCTCGGGTGGTCGCACAGCTCGCTGATAACATAGCCCTGGAAGAAGCACCTTCTGCCCTGGTTAAAATCTTTATTGATACCGTAATTGCCTACCAAAGGATAAGTCATTACAACAATCTGGTCGCAAAACGAGGGGTCAGTCAAAGTTTCCTGATAACCGCTCATGCCAGTTGTAAAAACAACTTCGCCGACAGCATTGCGTTTGCCGTACAAAGTACCTCTGTAAACGCTGCCGTCTTTTAAAACAAGTTTACCCTTTCTGCCTATTTGCCGCATACTACACCATCTCTCATAACAAATTTACCTGCTACCATAGTGGCAACCGCTTTGCCTTTGCAATGTTTGCCATTGAAAGGTGTTACGTTGCCGCGTGTATAAAATTTCGTATTATCAACTGTCCATTCCTTGTTAAGGTCGATAACAGTTACATCTGCCGGAGAGCCAACTTTTAAACTTCCAGCATTTAATGCAAAAATATGCGCAGGCGCTGTACTCATTTTATCAATAATTTCATTAATTGTGAAGAGCCCTGTATGATAAAGTTCGGTTAAAATTACACCCAGAGAAGTTTCAAGGCCTGTAAAACCGTTCGGTGCATAACGGAACTCAACGTCTTTTTCTTCCGGTGCGTGCGGAGCGTGGTCCGTAACGATAGCGTCCGCAGTACCGTCTTTCAATGCCTGGCGGCATGCTTCCACGTGGTCCATGCTGCGCAGCGGCGGCGAAACTCTTGTAGCCGTGCTGTATGTGCTGCATGCTTCATCCGTTAAAGTCAGGTGGTGAACGGTAACTTCACAGGTTACGTTTACTCCCCTTGCCTTGGCGCGGCGGATAATATCAAGCGCTCCTTTGGAAGCAACATGTGCAATATGTACATGCGCACCGGTATATTCGGAAATTATGCAGTCGCGCGCAACAGCGATATCTTCAGAGATATATGGAATGCCGGGCACGCCGATGCGTGCGGAAACAGCGCCTTCATGCATATAGCCTTCGTGGTTAAGTTCTTCTTCGATAGAATGGGAAATCAAAACTTTATCAAAAGCGCTTACATATCTTGCAGCCAGTAAAAACAGGCGGCTGCTTTCTACATAATGGCCATCGTCGCTGAAAGCCATAGCGCCTTTTTCTGCCATATCACCAAGTTCAGCCAGTTCCTTGCCCTGTTCGCCCTTGCTGATGGCGCCGATAACTTCTACATTTACATAACCTTCGCGGGCAGCGCGTTCTTTAATACCGCTGACGATAATGCTGTTATCTACAACCGGTTTGGTGTTAGGCATGCAGGCAATGGTTGTTACGCCGCCTGCTGCTGCTGCCATGGTGCCGGTAACAATATCTTCTTTTGCTTCAAGGCCCGGCTCACGCAGATGTGTATGCACATCAACAAGCCCCGGAGCAACCACAAGGCCGGAAGCATCATAAACTTCATCGGCAGCTGCTTCGATATTTTTATCAATTGCAGCAACAACGCCGTCTTCAATAAGCACGTCCATTACCGCATCAAGATTTTGTGAAGGGTCAACCACACGTCCGTTTTTAATTAATGTTTTCAATTTGTTTCCCTCCTGTCAGCGTTAAGAACAGCAATGCCATACGCACGGCAACGCCATTTTGTACTTCATCCCTGATTTTGGCGTTGTCGCAGTAACCAACATCCCAGGAAATTTCAAGGCCGCGGTTCATCGGGCCAGGATGCAGCACAGTTACATCAGGTTTGGCCAGTGCCAGGCGTTTTTCGTTAATGCCAAAAATTCTTGCATATTCGCGTGCAGACGGGAACAAACCTTTCTGCTGGCGTTCAAGCTGAATACGCAGAATGTCGATAACATCAGCGCCTTCAATAGCATCTTCAACACGTTTATGCACTTTTACACCAAGTGCTTCAATATCGTGCGGAATTAAAGTCATCGGGCCTGCAACATGTACTTCTGCCCCTAATTTCGTCCATGCAGCAATGTTGGTGCGTGCAACACGGCTGTATAAAATATCGCCGACAATTGCCATTTTAAGGCCTTTAAAATCTTTGCCCTGCTCACGGATGGTAAACATATCAAGCAGTCCCTGAGAAGGATGGGCATGGGCGCCGTCACCGGCGTTGATGATGACAGCTTTGGAAACATCGGCAGCATAGGCTGCGGCACCTTCGATAGGGTGGCGCATTACAATGGCATCACAAGCCATGGACTGTACGGTAAGTATTGTGTCGCGCAGGCATTCACCCTTTACAACACTGGAGCTTGAAGTAGTAATGTTTACAACATCAGCGCCAAGATATTTTCCTGCCAGTTCAAAAGAAGTGCGGGTTCTCGTACTTGGTTCATAGAACAAGTTGATGATAGATTTGCCACGCAGCGAAGGAACCTTTTTAATATCACGCTTCATAATTCTTTTCATCTCAGCTGCGGTTTTAAGGATGAGTTCGTATTCCTCAACGGAAAGCGAATCCAAATCCAGTATATCCCGTCCGCCGAGAGAAACTGTTGCTTTTGCCATTGCAGAAACCTCCTGTTTGTTAATTTAAGCATAACTTGCGGCTAAAGCCGCTTACTTACAAAAATAAAAGCCTTCCGGTCCCCATGAGGATAGGAAGGCTTGTAGTACAAGTTACCTAAAAGTCTACCTTACAGTCTCACAGGACCGATTTAAAGGTAAGTTTTATGTTGTTATTATTTTAACACTTCCGGGCATTGGAAGTCAAATTTTTACGGTAATTAAGTATTAAAATATTATAAATTTTTTGCAGCTTCTTTCACTTTATCTCTTAATGCTTTCTCGAACCTAACCATTACCTCACATTGATAATCAACCATTTTGTCCCAATCGGTTGTATTACGAATATTGACACCCTCTATCCAAGTAGAAATTCTGCATGATTTTTTACCACCCAAAATATTCCAAACTAATTCTCCTCCAAAAATTCCCTCAATTATTTTTTTATTTTTTAATAAGTTATTAAAAATTTTTTCGTTTTCTTCCCTGCTGCCATAATTAATAATCAACTCAACGCCGCAATACCATGTTGTAGCATCAAAAGCGAAAGTAATTCCAGATACACCAGCTCCGCTTGATAACCAATGATTTATCGTAGGTTTAATATTTCTATATTGCGGAGAAATATTATTAAATTTTTCAAGCAATTTTGTCCAATATTGCATCCTGATATTTTCAATATCTTTTGTTATATCTTTATCATTTTGAACTTCTTTTGCTTTATCAGCCATTTGAATTATATAGTCGGCAGTTTCTTTGACAGGTATAATCTGCTCCATTGTAAGAAAGAGATTGTTATTATATTGATAAGGTGTAGCTTTAAAACATTTTACATTTATACTATGGTTTAACATCCACATTACAGTAGAAGTAACTTCTTTCCTGAAATTAGCGGCTACTAAAATCATTCGTTGGTCATTTTCATTAAGAGTTATTTCTTCCAAAGGTTTCCCATCAAAAAATTCGGAAATATTATTTTTAGCACTTTCTTTTATGGCATTTTTATCAAGATAATCCTGATAAATCTCTATGATTTGAGCCTTAGTTAATGTTGAACAATATGAAACATATTTTAAACATTGCCATACTACATCCCTGCCAGTATCATCAAGTTTATTCTCAATAATTACTAAAGAACCATCCTGATCTAATGCTAATAAATCTAGACGTTCATTTGTATCATTAAAACCGTTAAATTCTTTTTGTATAATAAGCAAATCTTCGCCAAAACAATTAGGCGACTTTGCAATCCATTCCTGTAAGTTTTCACGTTCTTTAAAACCAAGCTCATGAAAAGAACATTTTTTTATTTCAGAGATACTGTTATCAGATTTATTAATCGCAAACATGCTATCACCTCAATATATTCTAACTTACTATTAGTATAACATGTTTTAGCATAAAATAAAAAACAGCGCTCCCGTATTTAGGAAACGCTGTTTACTTTATAAATTAGAGTTCAATATTTTTAGCGTTGGCAAGAGTTTCTCTTGCTTCGGCAATCAGTTTTTCCATAACTTCCTTGCAGGGCAGAATTTCGTTAAGAGCGTTCAGGCTCTGGCCTACAAGCACTGCACCATGTTCAATGTCGCCGTCTACTGCGCCCATACGGTTGGTGCCGGTTGCAAAATCGTTAAGCTCCTGTTGCGGAGCGCCTGCAACTTCTTTTGCAAGATATTCTTTGGTAAATTCGTTTTTCAGACAGCGTACTGCGTTGTTGCGGCTGAAGCCGGTAACAGCGGAATCGGTGTCGGTAGCATCAATAATTGCCTGTTTAGCACGCGGATGAGTCGGGCATTCGGTGGTAAGAATAAAACGGGAGCCCATCTGTACACCGTCTGCACCCATCAAAAGTGCTGCTGCAATGCCGCGGCCGTCAGCAATGCCGCCTGCAACCAGTACAGGTACGTTTTTAACAAGAGGCAGTACGTTGGTCATCAGCGCCATGGTGGTCTGCTGGCCGATATGCCCGCCGCCTTCCATGCCTTCAATAACCATTGCGTCTACGCCAGCTGCTTCCACACGTTTTGCAAGTTTTACGTTCGGCACAACCGGAATAACCTTAATGCCTGCACTGTGCAGTTTTTCAATATGCGGAACCGGGTTGCCTGCACCGAGAGTTACAAAAGCAACTCTTTCTTCGCATACAACTTCGATAATTTCGTTAACATTCGGTGCCATCAGCATTAAGTTTACGCCAAAAGGTTTATCGGTTAAGGTTTTGCATTTTTGAATTTCTGCTTTGGTCCATTCGGTGGTACGGCCGCCGGTTGCAATAATGCCTGCGCCGCCTGCGTTAGAAACAGCTGCAGCAAGGTTAGCATCGGAAGTCCATGCCATGCCGCCCTGAATAACAGGATATTTAATGCCTAAAAGTTCGGTAATTTTTGTTTTCATTATGTAAACACCTCTTATTCTTTTTTGTATACATTATACTATACTAAAGCAAATTTTACTATATGCGCTCCCGCCTTAAATTTTTTTGCAGAAATACGCATACGGACAGCTGTGGCAATAAGCTGTGCTGCATGTAAATTCCCGCTCATCTGTTTTGGCAAAAATGCTTTGCAGTTCGGCTGCAATTTCTTCAGGGTTAAAGTCTGCCGGAAGTTCAAAACTTACACAACCGCGCAGAAAGTGCAGCTCCGCACTTTTAACAGGCAGGCTAAACATTTCTTCTGCCGCCAGCTTATATAAGGCCAGCTGATATTTATATCCTTTGGGAAGCGCATCAGGCATATGCCCTGTTTTATAATCAATAATGCTTAAACTGCCGTCAGAATTATAAATAATGTTATCTATAAAGCCGTAGCACTGCGCATTAATGCCGTATTTTGCAAGTACCGGCAGCGTAAAGCCAGTTTCGTGCAGCTGTTTAGCCTCCAGTCCCGGATACAAATTGCTTTGCAGATATTTTTCCAGCATTTTTTCTGCTTCGCTAAGGTCATAATCCTGTAAATTATTATCATAAGCAGCCTGCATTAAGGCTTTTTTTACATTACCGGCATATTTTTCCAGTGCTTTATGCACCAAAGTGCCAAAGGTTCTGGCATCAATTGCGTTCTCACCGTTCAGCTGAGGCTCAACAGGCGGCATTTGCAAAATATAATGGTAATAAAAACTGCGCTGGCAGATATTATACTGCTGTAAAGATGAAGCAGAAAAACTCTGCTGCCAGGCTTTGCCGTATTCCGGCAGCGGCAGAGTATTGGCAATTACATCTTCGCCGATTAAACTTTCGGTATCTTCTTCCGCCTGCATTTCCTTCGGTAATATTTCCGCCGCGTCAACATCGGTAAAAATCATGCCTTCATAGCCGCTTAATATATTTTTCAGATTTTTAAACCATGTGCCTTTATCACCTTTGGTTTTTGTAACGCCGGATAAAATCAGCCTGTCTTTTGCACGCGTTGCAGCAACATAAAACTGGCGTTCCTTTTCTGCCTTGTCAAGTTCACTGTTTAAGGCTTTTATTTCTTTAAAAACGCTGCTTTCCTGCAAGGTTCCATTAACATCAACTTTAATGCCAAGCCCTGTGTTTTTATTAAAATTTATTTGCGTGCTGCCGCCGCCAACCCCTGTATCAAGTGCCGGCAAAATAACGGTTGGAAACTCAAGCCCTTTTGATTTATGGATAGTCATAATTTTTACGGCTTCCTGTGCATTACCGGCAACAGCTGCCGCTTCACGCGCATTAAGCGCTCGCAGGCGTTTTATGTTATCAAGGTATTCACGCAGCCCGCCCTGCCTGTGCAGGCAAAATTCAGCGGCAAGAGCAAATAACTTCTTTAAATTGGCGTTTTTTTCTTCTCCACCAGGCTGTGCGGCAGTAACAGCATTAAGATTAAGAATCTGTTCGATAAAACTGAATAAATCCATAAGCGGCAGTGACATGGAAGCATCATAAATTTGTTTTAAAACGCCGCTGCAACGGTTTAATTTGCTTTTTTCCGTTTCGGCTAAATATTCCGGATATGTTCCGCTTTGCAGAACCTGCCATAAACTTTCATATTTATCTGCATTATCCTGTAATTCAAAGAACAAAGCAGTAAGCGTTTCGTCATCAACAGCAAAATATGGCGAACGCAAAACACCTGCCAGTTCCAAATTACGCCTGCTGTCGGCACAAACTGTCAGCAAATTGATAAAATCAATAATTTCCTGCCTTCCATAAAAGCCTTTGCCGTCAACAACATTGCAAGGTATTCCGCAGCAGTTCAGTGCATTTTCGTAATAATCAACCTTTGTCATAGCACGCAGCAAAATAACAATATCGCTGTATAAAACGCCTTCTTCATCATGCAGTTTTTTTATTTTCTGCGCAATAAAGGCGGCTTCCGCTTCGCGTGCATCCATCTGCGCCGTCTGCTCATCATGGTTTATTACAATAAGTTCCGGCAAAAGCGTGCCTGAACGGTTGGCCCGCAGCGCTTCAAAAAACACATCCTGCGTTTCATCAAGCCCCAACAAATCCGGGAAGGTTGCATTACAGAAATCAAGAATTTTATCCACCGTGCGGAAATTGTCATCCAAAACAATGTTTTTACCTTTTTTAGCGGCAATATCTCTGCGCACACGTGCAAAAACATTAACATCGGCACCGCGGAAACGGTAAATTGATTGCTTGGGGTCGCCAACAACGAACAGCTTATTACCGTTCAAACTGTCCTTATCGTCGCCGCATAAAAGGTATATAATCTCGCGCTGGCGTTCGTTGGTATCCTGAAATTCATCAACCATTATGTATTTAAAATTCTGCTGGTATTTATGCCGTATTTCCTGTGAATTAAGCAAAAGTTTCAAGGCAAGGCTTTCCAAATCATCAAAACCGATTAAATTAAATTCTTCCTGCTTTGCCAGCACAAATTCACGGCAGCTGCGCAAAACATTATGCCATACGGTAACCAGTTCTGCTGCACGGGCATCAATAACAGCCTGATATAGATTCGCCAGTGCTTCTCTAGCTTCGGCAACAACTGCTTTATCTTTAGCTTGCATGGTAAGCACGCCAATATATTTATCAAACACCGTCCGGCTTTCTTCAGTTTCATATTTCTGAATTGCCTCAATAACCAAATGCCGGTTTTCCTTTAAATTCTGCAATTTAGGATACTGCTTGGTTGTTTTCTTGACAACACTGTCCATACCTGCAATAAGCTCATCAACAAGTACGGTAAGCTCTGCCTGCAATTCCGGCGCACAATCCGCACTTTTTTTATACGGCTCTGCCGGATTTTCAAGTTTCAAAACCTCATCCGCAATGCCATAAATGCTGAGCAGCTGTTCTTTAACGCCATCAATTCCGTAATTGCGGATAAGTTCTTCCATACCGGAATCATTTTCTGCAATCGCTTTTTTAATAAAAGACGTGATATTGGCTTCCAAAAATTCCTGCATATCATTTTCTTCCGCAACATTAAAAGAAGGGTCGAGCCCTGTTTCTACCGGGTTTTCTTTTAATATGCCGTTGCAGAAACCATGAATTGTGCTGATACGGGCCTGGTCAAAACGCTGCCTGTGGTTATGCCAGAACTCTTTATTTACGGCATCCTCTTTTTCAAGTTCATACAGGCGTTTGCGTATGCGTTCCTTCATTTCTGCTGCAGCTTTGCGCGTAAAAGTTATTGCCAGTATTTCTTTTGGCTGCACAGCCTGCTGCGGATTTTTTATGCCCTGGGCAAGAATGTTGATAAAGCGTTCAACAAGCACTCTTGTTTTGCCGCTGCCTGCACCGGCAGATACGGAGACGTTGCAGTTAAGCGTATTAATGGCTGCCGCCTGATTTTCCGTAAAATTAAACATCTCCGTCTGCACCTCCGTTATTTTTTTCATTAAAACGCCTGCAAATTTCACGTGCCGGGCAATATTCCGAACACTTTCTTTTTGCGGACGGCTTAAAATTGCCGCTGCGCATGGCTTTTATGTAGCCGGTAATAAACTGCTTTGTTTCTTCAACAAAACTGTCCCATTCACCTACGGACTTTGCTGTAAAGAACGGCGGTTTATTTTTAGCATCAAAAACTATTCCTTTATCACGTTCGGAATTGCTAAAAGAAAAATAATCACCGCCCAAAACCGTTTTATCTTTTGTCAGCTGTTCAGCTGCCAGTAAATAAAGCGGCATCTGCAAATCCAAACCTTCCTTCATATCTTTGGGGTCCGGTATTTTGCTGCGCTTGTAATCGGTAACAAATATTCTTTCGCCGTCAGCGTCAATACGGTCAATACGCCCTTTAAAATTATAAACCGCTCCGTCTTCATCACTTAAATTAAGCGGCAGCGATGTGCCCGGCCCAAAAGGCATTTCCACATTTAAAGGCTTATAGCCGTACCATGCTTTTGCATAATTGTATTCCGCTTTAACAAATTTAAGCAGGCGTTTTAAAATATTTTCTTTCTGATAAGTTAAAAATACAGTGTCTTTCAATTTGCCGCTTTGCTCGTATTCTCTGCTTAAAGCATCAAAAATGTGCTGCATTTCTTCACATAAAGTTTCCAACGGATACTCTGCAAGGCTTTTATTTAAATACAAGCCTATAAACTGTGCTGCTGCGGCGTGCATAAGGCTTCCTTCGTCAGCAGCATCTATATCTTCATCCATTTCGGCATATTCTTCCTGCCGCCACAAATAACTTACCATAAATTTAAACGGGCAATCCGCATAAGTTTCAAGCCTTGAAGCACTGAAACTGCTGCCAATTTTCCGTGGGAGTTCAGACAGTAGCTCACTGTTTTGCAGTATGCCGCTGTAACGGTTAAAACAGCTTTCTCTTATATATTCAATGCTGCTGCGTTCAGCCCAGTTCTCAACAGCTTCTGCAATCATTTTATTATTTCTGTTTGCAAAAGCAAGATTTTCAAACAGTTCATTGCCCGATAAGGAAGCGTCAATATTAACCGGCGTGCATTTTTCTGCTTCAAGAGAATTATCCGCAAAAGTATTTTGCAGCATTTCAACATATGCCGATGCGCCGCCGGAATCGTCACTGTACCAGCTTACGGTAAGGCTTTGCAGGGCTGCTGCTGCCGCGGCGGCAAAAAAGTATTTATCCTCGTTTAAACCGGCAATAGTACCGGGCAAATCTATGCCAAGCGCTTCCATTGCCGCACGCTCATAATCGTTATAAATCCAGTTTTCCGTTTTTACTGACGGGAATTCACCTTCGCGTACGCCAAGCAGAAAAACATAAGGATAATAAACACCCTGTATATTAGCAGCCTCTGTAATAAGCACGCCGTTCATATCGCCTTTTTGCAGAACAAGCTCAACACCTTGTACTGCTTCATATAAAATATCGGCAAAATCCTGCGCCGTTATTTTTTTATTAAGCATGCCTCCGGCGGCGTAATCACTTTGCAGCAGCGATAAAATATCTTTTAATTTACCTGCAGCAAGAATATAGTTTTTTATTGCATCATAACCGGCACTGCCGTTTTTATAGGCGCTGCCAAGTTTGGAAGCAATGTCCAGCTTTTCCAGAATATTTTCTGCCGCCGTACAATATTCACTGATGCAGGCATTTTCGGGAACGGTTTTTATTAAATCCAGCAAACGGTTTAATTCCTGCTGTTCTTCATCTTTTAACACTTCCATGCCGTCAGCAACAAAACTGTCTGCCGATTGATAGAGTTTTTCCGTTTTCAAACGCAAAAGCAGCTCCGTGTCGAATTCAAACAGTATTTTTACAGCCTGACAGCCCATAAGCGTGCATAAATTACCGGCTGCGGCCGCCGGTGCAGAATAAGCGGCAGTTTTAACAAGCAAATACATAAACTCCGTTAAAGGCTCATTATTCAGTTTTGCCGTCAACGGCAAAGAAACGGGAATGCCATATTCATCACTTAAATTGCGCAGGCCGGCATAAAACGAAAAATCCCTCAGCAAAATAATAATTTCACTGCTTTTTATCCCCTTCTGCAAAAGCTTTTTAACGCTGCGCAGCACAGTGCGTATTTCCTGCTCACGGCTTGCGGCCTCCAGCAGCTTTATGCCGCTGCCGGAATATACGGCACGGCTTTCTTCACCAAGATACTCCGTTAGTATTTTTAAGCTGTTTTCACGTTCAGGCAGTTCCGGCTGCAATTTTTCCATATCCAAAAAACGGCTTAAATCGGCAAAGGCATGTTCCGTTGCAACAAAAATTTCCGGGCGCTTGGGGTCATACATTAACCCAACGTTTATATTGCAATGTTTTTTCAGTTCGCGCAGCAGTTCTATCTGCAATCCATCAAAACGGTAAAACTCGCTGAAATATAAATTTTCCCACGGAACAACCGGTTTTTCTTTTTGCAGCACATAAACAGCAAGGCGGTACAAGCCTTCAACGTCAAACCAGTCTTCATTTTTTAATTTCTGGCGGTAAGCCGTATAAACGGCGGCAATTTCGCGGTCTTTAAGCCCAAGTTTTCCCGGCCTGTCCCAGCCGTTAAGCGCTTCGTAAATTTCTTCCATTTTGGCGCCGCTGCGCGATAACTGCCCAATAAGCGATGTTACCGCTTTAACAAAGCCTTTCTTTTCAACCAGAACGTTAAAATAATCAAGTTTATTATCGTGGGCATATTTTTGCAGAATTTCTTCGACAATAAGCTCCTGCGTGCGGCGTGAAATAAGATAAACCTTTTTTTTATCATAATTTAATTTTTTAGATAATTGCAATGAAATACCAGTGAAGAGTTTATACCCATTGCTCTCTAAAAGGTATTTTGATAATTCGTCTAAATCTTTTACGTGCACGGCTCCTTCTTTAAAAGCACGGTTTTTCAACACGCCGCTGGGCAGAACCAAAAGCGAATTTTCCCAGCCTTTCTCTGCTATTTCATTAATAAAATATCCTCTGGCACTGCACCCCAGGGGGACATAGTAAAGTTTATTCATAAATATTTCTCCGATAGTTTTTCTTATATTTTACCACAAAAACTGTCTTATCCAAAAAGTAAAATCAACTTATAATAGTATATGCTATTTAAAGTTTTAACGTTAACTTTATGTTAAATTTTGTTAAGAATAATTTACATTTTCTTAAAAATGTAGTATTCTATATAAGAATTTTAAAATACCTATTAAATTAAGGGGGAATTTTTATTATGTCAGGTTTAGGTTTAATGATAGCGTTTGTTATCGCTATCATCGTCATGATTGTCGCTATCTCCAAGTACAAGATTCATCCGTTTTTGTCTATTATGACCGTATCTCTTGTTCTTGGCCTTGTTGCCGGTATTCCTCTGGTGGACACCAAAGTTGACGGCAAAACGGTTCAGGGCATTGCCACTGTTATCGGCTCCGGTTTCTCCGGCACATTTACCAGTATCGGTATCGTTATTATTTTGGGCGCTCTTATCGGCGGCATTTTGGAAATTACCGGTGCAGCCTTTAAGCTGGCAGACCTTATTATTAAACTGGTTGGCAAAAAGAACCCGGAACTCGCCATTGAACTTATGGGCTGGGTTGTTTCCATTCCTGTATTCTGCGATTCCGGCTTTGTAATTTTAAACCCTATCCGCAAAGCGCTGGTTAAACGTACTCTTGCGCCAAGCGTTGGCATGTCGGTAGCTTTAAGCGCCGGCCTTTACATCTCCCATGTATTTATTCCCCCTACACCGGGTCCTATTGCTGCGGCAAATACTTTGGGCATTGGCAATAACCTGCTGCTGGTTATCGGCATGGGCATGGTAGTTTCCATTTTCCCACTTATTGCAGGCTATGCTTTCGTTAAATATATCGGACCGAAAGTTAAAACTCCTGAAGACGTTAACGACGGCGAAGTTGTAAAAACTTATGAAGAAATTATGGCTTCCCAGAAAAATATTCCGGGCGCGTTCATGTCCCTCGCTCCTATTATCATTCCTATTTTGTTAATGGCTTTGGGTTCCATTTCCAACATGGCTAAATGGACCGGCTTATTCGCCGATGTATGCGTTTTCCTCGGCACACCTGTAATTGCACTGGCAGTAGGCGTTATCTTTGCTGTTGCCCAGCTTATCAGCTCCGGCAAAACCGGTGAATTTTACGAACTTACCAATGAAACCTTAAAAGTTTCCGGCCCTATTTTGTTTGTAACCGCTGCAGGCGGCGTACTCGGCAAAGTTATTGCTGTTTCCGGTATGGTACAGTACATTACCGCCAACGCAGGCATTTTGGAAACTATCGGTATTTTCTTCCCGTTCCTTCTTTCTGCAATTCTTAAAACGGCTCAGGGTTCTTCCACCGTTGCCCTTACAACAACCGCAGGCATTGTTGCACCGCTCTTGGGCGTACTCGGCCTTGATACCCCGATGCTTACCACCCTTACTGTTATGGCAATCGGCGCAGGTGCAATGGTAGTATCTCACGCTAACGACTCTTACTTCTGGGTTGTTACCAACTTCGGCGAAATGACTCCTGACCAGGGCTACAAAACCCAGACCGTCTGCACTTTGGTGCTTGGTGTATCTTCCATGCTTGGTATCTGGCTCTTGTCCCTGTTCTGCTGATTTAAGGAGTAGTTTATGAAAAAAATCCTTTTAATACCCGATTCTTTTAAAGGCACAATGTCTTCCATGGAAATCTGCTCCATAATGGAAGAAAGCATACACCATCACTATCCGGAAGCTGAAGTTGTAAGCATTCCGGTTGCCGACGGCGGTGAAGGAAGCGTTGACGCCTTTTTGGAAGCACTGGGCGGCGAAAAAGTAAGCGTTAAAGCACAGGACCCTTACGGCCGCGAAATAAATTCTTTTTACGGAATTTTACCTGACGGCACTGCTGTAATTGAAATGGCAGCAGCGGCAGGACTGCCGCTGGTTGGTGAAAACCGCCGTGCAGAAAAAACCACCACTTACGGCGTAGGCCAGCTTATCGAAGACGCTTTGCGCAACAAATGCAAAAAACTTATTGTAGGCCTTGGCGGCAGCGCAACCAACGAAGGCGGCTGCGGTGCGGCAGCAGCTCTGGGCGTACGCTTTATCAACAGTAAAAATGAAAGTTTTGTCCCTGTCGGTGAAACCTTAAAGGATATTGCCGCTATCGACGCAAGCGGCATTAATCCGCTTCTGCGCGAAGTTCCTATTGTTACCATGTGCGATATTGATAACCCGCTCTGCGGGCCGCATGGTGCTTCTGCAGTTTTCGGTCCGCAAAAGGGCGCTGACGAAGGTTGTATAAAAATGCTTGATGCCGGTCTTTATCACATGTCCGAAATCATTAAACGCGATTTGGATAAAGATGTGCTGAACCTGCCGGGCTCCGGCGCAGCAGGCGGCATGGGCGGCGGTATGGCGGCATTTTTTAACAGTACCTTACAGCCGGGCATAGAAACGGTGCTTGATACCGTTCATTTTAATAACCTGCTTGAAGGCGCAGACCTTATTATTTCAGGCGAAGGCAAAATTGATACCCAGTCGCTGCGCGGCAAAGTAGTTATTGGCGTTGCCCGCCGCGCTAAAAAATCATCCGTACCGCTTATTGCCGTTGTCGGCGATATCGGCAGCGATATTCAAAAAGCCTACGAGGAAGGCGTAACCGGAATTTTCAGCATTAACCGCGTTGCCCTCCCCTATGAACAGATTAAATTAAGGGCGAAAGATGATCTGCGGCTGACAATCGACAATATTATGTATTTTATGAAGCATATGCGTTAAAACAAAATAAAACTCCTGTTTGGCAAACTTAACTGCCGGGCAGGAGTTTTTTTCATATTTTAATTAATCTTCGTAGCGGTCATCATCCCATCTGTCATCATCGTCATCTTCATAACGGTCATCGTCCCATCTGTCGTCATCATCGTGTTCCCAGCGGTCATCGTCCCACCTGTCATCATCGTCATCATCCCAACGGTCATCGTCCCATCTGTCATCATCGTCATCATCCCAACGGTCGTCGTCATGCCTGTCACGGCGTTCTTCACGTTCCCATCTGTCACGGTCTTTTTTGTAATTGCCGCGGCGTCCATTATCGTGACGCCATTTATCGTCATTGCCTCTGCCATTATCATGGTCAAAAGGGCTGTCCTTGCCGCTTGCCGCGCGCAGAATATCGTTTACAACGCCAAGCTCATTGCCGTCCATATCTGCGGTAATAGCAGGCATTAATTTCTGTTCAGGTGCAGCTTCCGTTTCCGCTGCCCATAACGGGCTGATAAATGCTGCCATCAATAATGTACACAATACCTTTTTCATCATCCCTCACTCCTTAAAATTAAACAATATACCCTCTATAATAATTATACAAAAACAAAACAATAACAGGCAACAATGCTTACAAACAATTTACAATTAAATTTTCGTTCTGCGCTTGTTTTGGGCATTATTTGTAATATCTGAAACATAAAGCGCCGCGTCCACGGTTTGAATCTGGCAAAATAATAATTAACTTTCACTTTTTAAAAATTTATAGTATTATGTAAATGCAGCTGACGCTGTAATACGTAAAAAGAAGGTATAGTATATGAAAACAAGAAAGGTTGTCATTATCGGTGCCGGGCATGTAGGCTCTCATGTAGCACTGGGCCTTATTCAATCCGGCGAAGCCGATGACATTGTTTTAATTGATATTTTAAAAGAAAAAGCAGCCGCACAGGCATTGGACCTTGACGACTGCGTAAGCGGAGCTTTATGCGGACATGACGCCGTTATACGCGCCGGTGAATACGACGAACTTAACGATGCCGATATTATGGTTGTTGCGTTCGGGCGCAGCCGCAAGCCCGGAGAAACACGCCTTGATATGTTCGATGATACCATCCGCATGGCAAACGAAGTAATCGGCCATTTAAAACAGGTTGATTTTAAAGGCATTATGATTAGTATTTCCAACCCTGCCGATATTATCTGTGAATACATCCGCCGCCAGATGAACTGGCAGACAAACCGCGGCTTCTGCACCGGCACCAGCCTGGAAACCTACCGCCTGCTGCGCGTGCTTTCTGCCGCTACCGGTTACAGCCGCCGCTCCATTCAGGCAATATGCATGGGCGAACACGGAAACAGCAGCTTTATCGTATGGTCGCGCATATTTATTAACGGTACTCCGTTTTTGCAGATGCGCGAAAATAACTCAAGGCTTGCCGCACTTAACCTTGATGATTTGCAGGAACAGGTTAAACGCGCCGGTGATATTGAAGTTGACGGCAAGGGCTGTACCGAATTTGGCATTGCCAATGTTGCTGTAATGCTTATAAAAGCAATTTTCCATGACCAGAAACTCATCTGGCCCTGCTCCACAGCACTTAACGGTGAATACGGGCAAAAAGACGTTGCCGCAGGCGTGCCCTGCGTTATCGGCAAAAACGGCCTTGAACAAATTTTAGAAGTAGAACTTGACGAAAGCGAAAAAGAAAAATTCGCCAAATCCTGCGATATTATCCGCGGCTTTTTGGAAAGAGCCGAAAGCGTAAAATAAAACTAAACCAACGTAAAAGCAAACAGCACTTCAAAAGTAATTTTACTTTCGGAGTGCTGTTTTACTATTTACGCTGTTAAATTACAGTTCAGCTTTTTTGGCGATAATGGCAGCACAGGCAGTGCAGGCCGGGCAATCGCAGAATTTTGCGCCGTTCTTTTTAATTTCTTCGGCATGGGCAAGTACATTTTTAGCCATTTCTTCGCCAAAAACTTTAACGCCTGCTTCGCTGCCTGCAAAAGCAATTAAACCGTCAACAGGCATAATGTCTGCTTCAACTTCGGCAATAAGCTTTTTGGTCATTTCTGCTTCTTTATCAGTACCGGCTGCTTCCAGCCATTCTGCGCAAACTGCTTTGGCTTCTGCACAGCAGGAAGGTGCATTTTTTAAAGCATTTACCTGTTCAGTAAGGTAAGTTCTTAATTCATTAGTCATAATAAATCATCCTTTCCAATAAACAATCGGAGGTTTAACCTAATTTTTTCATATTGTCTAAAATTCTGGCAAGCATTGCCTCGCAAGTGCGGATTTCTTCATCTGAAAAGCCTTTGTAAAAAATTTCGGACATTTTATCGGATACCGCTTTATAATCCTGCTCCAGATTTTCAGCCTTGGCGGTAAGCGCCAGTAAAGTTTTGCGGCGGTCTTTTTTATCGGGCATACGGCATACAAGCCCTGCCTTCTCCATACGGTCAACCATGCTTGTAAGCGTCGTTGGCGCAAGACCTGTTTTATCTGCCAATTCGCGCAGAGAAATACCGTCCCTGCTCCACAAAACATATAAGATACGCCCTTGCGCGCCGTTAAAGGCATCAATATTTTTCTCCGCTAAAATCTGCTCTAAAATTCTGTCACTAAGTCTTTTAATCTGCGAAACATAATTGCCGCCTTTTATTTCCATTTATATTCCCCCTGTATAGGATTATACTATATAGTAGTATTTTGTGCAAGCTATTTTATTAAAAATACCGCTCCATTCATCCAAATATCATCATTGTACCGCAAAATATAAGTATTAAACCAAGCGCGCCAAAGATAAGCCGGTACATGCCGCGGCTTAAAAGCTGTGCGTCCGGCTTACCGACCGGGTTACACAGCCAGTTCCAGTTTTTTACCGCTCCAACAACAAGCACAATGCCTGTAAAAAGTGTTATGTAATCACGGTATTCGGTTATAAAATCCGTCAAAGCCTTATCCATTTTATTCCTCTTCGTCCTTTATCTGTACCAGTCTGCCCTTTTTATTGCGCTCAAAAGCAGTACCATAAGGGCTGTTTAACAAAGGCAAAAGCTCTGGATACAAATTGCAGATAGTATTTAAATCGTAAATGCCATACTCTGCATCTTCACCGGCATAAACTTCATCCTCGTCGCCAGCTTCAAAGTACCAGCCGCTGTCCCAGCCTGTATCATCGCTGTCAGGTTCCTCCCGGCAGCAAAAGCCTACCGCACAGCCGTCTTTTATAATCGGTTTACTTATGCGGCAATGCCGTGCTCCCTGCCAGTCTGGCAGCAGTTCTTTAAAATTGCTTTCATCAATAAACGGCTGCACAGCATTTTCTTCGCCGCACAGTTTTTGCCATTCGGCAAAACGTCCTTCAATAATTTTTTCAACAGTCCGGCAATATTCGTCGCCCCATGGCAAAAGCAGGTATGCCGCTTCTTCTGCACAAGGCATTTGCCCTTTAAAATATTCTCTTGCGTATGTTTTTAAATCTTTAATAAAAGCATAGGGCATGCTGCGGTTGCCGGTATTGTACCAGTTGGCAAAACATACTCCTTTATAGTTGTAATCAATTATCATAAGCCTGCCGCCAAGTTCATCACGCACAAAAGCACGCATATCATTAAGGCTGCCGCTTTTTACATTTTTAGCCATGTCACCGTGCTGCTGCAAAAAAACATCGCCCATTAAATTATGGTTTATGCACCAGCGCAGGTATGCCGCCATATGGCTGTATACTGCCAGTTCATCAACCGAAAGATTGTGTTCCTGTATCAGTTTTAAATGCTCTGCAGCACAGTCCATTTCGCGGTCATCATAATTTAATATTTCTGCATCGGTAACAGCGTTTAAACGGCTGGGATTGATGACTTCCAAAATTTCATCCGGGCATTTTTGCAATAATTTATCCATACCGTATTCTACTTTATAATCAAGTTCTTCTTTATAAAGCGGTATTGCCTGATAAAAATTTACTGCATCGCCATTTGGCAGCGTACAGGCATAACTTGCTTCGCCAAAAACACCGGGGCTTAAAACAACAGCCGAACACAGCTTTGTACTCTCATCAAAGCTGGTAATATCGTCAAATTCAAGCGTTGACCCCCAGTCATAATACATTCCGTTATTAACAGGGCTGCGCGCCATAAATTTTAAAAATCGTATAGGCCAGTACCACTTTTCGTCCTTTAGTGATTCTTCGTCAAGCCGCCAACCGGCCGGCAGGTTAATTAAAAGTTCGGCACGTTCCAATTGTTCGTTTTTCAGCTCATCAGGCACTTCCATTTTATGCGCACCCATGCCGCAGGTTACCAGCGTATAATATTCGTGTTCCGCCCGTGGCGGGATAACATAAATATCCACGTGAATATCAGGCGATGCCAATTCATGCATTACGCTGCCGTACTTGCCGAAATATTTTTCAATATGATTTCCAACGCTCTGCATTTCTTCAAAACTGTAAAGTTCCGGTTCGCGGTAATTTTCTTCAATATATTCTTCAATGGTTTTAATTAAATTTGCCGCGTCCTCGTCATCGGGCTTTAACTGCTGCCATTTGCGTGCATAGGCCAGCGCTTCCAGCTCGCGTCCCGCCGTCATCCACAGAGCGTAAGCCATACGGCAGTTCCAATACCAGTCATCCAGCCCTTGCAGGCGCACACTTTCAAAAATATTTACGGCTTTTTCCAGCAAAAATATATCCACGCCGTCCTCGTTTGCTTTGGAATTATTATCGCCAAGCACTCCCAAATTGCTGTAAGCCCTGCCCAAAAGCACGGTCAGTTCATAGCCGCGTTCTTCTTCCGGTATGGCTTCAATGGCATCAACACATTTTTGATATTCATTTGCTTCATTCCACTCCACAATCTTTTTAAGTAAATCGTTCATAAGGCCTTCCCCTTTCAACCAGCCTGCGCCAAGATACAAAAGGACGCCCTGCTGTCTGCGTTAAGCGTAAACAGCAAAGCGCCCGTTAATTTTATTGTTAATATTAAGTGCATAACAAAGTTCCGGCCTTAAGTTATAACGCCGCTTCTCCCGCCTGATTGCCTGCCTGTTGATTACACAGCCCATAATCTTTGCCGCTCCTTGTTATACTTTATTTAATTATACTAAACTTTAAACTTTTAAACAATGTTCTAACCCATTTTGGCAAAGTAATATTTAACGGCCACGGCCTGAGCGGCAAGCAAAACTGCCAGCAGGTAAAATACCTGTGTTATGCCGAAACCGTGTGCAACAAAGCCTAAAACTGCCGGTCCTAAAATTACGCCGGTGTAACCCATGCTGGTTATTGCCGTTACAGCTGCGTTAATGGGCATAACTTTCTGGTATTTTGTCAGCGAATAAATTGTGGGTACTATATTGGCTAGCCCTAATCCCATAAGTACAAACCCAAGCTGAATGGCATAAAAGTTTTCCAAAAAGATAACGCTTAAAAAGCCAATAGCGCCGATAATACTGCCAAAAACCAATGTTTTTTCTTCGCCGAGCACGGCTACAATTTTATCGCCCAAAAGGCGCATACACAGCATTGCTACCGAAAAAACAGCATACCCTACGCCTGCAAGCGAAAGCTCTGTATTTTTTACTTCTGTAAGCAAAACGCCGCTCCAGTCCATAACTGCACCTTCGCCTAAAAATGTTATACACGCCAGCAAACCGAAAAACACTACTATGCCTTTGGGTATGGCAATTGGTTTTTCGTTGCCTGCGCCTTTAAAATTTAAAAAATGGCGGCTGTAAATTGCCGTAAACACCATTACTATAAGGCTGTGTATGGCGGCAATAACTGTTATGCCAAGCCCTGCTTTAGCCAAAAGGCTGAATAAACCCGCACCGGCAAAGCAGCCGACGCTCCATAAAGCGTGCATACCGCTCATCATACGCTTTTTAGAAGCATTTTCTACGATAACGGCATTAAGGTTCATATTAACATCTATGCAGCCCATTGCCGCGCCAAAAACCGCAAGAAATACCAAAAAGCCCCAAATATTGCCAAGCAGCGATAAAATAATCAAATCTGCTGCCATAACGGCGATAGCTGTTCGCAAAACTTTTTTGCAGCCGTAACTGCGGCTTAACATGCCTGCAAGCGGCATAAAAATAAAAGCGCTGATGCCGATGCTTAATAACAGCATGCCCAATATATCGGCGCCAATTTGCAGTTTATCTTTAACTGCCGGTATCATTGGCGCCCATGTGGCAACCGCAAATCCGCTGATAAAAAACGCCATGCGCGCAGCCATCTGCTCTTTTTTGCCTACTTTATAGGCCGATAAATAATCATCTACTAATCCCATTAATTAACCTCCGGTTAAGGTTTGCAAATTCCGCATGGGCTGTAGCCTTTGCTGATTAATTCGGCACGCCGCCCTTTAAAGTTTTCCTTATTTTTAACGCTAATTTTTTCTGCGCCGCTGCAATCAGGTTTATGAAACTTTTTGCTGCCGTTATTTAACACATAGCTTTGTACTGCGTAATCATCGGCAGTTGGGCATACTTTTGGCTTATTGCCGGCAGTTTTTGCCGTTTGCTGCCCTTCTGCCAGTTTGCTTTTGCCGTCTGCATAGTTAATTTCCACGCCCGGCTGTACATTATAACAAAAAACATTAAAGCTTATGCCTGCACCTTTATCCTCTACGGACATTGCCTCCATCTGTACGCCTGACGCCACAAGGTTATTGCCATTAAATACCGGCGTTACACGGTATAAAACGTGGTTGCCTGTTTCTTTAATATAGTCGGCAACCATATTTTCAAATGGCAACATACCGTCTACATTCATATAGCGCGTTCCGGTTATTAAATTGCGTTCGTTTGCATTCTCAGCCGTAAGCTGATAGCCGATTAAATGGCAGCGGTTATAAAGATATTTGCCGTCAACAAAATCGTATTTTGCCGTCTGCCAGCCGCTCGGCTTAACCTGGCCAATGCTGCCGCGCTTTTCTTTAGGCATAGTTTCTTTGGATACATTTGCAAACGCCGTGCCGCAGCGTTTTAAACTATCCAGCGGGCTGTATTTTTCAAATGATTTTTCGGTTAAATCAGCCTCGGTAAAATTTGGTTTATTGCCGTTAATTGCAATAAAGGGTTTGCCGCTGTACGCAGGTACAGAAGCAATACCGGCGGCGTTAGCTGCATTAACGGAATTGCCTGCCGGTGCGGCGGCATTGCTGCCTTTTTGCCCGCAGCCGCTTAAAACAAGGCTTACAGCCAGCATTAAAGAACAAATTACAGCAAATATTTTTCTCATTTTACGTAAACTTCCTCCGTAATTTTATCGTGGGATGAACCGGCAAAATCATTGCTCTCTTTAATGTGCCAGTTTTTTAAATCAATGTCAAAATATAAATCTGCTGGGTAAACCCGGTTCCACCTGTACAAAATAATTTTCTGCATTTCTTTTTCATAAGGCTTAACGCTGATGTTTTCGGCAAAGCAATAATCATCACTGCCTGCTTTTGCCATAAAATCCTCATCAACGGTTATGCCTTCAAAAGTTTCATCAAACTGTCCGCGGCTGTATGCGTTCATCCACAGTTTATGCGTGCCGCAAAGCTTCAGCAGCCGCGCACGCAAAAACCTGTCCATGCTCTGGCGGCGTGAATTGAACAACATGCCTAAATTATCATCAACGCAAGCAATTAAAATCATTTTTATACCCTTCCGTGCTGTTTATTATATTCATCATAACTTTTTAAACGCTCTGACAGCGTACCTGTATGCAGTTCAAAAAGATGATTGTCATAATCATAAAACGAATCATTTTCATCATAGCATTATAAAAAACACTTTGCAAGTTAAGTTTTTAAAAGAATACAAAAATCCCCGGCAGGATTTTCCCACCGGGGATTGGTTATTTACCGTTCAGCTATTAGTAGTTTACTTTGCGCAGTTCAAAATATGCTTTCGGATGATCGCAAACAGGGCAAACTTCCGGAGCTTTTTCAGCAATTACAATATGGCCGCAGTTGCCGCAAATCCAAACCTGTTTTTCTTCACGTTTAAATACACGGTCATTTTCAATGTTGGCAACCAGTGCATTGTAGCGTTCTTCATGTTCTTTTTCAATTTTGCCAACTTCTTCAAACAGCATGGCAATATAATCAAAGCCTTCTTCTTTTGCTACTTTGGCAAATTCGGCATACATTTCGGTCCATTCGTAGTTTTCGCCGGCTGCTGCGTCTTTAAGGTTGGTTAAAGTATCGGGCAGGCTACTGTGTGCTACGCCGCCGCTGGTTAAAAGTTTAAACCAGATTTTAGCATGTTCTTTTTCGTTGCCTGCGGTTTCTTCAAAAATATTGGCAATCTGGTTATAGCCTTCTTTTTTTGCAATGCCTGCATAATAGGTATATTTGTTTCTTGCCTGAGATTCACCAGCAAATGCTGCCTGTAAGTTTGCTTCGGTTCTGCTTCCTTTAAATTCCATTGTTCATACCTCCATAAAATAAATTTTATTTGTGCTGCTGCACTTATTGTGCTTCTTTTGCCTCAAGCTTCTGGCAATCGGGGCACAATCCATTAAAGACAATATCATGGCTTTGCATTTTAAAGCCGGTTACTGCGGCAACCTTTTCGTCAAGGTCTTCCATGTAATCCATATTCTCTACATTCATAAATTTTCCGCAATGGGAACATTTAATGTGGTAATGCTTGGTAAGCATATGGTCAAACCTGTCTGCGCCGCTGGGTACGGAAACCTTGTTTAAAAGCCCGCTTTCCACAAGCGAGTTAAGGTTGCGGTACACCGTTCCCTTACTGATATCGGGATATTCCATGGTTATGCGTTCATAAACCTCGTCAGCCGTGGGATGGTCCGCCAGGAAGCGTACTGCAGCAATAACAAGCTGTCTTTGAATAGTATTACGTTTCATTCTGCCTCTCCCTTCTAACAAAACTTATTCTCAATTACAATTATATACCCAAAAGAAATCTTGTCAAGCAAGTTTACTATTTTTTCACGTATGAGCGGTTTTTACTTTAAAATTACAGCATTTTTCAGTAAGCGCCCGCTTATCATTCACGTGTGTTTTTAATAAATAATGTTTTTCGTTTATCAGCTTTAGTTATTTAAAAATTTTAAAAACTTTTATTTGATTGCTAATGAGTTTTGGTAGTGATATAATAAATTTGCAGTTAGTCATAAGTAATCAAAGGAGAAAATTAAATATGGAAGCTATTACTTTAAATAATCTGGCTATCGGGCAAAAAGCCACGATTATTACAGTTGGCGGTGAAGGCATTTTGCGCCGCCGCTTTTTAGATATGGGGCTGACCCCCAAAACAAGGGTTATGGTGCGTAAAAGAGCGCCTTTAGGCGACCCTATTGAAATTTTTCTGCGCGGCTACGAGCTGACCCTGAGGCTGGATGACGCTAAAAAAATTACCGTGCAGCCGGAGGAAGCATGAAACTTACATTTGCACTTGTAGGAAACCAGAACTGCGGCAAAAGCACGCTTTTTAACTATCTTACCGGCAGCAACCAGCACGTTGGCAATTTTCCCGGTGTAACGGTGCAGAAAAAGGAAGGCATTTTGCTGAAGGATAAGGACATTACCGTTATTGACCTTCCCGGTATTTATTCCCTTTCGCCTTACACCTCCGAGGAAATTGTTACGCGCGATTTGCTTTTGCGCAACAAGCCGGATGTTATTGTTAACGTTCTTGATGCTACCAATATTGAACGCAGCCTGTATTTATCATTGCAGCTTATAGAGCTTAATACGCCAATGGTAATTGCCCTTAATATGATGGACGAATTACAGGCAAGCGGCGGCAGTATTGATATTAAAACGCTTGAAAAAAAACTCACCATACCGGTAATTCCAATAACGGCTAATTCAGGTGCGGGTGTTGATGAACTTATCCGCCGCGCCAAAAACGCCGCTGAAACTCATCAGCTGCCTGAGCGCCTTGACTTTTGCTCCGGCCCGGCACATATGGCAATTCATTCCATCGCCCACTTAATTGAACCTAAAGTACGCAAAAAAGGCTTACCGCTGCGTTTTTCGGCAACAAAGCTCATTGAAGGCGATGACCTGTTAACCAAAGAACTGGAATTAACGGAAAACGAACAGGATATTATAGGCCACTTTGTTACAGAACTTGAATCGGCAGCCGATACGGATAAAGAAGCTGCTTTGGCAGATATGCGCTACACCTATATTGAAGAACTGTGCAGTCAGACCGTTCATAAGCCTGATGAAAGCGTTGCCCAGAAGCGTTCTGTAAAAATGGACTGCTACTTAACAAATAAATACCTGGCCATACCTATTTTCCTTTTAACAATGTTTACGGTATTCTGGCTTACCTTTGATGTTATAGGCGCAGAATTAAGCAACTTGCTGGAGCTTGGCATTGCCGCTGTAACAGATGCGGCTGACGCAGGTTTAACAGCAGCCAATGTCAGCGCGCCTATTCACTCGCTTATTATCGACGGCGTATTTACCGGCGTTGGCAGCGTGCTTTCGTTCTTGCCAACTATCGTAACGCTGTTTTTCTTCCTTTCTCTTTTGGAAGATACAGGTTATATGGCGCGCATTGCTTTTGTAATGGATATGCTGCTGCGTAAAATCGGGCTTTCCGGTTCATCTTTTGTACCGATGCTTATCGGCTTTGGCTGCAGCGTACCGGCAATTATGGCAACACGCACTCTTGCAAGTGAGCGCGACCGCAAAATAACAATTATTTTAACGCCTTTCATGTCGTGCAGCGCCAAACTTCCGGTTTACGGCGTTTTTATCGCGGCTTTCTTTGCCGAAAACCGTGCGCAGGTAATGATGTACCTGTACCTGACAGGCATTTTAATTGCTATTTTATCAGGCCTGCTTTTAAAAGCCTTTGTATTTAACGGCCAGCCAGTTCCGTTTGTAATGGAACTTCCTGCTTACCGCCTGCCTACCGCAAGAAGCATCGGCCTGCATATGTGGAGCAAAGCCAAAGACTTCCTGCACAGAGCTTTTACCATTATCTTCCTTGCAAGCATTGTTATCTGGCTGCTGCAAAGTTTTGACACGCGCTTCTACATGGTAGAAAACCCCGCCAACAGCATGCTTGCACAAATCGGTTCTTTTATAGCGCCTGTGTTTGCTCCGCTTGGCTTTGGCGACTGGCGTGCGGCAACGGCATTAATTACCGGCATTACGGCTAAAGAAGTTGTTATAAGTACGCTTTCCGTTCTTACCGGCAGCGGTGATGAGCTTACCGGCAGCGCATTGCAGAACCTTTTCTCCCCGCTTACGGCGCTCAGCTTTTTAACCTTTGCCCTGCTCTACCCACCCTGCGTGGCAGCGCTTGCAGCAATAAAGCGTGAAATGAACTCCGGCATTGCCACTATTGCCATTATGGCTTACGAAATATGCGTTGCCTGGCTGGCAGCCTTTACGGTTTACCATATTGGTTTAATGCTTGGCTTTAACTGATTTTAATAACTGTCAATTCCTAATGTAAGTTTTAAGGCTTGCATTAGGAATTTTTTATTTTGAAAATTATAAAACAAAAACCGCCATACATATTTGTACGACGGTTTTGTAACTAAGTTTTATAACTGATATGAGTTTTATTCTTCAATCATAGGCACTGTGTTGGCCGCATGCTGCATTACATTAATGGTGTAATCAGTTTTGCCTTTGGCTTTTAATTTTTCCTGCGCCAGCTGCCATGCTTCTTCAATGGTTGCAACCGGAATCTGCCCAGTTTTTCTTGCAGCTTCGAAGTTTTCGGGTTTGGTTACAAGGTAAACAGTATTTTCGTGGCACAGGCTTGCCAGTACAAAAGCTACATAGAAAGGAATGGAAAATTCTTCACGCAAGGCTTTTTCCATATCCGTTAAATTATCAAAGCGGAAGCTTTCCATATATGCAGGCGGGTCATTAATTTCACGTGCTTCAAGCGCAGCAATTAAAATGCCGCCTTTTTTAAGTGCAAGTGCGGAGGTATCATAAGTTTTGCTGCCCTGATACAGGTTAATGTCTTTCGGGAAACCGCCCGGAGAAGCAATTACCACATCTGCTTTTCCTTTGGCTTTAACGCCCTGAATTTTTAATACTTCTTTAGTGCCTTCCAGCCATGCATCATACCAGTGGCCGCCAACTATTTTGGCAAAATCACCGTCATTATCAAGCACGTTGTTTACCAAAAAGCACGGATTGATAAATTCGCATGCAGCGCAAAGTTCTTCATGGAAGCGGTTGCCTTCGATATTTGCAGTGCAAACGCCGGGATACACGCCGCCGCCAAATTCATCGGCAAGTGCCAAAGAATGGTGCTTCTGAATGGTTTCTTCACTGGCAACGCCCGGAAGAATGCTTTTACGCCCGCCGCCGTAACCTGCAAGCAGATGTACGGTAATACCGCCGGTTAAAATTACTTTATCGGCGTCGGTTACATGCTTGTCAATCCATACAGGCACGCCGCGCGGAGTATCGCCTACATGCACGCATACAGATTCTTTGCTGCTGTGCTGATAAATTTTAATGCGGTCTACTACTTCCTGCCCGCAGACAATTACGTCTTCTTCGTAAGTTTGCGGACGGTGCGTGCCCTGCGCAACCACGATGCTGATATCTTCATCGGGAATGCCTGCAAGATTCAGTTCATTAACAATATGAATGAGAATTTGGTCAGTATGCACAAGGCGGGTAATATCACTTACAACAATTGCTACTTTTTCGCCCTTGTTAACGCACTGCTGCAAAGGTTTGCTGTTAATAGGCTCGCGCATTGCTTTTAAAACTGCCGCTTTTACATCAGTAATTTTTTCGCTCTGGTTGCCTTCTATTACCTGCAAAATGTGTTCTTCCGGCAGTGCAACTTCCTGAAAACCGTCACCAAAACCAAATTTAAAATTTTTTAATGCCATAATCATCTTCCTTTCCCCTAAAAAGCATTTATATTAAAAAATTGCAAACATTAATCAAAAAACGGAATGGTTGCCATGCCGTGCGGAATAATATTAACGGTATAATCTTCCCTGCCGACAATTTTTTCAGCCATTGCCATTGCTTCCTGCAAGGTTGCTACCGGTACGGCGCGCGTTTTGCGTGCTTTTTCAAAGTTTTCCGGCTTGGTTACCAAAATTATGGTAAAACGTTCTGCAAGGCAGCAGGTATAAAAGGCTACATAAAACGGAATGCTGAAACCATCGCGCACATCCTGCTCCATCTGTTTCAAATCGTCATAATGGAAACAGTTGAAAAATACCGGCGGTTCGGCAATATCTTCGCATTCCAGCACCGCAATAATAACGCCGCCTTCTTTTAACGCCATTGCCGCAGGCACATAAGCCTTCATTCCCTGATAAAGGTTCATGTCACGCGGAAAACCGCCGCCGCTGCTGATTGCAATATCAGCCTTGGCTTTGGCTTTTACGTCCTGCTGTTTAGTTACAATGCGTGTGCCTTCCAGCCATGCTTCATGCCAGTGGCCGGCGGCAACAGCGTAAAAATCACCGTCAGCATCCATAATGGCATTTACCAGAAAACAGGGATTCAAAAGAGCCGTCGCATCGCACATATCGTCACTTACGCGGTTATCCCAGGTTTTGGCAAGGCAGGTATCCGGGTTTATGCCGCCGCCAATCGTATCGCTTAACGCCATAACATGGTTATGGTTAATTGTTTCGGCAGCTGCAATGCCAGGCAGCACGCTTTTGCGCCCGCCGCCGAAACCGGCAAACAAATGCGGTGTAATTCCGCCTGTTAAAATTACCTTGTCTGCTTCAACGGCGCGCTTGTCAAGGTACACCGGCGTACCGCGCCTTGTTGTGCCAAGATACACGTTTTTATCCATGTCGTAAGCATCATGGTCATAAATTTTCAAGCGGTTGTACAAATCTTCGCCAACAATAATTTTCTTTTCTTCGTCTGTATTAGCCCTGTGCGTTCCTGCCGCAACAATAACGGAAATATCCGCATCCGGTATGCCGCTGTTGTTAAGTTCTTCCACTACAATAGGCAGATACTCGCTCGTTCTCGTCCACGCGCGCGTTATGTCGCTTACCAGAATTACTACCTTATCGCCCTGTTTTACCACTTCGCGCAGCGGCGCAGAACCGACAGGATTGCGGATGGCATCCAGCACAGCCTTTTTTAAATCTGTTATTTTTTCTCCCGGCGCGGCGTCGATAATCTGCAAAACTTTGCTTTCATCAAGCATTACGCTTTGCTCGCCTTTGCCGTATTTCAGCTTATATTCCTTCATGCTTCCTCACTTGTCCAAAATAGGGAGCGTTGCCGAGGCATGCCCCATAACGGTAATTGTATAGTCTTTTTTATTTTTTTCAGCAAGGTCAGCCTGCACCATATTCCACGCTTCTTCAAGCGAAGCCACGGGAATCTGCCCGGTAGCGCGTACAAATTCAAAGTTTTCCGGCCTTGTTACAAGATAAGTATGCAGCGAATTTACAATGCATCTTGTTTTAAACGCCACAAACGCCGGAATGGAAAAATCGGCGCGCACTTCTTTTTCAAAGCTGAGAATATCGGATTTGGAGAACCAGTCTGTAAAAATAGCAGGTTCTTTAATATCGGGGCAATCCAGCGTCAAAATTAAATAGCCGCCGGGTTTTACCGCAAAAACAGCATTCATATGGGCCTTGCAGCTCTGGTACAAGTTTATATCTTTCGGGCTGCCGCCTGCCGAAGCGATAACGACATCTGCCTGCTCTTTAATATGTACGCCTGCCATTGCCAAAAGGTCATGGCAGCCTTTTTCCCATGCTTTATACCAGTGCCCGGCAACAACTTCATGTAAGTCGCCTTCCGGGCTGAACACCATGTTTACCAAAAATGCAGGGTTAATTTTTGCGCACACTTCCGTCATATCTTCATGCAGCGGGTTATTTTCCAAAACACCGGTTTCGCACAACGGATTGCAGCCTGCACCAACTTCATCTGCCAGTGCCATAGCATGGTTGTGCATAATGGTAGCGTGGCCGCTTACGCCCGGCATAACAGCTTTGCGTCCGCCGCCAAAGCCTGCCATCGGGTGCAGCGACACGGCGCCGGTAATAATAATTTTATCGGCTTCTGCCACGGTTTTATCAATTAAAATTGGTGTGCCGCGGCTGGTAACGCCAAGGTCAACCAGTTCTGCGTTATTGCGGCAGTCATGCTGATGAATTTTAATGCGGTTCACAATATCCTGCCCGCAAACCAGCACATCTTCTTCCGGCGTATGGGCACGGTGCGTGCCTGTTGCAACAACAATGGTGATATCTTCATCAGGCACTCCACCTGCATTAATTTCATCAATAACAACAGGCAGAAAATCGGCAGTACGCACAAGGCGAGTAATATCGCTTACAATAACGGCAACCTTATCGCCTTTTTGCACAACGTCTTTCAACGGAGCGCTTTCAACCGGGCTGCGCAGCGCATTAAGCGTAGCCTCTTTAATATCACCGGCAACGGACGCCTTATTGCCATGAATGTCGTACAATATATGTTCTTCCGGCAGCATTACCTTCTGGCAGCCGCTGCCATACGGGAGAGTGTATTCCTTCATTGTTCATTCTCCTTTTTTAATAGTAGTTATATAATTATATTATACACTTCTGCATATAAAAATGAAAGGCAAAGGGCAAATTGTTTTAACGAAAGATTATTTTATAATTTTAGTTGTACATTTTGTAACAGATATGCTATAATATTTTAATAAATTACACTTATCACGGGGATGTACTGGTTTCGACGGGGATAGGTGTGGTATGATAAGCGAGCCGTGTTTCCGTCAGCACGTTAAACGGCGGACGTTTAAAAATAAACGCTAAAAACGATTACGCTTTAGCAGCTTAATGCTACGTCCTTGCATTTCTTTCCTGCGGAAATGCTCTGGACGCCAACAGCAGGATACTTTAAGGGCTTTTCCCTGAGCCTTTAAGGGAAACCTTTTGGGATAGCAACCGGGCAGCCCGCCGTCAGGCGGCACGGAAGCGAATAATAAAATGACGCCTGCGCTCGGAGAAAGTCATATTGCAATATTTTCGGACAGGGGTTCGACTCCCCTCATCTCCACCACTCTTACGGATATACATTAATCAAATGCAGAATACCAAGAACTATTTTATGTAAAACACTACATTTGAATGATGTTGTAGTATTATAAGTAAAGTGCCTACACTTTTAATTAGTATAGGCACTTTTTTATTTGCATTATTTATTTTACTATTTCATACGGCCAGTCCATAATGCCGCCGATATGTTCAATATTTGTATAACCCATGTCTGCCAATGCCTGTGATGCACGGTGTGCGCGTTTGCCGCTGCGGCAGTAAACCAAAATTTCGGCATCTTTATCCGGAAGAACTTTGACAACTTCTTCGGATTCAGCTTCAATTAAATCAACCGGCAGCAAAACTGCGCCCGGAATATGCCCTGCTGCAAATTCTTCCTGCGTGCGCACATCCAGAACAACAATTTTATCATTCTGTTCCATGCGCTGCTTTGCCTGCTGCGGCGTAAGCGTTTTATAAGCTGCGGCAGCTTGCGTTTGCACCGTTTGAGTGCCTTCAGCTGCCTTGGACGCTTCTGCAAAGCATACGGCAGATACCGCAAGCACAGCAGCGAATACGAACATTAAAAATTTTTTCATAATCAACCAGCTCCTTTATTTAAATTTTACTGCTACCTGTTCCGCTCCTTCAAGGCGCGTTCCACTTCGCGTTTGGCGTCACGCTTTGCCATATCCTGGCGCTTGTCATACAGTTTTTTACCGGTGGCAAGAGCAATTTCTATTTTAATCAGCCCATGCGAAAAATACATTTTTAAAGGCACCAGCGTATAGCCTTTTTCTTTTACTTTGCCGATAAGGCGGCGGATTTCTGCCTTATGCAGCAAAAGTTTACGGTCGCGCAGCGGCTCGTGGTTAAACCGGTTGCCCTGGTCATAGGGGCTGATATGCAAATTGCAGACAATTACTTCCGCACTTTTGGTTATCTGGGCATAGCTGTCCTTCATGTTGGCTTTGCCTGCGCGCAGCGATTTTACTTCCGTACCCGTCAAGGCAATGCCTGCCTCGTAAGTTTCGTGAATAGTAAAATCATGGCGCGCTTTTCTGTTTTCTGCAACAATTTTTATTTTCTTTTCCACTATTTATTCCTCTGTTTTTTCTTTCTTTTGCCGTGCTTGTTCTTACTGTCTTTTAAATATTTATTGCCGCCAATGCCGCCTTTGCCGCGTTTGGCAAATTTATCCTTGCCGCCCTTTTTCTTCTTTCCTTTTTTATCAGGCACATCGCTGCGGTAACTTACGGATTTACGCTGCTCGGCTAGCTGCATTTTAATGCGTTCGCGCACACTTTCGTCTTCACCGGCAAGTATAAAATCTATATTGCGTTCGGCAATATTAACCTGAAAAACCTCAATGCGCACAGGGTCACCCAAGCGGTAGCATTTGCGCGTATGCGTACCCATCAATGCATAATTTTCTTCGATAAATTCGTAATAATCATCCAGCAGGCTGGAGATATGCACAAGGCCTTCCACGCCGTTTTCCAGCTCAACAAACATGCCAAAGGCAGTAACGCCGGATATTATACCGTCATATTCTTCGCCGATATGCCCTGCCATGTATTCGGCCTTTTTCAAATCAACTGTTGCACGTTCAGCTTCGGCAGCAGTGCGCTCGCGAATCGATGAATGTTCGGCAATATGGTCGAGCTTGTTAATATATTCGTCCTTTGTTTTTTCTTTCATGTACGGGTCAGCCAGCCATTTATGCAGTAAACGGTGTACAATCAAATCCGGATAGCGGCGTATTGGCGATGTAAAATGCGTGTAATACTCCGCAGCAAGACCAAAATGCCCGATATTATCCGTTTGGTAAACGGCCTGTTTTAAAGAGCGCAGGGCAACTGTGGAAACCATGCGTTCTTCCGGGCGGCCTTCCATGGCAATTAACGCTTTTTGAAGCGCCAGCGGCTTAATGTCTGCCGCTACTGGCATTTTTACATTAAAACGGCTTAATAAAAGCGATAAATCGCGCATTTTTTCTTCGTTGGGCTTATCATGCACTCGGTAAACAAAAGGCCATTTTTGCACGGCCATATGGCGCGCAACCGTTTCGTTGGCAGCCAGCATAAACTCCTCAATGATTGATTCGGCAATCCCATGCTCGCGCTGTACTATTTCCAAAGGCCTGCCCTGTTCATCCAGAATTACTTTTTGTTCCGGCAGGTCAAAATCAATTGCGCCGCGCGTTACGCGTTTTTTATGCAGAATAACGCACAGTTTTTCCATTTCTTCCAGCATCGGCAGCGCGTCTTTATATTTTTCCGTCAATTCGGCATTTTTATTGACCAAAATTTCACGCACAATGCGGTAGCTTAAACGGTAACGAACATTGATAACACCTGGGAAAATATCGTAGCTTTTAATGCGGCCTTTTTTATCTATCAGCATTTCGCAGCACATTACAAGCCTGTCTTCTCCTGCGTTAAGGCTGCAAATACCGTTGGAAAGGCGTTCCGGCAGCATCGGCAGCACTCTGTCTACAAGGTAAACACTGGTACCGCGCTCCTGTGCTTCGCGGTCCAAAATAGTATTTTCGTGTACGTAATAGCTTACGTCCGCAATATAAACGCCCAACGTAAAATCGCCGTTTTCCTGCGGCTCTACATATACGGCATCGTCAAGGTCTTTGGCATCGTCGCCGTCAATGGTAACAATTAATCTGTCACGCAAATCGTGCCTGTCGTCCAGTTCTGCGGCTTTAATTGTTTTCGGCACGCGTTTTGAGGCTGCAATAACCTGTTCCGGAAATTCCAGCGGCAAATCATACTGCTTTATCAGCGACAAAAGCTCCATGCCGACATCGCCGGTATTGCCAAGCACTTCCACTATTTTGCCTTCAATATTGCGGCGGCTGTCCGGAGCCCACTCCGTAATTTCTACAACAACCTTCTGGTTGTTTTTGGCTTCGCCAAAATTGCGTTTTAAAACATATACATCCTGCCCTATGCGTTTATCATCCGGCACTACAAAGCCGTAATCGCGGCTGGCTTTAAAAGTACCGACAATTTTATTGTTTGCATGTGTAATAATGCGTATAATTTCGCCTTCGGGCTTATTTTTGTTGCCTCCGCCCTTTTCTACGCGCGCCATAACGCGGTCGTTATTCATGGCGCCGTTAAGCAGGCGCGGCGGAATAAACACATCAGGGCGCTCGCCTTTGTTATCGGGAATAACAAAGCCAAAGCCCTTGCTTGTAAGCTGAAAGCGCCCAACTACAAGCCCCATGCGCTCCGGTAAGCCGAATGTTCCGAAACGGGTCTTTATAATTTCGCCGTTTTCCTGCAATTCTTTTAAATCCTGCCAAAAATTGTTTAAATTGCCTGTTATAGGTATTTCTTCAATTAAATCTTCGGCAGTCAGCGGCGCATAACTGCTGCGCCTCATAAACTCCAAAATCTGTTCTTTTCCTTTTTTCATTTTAATCCTCCAGCATCATCTTGGCAGTAGCTTCTGCCGCCACAACACCTTTTTTGGTTATAATTTCGCCATGCATTTCAACCAAACGGCCTTTCTGCTTAACGCGCGTTCCCACGCACTTAACCTCCTCGCCTATTTTTAAAGGCTGGCGGTAACGCAACTCCATTTTGGCCGTGTAAGCAGGTTTGCCTTCCATACAAAACAAGTAGTGCCCCATAATTTCATCAAGCAAAACGCTTATTAATCCTCCGTGCATCATGCCGTTATAGCTTTGATGTTCTTCCTTCGGGGTAAAATAAGATACACATTCTTTTTCATCCATTTTAAAAGTCATTTTCAAACCGATAGGGTTCTTTTTGCCGCAGGCAAAACACATTGGATATTCCTTGTCTTCAAACATTTATCTTTCCTTTAAAAAAGCAAGTACTTTGTTAAATACTGCTTTCCTTTCTTTATCTAAAGTTAAAATATGGCCGCAATGCTCAAACCATATTAATTTTTTCTTTTCTGATGCGATATTATCATAAATAAACTGCGCACTCTGCCAGCGTACGGTATGTTCTATTTTACTCTGCATAACAAGGCACGGAACGGTAATATTCTTTAAAAAGCCGGTTTTACATTTTTTTATAAATTTAAACATGCTTAAAAGCGGCTTTGTCGGCATTACTTCGCTGTGTACGCAATATTCTTCCGGAACATCAAATTCGCGCTGATGTTTTTTTACATAACGGATTAAGAAATGCAAAAACGGAAGCAGAATCTGTCTTTTGTCAAAAACATATATGGGTGCAGCCATAACCACAATTTTATCAGGAGCAAGTTCTGCCGCGGCTTTTAAAGTTAACAGCCCGCCCATGGAAAGCCCGGCGATATAAACTTTGCTGCAAATGGTTTTTAAACGCATAAACCCGTGCTTAACTTCGTCATACCAGTCTGCAAAAGTCTTTTTTGCCAGAACGGATGCCGGTTCACAGTGCCCGGGCAGCAAAATTCCAAGCACAGTATAACCCCTGCTGTGCAAAAATTCACCCAGCAGGCGCATTTCTCCCGGTGCGCCGGTATAACCATGTATTAAAAGCACGCCTTCGCTGCCGCCCTTAAAAAAGAACGGTTTTGCGCCAAGTTTAGCCACGTTTAAACCTCCTGATATATACATATCTATTATAGCATATACAAAAAAATCCTACATCTGAAAGGATGCAGGATTTTACAAAAGCTTTGCTTATTATTTTATAAAAATAAAATTACATGCTTAATTTGGCAATTACAAGTGTAATAACGGCAAACAAAATGCCCAAAACAATGGTAGCTTTAGCCATCATTGTATCCATATCATTGCCTTTGCCAAAATAACCGCCACCGCCGCCAAAAGCGTCAGACAGGCCGGAACCCTTGCCGGACTGCATAAGCACAGAGCCAATTAATGCTATGCTGACAATAACGTCCAATACACTTAACGCTGTAATCAACTTGGCTTCCTCCTATAACTAAATTACCCTTTTATTTTATCATAACAAAACTTGCGTTACAATAAAATCTTCTGTATCTGGTAAAAAAGCCTGCTTCGCATTGAAGCAGGCCTTTATTTGCCAATTATTTACGCAGGCCGAGCTTTGCAAGGATTGCACGATAACGCTCGATATCCTTAGCCATAAGATAATTTAATAAACCACGGCGCTGACCTACCATTTTGAGCAGGCCACGGCGGGAATGATGGTCTTTTTTGTGTTCTTTCAGATGTTCGGTAAGATATTTAATGCGTTCAGTCAATACTGCGATTTGTACTTCCGGAGAGCCGGTATCGCCTTCGTGTCTTGCATTTGCAAGAATAATTTCTTGTTTTCTTTCAGGTGTTAACATTGTAATTCCTCCATTTTTCTGTAATCGCCAGTGCATAGAAACCGCCGGAGCAGCGTATCTCCAAGCAATGGTTCAAAACAATACTTTAAAAGTATATCACAGTTTTATGTATCAGGCAACTGTTTTTTATTTAAAAAGTAAGTTTTTATTGCTTTTTTGTCTTCTTCAATCTGCCGGCAAAGTTCTTCCACTCCGCTGAACTTCTTTTCGTCACGGATATATTTATGAAACTGCACCGACATTGTTTTTCCGTATAAATCTCCGCTGCAGTTAAATAAATTAACTTCCAGCCTTGCGTGTTCAACGTCGTTAAAAGTCGGGTTATTGCCTATATTGCCCATGCCTTCGTAAATGCTGCCTTCGATAGAAGCCGTTACAGCATATACTCCCGGCGCAGGCACAGCCATTTCGCCGTGCAGAAGTTCAATATTGGCAGTCGGGAAACCAAGTTTGCGTCCGCGCTGCTCGCCATGCACAATTTTGCCGGTAATGGCATAAGCGCGTCCCAGCATACGGTTGGCATATTCTATATGCCCTGCCTGTATAAGATTGCGGATGCCGGTGCTGCTGACAACGTTTCCGTTCATTTTTACAAGCGGCCTTACAATAACATCAAAGCCGTTTTTTCTGCCGCTGCGTTCCAGCGTTTCCGTTTTGCCGCTGCCCAAAAATCCGTAAGTAAAATTCTCACCAACAACCAAACAGCGGTAATTAAAACAGGCCAGCCTATCCAAGAATTTATCCGGCGACAAGGCGGCAAAATCTTCCGTAAACGGTATATTAATTAAATAATCCACGCCAAAACTTTCAAGAAGTTTTATTTTTTCTTCCGCAGAAATAATTCTTACCGGAACCAAATCGGGACGGATTAATGCCAGCGGATGGTTGCTGAAGGTAAAAACTGCCAGCTTAAGCCCGCTGCGTTCTGCGTAATCTTTGGCCGTATTTATTACATCAGTATGACCAAGATGCAGGCCGTCGAACGTGCCGAGTGCAATAACCGTTGCAGGATATTTATTTTTTAATTCAGCATCCAGAGATGTAATTATTTCCATGAACAACCTCAAATAAGTTCCTGTGGTTTTTCTGCGTGATGCAGTATTTTTACGCCTTTCACTATTCCGCCGGAGGCTTTGCCGATACCGAAAAACTCTCCGCTGCGCCCTTTCAGCCTGTAAAGGCCGTCAGCAACCTCTGCCATACTGGTCGCTACGCCCTGCGTAATGCGCCAGGCCTGCCTGTCCGTTAAAACAAGCTCCGGCAAATGCATAACCGCGGTTTCTTCAGGCAACAAATATTTTTCACCGCCGTTTTCCAGTTCCTGCAAAGTAACGGCATCTTCTATTTTAAATCCGCCTGCCGAAGTACGCAGCAAAAAGCTCATTGTGCCGCAAACACCAAGTTTAGCGCATATATCTTCCAAAAGCGTTCTGATGTATGTCCCTTTGGAACATTCAACATCCAGCAACGCTTTTTGCGGCGAAAAAGAAAGCAGCTGCAAACGGTAAATAAAAATTTCGCGCTCTTGCCTTTCAACGCTTATGCCCTTGCGTGCCAGCTTGTAAAGGGGCTGCCCATTAAGTTTTAAGGCCGAATACATTGGCGGCAGCTGTTTTTGCCTGCCGGTAAATTCTGCCAGCAGCGACGAAAAATACTCTTTGCTGCATGCAGGCAGGCTGCTGCGTTCCGTAACCGTTCCGCTGTCATCACCGGTATCAGTTTTTACACCGAAGGTAATTTCGGCGCGGTAACTTTTGCGGTCCTCCGCAGCGTATTCCAAAAGGCGCGTTGCCGAACCTGCAAAAACAGGCAGCACCCCGGCAGCATCAGGGTCAAGCGTGCCGGAATGCCCGATTTTTTTAGTGTTCAGCACCCTGCGCAAAAAGCCGATAACATCATGGCTTGTCATGCCGCAGGGCTTTAATACATTAATAATTCCGTCCGTCATAAGGCTTTACCGATAGCTTCAAGCACTTTCTGCTTGGCTTCTGCCAAAGGCAGTTCCACCGTGCATCCGGCAGCCCTGATATGGCCGCCGCCGCCAAAGGAAAGCGCTATTTCAGCCACGTCAGTTTTTTGCGAACGCATGCTTACACGCGTAACAGACGGTTCCACAGCTTTAAATAATACAGCTACATCAACACCTTCAATATAACGTGCAAACGAAATAAAATTGTCGGTGTTAACTTCTTTATCGTATAAATCGCTGTTAATTTCAATAGTGCTTACAGCACCGTCATTATAAAAGCTTAATGTTTGCAGTACCTTGCCAAGCATTTCTATGTTGGCTCTGGTATGCGTTCCGAGCGCGTCCGAAATTTCGTTCGGGCGTGCGCCATATTCCAACAGTTTTGCTGCCGCACGCATAGTTGCCGGTGTTGTATTGGCAAAGCGGAAAGAACCGCAGTCCGTATAAATAGCCGTATAAAGGCAGGTTGCCAAATCTTTATCCGGTGTAATATCCATCTTTTCCACCAGTGCGCACAAAATTTCGCCGGTAGCTGCGGCTTCCGTATTAAGATATAAATAATCAGCATACTGCGTGTTGGAAATATGGTGGTCAATATTAACCATGGCATTATACTTAACAGCCTGTGCAACCTTGCCGATTCTGTCCAGCGAACTCGCGTCAAGCACAACCAAAATGTCTGTAACAACAGGATTATTTACATCCGGTTTTACAAAACTGTCAAGCTGCGGCAAAAAGCCAAATGCCTTGGGCACATCATCATCTACCATAACTGTAACTTGCTTGCCGGCTTTTTCCAGTGCCATTTTCAGCGCCAGCGTTGAGCCCAAAGCATCACCGTCAGGGCTCACATGCGGGCACAATACAAAACTTTCGTTTTTTAAAAGCAGCCCGGCAATTTCTTCAAGCGTACAATTTTTACTCATGCGGGGTTTCCTCTTGTTTAATTTTTCTCAACAGTTCTTCAATATGCGCGCTGTATTCCATGGAAGTATCCTTGGCAAAAATCAGTGCCGGTGCAAAACGCAGCCTGATTCTTTTGGCAATTTCCGTACGCATATAGCCCACGGCTTTATTAAGCCCCTGCCATGCTTCTTCCTGGTCTTTTTCCGTTCCGTACAGGCTTACATAAACTTTGGCCAGGCTTATATCGTCGGTCAGTTCAACGCCGGTTACGGTAACAAATTTAATGCGCGGGTCTTTGATATCCTGCAGCAAAATTTTGCTGAGTTCCTGCTTAATTGCTTCCTGTAATTTTTCAACTCTTAATCTTGCCATAACAAGTACCTATTAGTCAACGGCAACTTCTTCCATGGAATAAACTTCAAAAATATCCCCTTCTTTAATATCGCGGAATTTATCAAGTGTTATGCCACATTCAAAGCCTGCCACAACTTCTTTAACATCATCTTTAAATCTGCGCAGGGAGTCAATTTCGCCTTCATGAACTACAATACCGTCGCGTACTACACGTACTTTGGAAGAATTGGTAACTTTGCCTTCCAGTACATAACAACCTGCAATAAGCAGTTTGGAAATTGTAATCAGCTGGCGTACTTCCACGCGTCCCTGAATAACTTCTTTAAATTTCGGCGCGAGCATGCCTTTAATAGCTGCTTCAACGTCGTTAATCGCATCATAAATTACCCTGTAAGTGCGTACGTCAACCTTTTCGGTTTCGGCAGCCTTGCGGGCGTTCGCATCCGGGCGGACATTAAAGCCAATAATAAGTGCATTGGCAGCAGATGCCAGCATTACGTCGGATTCGGTAATGGAACCAACGCCGGAATGAACTACTACTACTTTTACTTCGTCATTTTTAATATTGGAAAGCGACGATTTCAACGCTTCAATTGTACCCTGAACGTCAGCTTTAACAACAATATTCAGTTCTTTCAGCTCGCCTTCCTGAATACGCTGGAAAATATCATCCAGGGAAACTTTGGCGTTTTGCTGCATTTCTTCGCTGCGGCGTTTTGCAAGGCGTTTTTCGGCAACGCTTCTGGCTGTTTTTTCGTCAGTGCTGTCCAAAATATCGCCAGCCATAGGCACTTCGTTCAGGCCAAGCACTTCAACCGGTGTTGAAGGCAGCGCTTTTTTAACTTTTTCGCCGCGGTCGTTAATCATGGCACGTACTTTGCCGTAAGCAGTGCCTGCAATAATCGTATCGCCGATGCTTAAAGTACCGCGCTGAACCAAAACGGTTGCCACAGGGCCGCGACCTTTATCAAGCTGCGCTTCGATAATGGTACCGTGTGCAGGAAGGTTCGGGTTTGCTTTTAATTCCTGCATTTCCGCAACGAGAAGAATCATTTCCAGAAGTTCAGGAATACCGGTTTTCTGATGTGCGGAAACCGGAACCATAATGGTATCGCCGCCCCAGTCTTCCGGAATGAGTTCATGTTCTGCAAGCTGCTGTTTAACATGGTCGGGGTTAGCTCCCGGGCGGTCCATTTTATTAATGGCTACAATAATAGGAACCTTGGCTGCTTTGGCATGGTTAATAGCTTCGATAGTCTGCGGCATAACACCGTCGTCGGCAGCTACAACCAAAATCGCAACGTCGGTTACCTGTGCGCCGCGGGCACGCATTGCCGTAAATGCTTCATGGCCCGGGGTATCAAGGAATACAATCTTTTTGCCCTGATAGTTAACCTGATAAGCGCCAATGTGCTGGGTAATACCGCCTGCTTCGCGGCTTGTTACATTGGATTTGCGGATAGCGTCAAGCAATGAGGTTTTACCGTGGTCAACATGGCCCATAACCGTAATTACAGGCGGGCGCGGCACACGTTTTGCCGGGTCATCTTCAACTTCCGGAATTTCGGTCGGGTCTTCTTCCGGCGGCAGCGGAACTACTTCTACATCAAATTCCGTGCCAACAAGCTCTGCTGTTTCAAAATCAATATCCTGATTAATGGTAACCATTACGCCAAGCATAAACAAGGCTTTGATAACTTCATTAACTTCGCGTTTAATGAGATTTGCAAAGTCTTTAACGTTAATGCTTTCGCCAACTTCAACGCGGGACGGCCTTACAACCGGTGCCTGTACTGCCGGCTGCTGCGGTTTGCTGCTGCCGGGGCGTTTTTTCATCATATGGTCGCGGCTGTGCATGTTGCGGCTGTCGCGGCTTGCATACTGGCCTTTAATCTGCGGTTTTTCATTGCGTTTTTTGTTAAACTGCTGTTTGCCGCCCTGCTGGCTGCCGCGGTTCTGGTTTTCAAAACGGCTTTGCTGCTGTCCTGCGGCATTACGGTTCTGCTGGGAACCCTGCCCGGACTGCTGTCCTTTCGGTCCGATAAAAATACCTCCCTGCGGGCGCTGAGGACGGTTCTGCTTATTGTTTTTGCCCTGCTGGCCCTGCTGCAAATTACCCTTGCCATGCTGCTGCATCGGCTGATTGTTCTTTTTATGGTTTTGATTATTCTGGTTATTGTTTTTAACCTGATTTTGATTGCGCTGTTCGTTATGCGCAGGAGCAGGTTTATTACCGGCATTTTTCGGCCTGTTATCCTGCTGGGGTTTATTTTTTTCAACCGGTTTAGGCTGATTCTGCACCTGTACTTTAACCTGTTTCTGGGCACTGGCTTTATTAGCGTCATTTTTTGCCGGCACTGCCTTCGGAGCATTGTTCTGTGCTTTTTGATGCTGAGGAGCAGGCTTTTTCTCCGGCTGAACCGGCTTTTTGGCAAATGCGCGCACTACCATTTCTTTGGCAGCGTCATCCACCGTACTCAAACTTTTAACCTGAATGTTATTTTTTGCCAGTACATCAATTACTTCCTGGTTGCTTTTTCCCAATTCTTTAGCTATTTCATATATTCTATGCTTACCCATTCATCCACCTCCAAACTTAATCGTGGCACTTTTTCTGTATCATTGCTGCAAAATTATTATCCGTAATTACAACGGCCGTACGCGGGGATTTACCTATAGCCGAACCTATTTCCGCACGCGAAGGCCCTGTAATAATATTAACACCGGCCGACTTTGCAAGGTATTCCAGTTCCTTTCGGGATGTTTCCGCCGCATCAGAAGCAATCAGCATCAGTTTTGCCTTGCCGCCGTTTAAAGCACTGCGTACTGCAAAATCACCCGCTGCAACTTTTCCTGCCTTTTGCGCCAGCCCCAATGCAAAAGCTACCTGTCTATTGTCCATCTGGCAAATCCTCCAGCAGTTTTGCATAAACTTCTTCCGTTACGGGTTTTTCCAAAGCACGTTCCAGGCGTTTTTCCTTAACGGCTTTTTTTATGCATTCCCGGCTGCGGCAGACATAAGCTCCGCGCCCGGATTTTTTGCCTGTTAAATCAAGCGATATTTCACCTTCCGGAGAACGTACAATGCGCAGCAGTGATTTTTTGTCTTTCATTTCACCACAGCCGACACATTTGCGCTGCGGCACTTTTTTAATCTTCTGCTGCTTCATCAGCTTCACCCCCGGCGCTTTCAAAAGGCTCTTCCTTGCTCTGGGTTTCGCTCTTTATATCAATTTTCCAGCCGGTAAGCTTTGCTGCCAGTCGTGCATTCTGCCCTTCTTTGCCAATGGCAAGAGAAAGCTGGTAATCGGGCACAACTACACGGCAGATTTTTTCACTTTCCAGAATTTCCGTGCTTACAACCTTGGCAGGAGATAATGCGTTGGCAACATACTGAGCGGGGTCATCGCTGTATTTTACAATATCAATCTTTTCGCCGCGCAGCTCATTTACAATAGCCTGTACGCGCATGCCCTTCTGTCCTACGCAGGCGCCTACCGGGTCGATGTTTTCATCTTTGGTATAAACTGCAATTTTGGAGCGCATGCCCGGTTCACGTGCAACAGATTTAATTTCCACCAAACCGTCATGAATTTCCGGTACTTCCAGTTCAAACAAACGTTTCAAAAGGCCGGGATGGGTTCTGGAAACCATAATCTGCGGGCCCTTGCTTGTTTTGCGTACCTCTAAAATATAGGTTTTCATTCTGTCATGGTATTCGTAAATTTCACCGGGAATCTGCTCGCCAACCGTTAAAACAGCTTCTGCTTTGCCCAAATCAATGTAAACATTTCTGTTTTCCATACGCTGAATAACGCCGGTAACAATGTCGTTTTCGCGGTTATAATATTTTTCAAACACCATGCCGCGCTCTGCTTCGCGGATACGCTGAACAACAACCTGTTTTGCGTTCTGTGCGGCAATGCGGCCAAAGTTTTTCGGCGTTACTTCAATTTCCACAATATCGTCAAGTTCATAGCGCGGGTCAATTTTACGTGCATCTTCCAGAGTAATTTCATTAGCACTGTCTTCAGCGGTTTCAACAACATGCTTTTGTGCATATACATGCAGCTCGCCGCTGGTTCTGTTTAAATCAACACGTACATTCTGATTGCTGCCAAAATTCTTTTTATAAGCAGTTACCAATGCTTCTTCAACAGCTTCAAACAAAATAGAAGGCTCAATACCTTTTTCCTTGCCTAATTCCTGCACGGCCATAATAAAATCTGCGTTCACTTTTCTTACTCCCCCTAAACCTTAAAAATCTATGTGCGGCCTGATCATGGCAATCGTTTTTCTTTCAAATACAACCGGATTCTTGCTTTCGCGTCCTTTAAGAACAGGTTTGGCGCTGATGGTATTTTCATCATGCGCTGTCAGAACTGCAACTATTTCTTTGTTCTTTCCCAAGGCGCAAAAAATTTAATATCCACTTTTTTGCCGTAGAAACTTTCAAAATCCTTGTCTTTTTTAAGCGGACGGTCAATACCCGGTGAAGAAACTTCCAGATAATATTTATCCCTGATAGGGTCACGCGCGTCCAAAATTTCCGTCAGCTTTTCACTTACCATCTGGCAGTCATCAATCTCGATGCCGCCCGGTTTATCAATATAAATACGCAGATACCAATCTTTTTCACGCACATATTCAACATCAACCAGCGAAATATCTGTTCCCTGCAAAATTTCTTCGGCCATGCCGCTTACCAGTTTTTCAATCTCTGCACTCTGCATAATTCACCTCCGCTTTTTCTTAACCCTAATAAGAGGAAAGAGCGGGTAAAATACCCACTCTCTCAAAAGAAGTCATAATTTTTCTTAATATATTATACCATTATATGCCTTTAAAGACAAGTTATTTGTATCATTTTAAACATTAAAATTAACAAATCAGCCTTTTAAATATGCCAGAATTTCTTCGGCATTGGTATCGGGCTTTGCTTTCGGATAAACTTTTTCAACAACACCGTTTTCATCAATTACAAAAGTGCTGCGCACAACGCCCATGCTTACTTTGCCGTACATTTTCTTTTCCTGCCATACACCGAAAGCCTCAATGGCTTTACGCTCCGGGTCGCTTAACAAAATAAAAGGCAGTTCCTGTTTGGCTGCAAAATTGCTGTGCGATTTTACGCTGTCTTTGCTGATGCCGATAACTTCCACGCCAAGATTTTTATATTCACCGTAATTGTTGCGGAAAGCACAGGCCTGACGAGTACAGCCCGGCGTAGAATCTTTCGGGTAAAAATATACAACTACTTTTTTGCCTGCAAAGTCGTGGAGCGATACCAAATTGCCGTCTTTATCTTCCAAAGTAAAATCAGGCGCTTTCATTCCTGCTTCGAGCATTCTTTATTCCTCCTCTAATCTGAGTATATCTGAATTTAAAACATTTTATGCTTTCAAGCTTGCAATTGCTGCGGCAGTATCTTCTGCACCGTACACGTAGCTGCCTGCAACCAGAATATTGGCACCGGCTTCGCGTACAATTTTACTGGTTTCGGCATTAATGCCGCCGTCAACCTGTATATCGCAGGCCAGGCCTTTTTCGTCAATCATCTTACGCAGCGCTGCAATTTTTGGCACAACGCTTTCTATAAATTTCTGCCCGCCAAAGCCGGGGTTTACCGTCATTAAAAGCACCATATCGGCATCGCCCAAAACCTCCTGCACCATGCAGAGCGGCGTTGCAGGGTTAAGTGCCACACCGGCCTTTACGCCCTTGCTTTTAATATATTGCAGGCAGCGGTGCAAATGCTTGGTTGCTTCTGCATGAACAACAATCATATCCGCACCTGCTTTGGCAAAATCGTCAATATATGTTTCAGGGTGTTCTACCATTAAGTGGCAGTCAAAAAACATATCCGTTACTTTACGTATTTTGGTTACAACGGGAGCGCCAAAAGTAAGATTAGGCACAAAGTTGCCGTCCATAACGTCGATATGAACCCAATCTGCACCGGCTTTTTCGATTTTTTTAATTTCGTCCGCCAAAAAGGAAAAATCAGCAGATAAGATAGATGGTGCTATTTTAATCATCTTTTACCACTCTTTTCTTTCAGTAATTTTATTTCGTCTAAAATTGCAAGATAAGATTCATAACGGCTTGCGGCAATTTTACCTTCTTCTACCGCATTTTTTACGCCGCAGACCGGTTCATGCGTATGCGTGCACGGGACAAATTTGCAGCCGTGCTCAAAATGCTTAAATTCACGGAAATACTTATAAAGTTCGCGCGCGTCGATATTTTCAGCAAGCAAATTGCCAAAACCGGGTGTATCGGCAAGGTAGCCGCCGTTAAAAGGCAAAAGCTGGGCATAACGTGTTGTATGCCGCCCGCGCCCGATTTTTTCACTTACCTTGCCTGTCTGCAATGCTATGCCGGGCTGCAGTGCATTAAGCATGGAAGATTTACCGACACCGGATGGCCCGGCAAACGCGCTTATTTTACCGTTTAAATATTCTTTCAGCACTTCAAGCCCTGTTCCGTTAAAAGTTGACACAGTAAAAACAGTATAGCCTGCCTTACGGTAAACTCCGGCAATTTCTTCAAGCTGCGCTTTACTTACAAGGTCTGTTTTATTAAGGCATAAAACGGCTTCAATACCGGCTCGCTCGGCAAACGCCAGCATTTTGTCTGCCAGCAAGTAGCTGAAATCCGGGTCTGCGCAGGCAAAAGCTATTACAATGCAGTCAAGATTAGCCATTGCCGGCCGCTCCATAAAATTACGGCGCGGCAAAATAGTTTTAATCATGCTTTCGCCGTCAGGATTTTTCTCAAACTCAACCATATCTCCAGTAACGGCGGAAAAACGCACCTGTTTCATTTTACCCTTTATTTTGCAGGTAACAATTTCTTTATCAGGTGTTTCCACATAATAATACCCGTTAAAATTTTTTATAATGCGGCCTGCTGTCAAAGCTGTTTCTCCTCTATAAATTTATTGTCACAGTAGAATCTGGCTACGGCACTGCCGCTTACTTCAACTTTCTGGCGTATGCGCACGCCTTCACGCTTGGTGCCTTCGTAAACTACTTTTTCGCCGTCGTCATCAACCACAACAATTTTTACTTTTTGTTTTTTCGCTCCGTCAGGCACCACAAATTCGGCATATTTATTCTGAGATGCCGTACCGACGCCGTCAGAAACACGCAGCACAACATCAGTGCTGTTCAAAACCTTGCTGCCTTCTTTAGGCGTAATGCTCAAAACAGTACCGGCAACTTTTTTGCTGCCCACGCTTTGTGCGGTAATGTTTTTAAAACCGAGTTTTTCAAGTGCCGTCATGGCTTCGCCTGATGCTTTGCCAACTACGGAAGGAATAGTAACTTCTTTCGGTTTTTCGGAAATTACAAGATTTACTTTTTCGCCATGGCGTATTTTTTCGTTAGCTTTAGGGGTCTGCTCAATAACAAGCCCGCTGCCGTCTTCGCGGAAAACGGTTTCTACTTTGCCAAGCGCCAGTTCTTTGCGTTCTATCATCTTGCGTGCGTCGGCAAGATTTTTACCTGCAAGGTTTGGCACTTCCACCATTTCAATGCCTTTGCTTACAGTTAAATAAACGGCGCTGCCTTCCTTGCGCATTTCATTTCCGGCAGGGTCCTGTTCAAGCACAAGCCCCGGTGTTACTTTGTCGTCGTAGGCTTCTTTCAGGGTTATGCTGAACCCTGCATTTTCCAGTATCTGCTGCGCTTCAACAACGGTTTTGCCGGTTACATCCGGCACTTTTACAGTTTCACGGCTAAACACGTTGCCTATAAGCAGAAATACTGCCGATAAAACAACTACCACAGCCGCAAGCATAATTTGCTGATGCCGTGTAAGCTGGGTTTCTTTCATTTTTTGCAGCCAGCTTTTTTTAGCTTTCGGTTTTGCAGGAGCGGCAGGAACTGTCATTACAATGGTTTCTTCCGGAACTTCCGTTTCATCTGCCACCAGTGCAGATTTTTCTTTAACTTCGTCAACAAAGCTATCTGCTTCGGTGGAATCCTCCGCTTCTCCGTTTTTCTCCATTTTATTTTTAATGGAATTTAAGTCCTGGCGCATTTCTTCCGCGCTGGCGTAACGCTTGGTTAAATCTTTGGCAAGCGCTTTATCTATCACATGCTGCAAACATACCGGCAGCCCATCAACGTATGTACTGAGCGGCGGCGGCGTTTTTTCAACATGCATCATGGCTACGGCAACTGCCGTATTGCCGTCAAACGGCACATGCCCCGTAAGCATTTCATAAAGCACAATGCCCAAGGAATAAATATCGCTCTGGGCAGTTACAGGCTTTCCGCTTGCCTGCTCTGGAGATAAATAATGCACCGAGCCAATTACCGAATTGGTATACACCATCGTCATATTGCTTATCATTCTGGCAATGCCAAAATCAGCAATTTTAGGGTGCATATTTTCTGTTATTAAAATATTGTGCGGCTTAATATCACAGTGAATAATATTGCGCCTGTGCGCATGGCTTAACCCCGCTGCAATATCTTCGGCAATACAAACAGCCTTATAAGGCGAAAGCCTTCCTTTTTCTTCCAGCAGGTCTTTTAAGGTTTTGCCTTCCACATATTCCATAACGATAAAAGACTTGCCTTCTTCTTCGCAAACATCAAAAATATTTATGATAGAAGGGCTGGAAAGCCGTGCAGCAGACTGTGCCTCATGCTTAAACTGGTTAAGAAGCGTTTTGTCGTCATTGAACTGGTCGCGCAGTATTTTTATGGCTACCTGCCTGTTAAGCAGCAAATCTTCAGCCAGATAAACTTCGGCCATTCCGCCTGAACCAATGTGCCGCAGGATTTTATAACGTTGTTTTAAAATTGTTCCGTTGTTCATTTATATCTCCTCCGCACAAAAGTCTATCAAAATCACCGAAACATTATCGCGCCCGCCATTATTAAGCGCAAGTTCAATTAAAGCATCCGCCGCTTTTTCCGTATTTTCTTCCTTCAACACGGCGGCAATTTCATCATCGGCAGCCATGTCCGAAAGGCCGTCACTGCACAAAAGCAGCCTGTCGCCCGGCTCTGTTTCAAAGCTGAAAACGTCTGAATCAAGCCCTTCATCCGCACCGACTGCCCTTAAAATTACATTGCGCTGCGGGTGGCGGCGTGCTTCATCAGTCGTTATATCGCCCTTGCTTAAAAGTTCAGCCACATAAGAATGGTCCTGAGTTATCTGCTTAAGCAGGCCATTGCGCCATAAATACAGGCGGCTGTCGCCAATATTTAAAGCATAGGCCTTTTTGTCTTCCGCCAGATACACGGCAACCAGAGTTGTGCCCATGCCTTCGTAATCAGGCATTTTGCATACCAGACTGCGCAGATGGCTGTTAGCTTTGGAAGCAGCTTCTTTTAAAGCCGTACACAGAGCTTCTCCGGTAAGCCCGGCAAAATTCTTTTTTTCTTCTTTTAAAACTTTAATTGTTTCCACACTAGCAATTTCACCGCCGGCATAACCGCCCATGCCATCAGCGATGGCAAACAGTTCCGGTCCGTCCGTTAATAAGGCATCCTCATTAGCAGTACGCACAAGGCCGGTATTTGTTTTACTGACCGCTATCATACAGCGCCCCCTGAATAAATCACTTGTTATCGTTAAACTTCGCCCGCAGCTGTCCGCAGGCTGCATTAATATCTTTGCCCATCTCCTTACGGATAGTGGCATTAATTTTATTTTTCTGTAAAATTCTTAAAAATCCTTCAATACGTTTTGCCGGAGGGCGTTCAAAACCTTTTTCCGGTACCGGATTGGCCGGAATTAAATTTACCGATGCGTGCTTAAATTTTAAATAATTACTTAAGAGCTGCGCATCCTCCGGGCTGTCATTTTTATCTTTTATTAAAATATATTCATAAGTTACCTGCCTGCCGCTTGCGCGCGCATATTTTTCGGCGGCGGCAATAACGGAAGGAAACGGAAAGCCTTTATTAACAGGCATCAGCTGAGTGCGCACATCATCTTTTACGGCATGCAGCGAAACAGCAAGATTAATTGGTATATTTTCTTCCGCCAGCCTTTCAATGCCCGGTATAATTCCGCAGGTAGAAACCGTCATATTACGGTAACTCATAAACGCCGCATCCTCACGGTGCAGGAATTTTAAAGCACCCGTAACCTCATCATAGTTAAGCATCGGCTCGCCGCTGCCCATCACTACAACACGGCTTACCTGCTGCGAGGCTATCATAGAGTTAAACAAATAAACCTGCATGATAATTTCCGCACTTGTTAAATTACGCACGCAGCCGTTTAAACCGCTGGCGCAGAAAGCACAGGCCATGGCACACCCCACCTGGCTCGACACGCAAACACTGTAACCGTAATCGTGGTGCATTAAAACAGTTTCCACGGAATTGCCGTCCTGCAATTCAAGCAGCAGCTTTTCTGTCAGCCCGTCCGACGACTTCCAGCGCGTTAAAATATTTATACTGGCAGGCATAACCGTAAATTTTTCATTTAAAACGGCAATATCTGCCTTGGAGAGATTGTGCATCTCCTCAAATTTAAAAACACATTTTTTATAAAGCCACTGGTAAACCTGCGAAGCACGGAATTTTTTCAACCCTGCTGCCACAAACTCCTGCTGCAATTCTTCCGGAGTTAAGCCAAAAATTTCTTTTTTCATAATCACAGCTCCTTGCGGCGCATTACGCAGATATAAAAGCCGTCAACATTATCACGCTGCGGCAGAAGCTGCAGCTCATTAATTGTTTCGCCGGTCAACGGATGCCTGAACCCGGCATATTCAAATTCCGTATTGGCCTTTAAAAACTCACTGACAAGCAGGTTATTTTCTGCCTGCTCCAAAGTACAGGTACTGTAAACAAGCCTTCCTCCCGGTTTTACGTAACGTGCTGCATTTTGCAGAATGCTTTTTTGCAGCGGCGGGAATACTTTCAAATCTTTTTTATTTTTACGCCAGCGAGCTTCTGCCCTGCGCCTTAATACGCCAAAGCCGCTGCAAGGCGCATCCACAAGAACACAATCCGCAGCATCTGCCCATTCCGGTTTAAATACAGAAGCATCCATCAGCACGGGTTCTATAATATCTATGCCAAGCCTTACGGCATTTTCTTTAATTAACTCCATTTTATGCGGATGAATGTCGCAGGCATAAATTCTGCCCTTATTTTGCATAAGCTGGGCAAGGTGAGTTGTTTTTCCGCCAGGCGCAGCGCACAAATCAAGCACCGTCATCTCCGGCTGCGGGCATACTGCATGTGCAACAAGCATGGAGCTTTCATCCTGCATATAAAAAGCATCCGGCGCTTTTTCCATTAAAGCATTAAGCCCTGCGGTTTTTGTGCAAATTACGCCTTCCTCGCACCATTTGGAAGGAACAGCTTCAAACCCTGCTGCCTGCAAAACTTCCAAAAGATTGCTGCGTGTTGTTTTAAGTGTATTGGTGCGCAGGCTTAAAACAGGCGGCAAATTATTGTAATCCAGCAATTTTTCTGTTTCTTCTTCGCCAAACTGCTTTAACCAGTGCTTAACGAGCCACAGCGGATGCAGTTTTGTTAAGGCAAGGTTTAAAGCTGCATCGGCAGATTTATCGGGGAACAGCAAAGTTCCCGCTTCCCTGCCGCGTACGGCAGAACGCAGAATGCCATTTACAAATTTTGCCGCACCGGCATGGCTTGCGGCCTTGGCAAGTTCCGTACTTTCATTGCATGCTGCCGAAGCCGGTACTTTATCAAGATAAAAAATCTGATAGAGCCCCATGCGCAAAATATTTAAAATTACCTTGTCAATTTTTGCCAGAGGCCTTGCCGATAACTGCGACAAAAGCCAGTCCAAAGTACCTTTTGCTTTTATGGTACCATAGACCAGCTCCGTAATGAACCTGCGGTCCCTGTCATCCGTTTTTTTAGTGCGCAGGATTTTGTTAAGGGCAATATTGGCATAAGCGCCGCCATCAATAACGGCACAAATTACTTCAAGCGCAATCTGCCTTGCAGTATCTTTTTTTATTTTTTTATTTGCCTGTCTTTTTTCTGTCATCTGCTTCCTCTGTATCTAAAAAGTCTAAAATAGCTGCTTCAACTTTCTTAATATCAACTCGTGTATTAAAACATGGGCCAAACGGCCTTTCGTTTAAAACGCCTATAACCGGCAGCGGAAAAACATCCTGTATGCCGCTGGTTAAATCGCGCTCGCAGGCAACGGCAATTATTGCTTTCGGACGTATTTCTTTTACCATCTGCCTTGCCAAAGTACCGCCTGTTGCCACGCCCATATGAATTCCGTATTTATGTGCCAGTCCAAGCATTCCGCCAACACAGCAGCGTCCGCACTGACGGCAGTTTTCGATATTGCGCGTAATTTTATGGGCGCAGGTATCAAGCTGAATGCAGTGCGGCGTTAAAATCATAATTCTTGATGCCGGCACTTTTATTTTATGCTGGCGTACCAGATGATTGCTTACTTCAATAAAAGACTGTTCTATTCTCTGGCGCGGTATGTTAAAAATGCGCCCCAGCCCAACAGCAAAGGGAAACAGCATATTAACGGCTTTCCAGGCCCAAAAATAAAATGTTTTGATAATTGGAAAGCCTAAAATTGCAAGCACAATAGCACTGACAGCTGCCAAAAGTGCTATTGCAACCACAATGCCAACGCTGCCAAAAAGCACCGGCAGTGTGGAACTGATTTGTGCAAGCCCCGGCAAAGCCACGCGCCAGCATAAATAAATAAAAACCGCTCCCAAAAAAGCACTGGCCAATGTCAGCGAAACAAATATGCGTTTTTTCGGTTTCAAAACACTTTCCATTGCTTTACTTACCTCAACCTAAAATATCACCTTTATTAATGCCGCGGCCATTGCAGAACACCGCAGCAGGCATACGTTTTTTCGATTCCGGCTGTACTTCGGTAACAAGAAGAACGCCGCTGCCGCAGGCAACTTTAAAGCCGTTTTTTAAAACTTCGGTAACTTCCCCTGCTTTGCTGCCGCTGCCACCGGCAACTTTCGCACGCCATATTTTAAGTTTTTTGCCGCCGGGCAAATTAGTAAACGCACCCGGCGCAGGGTTAAAGGCACGTATTTTATTATGAATCTCCGCCGCAGGCAGGTTCCAGTCAATGGCTTCCATATCGCGCGTAAGCAAATGTGCGTAAGTTGCTTCAGCATCATTTTGCTTAACTGGCGTAATTTCGCCGCGTTTTATTTTTTCAACTGTTTCAAGCAGCAGTTTGCCGCCAATTTCCTTTAAACTGTCATGCAGTTCGCCCATGGTCATTTCCGGCGTAATCTCAACTTCCGCTTTTGCAAGCATATCGCCGGTATCCATGCCGATATCCATCTGCATAATTGTTACACCGCTTTTGGTTTCGCCGTTTAAAATTACATAATGTATCGGCGCAGCCCCACGATATTTAGGCAAAAGCGAAGCATGCACGTTTATGCAGCCGTACTTCGGCATTTCCAGAATTTCTTTCGGCAAAAACTGGCCAAAGGCAGCTACTACAATTAAATCAGGCGCAAGGCCGCGTAAAAGTTCAATAACTTCCGGCGTTTTTACGCGCTGAGGCTGGTAAACTTCATAACCACGTTCAAGCGCATATTCTTTTACCGGCGTCATAAGCATCTTCTGCCCGCGTCCTTTGGGTCTGTCAGGCTGTGTAAATACACCAACTATTTCATCTGTGCCCTGCTCTGCCAGCGCCTTTAAACTGGCAACGGCAAAATCAGGGGTTCCCATAAACACAATACGCATCATTACTGCTCCCCATCAAAATCCTTTGGCATCAGTACTTTAGCCTTGTCAATAAACAGCACTCCGTCCAAATGGTCAAGTTCATGCTGAATGCAAACTGCCAAAAGCCCATCTGCCTTAATAAGCATTTTTCGCCCTTTACGGTCATAATATTCGCAATGCACTATTTCCGCGCGTTCCACTTCGCCTTCGTAATCAGGCACGGAAAGGCAGCCTTCCGGGCCAACGGCCGAACCTTCACGGTAAGTAATAACAGGGTTGATAAGCTCAATCAGCCCTTCGCCGACATCAATAACAACAATGCGTTTCAAAACGCCAATCTGCGGCGCCGCAAGCCCGACACCGTTAGCGGCATACATGGTTTCAGCCATATCGTCCAAAAGACGCAGAGTTTTTTTATCCATGCGTTCAACTTCCTGTGCTTTCTGGCGCAGCACAGGGTCTCCGGCAACAAGTATTTTTAATTTACTCACAGTATCCTCCTAAAATTCGCTCTCATAATAATTATTATATCACAAAAAATGTTATACGGGCAATTTTACAGCACATTAAACGGGTCAACGTCAAAATAAACATTTTTCATGTCACGGTACGGCGAATGCCATAATGCTGTTTTAAATATATTTATCTGTGTGCTTTTTACCAGCACGTTAACTCGGTATAAATCGCGCACTTTGCCAATAATACCGGCAAACGGGCCAAATACTTCCGCATCAGTATTTTTTGCCTGCTGCTCCAGAAAATCAGCTATTTCCTTAGCCGTCCCGTTAGCGCGTTCTTCGTTTTTATCCCATACGGTTATTTTTAAAAACGCCGCATAAGGCGGATAATTAAGTTCCTTACGCCGCAGCAGTTCTTCTTTTGCAAAGGTATCGTAATCCTGCGCCGCCGCAAGATGGACGGTCCGGTTATCCGCATCATACACCTGCAAAATTACATGCCCCGGTTTATCGCCGCGCCCCGCACGCCCTGCAGCCTGTGTAAGCAGCGAAAACGCTCTTTCGTAAGCACGGAAATCCGGCATGTTCAGCATGGAATCTGCCGAAAGCACGCCGACAAGCGTAACATTCGGTATGTCGTGCCCTTTGGCAACCATCTGCGTACCAATCAGCACATTATACCTGCCGCTTGAAAAAGCATTTAAAATTTCTTCATGTGCAAATTTACGCAGCGTGGAATCCTGGTCCATGCGCAAAACTTTTACTTCCGGAAGCGCCGCAATTTGTGCTTCTGCTTTTTGCGTGCCGGTGCCAAAGAATTTTATGCGCCTGCTGTGGCATTTGGGGCATTCTTCCGGCACAGACATGGTGTTGCCGCAGTAATGGCAGCGCATGGCTTTTCCTTCTTCATGGTAAACCAAAGCCACGGCGCAGTGCGGGCACATAATGGTTTCACCGCAATCACGGCACATAACAAAGGTTGAATACCCGCGGCGGTTTAAAAGCACAATTGCCTGCTCGCCTGCCGCAGCAGTACGCACAAGCTCCTGCTGCAAAGTGCGTGACAGTACCGAAAAATTTCTTTCCTGCAATTCTTTGCGCATATCAACAATTTGTACCTTTGGCAGCGGCTGGCCGTTTGGGCGGCCAGTTAAACGCAGATGCTTAAACCGCTTCATCATGGCGTCATAATAACTGTCTATCGACGGCGTTGCGCTGCCTAAAACTACAGGTATATTAAAATATTTTGCCCTGTGCAGTGCTACTTCACGGGCATGATAGCATGGCCTTTCTTCCTGTTTGTAGCTCTGGTCGTGTTCTTCATCAATAATAACAAGGCCTAAATTTGTAAAAGGCGCAAAAACAGCCGAACGCACGCCAATTAAAATCTGCGCTTCGTTATTGCGTATTTTATAAAAAACGTCTGCCCTTTCGCTTGCCGATAGTTTGCTGTGTACAACGGCAATACAGCCCTTAAACCAGCTTTGAAAACGCTTTACTATCTGCGCCGTGAGGGCAATTTCCGGCACAAGTACTAGTACCTGGCGTCCTTTTGCAAGCGCTTTTGCCGTTAAATTAAGGTATACTTCCGTTTTGCCGCTGCCGGTTACGCCCTGCAATAAAAAAGTTTCCTGCCGTTTTTCTGTAATTGCTTTGCTTACGGCTTCAACAGCCTGTGCCTGTTCTTCAGTTAAATCAAAACTTTGTTTTAAAGTGTTATTACCGGCATAACTGTTGCGTAAAACACGCTGCTCTCTGCGGCTGCACCACCCCTTTTGCAGCAGGGTACGCAAAACAGCAGCACTTACACCTGCTGCTTCCAACTCCTTTGCGCTCAGTTCACGCTCTGCCTGCGCCAAAATTTGCAGCGCTGCCATCTGCGCCTTAGCGCGGTTGCTGCCTTCAGCCAGCGCCGCTCTGCCGCTTTCCGTTATGGCATAACAATACTGCATTTTTTCTTTCAGGCGGTTTTCCAGTTCGTAATATAAAAGCCTGCCGTTTTCATCATAAACAGCATGGCGCTTTATACTGCTTTTGCCGGGAATAAAAAGGCGCATTGCTTCTGCCAGCGGGCACATATAATATTCTGCAAGCCAGCGGGCTGCTTCCAGCATTTCATCGTCAAACCACGGCTCAGTGCCTATAACTGCCTGAACATCTTTATATTTTTCAGGCTCCGGCAAATCGCTGCCTGCTTCGCCAACAACAAAGCCTTCCGTTGTCTGCCGCGCAAAAGGCACAATTACGCGCCACCCTGCGCCTATATAGCCAAACTGCGGCGGCAAAGCATAGGTAAACTGCTTAAACAAATTTTTAACAGGTAAATTTATTGCTACGTTAACGTATCTCATACAAAACTCCAACTAAAACTTTACTTATTTATTTTACCATATCCTGACAAATACTTTAATAAAAAAACTGCACCTCCTAAAGTCTAACTTTTGGGGTGCAGTTCAACGCAGTTTAAAATTTTAAATTTTACAGTCCGGCCTGTTTTCTTAAAGTTTCTGCCTTATCGGTATGTTCCCACGGCAGGTCTACATCAGTACGGCCAAAGTGTCCGTAAGCAGCGGTCTGTTTGTAAATCGGGCGCAGCAAATCCAGTGTTTTAATAATGCCGGACGGGCTGAGCGAGAAGTTCTTTTTAATAAGTTCGGCAATTTTGTCGTCGTCAATTTTACCGGTACCAAAGGTATCTACCAAAACGGAAACAGGCTGTGCAACGCCAATGGCATAAGCAAGCTGAATTTCGCATTTATCGGCAAGGCCTGCGGCAACAACGTTTTTAGCTACATAGCGTGCTGCGTAAGCTGCGCTGCGGTCTACTTTAGTTGGGTCTTTGCCGGAGAAAGCACCGCCGCCGTGACGGGCCATGCCGCCGTAAGTATCAACTATAATTTTACGTCCGGTAAGGCCGCTGTCGCCCTGCGGGCCGCCGATAACGAAACGGCCGGTCGGGTTGATGTAATATTTGGTTTCGTCATCAAGCATTTCTGCCGGTACAACCGGTTTTACAACAAATTCCATAATATCGCGGCGGATTTGTTCCAGAGCAATTTCCGGAGCATGCTGCGTGGAAATAACAATTGTATCAATGCGTACAGGTTTGCCGTCGTCATATTCAACGGTTACCTGGGTTTTTCCGTCCGGACGCAGGTAAGGCAGAACGCCGGTTTTGCGCACTTCTGCAAGGCGGCGGGAAAGTTTATGTGCCAAAGAAACAGGCAGCGGCATATATTCCGGGGTTTCGTTAGTGGCATAACCGAACATCATGCCCTGATCACCGGCGCCTACTTCGTTTTCATCGGCCTTGCCTTCTTTTGCTTCCAGAGATTTATCAACGCCAAGCGCAATATCAGGCGACTGTTCGTCAATGGAAATCAAAACGCCGCAGGTATTGCCGTCAAAGCCATATTTAGCGCGGTCATAACCGATATTGATAACGGTTTCGCGCGCGATTTTAGGAATATCAACATAGCAGCTCGTAGAAATTTCGCCGACAACATGAATCTGCCCGGTTGCAACTACGGTTTCGCAGGCAACGCGGCCATGCGGGTCCTCTGCCAGAATAGCATCAAGCACAGCATCAGAAATCTGATCGGCAATTTTATCAGGATGCCCTTCCGTAACAGATTCGGAAGTAAATAATTTTCTCATTCTGTTCCTCCTTATGTAAATAAAAAAGCGCCCTCTGTGAGAGCGCCGCTGATTGTACCGACATTCTCATCTCTCGATTAACTCGCAGGACTTAGCACCGTTTGCATTAATGCAATGGTTGCTGCGGTTTCATTGGGCCAATCCCTCCACCAGCTCTTGATGAGTAATATTAAGTTACTATGATATTATATCCAATTTATGTAAAAAAGGCAACAATTATTTCCTTAAGCGCAGAACGGTGTTCAAAAGCTCTTCCGCAACATCGTACTTGCTCATCTGCGGCAGTTCTTTAATGCTGCCGTCCGGGAAAATCAGTTTTACGATATTGGTTTCGCTGCCAAAGCCTGCCCCCTGCATTGTTACATCGTTGGCAACAATCATATCAAGGTTCTTTTTGGTAACTTTTTCTTTGGCATTATCAATAAGGTTCTGGGTTTCTGCTGCAAAACCAACAAGGAACTGCCCTTTTTTGCGTTCACCCAGCGTTTTTAAAATATCCGGGTTCTTATCCATTACAACCGTTAAAGCATCATCGGTTTTCTTTTTAATTTTCTGCGCTGCCACATCATGCGGGCGGTAATCGGCAACGGCCGCCGCCTTGATAACGATGTCACATCCGTCATAAACGGCAAGGCACGCGTCCATCATCTGCTGCGTTGTTTCTACACTTACAACTTTAATATTCGGCGGCGGTGTAAGCGCGCTTGGCCCTGTAACAAGGGTTACTTCTGCTCCGCGTTCTGCCGCTGCCTGTGCAATGGAGTACCCCATTTTGCCGCTGCTGCGGTTGCCCACATAACGCACCGGGTCAATAGGTTCACGCGTACCGGCAGCAGTTACCAAAACTTTAAGGCCGCGCATATCGCCTTCCGTTTTTGCAAAAAAGTCCTTCACAAAATTAACTATATCCGCAGGTTCAGGCAAACGCCCTGCACCAACGGCACCGCAGGCCAGTACGCCGCTTGCCGGAGGCATCACTACAATGCCGCGGCTTTTAATTTTGACAATATTTTCCTGCGTGGCAGGGTTTTCATACATATGCGTATTCATGGCAGGGCACACAATAACCGGTGAATGTGCCGCAAGCAGCGTTGTCGAAAGCAAATCATCGGCAATGCCGTATGCCATTTTGGCAATGATGTTGGCCGTTGCCGGCACAACCATAAACAGGTCGGCCCAATCGGCAAGGGCAATATGTTCAACGTTAAATTCCTGATTGGCATTCCACATGGAAACAGCAACTTTATTGCCGCTGATTTCCTTAAAAGTCAGCGGAGTTACAAACTGCTGGGCATGTTCTGTCATAACGACACGCACTTCTGCACCCTGTTTGCGCAGTTTGCTCACCAGGTCAACGGCTTTATAAACGGCAATGCCGCCTGTTACACCTAAAACAATTTTCTTACCCTTCAACAAGGCCGGCGCCTCCCTTATTTACCCTGATTGCGCTCATAAGTAATGATATCGTTTGCAATTTCCTTCAAGGCAATGCTTACTTCCTTTTCCGGAAGGTTCTGCCCGGGCACAGTCAGTTCACGTGCGCGTTTGGCAGCCAGCATGGCCAGAGTATATTTGCTGTCAACTTTTTCTGTTAAATAATCGATGGAAGGATCTACCATAGACATTAAAATCACTCCTCTTTTCTGCAATGGCAAATTTCGTCAATAATAAAATATGTACGGGCGGCGCGGTAACGTTCTGCTTCCATAACGGTCAGAACCTTCTGCGTGGCCCTTTCGGCAATGTCATTAACTATAATATAATCATATTCACTGGCGTAAGCAAGCTCGCCCGTGGCGGATGCAAGGCGTTTTTTGATAACCTCTTCGCTGTCTGTGCCGCGTTTGTAAATACGCGAAGAAAGCTCATCCAGAGAAGGCGGAACAATAAACACAAACACACCGTCCGGAAAACGCTTTTTAATCTGCAAAGCGCCCTGAATATCAATTTCCAAAATTACATCTTTGCCCTGATTAAGCAAATCCATAACATAATCGCGCGGCGTACCGTAATAGTTGCCGTATACTTCGGCATATTCCAGAAGGCCGCCCTCGGCAATCATGGTTTTAACTTCTTCAACAGTTTTAAAAAAATAACTTACGCCGTCAACTTCGCCCTCGCGCGGAGCGCGGGTTGTTACAGATACCGAATAGCCAATATCCGGCAGCTTCTCACGCAGCATCTGGCAGATTGTACCTTTACCGGCGCCGGACGGACCCGACAAAACCAGCAGCAATCCTTTTGGTTTCAAAATAAGCCCTCCCCTGCTCAGCCGTTATTCTTCATCTTCATCATCGCTCTGTACAAGCCTGTTGGCAACGGTTTCCGGCTGTACGGCCGACAAAATAATGTGGCCGCTGTCAGTAACAATTACCGCACGTGTTCTGCGCCCGTAAGTTGCGTCAATAAGCGTGCCGTTATCGCGCGCTTCCTGAATAATTCTTTTTATCGGCGCAGATTCCGGGCTGATAATAGAAATAATCCTATTGGCAGCAACTATATTGCCAAAGCCTATGTTAATAAGCTTAATATCCATAAAGCAGCCTCCTTTTATTCGATATTCTGTATCTGTTCCCTGATTTTTTCAATTTCTGCCTTAATGTCTACCACCAGCTGGGCAATGGTGTAATCATTGGCCTTGGAAGCAATGGTGTTGGCTTCACGGTTAAATTCCTGCACCAGAAAATCAAGTTTTCTGCCCACCGGCTGATTAAGGTTAATAATTTCGCGGAATTGTTTGATATGGCTTTTCAGCCTTACAATTTCCTCCGTAATGCTTGTACGGTCGGCAAAAATGGCAACTTCCTGCAATAAGCGTTCCGGCTCTACAGTCTGGTTATATTTTTCAAGCAGGTCGTTAATGCGTTCGCTAAAACGTTCCTGGTATTCTTCCACAACCTGCGGCGAACGCGCTTCTATCTGCAAAAGTTTTTCTTCAATCAGCGCGGCGCGCTTGATAAAATCGCCGTAAATATTGCCGCCTTCCGTTTCGCGCATGGCAACAAGGTTGTTAACAGCCTGCTGCAAAGCCTGTTCAAGCTGCGGCCAGATGGTTTCAACATCAAAAAAGCCCTCTTTAACGCTGATAACGTCCGGGCAGCGCGCAAGATACAATACCTCTGCCTGCTCGGCCAGCTTGCAGCCGCCGATACCGGCAGCTTCGGCAACTTCCTGCAAAGCATTATGGTACGCCGCCGCCAAGGGCCTGTCTACTTTAACGGTGCAGAGCCCGTCATTTACATAATCTGCTGTAATAAATACATCTATGCGCCCACGGTTAATACTGCGCAAAATAGTTTTGCGTATCCTGTCCTCCAGGGGATTTAAAAAGCGCGGCAAACGGATAGCCACTTCATTATAACGGTGATTTACCGTTTTCATTTCTACCGTTGCCGAAAACTTTTCATCCTCATATTCGCCGCGGCCAAAACCAGTCATACTTTTAAGCAAAATAAAACCTCCCGCCGCATTTCTAAATTAGTAAAATTGTTGTATACTTATTCTTGAAATAATATTATACCCTATTATGACTTCATAAGCAAACGAAAAACGCAAATTTTTAAAGAAAAAAGGAGAATTTCCATGAATTTGGAAGGTATTACAATAAATATTCTCACAAGCCGGCTGCAGGAAAAGCTGCTCGGCGGCAAAATATACAAAGTTTTTATGCCTAACAAAAGCAGCCTTCTGCTGCTTGTTAAAACCGAAAATGCCATTATACCTTTAGCTGCCGATTTTTCCGGTGCTTCGCCCTATTTATATATGCCGGATAAAACGCCGGAACGCCCTGAAACCCCGCCTGCTTTCTGCATGCTTCTGCGCAAGCATCTGGAAGAAGGTCGTATTACCAAAATAACGCAAAGCGGCCTGGACCGCGTTATTACAATGGAAATAAGCAGCATAGGCAGCGCAAGGCAAATTATCAGCAAACAGCTTATTTTTGAACTAACCGGCAAAAACGCCAATATTATTTTTGTAAGCGAAGGCGTAATTTTAGACAGCCTGAAACACATTGGCAAAGCGTTAAGCAGTTACCGCCAGATTCTGCCGGGGCTTGCCTATATTGCCCCGCCGCCGCAGGACGGGCTTGATATTTTAACATCCGCCCCGGTGGATATTGCCGCAGCGGCACAAAACCTGCCCCTGCCGCCGCAAAAAGCACTTATTGCCGCTACAACCGGCATTGGGCAATATACGGCAGGTCAGCTTTTAAAATTTGCAGGCATAACTGCCGAAGGCGGTATTACAAACAAAAATGCTGCCGCTTTGACAGATGCCATTGGCACCTTGCAAAAAAATATTAACGCTGCCAAAGCCGGTACTGCGCCTGTATACGCCATTATTACCCGCACCAATACCGTTAAAACAATTCTTCCGTTTAAACCTTTGCAGCTTACAGGCGGCGAAGCAGTAAAAGAGTTTGCCTCGCTTAACAGCGCCGTTGCTTTTGCGCAAAGCCTTACGCCTGTTCTTTTGCCGGAACAGGAGGTTTTAAACAAAACAGTAAATGCGGAAACCGAAAAGCTGCAGAAGAAAATACTGCTTTTAAAAGAAGAACTTGCCGCGGCGGAAGATGCCGAACAGCAGCGCATTATTGCCGATACCTTAATGGCAAATTTGTACCGCATTGCCAAAGGCAGCAGTGAATGTACGCTGGAAAATATTTATGACGGCACACCGCTTACCATAAAACTTGCGCCCGATTTAACTGCCAACGAAAACGCGCAAAAATACTATAAGCGTTATAATAAATTAAAACGTGCGCAGGCAGAAATTAAAGAGCAGCTGAAACTTACGGAAGAAGCCGTTGAATACCTTGGCAGCATCGACATTGCCCTTAAACTTGTACAGACAAGGGCCGAAGTTGCTGAAATTAAGGCAGAACTTGCTGCCGCAGGCTTTATAACAGTAAAAAATACCAAAAATAAAATGCCGCAGGCAAAATCAACACCAACAATTATTAAACTTTCGGAAGATACAGCCTTATATATCGGCAAAAACAACAAACAAAACGATTACGTTACTTTTTCAATCGGCAGCGGCAATGATTTATGGTTCCATACCAAAAACATTCCCGGTTCGCACGTTATTTTAAAAACAACTCTGCCGCAGGCAGATGAAAAAGACATTCAAACCGCGGCAACGCTGGCCGGATACTTCAGCAAAGCCCGCGGCGGCAGTAAAATACCTGTAGACTGTACCCTGCGCAAATTTGTAAAAAAACCGAGCGGTGCCAAACCCGGCTTTGTTATTTACACTAACCAGACAACGTATTATGTAACGCCAGAAGAAGAAGCAATAAACAAATTAATAAATTAAACAAAAACTGCACCAAAAGCTATGATATGCTCAATAACTTTAACGGTGCAGTTTTTTACTGCAATAAATATTTATTTAACAAATCAATATCAAAAGCATATTCTTGTGCTGTACGTTTTGTTATCTCCCCTATTTTTGCTAAATATGCCAGTGCGTAATCCATGCACTGCATTCCCTGCTGCCTGCCGCTTTGCATATAACTTGCAAGCTGGTATGCCTTTCCGTCACGCAAAAGGCTGCGCACAGCTTGGGTAAAGGTTAAAACTTCAAAAGCTGCCGTTCTTCCGCCATGGCAGCCCGGAACAAGCTGCTGCGCTATAACAGCCTGTAAATTTTCTGCAAGCTGCGCACGCATTTGCGGCTGTTTTTCCGGCGCAAAAAAATCCAGCATACGCGATACTGCCAAAACAGCACTGCGCGTATGCAGCGTTGCAAGCACCAAATGCCCTGTTTCGGCAGCGGAAACTGCACCGGCAGCAGTTTGTGCATCACGCAGCTCTCCAATCATAATAACGTCAGGGTCCTGGCGCAGTGCCGCACGCAGGCCAAGTGCAAAACTGACGGTATCACTGCCAACCTGCCGCTGGCTGATAATGCTTTTATCTTCCGTAAACCTGTATTCCGGCGGGTCTTCCAAAGTAACAATATGCGCACTTTTATTTCGGTTAATAAAATCAACCATAGCCGCCAAGGTTGTGCTTTTGCCGCTTCCGGCCGGGCCGGTTACCAGAATAAGCCCGCTGCGCTGCATGGCAAGCTTCTCCAAAACAGGCGGAGCGCTCAAGTCCGATAACGACGGTACTGCACTTTTTACTATTCTAACGGCAAGTGTAGGAAAGCCATTCTGCAAATATCCGTGCACCCTAAAGCTTCCTGCGCCAGCAATACGGCAGCAAAAATCCGCCTCTGTTTCGTTAACGGCACATTTTCCATACCGTTCAATAAAAGAAATAATCATTTTTTCGCTTACAACAGGTAAATTCTGCCTGTTTAAAACGCCGTTAATTCTGAATACCGGCACTGCGCCTGCTTTTATATGCACATCCGAAGCGTTTTGGTGCACGGCTTCCTTTAAAATATGTTCCAGCATTTTTACTCCTTAATGCACGGCCTGCAAAACTTCCGCTAAAGAAGTGTGCCCTTTTAATACTTTTTGCACTCCGTCGCTGCGCATACTTACCGCACCAAATTTTTCTGCTTCCGCAAAAAGCGTTTCTTCCTGCGCCTTGCCCAAAATAAATTTTTTCATTTCCGGCACAACAGGCATTACCTCCTGCAAAGCCATACGCCCTAAATAACCAGTTCCGCGGCATTTTTCACAGCCGCTGCCCTTATAAAGCGTTAAACCGTCGCCGCTGTTAATGTTTAAATAAGCCTTTTCTTCCGCGTTTGCGGCATAAGCCGTTTGGCAGTGCGGGCAAATGCGCCGCACTAACCTTTGCGCAACAACTCCGCGCAGGGCAGATGCAACCAAAAACGGCTCTATACCCATATCGACAAGCCGCACCGCCGCTCCCGCGGCATTATTGGTATGCAGCGTGCTGAACACCAAGTGCCCTGTAAGCGCCGCACGTATGGCAGTTGCCGCCGTATCAAGGCTGCGTATTTCACCAAGCATTATAATATCCGGGTCCTGCCGCAAAATACTGCGCAAACCGCTCGAAAAAGTTAGCCCGGCCTTTTCGTTTACGGCTACCTGGCTTATGCCGTTAATGCGGTACTCCACAGGGTCTTCTATGGTTACAATATTGCGCTCGCTGCTGTTAAGTTCTGCCAGCGTGGCATAAAGCGTTGTGGTTTTGCCGCTGCCGGTCGGCCCTGTCAGCAGCACTATGCCGCTGCCATAATTATAAAGCCTGCGGTAAAGCGCTAAATTTTCCGGTGTAAAATTAAGTTCATCCAAATTAAGGGCAAACTTTTCCCTGTCTAAAATACGTATAACTATTTTTTCTCCTAAAATTGTCGGCAGCGAAGATATACGCAAATCAATATTGCGTCCGTCAAGTTCCAGCTTAATGCTGCCATCCTGCGGCAGTCGTTTTTCGGCAATATCCATGCCAGCCAGCACCTTTACGCGCGAAACAACAGCCTGCATAAGCTTTTTATTCATTTCGGCTTCTTTGTAAAGAACGCCATCGATACGCATACGCACACATGCATTGTTTTCCCCCGGTTCCATATGTATATCGCTCGCGCCGGATGCAGCGGCTTTGGCAATAAGGCTGTCAGCCGCCTTTACGGCATCAGCGTTTTCATCTTTTTTAAATAATGTCCGTTCGGTTTGTATTATCAACTTTTTCTCTCCATTACAAAAATTTGCAGCTTTATTATTATAACCAGCAAAAATAATATCTTCAAGTAAATTTTTATGGTATAATATTAAACCGAAATTGCGGATACCGGAGGTTTATTGGAGGAACAGCTTCTGGAACACATTAAATTACAACGCCCGCCGCTTGTTTTATGCTTAACGGCAGGCACAATGCTGATTTTAAGCGCTTTGCAGTTTACGCTTGCAGGCACTGCGCAAAAACATGAGCCGGTAAACAGCCGTGCAGTTTTTACCCCCATTCAACTGCCATCGGCTGCCAAAAGCATCAAACCGCAGCGCAACCCATTTCTGGCTCCGGCCGCGCCGGATATTAAACGCCAACCCGCCGCCTTAACCCCCGTTTTAAAAGGAACAGTGCAAAACGGCAGCACTACCATGGCAATTATGGAATTTGCAGGGCAAAGCAATTACTATCAGCCGGGCAGCAAAATTAACGGCTTTACCGTACGCAGTATCACCCCAAACAGCGTACTGCTCGAAAAAGGCTCCCAAACGCTTATGTTAAAAGCCGGAGGAACAGCCCATGACTAAAATTTTTACTGCTCTTTTAACTGCTTTGTTAGCTGCGGCTTCGCCTTTGGCTTATGCAAACGGTATTACGCTTAACGTGCGCGACGGCCAGGTACGCGATGTGCTCGCTTCTGTTGCAGCACTTTCCGGCAAAAGCATTGTTGCCGACAGTTCCGTACAGGGCACGGTTACGCTTAACCTTAAAGACGTTCCTTTTGACACCGCACTGCGTATAATTACCGCTGCCAAAGGTTTAAGTTACCGCCTTACCGGCGATGTTATACTGGTTGGCTCTGCCGCAGGCATGGAAAAATTTAACGATACAGCCAGTATTATTAAACTTAACTACGCCAAAGCGGAAGAACTTAAAACGGCACTGGCACCGCTTATTGGCACCAACAGCAAAATAAGCACCGATACTGTTACCAACAGCATTATTTTTACCGGCACCCCCACCGACGAAATGCGCCTGCGCAGCGCAGTGGCCGCACTTGATACTGCTACGCAGCAGGTAACGCTTGAAGCCAAAATAATTGCGGTAAACCGCGAAGACAGCGAGAACCTCGGCATCAGCTGGAACTGGGATAAAATACCGCAAAACAGCAATTACTACGGCAATGACGATGATAACGATGATACCGATAACAAAAATTTTGGCGGTGTAGTACATTTTGGCGCTAATTATGAATTCCGTTTTAACGCTGCTTTAAACGCCCTTTTTGCCAAAGGCAAAGCCAAAATTCTGGCAACACCGCGCATAATAACCATACCCGGGCGTGAAGCAAGTATATTTATAGGCGATCACATTCCTGTTACAACGGAAAAAATTGAAAACTCCGTTACAACCAACACCACCGATTACGTTGACGCCGGTATTAAACTGCAATACACGCCGATAGTAAGCAGCGATGGTATGATAACTTCGGTTGTGCATACGGAAGTCAGTACCCCCACGCTTATTTCCGAACTAAAAAACTACAAAATAACCAGCCGAAGTGCCACCACTACCGTCAGGATGCGCGACGGTGAAACTCTTGTAATAGGCGGTTTAATTAATGAAGAAGAACAAAAACGGCTGCAAAAAGTACCGTTCTTATCAAACATTCCGCTTTTAGGCGAGCTGTTTAAAAACCGCACTACCAGCAAAACAAAAACCGAAGTTATTATGATTTTAACGCCGCATTTAACAAACCCTGGCGAATCACCGGCAATTTACAATAGTAAATTGCTGGAAAGCGGCAGTATTTTTGATAACCAAAATTAAATATTGATATAAAAAAAGAGCGGCAAGCCGCTCTTTTTTTATGCAAAACAGGCATTATACAAAAGTATAATACCTGTTTTAAACTTTTATTCTTTCAATACCAGCAAAGCAACCGTTTCAATATGGCTGGTCATCGGAAACATATCCACCGGCTGTGCTTTTACTGCTTTATAGCCGTTTTCCGTTAAAAACGCCATATCACGCGCTAAAGAAGCCGGATTGCATGATACATAAACAATTTTCTCAGGTTTTACTCCGGCAATGGCTGCCAAAACCTTTTTATCACAACCTGCGCGCGGAGGGTCAAGCAGCACTGTATCCGGCTTTACGCCGCTTTTTAACAGCGCCGGCATTTCCACGGCAGCGTCGCCGCAAATAAACTCTGCATTTGCAATATTATTCGCTTTGGCATTTTCGTTGGCGTCTTTAATGGCAGGCTCAACAATTTCTATGCCGTACACTTTGCGTGCCTTTTGCGCCAGATACAGCGAAATAGTACCTGTACCGCAGTAACAGTCAATAACCGTTTCTTTGCCGCTCAGCGCAGCAAAATCCAGCGCCGTGGCGTAAAGCTTTTCGGTCTGCGCGCTGTTTACCTGAAAGAAAGATAACGGCGAAATATTAAATTTTAAATTGCCAAGCCTGTCTTTAATTGTGCTTTTGCCATACAAAACACGGTTTTTAGCGCCCATAATTATGTTGGTACGCTTTTTATTAATGTTCTGCACAATGCTTTTTAAACCGTCCACTTCAGTTTTAAGCATTGTTACAAGCTCGCCTGCATGCGGAATATCATAGCAGGCTGTAACAATTACAGCCATAACTTCACCGGTTTTAGCTCCTGCACGCCCCATAACATGGCGCACAACGCCTTTGCCGGTAGTTTCGTCATAAGCAGAAATATTAAACTGCTGCATCCATTGGCGCACAACCTGCATAATTTTATTGTTAGCCTGCTTTTGGATAAGGCAGTCATCAATATTTATAACGTTATGGGTTAAAGCCGCATAGCAGCCAATTTGAATTTTTCCTTCCGTTTTAGCTGCCGGAAACTGCATTTTATTGCGGTAATGCCACGGATTTTCCATGCCAAGCACCGGCAGCACTTCGCAGCCGGTAATATGCCCAATACGCTCAATGGCATCTTTAACCTGCTGCCTTTTAACGCTTAACTGCCCTTCGTAGTTTAAATGCTGCAATTGGCAGCCGCCGCATTTTTCATAAAAAACACATTGCGGTTTAACACGCTTCGGAGATTTTTCTAAAATATTTAAAATTTTGCCGGAAGCATAGGATTTTTTTACCTGAAATAATTTTACGGATACTTTTTCTCCCGGCAGGGCGCCGTGTACAAAAACCGTAAATCCATCAGCCTTGCCCACACCTTCGCCGCTGCTGCCAAGCCCTGTTATATTTACTTCAATTATGTCGTTTAATTTAAATGGTGGTTGTTGTTTAGTCATTTCTGCCCCTGATTTTTATTATAAACTGCCATCCTGCATCCAATACAGCCTTACAGGCAGGTTGGATGCACCCGGCGGCGACCAGATAAAGCTGTATGTTCCCGGTTCCAAAACTCCAAGCTTAAGCAAATCGTCATAACTGTCGCCTATTGCCACTTTATCCTGCGGCAAAGGCAGAATTTTTTCTTCGCCGGCTTTTTTCAGCACGCCGTAACCGGCAAACAGCCCGCCCAGCGGATTTAAGTACATTGCCGCCGGTTTATTGCCGCTGATTGTAAAATTAACCGAATAAACAATACCGTAATTGCCATAATTTACAGCATCTTTGCCTGTTGTGCCGTCCTTGCCGCGCGCAAATCCCTGTTCTTCGGATGCCAGTTCAAGCATATATACTTTGTTGTTATCGGTATTCAGCGGCGCAGATACAGTGTAATTCCAGTCTGCATCGTCAAAAGTGCCCCTTAACGGATGCTCGTCCATAGGCTGAACAGGTGCGTATTCATTGTATAAATCCAAATCTGTTTTTTCGTCGCACATAATAACGCTTACCTGTACAGGCCTGTCGGTGTGCAAATCAATAGTGCCCACCAAAAGCTGCGCCGGTTCAAGCACATAGCCGCGGCCGGTTAAAAGCTCTGTATTGTTGCCAAAGCCAAGGTTTCCTTCCGTTTTATTATGAACGCCGGAAAAATATTTTTGCTGGGTTTCCTTGCCAACCTTTAAATAATGCCAGCCCGCATTGCCGATGCTGTTGTTGGCAACGCTGTATTTAACCGGGCGCATTTGTTCGTTGCTGAGTATAACGGCGAGTTTTTTATTGTTTTCCATCGCATTTACATGATGAAAGAAAATCCTTACATCACCGCTTACGGTATCACGGTATAAAACGCCGTTCCTGTAAACCATTTCCGGGCTGTCAGAAAAAATCAGCGTTGAACCGGAAGTGGTTTTCTGCGCAGTTACTTCTGTATAAGTTTCAGGCAAACCGCGCCCTGTAATAAGTTCATCAGAAGCAAAAGCGTTTAAAGGCAAAAATGCCATACAACTAATTGCCAGAGTTTGAAAACATTTTTTTAGCCTCACGATTAACCTCCAATAGATGTTTACTGTTTATTATAACACAAATACTGCAATTGTATTTTATTTTTACAGCGCAGAATTTAAAAATAAATTGTTGCTACTAAAACCGCTTTCATATTAATAAAATAAGGCGTAAAAAATATACTCAATACCACTCGTATATGACTGCACCCCAAAAGTCTAACTTTTGGGGTGCAATTTACTCAAACAGCGCTTTTAATTTATATTCTGTTTTTATACATCTTTTCGTAATACTTCTGGTATTCGCCACTGATAATTTCCTGCCACCAGTCTTTATTTGCTAAATACCAGTCAATAGTTTTGGCTATGCCGTCCTCAAACTTCGTCTGCGGCAGCCAGCCAAGTTCATTGTGTATTTTTGTCGGGTCTATCGCATAACGCCTGTCGTGCCCAGGGCGGTCTTTTACAAAGGTTATTAAATTTTCGCTTTTGCCGAGCGCTTTTAAAATAATCTTTACCACATCTAAATTACTCTTTTCATTGTGCCCGCCAACGTTATAAACTTCACCCTCGCGCCCATTGCGGATAATTAAATCAATCGCACTGCAATGGTCTTCTACATACAGCCAGTCGCGCACGTTGGCGCCATCGCCGTAAACTGGCAGTGTTTTATCGTGCAAAGCATTAATAATCATTAAGGGAATTAACTTTTCCGGAAAGTGATATGGCCCGTAGTTGTTAGAGCAGCGCGAAATCGTTACCGGCAAACCATAAGTACGGTGGTATGCCAAAACCAGTAAATCTGCACTGGCTTTAGATGCAGAATAAGGGCTTGATGTATGCAACGGCGTTGTTTCCGTAAAGAACAAATCAGGTCTGTCCAACGGCAAATCTCCGTAAACTTCATCCGTACTTACCTGGTGGTAACGCTTAATGCCGTACTTGCGGCAGGCATCCATCAACACGCCTGTACCGATAACATTAGTTTTTAAAAACAATTCCGGATCTAAAATACTGCGGTCAACATGGCTTTCCGCTGCAAAATTTACCACAATATCAGGCTTTTCTGCTTCAAACAAGCTGTAAACAAATTCACGGTCAGCAATATCGCCTTTAACAAACTTAAAGTTCGGCTGCTCCATAGCACCTTTTAAGCTGCTTAAATTCCCCGCATATGTCAGCTTATCCAAACAAATAAATTCATCTTCCGAATGATGTTTGAGCTGATAATATATAAAATTACTGCCAATAAACCCGGCTCCGCCGGTAATGATGAGTTTCATTAAAACTTACGCTCCTATCAATAAAATTTATTTTGATTTTATACTTTTCGCATATTCATCACAAATATTTTTTGTTTCTCCAAAAGCAATCTGTTTTCCTTTTTCTATCCATAAAACTTTATTACATAATCTTCGGATTTGTTCCAATGAATGTGAAACAAATAAAGTAGTTGTACCACCAGAAATTATACTCTGCATTTTCTTTTCGCTTTTAATTCTAAAAGCCCCATCTCCAACAGATAAAACTTCATCTAATATTAAAATATCCGGTTTAACCATACTTGCAATAGAAAACGCTAAACGCGATTTCATTCCAGAAGAAAGTTGACGAAACGGTCTATCCTGAAATTCATTAAGTTCAGCAAAATCTATAATTTCATGATATTTTTCATTCATAAATGATTTTGTATACCCAAGCATAGCGCCACGCAAAAAAGTATTTTCTCTAACAGTTAAATCTCCATCAAATCCACTAGCAAGCTCTAATAATGCGGCAATATTCCCTTTAACTATACACTTGCCTTCTTTGGGTTTCATTATACCAGAAATAACTTTTAATAAAGTAGACTTTCCAGCACCGTTACCTCCAATAATACCAAGCATATCTCCATTTTGTAAAGAAAATGAAATTCCATTCAACGCTACAAAATTTTTTACATCATGCGTTCCTTTTAACTTCATAATAACAAATTCTTTTAAGCCAATATTTTTTATGTCACCAGTTAAATATTCTACTTTTAAATTTTTAACTTTTATCGTATCCACTTTATCACCAGTTAAATATAATATATAAATTTGTAGTTATACTTTTTATACACTAATAATCCTATAAGCAAAGATATAATTGCATATATAGCGCCCAAGCAAATTATTAATCCTTCTGGCATTTTATTATATATTACTGCATCCCTAATAAAAGTTATATAAACATATAATGGATTAAAATAAAATACAGTCTGATAACTTTTACTTAACATATCTACACTATAAAAAATTGCAGAACCATACATAATTACCTGTAATAATAAACTATACAAGTACTGAATGTCTCTAAAAAATACATATAATGCTGATAACAACAAACTTACGCCATAATTAAAAATAATTAAACAAATAATCGGATAGAAAATCAATAACATAAATGAATTAGGCTTTATACCATAAGCTATAACAAAACAAAAAAATATAACTACAGTTAATAAAAAATTAATTAATGCTGAAACATTACGTGATAAAACAAACAAATATTTCGGAACATTTATTTTACTAAATATGCTCGCATTACTTAATAGAGCTGCCATTCCAGTATTAGTTGATTCTGAAAAATAGGCAAAAACAATCTGTCCTGCTAAAATATATAAAACGTAATACTCTATAGTTCTGCCAAAAAATTGGCTAAATACAAAACTCATAACGCCAAGCATCATTAACGGAGATAACATACTCCATAAAAAGCCTAAAACAGTACGTTTATATTTTCTTTTAAAATCGCGTTTTATAAGTTCTTCAAATAAAAATTGATTTTTTGCTATAGTAAATTTTGTATTATCAAACATATAATTTATTATCTCATAACTCCTGTGCTATTTTTTGCAAATATTTGCCGTAATTAGTTTTTAACATTGGTTCAGCTAATTTCAGCAATTGCTCTTTGGTAATATATCCTTTTCTGTAAGCAATTTCCTCAATACAGGATATATACAATCCTTGCCTGCGCTGAAAGATAGCTACAAAATCACTCGCCTCAAGCAATCCACTGTGCGTACCGGTATCAAGCCAAGCAGTACCGCGCCCTAATAACTGAACTTTTAACTTACCACACTTTAAATATTCCGCATTAACAGATGTAATTTCTACTTCACCGCGTGCAGAAGGTTTTACACCTTTAGCAATTTTCACAACATTATTATCGTAAAAATATAATCCAGGAATTGCATAATCAGACTTTGGATGTTCTGGTTTTTCCTCTACCGACAAAACATTCCACTCTTTGTCAAATTCTACAATGCCATAATCTTGCGGATTTGGAACTTTATATCCAAATACCAAAGCACCTTCTTTTAATTGTGCAGATTTTTCTAAAGTTGCAGACAAGTGGCTTCCATAAAATATATTATCTCCCAAAACAAGCATAACATTATCATTGCCAATAAATTCTTCACCAATAATAAACGCTTCTGCAAGCCCACGCGGCTTATCTTGCACAGCATAGTTAATATTTAATCCTAAATGTTTACCATCTTTTAAAAGCTCTTTAAACGCAGGTAAATCACGCGGAGTTGAAATAATTAAAATATCCCTAATACCGGCAAGCATTACTACAGATAAAGGATAATAAATCATTGGTTTATCATAAATCGGAAGCATTTGCTTGGAAATCGCTATAGTTGTCGGATATAATCTTGTACCTGAACCGCCTGCTAAAATAATTGCTTTCATAATTATCTGCTCCTTATAATAATTTCGCAAATTCTTTCAACATCTTCTAATGCCAAATCAGCATACAAAGGCAAAGTCAATATATTCAGCGATACATCTTTAGCTATAGGGGTATCCTGAATTTTAAATTTGTCCTGATATACTGTAAAATTAGAAGTCAATGGATAAAAATATTTACGTGCAAAAATATCCTTTTCTGCTAAAATATCAGCAATTTCATCCCTGTTTTTGCCAAACTTCTTTTTATCAAAATATACCGGAAAATAAGCATAATTAGAAACTACATTCTCTTGTTCCTTGCACAATTTTATTCCTTCAATATCCCCAAGCAATTCGCGGTATGTTTCTACACATTTTTTACGTTTTGCAATTTCGTCATTAACATGCCTTAAATTACATAATCCCATTGCTGCAGCAAACTCATTCATCTTAGCGTTTGTACCAATTTTTTCAGCATCTTCTTTTTCATACATGCCAAACATTTTCCACGCTTCAAGTTCGCGCCTTAATTGCTGATTTTTATATGTTAAAGCGCCGCCTTCGATAGTATGAAATACCTTTGTCGCATGAAAGCTAAACATAGCAACATCGCCAATGTTGCCGATACCAATATTATCAACATTTACCCCAAAAGCATGTGCAGCATCATAAATAACTTTTAAATTATATTTTTCGGCAATTTTTTCAATAGTTTTATAATCACAAACATTTCCGTACACATGCACCGGTAAAATTGCACAAGTTTTTTCCATAATCAATGCTTCTATTTTACTAGCATCAATAGTATAAAAATCTGGTTCAATGTCGCAAAATACAGGAGTTAACCCATTTCTTACAATAGCCTGAGTTGTAGATGCATAAGTAAAAGGCGTAGTTATCACTTCACCTGTTAAATTTAAAACATTTAATGCTGCCTCCAAAGCAGCATGCCCATTAACAAACAAACTAATATTTTTAATTTGCAAATAATCTTTTAATAATTGTTCAAGTTTTTGATGCTCAACGCCAGAATTTGTAAGCCATCTTGAATCCCATAAATCTTTAATTTCAGACACATATTCATCAAACGGCGGCATAGATGAACGTGTAACATTTATTTGTTTCATTTTACATAATCACCCCATTTAAAAATACTTCTAACATGTCTACGCCAACAGCTTTTATACCAAACTTTTCTATAATTTCTCTACGTTCCTTAAAAGAATCATCTAAAAACAAAGCGTCTTTACTTGGAGTAATATAACCAAACTTATGTTCATCAGGTTTTATTTGAATAATCTTTTTGAATAATTTATCATCAATCTTATTTTCATCTAAAGCAGCATAAATATCTGTTAAATGTTTGGTTATCAATATTACCGGTATTCCGTTATTAGCACACTTATATAGCAAAGTTATTGCCTGTAAATTTATCTTATTATGAATAACAAGAGTATCATCATAATCAATATACAATTCATCAAATTTAAAATTGATATTAAAACAATTATTTAAAGCTCTGTCAGTTTCTACAAAATCAAATTGCGGTTTTATTTCAACAGGATAACCAAGCGCATCAAAAACTGTCAATAAAGGTAAATTTACACCTCTTGCTCTTTCGACGCACATTGTACCAGCCACTCTTGTACCTATTTCCATTAATTTAAATTCATTGTTTTTAGAAAGCTTAACCTGAAAGAACCATGCACCTCTAAATTTAAATTTAGAATTAATAATTTTAGCAATTTCTATAATACGTTTATTATCTTTTTCTAAAATAGAATTAACACTAATTCCACTTTTTATACGTTTTCTGCTTCTATGCGCACAAAATTTTAATGTCCTATTTATATCAGTAAAACAATCTACTGTATATTCAGTTCCTGGTAAAAATTCACAAATAGCTTGTTCTTCTTTTCGGTGCATTAATTCAAACGATAATTCATCATAATTATTTATAATTTTTACACCCTGTGCACCTTGTCCAACAGCCGGTTTTAAAAGAACAGGATATTCTTTAACTTCATTAATATTTGTATAAACCTCAGGTAAAAAATCACATTCCGCTAAATGTTTGTAAGTACTATTTTTATTCCTACATATTTCAATTGTTTCATTAGCAGACATTAAAACTTCAGCATTTAAACTATTTCTTACCTCAGCCAATTTTAATAAAACAGAATCCAAAGCAGGAAATATAAAATCAATATTATATTTCTTTAAAATACTATTTAGTTTATACACAAAATTTTCATCATTAATAAAAGGTATATCTCCAATATAATTTTCATATTCCCATTTGCCATGGTCATCAACGCTGGAACCACCAAATAATTTTATAAAATATATATCTTTTAATGATTTATTTATTTCCAATCCAACTTCTGAACCACATGGAAATACTAAAATGTTAATGTTTTTCACAATTCATTTCCTTTCTATCTTGGTATAAATAAATGGTGAAATATATTTATTTAAAATAAAACTAATAAATATACTACCAACAAAAACTATAATAAAGGAACAATATAATCCATTATTCGTAATTTTATAAAATTGAGTCTTTATTAATGTGTGTAAAAGAGCCACATGTGACAAATAAATTTCTAATGAAATTTTTCCAATATTAGCAAAAAAAGTATTTATTTTATCGTTATTTAAAACTTCTAATAAAATTGCAAAATAAAATGTAAATCCTATAGACAATAAAAAGAATACCCCTCGTAAAAGCTTCCAATTTACAACCGGAAAATTTTTATGATTAAATGCACATAATCCAATAGCAACAGAAATAAATAATAAAGTTTTTACTCCAGAGCTTACTAATCTATTCTCGTAAGCCAACCTACCAATAATACATCCAAGAAAAAAAGCAGGTATTCTTGTTAAAGCAATTTCAATCTCTACAAATGTTTTAAAATCAAAAACTTTTAGAAAGGCAATACTTAAATAAATAATGATTATTAAAAAGCAAGTTTTTTTCACAAAGTGTTTTGAATCTATAATTTTAAAAATAATAGGATAAAATATGTAAATTGGAATAATCAATGCAATAAACCAAACTGCTCTATTACCAGCAAACCAAAAAGAATACATACTTATATCTTTTAAAAATAACGAGATATTCTTTGCAATTACTAAATCGTGAAATCCAAAAAACAATCCACTCACAATAAAATAAGGAACGATTAATCTTCTTAATCTTTTTCTATAAAAATTATTAACATTACTATTCTTTTTATAAGAATAATAAAGTCCAACTCCACTTAATAATAAAAAAATTTCAACACCTAAATATCCATGAAATAATAATCCATATAAATCACTAATAATGTTAGGTAATTTATTATGCTTTAACTCGACCAAATGAAATGCCATTATCCATAAAATTGAAATTCCCATCAATTCATTTCTATATTTACTTAAAATATTCCAACTTATCTGCATTAAAATATATCCCCTATTCTCCCATACATCCCAACTAAACATCTCGTTGCTCTCCACCCCAATCCTTCAAGTTTGCTTACATCTAAATTTAGCTTATGCGGGGGAGAAAACTTATGTTTGCTATTTTCGTTCACTTTTATAACAACTTTTATTTCGTCATTTGCTAATTCATGTACTACAAGTTGCGCCATTTCCATAATGCTACAATAAGTATTTTTATTAGCTGCATTGTATGCTTCACCATCTTTACCTTTAAATAAAACCGTTAGTATTGCTGTCACCGCATCTGCCGTGTACAAATAACAGCGTTTACTTGCACCTTCCGTTTGCAAAACAATATTCTGTTTTTGCATTGCATACCGCAAAAATTCTGCAAATACTCTGTTATCGTTCTTATCAATCCCAGGTCCAAAGGTTTGGGCTAAACGTACTACTTTTACCGGTACTTTATATTCATCGGCATAGCTTGCGCATAATGCTTCGCATAATCTTTTTGCTTCAGGATAACAGCTGCGCACGCTCATTGTATCAACTGTTGTCCCCTGGCTTTCATAAATCAATTCATCAGTCTGCGGCGCACCATATACTTCCATGCTTGAAAGATAAACCAAGCTGGATATATTTTTCTCTTTTGCTAATTTAAGAATATTATTCGTTCCCCACACAGCAGTTTTTATTGTTTCTACAGAATTTTCTACAAAATAACTACTTGCAGTAGGGTTAGCGCCATGTATAATAAAATCAATTTCATCATCTATCAGCGGTAAATTTTCTACATCACCTATAACGAATTTCAAGTTTAAATTCTGCTTTAACTGTTCTGTAAATTTTTCCCTAGCTTTGGTAATATTTCTTACTAAAGCTATTATTTTAATACTGCTTTTGTATTTTAAATTTCTGTATAGTAGAGCGCTTACAAAAGTATAACCAATAAGCCCAGTCGCTCCTGTAACAAATACTGTTTTGTTATCCAACTTTCGCCAATCAATAAAACTGGCAGAAGATATATATTCCAAATCTTCTTTAAATATTTCATTTTCTGTCCACATAGTTTCATCACAGCCCTAATATTTGTAAATTTTCCCTTGCGTCCATTATTGCCCTAAAAATATAAAAGTCTGAGGGCGTTGTTATTTTTATATTTTCCATTGGACCTTCTACAGCATTTAATCTGTAGCCGTAATACTGCATAAGGCTGGCAGAATCTATAAAATCTCTTTTTTCATCTTTTTGCGCCATTAAATGACATTTATAGATATCGTTTAAGTAAAAACATTGTGGTGCTTTTGCCATTTCGCATTCTGAACGTTTTAATATGTTTCCAATATTACCGTCAGCATTTTTTATTAAAATTGTTTCTATTGCCGGTGATACAGTAATGGCACTGCCACTTTCTTTAACAGAAGCTATACAGTTTGTAATAAGCGCTTCATTTATAAGTGGGCGCACGCCATCGTGAATTAATACAATGGAATTTTTATCATTACTAATCTGATGCGCAGCTTCAAGCCCATTAAAGATTGACTCCTGCCCACTATTCCCGCCATGAACAACTTTTAATACTTTAGTGATATGATATTTTTGCAGTAAATCTTTGCAGTATTCAATCCAGCTTGATAAACAAACCACAACGATGCCATCAATTTGGTAATGATTTTGAAAATATTCTAAAGTATAAATTATTATTGGCTTGCTGTGCAGTTCCAAAAACTGCTTCGGTTTAGAAGCCGTATTCATACGCTGCCCAGTTCCTCCGGCAAATATTACTGCAATGTTCATATTTACATACTCATCCCCAATCTTTTTTTTACTTCGTTAACAATTCTTTCCGAATTATTTTGATCATTAACGTCCATTTTGTAAAACTCGTTTCTAATTTTTAAGCGCCATTCACTATCTTTTTCTGGATCCGAAGCATATTTTTTTACTTCTAATAAAGTATCTTTCCAATTTTTAGTCTTTGGTCCTGGACTATAAGCCATATAATCGTAATTTAATTTGTCTTCGTTTTTAATAAATTCTTCCAAATCAGGACAATAAAATATTATTGGACGATTTAATAACACAAAATCATATGCAATAGAAGAATAATCAGAGATGATAATTGAATAAGAAGCAAGTGTTGTATATATATCTTTTTCAGTATCATAAATTATATGTTGATAGTTTTTTAAGGCGTTATTAATTTGACCAGCATAGTTTCTCCACGTATGAGGATGCAATCTAATAACAAACTGCCCATTCAACTCTTTCATAGTTTCTTCAATCAAATCAAAAGACTTAATTAAATTATCAAGCATATTTTTTTCTTTTTCTGAGTTCCATCTATATGTAGGCGCATATAATACTTTCAGATAATTTTCATTACTTTTTTTTGATAAATGCAAAAAAATATTTCGTGGATGCCCGGAAAAAAAGCATTGGTCTTGTGTAATATGCCATGGTTTTGCAATTTGTAGTACGCGCTCATTACCGGGGCACACAAGTATAAAATATTTTTCAAATTTTTCTCTAAAATAAGCATGTCTAAAATATAAAAGTTTCTTTTTAATTCGTTTTATAATATTTTCATTCTTTTTAGAAAACATATCAGATGAAAACATTACTCCACTTACATCCGTATTTTCTAAATTACCAATCGCTTTAAGCCCAACACCATGCCATAATTGAACTACTTTTACATTATCATTAAATCCAGAAAAATTATCATAATCAGACATTACAAAATGATCTGTGAAAGCTACTTTTGCTTGGCTCATTTTCTTAATACATTCCCATGTACGCATTTTTAAAACAGGTTTACCTTCGGTTTTAAGCTTGCTATAAACAGAATTATCCAAGGTTAGCCAATAAACATCTATTTCCGGATGATGTTCAATAACCCATTCGTATAAATACTTACAATTATCCATGTATCCCCTTTTATTAAATCCAGAAAATACCCAAATATTTTTCTTTTTAGGAACAATACTAAAAATCCAATAACAAATAAAGGATACAAGATTCCTTAATTTAGGTTTTACTTTGTTTTTTAAATGTTGTATTTTTTTTACTATAAAAACATACGGACGTAATGCATTACGGTAATATCTGTTCCTTACAACAAGTTTATAACCTTCCCAAGTCCAATTATTTGTCAATTGCTGCGAATCTCTGTAAAAAGACAAATATGCATTTAAAGATACTTTACCTGCTTCTGGATATTTTGCAAAAAATTCTGCTATTTTTTCCGTATCATTTATTTGTACTAACTTATTTAAATAATTAGCACTTTCAAGTTTAAGACGATTTTCAAGCGCTACTATAGGATATTTAGGAAAATTTTCTTTTGCATATTTTAAGAAATAGCTAATCCAATGTACATATGACAACCTTGTTTTTAAAAAAAGCGAATCCATATCTTTATTAAAAAAGGCACTGCCTTCATTAATTCTATAAACAGAACCAATATTAGCAATATACCCTATTTTATTATTACCAAGCTGCATTAATAACAATGGTGCATCTCCAACTAATCCTTCATAATATTTTTCAGGTATTTTTAAATCATAGTTCCAACGAAAAAAATATGTAGAGGTCTGTCCTATATTTTTGCTTATATAATATGCAGCTGAATAAGTATCCTGTTTTTTGAATCCAGGTATACTATCAGGAATAATCAATTTATTATTAACTTCTTTATACCAGCTTCTTAAAAACCAATCAGATGGAGCATCTATTTCCGTTTGCATAACACACACCGGAATACCTTTATGTTTCTCCAAATAATCAAATTGTTTTTGTAATTTATACTCGTCTATCCAGTAATCATCACCTTCACAAAATGAAATATATGGACTCGTAGCTCTTTGACACAAATCAATCAAATTACGCTGCGCTCCCATATTATGCTCCCTTATAAAAGGAATAATAATATCAGGATACTTTTCAGCATATTCACGTACAATATCAGCTGTTTTATCGTGACCACAATCTTCACCAACAAAAACTTTGAATTTGAAATTAGTTTTTTGCATTAAAAAGCTATCTAACGCTTGAGCAATGAACTTTTCGTGATTATATGTAATACAGATTACCGTAACAGCTGTACCATCATTTTCAGCCATTTTTTGCTGAGTAATAGGACCTATAATGTTTCCCTGTTCATTTTTTGCATAACTGTTTTCAAAATTCAATGTTTTCACCCTATCTTAAAGAATATTTTAAACTTACAGAAATTTTATCTATACTTTGCTTAACAAAAGCTATTGGTAAATAAATAACAACCAATAACCTGTGATTACACAATTTAAACAACTCAAACAGCGATATATCATAACCTTTTAATTTATGAAATAAAGCAGTAACAATTAATCTTGATTTTGCTGAAACAAATTTTTTACTTATCCCAAATTGACTTTTCAGCCATTTTTCCATTGTTAAGTAAATAAGCATTTCAGAAAATGTATTTGTTTGGCGCAAATTATTCGATTTAGCAATAACATTTTCTGATAAATTTGATCTCATATACCTATAAGCACTCAAAGTTTTGTTAATTCTAACAATATCGCCTTGTACCAGAACAATTAAATAAAGCATTATGTCAAAAATTTGTCTATTACAAAGCAACATATTTAAATTATTAAAATTCGTTGTTTTTTTAAAAAATAATGTAGATATATGTCCAGGTATTTTATAAAAATCATAATTTTTAAGTGAATATATATTTTGTATTTTTTCCCAATTTAATCTTTGTATAGTTTTTTCTTTTTCTAATTCTGATACCAACAAAACATCATGAATTACTCCTATAAATCTATTATCTTTTAAAACTTGCATTTGCAAAGCAAGTTTATCTTCAGAAATCCAAAAATCATCACCTTCGCAAAATGCTATATAGTCACCTTTGGCTTTTTTTAACAAATCAACTATATTCGCCGATGCTCCTATATTTTGCTTTCTTAAAATAAGCTTTATATTATTAGGATATCGTTTGTAATAATCTAATAATATTTTTGGTGTATTATCTGTAGATGCATCATCACCAATTAATATTTCTAATTCAGCATTTACCTTTTGAAATAAAATGCTTTCTAAGCACCGTTTGATAAACAATTCCTGATTATAAGTTATCACTAATACCGATATACATTTCATGTTATTTACTATATTGCCACTTTTTTATATACCTAAAAATACACTGTGGCATCAAACCTATCAGTACAGGCTTTATAATATATGGCAACCCTTTTAATAAAATTTTATTTTTTCTATAACCTATATATCTAACTTTTGCTTCTGCTATGCGGTCTTTCATCGGTCTATACTTACGGACTCCATTTTCAACATAATAGTCTATTAAAGGTTCCTGAAAGTTATAACCTTTAAATCCTTTACTGTATAAATCCATTACTAATGTATAGTCTTCACAGCGTTTGTTAATTTTGTCCGTACTATATCCGTTTATTTCTAAAAGTACTTTTTTTCTAAAAATCATACTTGGATGAATAAATGGGATATTCCATAAAAAATCTTCTTTTTGTGGATATTCAGGCATTTTTAATATTCCCCAAATACCATTTTCGTTAAAAACATTTGCTATACTGCCAACAAAAGCATAGTCTTTAGATGTTTCTAAAAATTGTATCTGTTTTTCAAATCTGTCTTCTTGCGCTACATCATCATCGTCCATTCTGGCTATGTATTTCCCTTTTGAAAATGTAAGACAATAATTTAATGCATAAGCTAATCCTTTATTTTCTTTATATCCAACTATTTTGATTCTTTTGTCTAAATCAGCTAC